>CAAGKR010219286.1_pt1 | contig 13271 bp, 12 predicted proteins | sample 2556971 | NCBI WGS metagenome assembly CAAGKR01 (sample SAMEA5207829, study PRJEB30636) | soil metagenome | biome: forest; feature: boreal; material: soil | place: USA | collected 2011-09 | depth 1 m | reverse complement strand
TTGATGGTCAGCGCTACATCCTGTCGTTCGGCCAAACCGAGTGGGTGAAGAATGCCCGTGAGTCAGGGTGGGGTATCCTCGCCCGGGGGCGGCTGCAATCGAAGGTGGCTCTGGTCGAGGTGCGACCACCGGAGAGTGCGGTCATCGTCCGCGAGTTCCCGCTCAAGATTCCCGCAGGAGTGCAGTTCTTCGTCCGCCTCGACCTGGTAGAAAAGCCGGCCGGCCCTGATCAGTTCCAGGCGGCCGCGGAGCGGCTCGCACTCTTCCGAATCGACCTAATCCAAGACGGTCAAGTGGGGGCGGTTCAACACTCGGGCTAGCGGCCGAGCCGGATCTCGCGCCCGGTTGAGCGGCAGTCCATTTCAGGCCACATAACACCCTGCTTTACGGTCGGCCTCCACTCTCGTAAGCACAGCGCTCAGGGCCAGTTACCGCGAGGTAGATGGTTCGAGTCCAACGCGGCCCACCACTCCTGGCATGAGGCGGACGTGCCCGAGGCGAAATCAACTGGCTGACCGCTCGCTCGCGAACCACAACAGGCGCTGCCCGCTAAGTAGTGCGACGCCCGGGACTAGTCACGACCAGAACTCGTCGAGCTGGTACTGGTCCGAATAATGGCCGCGTATGTCGGCGATGCGTCCGTCGCGGAAGCTCATCACCTGGCACGCAGTCACGTCCAGCCTTCGGCCTTCACGTTCAGCCGTCGCATGTTGAAACGCTGCCACTCGGTGGCTGCCGACCAGCACGTCCACCAATTCCGCCCGGAACGTACCGCCGGACAAAAGGGCGATCTTTGCGATGAAGTCGCGCATGATCGCGTCCCAGCCGCGGTAGTCACCAGCGATCGGGCTGCGTCCGGGCAGGTGCCAGACGGCGTCCTCGGTGAAGCAGCCGCGGGCAGTATCCCAGTCCTTTGCGGCGAACGCCTCGTAGAACCGACGAACCGTAGTTTCCTCCGCTCTCATGACTTCGTACACCTCCTGCCTGGCGGCTTCTGGCACGAGTCGACTGCGGTCTCGAACATACCACTCGACTGCGCATTTCACTGAATCCGGCGGCGTCAGATGTTGATGCGATGTCCAGAGACGATGACGTCGCGGTTCGCGTTATATGAGCTACGGCCCACAATAATGCTTCGGACATATGCGATTGGTGACACGCGAAGGGCCTCGCCTCTTGAGTGTTTGGGTCGGCGCAGCTCTGATCGGCGGCCTGCTGGCCCTGGCAGTCAAGCTGACATTGCCGGCGCTGGACGACCTGGTCCGTTTACACGCGACTTCGCCCACCAGTTTGGATGGCGGCTACTTCGCGGTGAAGGTCGGCATCGCGCTTGTGTCCGCTGTTGTTATGGCGGGGCCATTGGCGGTAGTGCTCGGCCGCCGGCGGCGCCGCATTGAGATTCCCTGGCTCGTCGCGAGCGTAGTCGCGGCACTGGTTGCATTGGTTGTTCCCATTGGCGCACTAATGGGCCCAGCAGGATGGACCGGTTATCTGCTCGCTCAAGCGCCGGCACCACGACCCTTAGCTGGCCCTTCTCAGCGGTCCCACGAGACTGACCAACGCTCCTGCAATTTCCTGCTGGCGACATAACGGACGGAGCGCCCACCACCCTCTTGGTCGAGCCAACCGTCGCGACCAAGTCGCTGCAGGTCCTGCGTTGCGGTCGGGCTGGCGATGTCTGCCTCGCGTCGATAGCCGGCGTTCGTTACCGGCAACCCAAGCAAAGCTTGGTCCAGAGCAATGACGAATCGTTCGGGATAAGCCTGCTCACGCGCCAGCTGCTCGCAGAAATCGTGTCGGGCGTACGCGATCTCCAGCCAGCGCCGCCGCTCCGTTGCCTCGAACACGTGTGCTTCGATGCAGAACTCCACCCACGCCGACGCATCACGATGTGGATCGAAGGTCAGCCCCTGGACTTCCTCCAAGACGGCGTAGTACTCGCGCGTATGTCGCCCCAAAAATGGCTCGATTGAGACCAATTCGGGACGAAGGAGCCCTTCCTTTGCCAACACTAGGGATTGGACGATGCGAGCTACCCTTCCGTTTCCATCACGAAAGGGGTGGATGGACACCAAGTTGAGGTGCGCCATGGCGGCGCGAACCACAGGGTGACGAGATAGATCGCCAGCATCAAGCCAGTTGGCCACTTCATTGACGAGTGCAGGGATGTCGCTTGCCGGGGGCGGCCGGTAAGGATCTCGGCCCAATCCGCGAGTCACCATCACGGGTCCATCGCGCAATCGCCCCGGGCCAGCTTGGGGCTGAGGGTGACAGACCAGGAAATGCAGGTCGAGCATCGTCTGGGAGGACCATTGAAAGCGATGGTCGTCGGCCAGTACGGCGACCCGATCCATCGCTTGCGCGTATGCGGCGATGATTCGCTGCGTCTCGTCGGACGCGCCGGACGGATGCCGTCGGGCGAGGATTTCGACAGTGTCTTCGAGACTTGCGCCATAGCCCTCGATCGACGTTGATCCAACCGTGACCTCGGCTGCGGCAAGCCGACGCAGCGCACCCGTCCACGGCTGCGCAGAGACGCCGAGTTGGTGCGCCAAATAGCGACGTAACTCATCGAGTTCGTCTAGGCGTCGAAGGAGCGCGGGTGATTTGGGGGGCGTGGCATAAATGGCCATGGCAGTAGTATAAGCGAATAAAGAACTATTCGCTTATACGTGGCTCTGGCGGTTGGACCCTATCACCCGTCCGGCGCTCGACTTAACGCAAGTACCCAAAACGCGCGCTACTGGATCATATGAAGGTCTTTGCGTCGGTGGAAGGCGCGGATGTCGCCGTCGGTCAACTCAAACCACTCTCCGTTCTTGCGCGCTCAGGTTGCCTTCATGCCCTACCACATAACACCGGCCGCAGCGCTCCCGGTTCCTCAGGATTGGCGAGGTCTAGGCGCAGCGCTGAAGGCCCGTTAACGCGGAGGTATGTGGTTCGAGTCCACGGCGGCCCACCAACGATTTCGTATTCAGCTGGACACGATAACGGCCTCGGCATCGCCGCTACAGCGCATCGACAGGTGCATGCAACCAGACCGTGGGGGGGGCCGTGTCAAGCAACGGGTTGCGCGCAGCTTGCGGAGTCTGGCTTTTCGGCCAAGTTGCCGCTAACCTTCCATGCGATGAGCAACAACCTGACACGTCGCGACTTCATCCGGTGGTCCGGCGGCGCCGCCACCCTAGCAGCCACGGGCGGGATCGGTGCACTGCTGGAGGCTTGCGGAGCCGCTGTCACGCCGGCGGGGCCGGTCGAGAAGGACGTGAGCAAGCTCTACGGTGCGGCCAAGTCCGAGGGCTCCGTGACCTGGTGGACGGCCCACTACGAGCAGTCCGCCGCCGAGCAGATGGCGGCGGCGTTCAAGGCCAAGTACCCGGGGATCGAGGTCAACCTGCTCCGCCAGACGGCTCAGGTCCTCAATACGCGTCTCAACCAGGACCTGAAGGCGGGGAGCACCGATTGCGACATCTTCTGCTCGACCGACGAGGCCCACTACCCGCCCCTGATCAAGGGCAGCTACCTGGCGCAGTACACGCCGCCCGACCTCGACCTGCTGCCCAAGTCGTTCCAGAACCTGAACCCTGACCACTACTACCACCTGGGCGCGATCGGGTTCGTCGTCATCAACTACCGGACGGACAAGGTAACGACGCCGCCCAAGAGCTGGACGGAGTTCGCCACCAGCCCCTGGAAGGGCAAGACGACCACGGGCCACCCCGGTTACTCCGGCTACGTGGGACAGTGGGTCACGGCCATGCTCCGCACCTACGGGGACACGTGGCTGAACGACTTCAAGAACACCGACCCCAAGATCAACCGGTCGGTCAACGACACCGTCACCGACATCAAGTCGGGTGAGCGCCAGGTCGGCGCCGGCCCGGACAACTACAGCCTCGCCTCCAAGGCCAACGGCGTGCCCATCGACATCCGCTTCCCGGACGACGGCGCGGTGATCGTGCCCGGCCCGGTCGGCATCCTGCAGGGGTCCAAGCATCCCAACGCGGCGCGGCTGTTCACCAACTTCATGTACTCGAAGGAGTACTCGCAGGCCCTGGTGCAGACGTTCAACTACCCCCTCCGCGAGGATGTCGTCCCGGCGACTGGTGTCCCCAAGCTGGACAAGATCAAGATCATCCGCAACACGGTCGACCAGCTCGTCAAGGAACTCCCGGTCGCCATCACGAAGTGGCGCACGGTAATGGGTGTCTAGGGAGGCGCGGACGACCCGATCCGGCCGCCACTTCCTGCAGATCCCCGGGCCGACCAACTGCCCGACCGGGTCTTGAGGTTGATGGACCGCGCCGTCGTGGACCACCGCGGCGCGGAGCTGCTGGACGTGACCTGGGATGTAGTTGCGAACCTGCGTCGCGTCTTCGGCACCGTAGAGAGCCGAGTCGCGGTCTGGGCCGGGGCCACGCTGGGCGGGGTCGAGCTGACACTCGACATGTCGGGCGCGCGAGTCGAGCTCGGGTCGGGCGTCGCCGCCGACCAGAAGTGGTTTCAAGAAGACGGTTGGTAGGCGTCCGGTGGCGCACCCGCCCGGAAGCTTCCTCCCTCCTCTTCCTGGCCGCCGTGGTCGTGCTCGCCTTCATGGTGCTGGTCCCGATCTGCTGGCTCCTGCTGACCTCCTTCCAGGACCCGCTGACACAGCACCTGACCCTCGACAACTACCGATCGGCGTTCACGAAGCCCTACCTGCTCGAGCCTATCGTCAACTCCTTCAAGATGGCGTTCGCGGTCGGGTTCATCGCGGTCGCGGTGGGCACCCCGCTGGCCTGGTTGGTCTCGCGGACCGACATGCCCGGGCGCTGGCTGTTGCGGCCCCTGATCCTCGCCGCCTTCGTCACGCCGTCCTTCCTGGGCGCTAACGCGTGGATCTTCCTGGCCGCGCCCAACTCGGGAATGGTCAACAGCTGGATCCGCTACCTCTTCCACGTCGACCATCCTGTCTTCAACATCTACGGGCTCGGCGGCTGCATCTTCGTGATCGCGCTCTACTCGATCCCGTACACGTTCTCATTCGTCGCGGCCACGCTCGAGCTGATGTCGTCCGAGCTCGAGGACGCCGCGACGACGCTCGGCTCGGGCACCTTCCGGACCACCTTCTCGATCACGCTGCCGCTGGCGATGCCGGCCATCCTCGGCGGCTTCCTCCTTTCCTTTCTGGAGGCGATCGAGCTCTTCGGGCCGCCCGCCTTCCTGATGATCCCGGCCCGCCAACAGGTTATGACGACGCAGCTCTACCTCTTCTTCTCGGAGTTCCCGCCCCAGATCGAGGTCGCCGCCGCCTATGCGATGCCGCTCCTGCTGGTGACGGTCACGCTGCTCTGGCTGCAGCGCCGCCTGCTCGGCCGCCGCCGGTTCGTCACCGTGAGCGGCAAGGGCGGCGTCCGGCGCCGGATGGCGCTCGGGCGCTGGCGCTGGCCCTTCGCGGTCCTCGCCTTCATCCCACCCTTCCTCTCCGTGCTGCTGCCCTACTTCGCCATGCTCCTTGTCTCACTCCAGCGCGTCTGGGGCAAGGGCCTGTTCGCACCCGGCAACCTCGGCCTCTACTGGTACAGGTGGGCGCTCTTCGACAACCCGACCACACGCAATGCGATCGAGCATTCACTGGAGTACGGCGCGGCAGCTGCGACCATCGCGGTCGTCGTGGCCACGCTGGTCGCGTACCTGGTCGTGCGCCGGCTCGTTCCGTTCTCGGGGACGCTCGGCTTCGTCGCGATGGCGCCCTTCGTGGTTCCGGGGATCGTGCTTGCGATCGGCTTCCTGGCCGCCTACTCTCGACCCCCGCTGCTGCTCTACGGCACCGCCTTCATCCTGATCGCGGCCTACGCGACCCGCTTCCTGCCGATCGCCTTCTCCAACAGCCAGTCGATCCTCCAGGGCATCAACGTCGACCTCGAGAACGCAGCCCGCACGCTGGGTGCGGGCCGCCTGCGCTCGATGTGGTCGGTGACACTGCCCCTCCTGCGACGTGGCATCCTCTCCGGCTGGTTGCTGGTGTTCATCCCCGCGCTCCGCGAGCTGTCGGCGTCCGTCTTCCTCTTCACGCCCAAGACGCACGTGATCACGACCGTGATGTTCGACTTCTCGGACGCGGGCAACTACGAGGCGGTTTCGACAATGGGGATCCTGATGATGCTGATCACCTTCGTGATCGTCATTGCGGCGTACCGCTTCATGGGCAAAGACGTGGCTTCCCGCAGCTCGCACGCATGATCACCCCACAAAATCTGCGATTCTGCGGGGACCCCGATAAATGAGCGGCATCCAGATCACTCGGCTTCGCAAGGTGTACGGCGACACCGTCGCCCTCCACGACATCGACCTCGAGGTCGACGACGGCGAGGTGATGGCGCTGCTGGGGCCGTCCGGATGCGGCAAGACGACGACGCTCCAGCTGCTGGCCGGCTTCCTGCGGCCGGATGGCGGCGAGATCCGGGTCGGCGACCGCGTGGTCTCGACGACCCGCTCGGTCGTCCCGCCGGAGCGGCGGAACATGTCGCTGATCTTCCAGTCCTACGCGATCTGGCCCCACAAGACCGTCCGCGAGAACGTCGCCTTCGGGCTGCAGGTGCGCGGCGTCGCGCGCGCCGAAATCACCCGGAGAGTCGACCGCGCTCTGGCCACCGTACGCCTCGACCAGCTGGCCGACCGCTACCCGGCGGAGCTTTCCGGCGGCCAGCAGCAACGCGTGGCGCTGGCGCGCGCGATGGTCGTCGAACCCGACATCCTGCTCCTCGACGAGCCCCTCTCCAACCTCGACGCCAACCTCCGGGAGGAGATGCGCTTCGAGGTCCGGCGCCTGCACGACGAAACCGGCATCACCATGGTCTACGTGACGCACGACCAGGCCGAGGCTATGGTGACGGCCGACCGGATCGCAGTCATGAACCTCGGCCGCATCGAGCAGGTGGCCACGCCCTACGAGGTCTACGAGCGGCCGACGACCCAGTTCGTGGCCGCCTTCATCGGCCGCACCAACACCCTGACCGGCAAGGTGGTTTCCAAGGGTGTGGTCGAGCTCGACGGCCTGGGCGTGAAGGTGCAGGCGCAGGACGAGACCGGGTGCGCGCCGGGCGAGGAGGTCGCGGTCTGCATCCGGCCCCACCAGGTGCTCTTCGAGCGGCCGGCCGGCGGCGCCAACGAGATCCGAGGGCGCGTCGCCCGCTCCGCGTACCTCGGTGAGTCGCGCGACTACCAGGTCGACCTCGCTGCCGGCCAGCCCCGGGTGCGCGTGACGGCACCGCCCGCGCTCGACGTCGAGGTCGGCCGGGAGGCGACACTGTTCCTACCCATCCAGCACTGTCGCGTGGTTATTCGCTCATGAGCACTCCGAACCCAAACCATCCACTGACCGGCATCCGGGTCATCGAGGTCGGCATCTACATGGCCGGTCCTTTCTGCGCGATGCAGCTGGCCGACCTGGGCGCCGACGTGATCAAGGTCGAGAACCCCGACGGCGGCGACATAGCGCGCGACTCGGCGCCCTTCCTGGACGGTGAGTCGTCGCCTTTCATCCGGCTCAATCGCAACAAGCGGTCGCTGGCCATCAACCTCAAGGCGCCCGAGGGCAAGGAGCTCTTCCGCGAGCTCGTCCAGGGCGCGGACGTCGTGGTCGAGAACCTGCGGCCGGGGACGATGGCCGACCTCGAGCTCGACTACCAGCGGCTCTCGGCGCTCAACCCACGCCTGGTCTACGTCGCCGCCTCGGGCTGGGGCCAGACCGGTCCCTACTCCCAGCTGGCGGGGCTCGACATCATGGCCCAGGCGATGAGCGGGCTGATGTCGATCACCGGCGAGCCCAATGGCAACCCGGTCAAGGTCGGCGTGCCGATCTGCGACCTGGTCTGCGCGCTGTACGGAACGATCGGCGCCCTCGCGGCGCTGCGCGTCCGCGAGCAGACCGGCCGCGGGCAGTTCATCGACGTGTCGCTCTTCGAGGCCGGCGTGTCGCTGGCGGTGTGGGAGGCGGGGCGCTACTTCGCTACCGGCGAGATTCCGAAGTCGCTGGGTTCCGCCCACCAGGTCTCGGCGCCCTACCAGGCGATCCGCGCCGCCGACGGCTACTTCACCGTCGGCGCCACCACTCCGCGCAACTGGCGGTCGCTCTGCGAGGTGCTCGGCCACCCGGAGTGGGCGGACGAGGAGCGCTTCAAGGACAACCCCTCGAGGCACGCGCGCCGGGACGTCCTGATCCCGATGATCGAAGAGGTAACGTCGGGCAAGCCGCGGGCGCAGTGGGTGTCGCTCCTGCAGAAGGCGGGCGTGCCCTGCGCCGAGATCCAGACCTACGACCAGGTCTTCAACGACCCGCAGCTGCAGGCGCGCGACTTCTTCTGGATAGGCCAGCACCCGAAGCTGGGCGACGTCGAGCAGATCGGCTCCCCGATCCATTTCTCGGAGACGCCGGTGCAGCAGTGGCGGGCCGGCCCGGGGCTGGGGGAGCACACGTCGGAGGTGCTGCGGGCGCTCGGGCGGACGGACGCCGAGATCTCGGAACTCAAAGCAAAGGGGGTCCTGGGCGGGGTATGAGCGAGGAGGCTGCGCAGCCGGTTGAGCCGGAGCTGCTCGAGGAGCGGCGCGGGGACTCGGGCGAGATCGTCTGGCTGACGCTCAATCGCCCGCAGGCGCGCAACGCGCTCACGTTCGCCATGTACGAGCGGATCCGGGAGGTCTGCCTCGAGGTCAACGCCGACCCGTCGGTGCGGACCGTTGTGTTCACTGGCGCCGGTGGACGCGCCTTCGCCGCGGGCACCGACATCTCGCAGTTCCGCGCCTTCGACAAGGAGGAGGATGCGCTCGCCTACGAGGAGCGGATGGACCGCGTGCTGGGTGCGCTGGAAACCGTGCGGGTGCCGACGATCGCGGCCATCACTGGGGCCTGCACCGGCGGCGGCGCCGGCATCGCGGCCGCCTGCGACCTGCGCGTCTGCACGCCCTCGCTCAAGTTCGGTTTCCCGATCGCGCGGACGCTCGGCAACACGCTGTCGATGGCCAACTTCGCGCGCCTGACGATGCTGATCGGCGCCGCACGCGTGAAGGAGCTGATCTTCATGGCGCGGCTGGTGGGCGCCGACGAGGCGGCGGTGATCGGGCTGGTGAACGAGGTGGTCCCATCCGAAGAGGCGCTGGAGCCGCGGGTCATGGAGATCGCCTACACGGTCTCCAGACATGCGCCGCTCACGCTGGAGACGACCAAGGAGGCGCTGCGCCGCATCCGCGTGCAGATGACGCCGCCGGACGGGGGTTCGGACCTGGTCATAAAGGCCTACATGAGCGACGACTTCCGGGAGGGGATCGAAGCGTTCTTCGCCAAGCGCCCGGCACAGTGGAAGGGGCGCTAAGGCCTGATACGGTCGGCCTGCCACTTTGGCGGTCTTCGGCGGTCTTCTGTCGGTCGGGATCTGGTGCGCACCCTTCTTTCTGGGCGTTGGACGCGAAATCCGAAAGCTTCTTCGGTCGAGTTGAGTCGGCTGCGCAGCGCCGCCAGGGCCGTAAAAGACCCGCGCCCCCGGCTACGAGATGGTCGCCTTGATCGAACCTTGATGGGACTGGATGTGGCCGATCAGGACACGCTCGATCCGTTGCTGCACTGTCATCACTCCCGAAGGCAGCTGGCGCTCGAGGTCGAGCTTTTCGTCGGGGATGGCCCGCACGAGGTCCGCGATGCGCCCGCCGCTCTCCCGGAGGTGTGCCAACACTTCCTCCTTGGTCACAGTGGCGTGCTTGATCGCGTGCTCGGCGTTGATGACCTTGAAGTCGACCGGCGGCGTCGGCTGGTCGTGGAGGATGGCTTCGATCCGCTTCATGATCCAGTCTCCCGACACGGCCACGTGGTGTGCGATCACGGCCACCGGCCGGTCCTCCGCTTCGTCGTTGACCGGGACACCGGGGTTGTTATCCCCTTCAGGCGCCACTGCTCATCGGAAAGTGACTCGACCAAGCGGATGAAATCGTGCTGGGCGACCTCGAACTGGCCGGCCAGCCAGACGGAACGGGCAGCGGCGGTTTCAGGCATGACGGCGCTCCTCTAGGACATGGCGGGGACTCGCGGCAGCTCTTCGATGGCGGCGTCGATCCTAGACTGCGAAAGCTCGACGTCCTCCAGCTTGCCCGCGAAGTAGGCGTCATAGGCCGACATGTCGAAGTGGCCGTGCCCTGACAGGCCGAAGAGGATGGTCCTCGCTTCACCTGCTTCTCGCGCCGCGGCCGCCTCCTCCGCCACCGCGCGCAGGGCGTGGGCAGCCTCGGGGGCAGGAAGAAAGCCTTCGGCGCGTGCGAATCGAACCGCCTCCGCGAAGCACTCGTTCTGCTTGTAGGCACGAGCCTCGACCACGCCTTTGTCGACGAGAAGGCAAAGTGACGGGGCGTCGCCGTGGTAGCGGAGGCCGCCCGAATGGATCCGGTCGGGCACGAAGCTATGGCCGAGAGTGAACATCTTCACGACTGGGCCCAAACCGACGGCGTCGCCGAAGTCATATGCGTATACGCCTCGCGTGAGAGTTGGGCAAGCGGCGGGCTCCGCGGCGATGAAACGGGTCGCCGGGTGATGACCCTTCAGCCTGTCGCCGATGAAGGGATAGGAGAGGCCGGCGAAATTGGAGCCGCCGCCCACGCAGCCGATGACTACATCCGGGTAAGCGCCCGCCATCTCCATCTGCTTCTTGGCCTCGAGACCGATGACCGTTTGGTGGAGGAGGACATGGTTGACCACGGACCCCAGCGAGTACTTGGCGTCGTCGTGGGTGGCAGCGTCCTCGACCGCTTCAGAGATGGCGATGCCGAGGCTGCCCGGCGAGTCCGGGTCGCCGGCGAGGATTCCGCGCCCGGCGTTGGTCAGCTTGGACGGGGAAGGGTGCACGGTCGCGCCCCAAGTCTCCATCATCGCCCGGCGGTATGGCTTCTGCTCGTAGGACACCTTGACCATGTACACGGTGACTTCGAGGCCGAACAGGGCTCCGGCGAACGCCAGCGCTGAACCCCACTGCCCGGCCCCGGTCTCGGTCGTCAGCCGCTTGACGCCCTCCTTGGAGTTGTAGTAGGCCTGCGGCACAGCGGTGTTCGGCTTGTGTGAGCCGGCCGGAGAGACTCCCTCGTACTTGAAGTAGATGTGGGCAGGGGTATCCAGGGCCTTCTCGAGTCGCTCAGCCCGGTAGACCGGGCTCGGCCGCCAGATGCGATAGATGTCCCGCACCTGATCCGGGATCTCGATCCACGGCTCGGCGGAAACCTCCTGGGCGATGATGGCCTGCGGGAAGATCGGGGCCAGGTCCGCCGGACCCATGGGCTGCAGCGTGGCCGGGTGCAGGTAGGGAGCCGGAGGCGCGGGGAGGTCAGGCAGGATGTTGTACCAGCGCTCAGGTATGTCGCTCTCACTGAGCAGGATCTTCTTAACCATTCCTCCCCTCCTGAATGACCGCTCCCAACGGGTCGGGCCCAAAGGGTAACGCCTATTCCTGAGTCGGAGGCTCAGGAGATGGAGAAGTCACGGGCGGTGATGCCGACTGCCGCGAGTGAGTTGAAGTCCGGGTTTCGGTCCTGACGGACCAGGCTGATGACACTGTCGCTTCGATACTGGACGGGGAGATGGACAAGCTCCGCGAGCCGGAGGCCCGCCCAGACCGGCAGCCAGGGAACGGTCACAAACCTGGGATGGAGGCCCTGACGGCGGGCAAGTTCCGCCAGCAGATCACGAAGCGGCCACGCTCGGGATGATGCCGCTACCACCGGCCTTCCCGGGTCGTGAAGGTCGCCTTCAAAGAAGCCCTTTAACAGACGCCACAGATCCTCTTCGTGAATCAGGTACTGGGGATGGATTCCGCTATCGACGAGTGGGACCACCCCGCGCTGCACGCTCCTTGCCAGGCTGCCGAACATCCCTCCGGCCGAGGGGGGCCCGTCGCCATACACGAGGCCGGCGCGAACCACGAGGGCACCGAAGGAGGCCGCCGCGGCTTCGATCTCGAGCTTCGCGCGACCGTACAGCGATCGGCAACCTTCAAAGGCGCTGATCGTGGACATGACCGCCATCCGCTCCACTCCCCCGGCCTGCGCCCCAGCCAGGAGTTTCCGCGACCCCTCCACGTTGATCCGATGTATCTCCACGCGCGTCACCGGGCGGAAGTCGTAAGCGCAATGAACGAGGGCGTTGATTCCCCGAAGGCGAAACAGGTCCGGCGCTAGTTCTTCGCCGAGACGAAACGGCACCGTGCTGCCATCGCCCGCGTTCGCGGACCGAACGAGGCGCGTCACGGTCCAGCCGGCATCCTCGAAGTGGTGCGCCAGCATCGAGCCCACGTAGCCGCTTGCGCCGGTGATCGCGACGTTTCTCATCACGATGACCGCCCCGCCGAGGCCGGCGGATCTTCGGCGCCCATGCGGCCCATCTGCAGCGTCGCCTTCTGCGCTCCTCGCTTACGCATCTAGCGATGCGCGCGCTCCGGTGCTCGGCGGCTCCTCCCATCTGGACCACCTGGCCACCGAATCTCTCGCTGTCCCCGGCAGGTCGGTCATCCGAGCGCTGCGGTGCCGATTCGGTGAGCGTTGGCCATGACGCTCAGGGTGATCGTGGTGGCCGGCAGCGATGGAAACACACTCGCATCGACCAGGTGCACGTGGGAGAACCCATAGGGTCGTCCGAGCAGGTCGACTTCAAAGGCACCGGGATTCGATCGCATGGGAAAGGTCCCGCCGGTGTGAAATCCACGTCCGGGCTCGCCGACTCTCAACGCAGGCGAAACAGGGAAAGCCTTCATCGAGCTGCGCTCGGCCCAGAGCCTGCGCCGCAGGGCGGACAGGGCAGACCGCGTGCGCGGATTCTCTACACCGGCCAGGTCGAGAGTCGCCGGGTGGTCCCGAGCTCCGCGCCGGAGCGTGATTCGGATTCGCGCTGACAGATCTGAATGCAGATAGCCCTGGATCAGGAGCAGGCGGCCGAGCAGGCTGCGTCTTACCGCGCTCGGGAGCAGTCTGTCGAGCGGCCCGAGGAGCCTGCGGATCTCTTTCCCAAAGAGCTCGTTGTAGGTGTACACCTGGAGGTGCGCGGTCTGCGGGCCGACGGCCGGATCGAGCAGTTCGATGAAGACCTGCGCCAGCGTGTAAAGGGGTTCCTCAAGAGCATTTGGTTGGCTTCGATAGCGCAGCAGGGGCAGCAGAAAATAGCAGTTGTCGACCGCGTGAATCGGGTGCTCAAAAGCGTCCAGGGAAGTGAGCATGATCCTCGCGGTCGAGAGCACGCCGCAGGCCAGGAACACCTTGTCGGCCCG
>CAAGKR010334932.1_pt1 | contig 13277 bp, 13 predicted proteins | sample 2556971 | NCBI WGS metagenome assembly CAAGKR01 (sample SAMEA5207829, study PRJEB30636) | soil metagenome | biome: forest; feature: boreal; material: soil | place: USA | collected 2011-09 | depth 1 m | reverse complement strand
GGGAGAACCAGTGGCCACCAGTGGGGAGAAAAGATGGCCGCCACCGGGGAGAACCGATGGCCGCCCGCGGGGAGAACTCGATGGCCGTTGACATTTGCACACAGAGAAGTTTCGCCCACCATTTGAACGAAGGTCGAATCGCAACGCTGGTTCGACTGTTGTCCGATCCCATCCATACTTCGCGCAGCCGCCTGCAAGACTGCCGGTTTGGAGACGAAGCCCACGAACCGGAGGACGAAAGATGGCTGAGACCCCCACACTGTTCGTTTGTCACGGCGATGACGGTGGTCCGCGCATCCATCCGTGTCGTCGCGTACAAGAAGCCCTGCGCGCTGCCGGCATCGAGTACGACAAGGTGGTCGCCGCTCACGGCAGTCCGATTCCCTTCCTGCGCAAGGGCTCGCGTGAGGACTTGCGCCAGGCGACCGGAGCGACGAAGCTGCCGGCGCTCAAGCTGCTCGACGGGACGGTGATAACTCACTCCCGCGCCATCCTCTCCTGGATCGGTCAGCAGAAGTGATCGCCACGGCGCGGGTTGGCGCTGGGTGCCAGGCCTGACACGGAGGCTACGCCCGAGGGTCGGTCCCTTGGCCTTGCTTGAGCTACACCGCGGCGGATGTACTCGCGCCCGGACCGATCAGCGACTCCCGTCCCGCCTCGGTCCACACGATCTGCTCGCGCCCCGGTCCCACCCCGACCAGGGTCACCGGTGCGCCGATGTGCTCCTCGATGAACTGTAGGTACTCGCGTGCGCCGTCGGGGAGGTCGGAGAGAGTCCGGCACTCGCCGAGGTCCTCCTTCCAGCCGCGCAACTCGGTGAGCTCGGCGGTCGTGTGGTGCAGGACGGTCTGGTGGTAGGGAAAGTCGTCGAACTGGGCTCCCTCGGCGCCGCGGTAGCTCGTGCACACCTGGATGCTCTCAAGGCCCGAGAGCACGTCGAGCTTTGTGAGCACGAGCGCTGTGAGCGTGTTCAGGCGTGCCGCATAGCGGAGTGCCACCAGGTCCAGCCAGCCAGTGCGGCGCGGGCGCCCGGTGGTCGTGCCGAACTCGCCGCCGCGCCCTCGGATCGTCTCGCCCATCTCGTCGTGCAACTCGCTTGGGAACGGTCCGGCGCCCACGCGTGTCGTGTATGCCTTCGACACGCCCCACACCTCGTCGATGTCCTTCGGGCCTACGCCCGCCCCCACGCACGCCGCTCCCGACAGCGGGTTGGAGGAGGTCACGAACGGATAGGTCCCATGGTCGATGTCGAGCATCGCCCCCTGCGCTCCCTCGAAGATCACCTTCTTGCCTTCATCCAACATTTCCCACATCAGCTTCGCCGTATCGGCGATGTGCTGCTCCAAGCGGTGCCCGTAGGTCAGGTACTCCTCGGTCATCGTGTGCAGGTCGAGCGTGGGGTCCTTCTCAAACGGGCGCAACGACAATCGCTTGGGTTCCATCGCAGCCACGATCTTCTTCTTGAGGATCTTCTCGTCGAGCAGGTCCTGAACGCGGATGCCCAGCCGCGCGGCCTTGTCGGCGTAGCAAGGACCGATCCCGCGTCTGGTGGTCCCGATCTGAAGGCTTCCGAGCTTCGCCTCGCCGGCTGAGTCCAGCAGCAGGTGGTAGGGCATGATGAGGTGGGCATTGGCCGAGATGCGCAGTCCGCTCACGTCCACGCGCCTGGCTCGCAACGCGTCGAGCTCCTCGATCAGCACCTTCGGGTCGATTACCACACCGTTGCCGATCACGCAGCGCTTGCCGGGGTACAGGATGCCAGAGGGGATCAGGTGCAACTTCCACTCCTCCTCCCCGCGCACGATCGTGTGCCCAGCGTTGTTGCCGCCCTGGAAGCGCACCACCGCGTCCCCGTGTTCGGCGAGCAGATCTGTGATCTTCCCCTTGCCCTCGTCGCCCCACTGGGCGCCCACTATGACTATTCCAGGCATCGCTTTATAAGTCTACGGAGGCGCTGGGCGCTCAAGCGGACTGCTTGTGGACGGCGTGCTCAGGCCGCTCGAACTTGAACTCCTGACGCTTGTCCTCGCCATAGAGGCTCAGCGGATCCCCGCACATCTCGACCAGACGCGACACGATCCGCTGGCCGACGACCTCGCTTGCGTCGTTGGACACCACTCTACGCTCAGTCGACTGGCCCTCCCCGTCCTCCGTGACGGTTGTATGGATCTGTCGCCCCATCTGCTTGGCGAGATCGGGGGGCAGGAGGTTGGTGGTCGCGACGATCGGCCGGCCGGCTTGATAGCGGGCGTCCACGATCGAGTAGAGCTGCTCGAGTCTCCAAGGCGTCGTGTGCTGAGCTCCGAGATCGTCGATGTGAAGCAGATCGACCGCAGAGAGCCTGTCGAGGAGGTCCAGCAGGCTGTTTTCAGTGCCGACCTCGTCGCGGATCAGGTTGAGCAGTCGCGGGAGCGAGTAGATCGCGACCGAATACCCTGCCTCGAGCGCCGCGCCCGAGACGATCATCGCGAGCGTCGTCTTGCCGGTTCCAACGTCGCCCACGAGCCACATTCCACGGCCTTCGTCCAGGCGGTCCTTCAGGTTGCGCACGTAGCCGCGCACGGCGGACACCACCGGCTCTGACATTCCGAGTACCGGGGGACGGTCGAACGATGCGCCGCGGTAGCGCTTCGGTATTCGTCCCTCGAGGCTCGCGGCCCGCTTGCGGGCTATGCGCGACGGGCGGCAACGGCAGTCCGAGGCGGTGTTGGTCGCCTCCTCCACCACGAATCCGCTTCCATCGCACAGCCCGAGCGGGCAGGCGTGGGGGTCGCGTGGACCGGCGATACCGAGCACGTCGTCGCTCATCGCCGTGGTCCCCCGGGTCCAGCCGCGGTGCTGGGACGGCGGCTCATGCCGCATAGCGGTTCTCACCCGCATAGTTCATGAACTTGGGATACTCCTTCTGGAAGGTGAGGGTTACCTTGCCCACCGCTCCGTTTCTATGCTTGGCGATTATCAGATCCGCCTCGCCCGGTCGCTCGGAGTCCTCGTTGTAGTACTCGTCGCGGTAGATGAACATCACGAGGTCGGAGTCTTGCTCGAGGTTTCCACTCTCCCGTAGGTCTGAGAGCTGTGGACGCTTGTCCGGACGCGTCTCCACCGCACGGCTGAGCTGTGAGAGCGCGATCACCGGCACGCCGAGCTCGCGGGCCAGGATCTTCAGCCCGCGGCTCAACTCGCCGACCGCGGTCACGCGGGAGTCATAGCGGCTGTCGGTGCGCATCAGCTGTAGGTAGTCGATGACGATCAGCCCGAGGCCGTTCTCGCACTGGCTGTGCAACCGGCGCGCCTTGGCCCTGATCTCGAGCATGCCCACGTCGCTTGAGTCGTCCACCCACAATGGCGCCGCCGCCAGCCGCTGGGAGGCCTTTAGGATCTTTGGCCACCGTTCTTCCTTGACGCGCCCCTTGCGCAACTCCTCGCCCTTGATGCGCGCTTGAGAGGCCACGAAGCGCTGAGCGAGCTCAGCCTCTGCCATCTCCAGCGAGAAGAGCGCCACGGGCCTGCCGTGTTCCACCGCCGCGTTCTCGGCGATGTTGCACACGAGTGCGCTCTTGCCCATCGCCGGTCGTGCCGCGATGATGATCAGGTTGCCCGGCTGAAAGCCGCCGGTGATCTCGTCGAGGTCCTTGAAGCCCGAGGGTGTGCCCGTCAGCGATGTCCCTTCGATCGAGAGGCGGTGCAGCTTGTCGAGCTCCTCGTGCAGCACCTCCTCGATCGAGCGGAAGTCCTGTTGACGATCGTCGCGCGCCACCTCGAGCATCGTCTTCTCGGCCAACTCCACGAGCTCACGAGGGGGACTCTGGCGCTCGAGCACGCTCGACTGGATGTCATACGAGGCAGCCAGCAGGCGCCGCAGCAGAGCGTTCTCGCGCACGATCTGCGCATACCGGCGTGCGTGGCCGGCGGCCGGCACGACCCCTGTCAACTCGTCGACCGCGGGCGCCCCCCCGATTTCCTGGAGCTTTCCGGTCTGACGCAGACGGTCGGTGACCGTAAGCACGTCGACCGGCTCCGACTCGTTGTACAGGCCCAGCATTGCCTCGTAGATGTGACCGTGGCGCTCGCGATAGAAATCCTCGGGGCGCAGCCCCTCTTCGATCACAAGCGCATACAGCGACCGGTCGGACAGCAGGATCGCGCCGAGCACCGACTGCTCGGCGTCGAGGTTGTGGGGGGGGGCGATCACGCCCGCGGGCATGCTCGTGCCGTTGGCTGTAGCGACTGCGCTCATGGCTTGCGCGAGTCTACGTCGGACGGCTTGACGGTTCGGGCGGCGAACCCGCAATTGGGAGGGAAATCATTGGGTCTCAGGCTCACGAACACATGTTCGCAGGCGGTGCAGACCGCAAGATCCGGGGAGGCCGCGTTGGGGCTACTTCTGCGCGACGACCATGGTCTTGACGGTGGCCGTCACTCCATCGACGACCTCCACCACGACCATGTAGGTGCCGACGTTCTTGATCGGCTCGGGCAGGTGCACGTTGTTCTTGTCCGTGCGCAACCCGCGCGCGTCGCGGATCGCGGACGCGATGTCCTGAGCGGTGACCGACCCGAAGAGGCGGCCGTCGGCACCCGCCTGCTGAGTGATCGTGATGACCGTCTTGTTCAGCAGCGCCGCGTTGTCGTTGGCTTTCTCGGCGTACTCGCGTGCCGATCGCTCGGCCGCCTGCTGACGCTTGAGGATCACTTCGATCGCGCCTTTGGTGGCCGGCTGGGCGAGCTTGCGCGGGATCAGGAAGTTGCGCAGATAGCCCTTGGAGACGTCCACGACCGTGCCCTGCTCCCCGAGCTGCTCGACATCCTTTAGGAGTATCGCTTCGGGCATACCCGAGCCCCTACCTGTCGCGGTCCCGGTCGCCGCGTTCGCGGCGCGGGTGGTCGTCGCGGCCGCCCTCGTTCACGTAGGGCAGTAGGGCCAACTCGCGCGCGCGCTTGACCGCGCGTGCGATCTGGCTCTGGTGGCGCCGGCACGCGCCGGTGATCCTGCGTGAGCGGATCTTGCCCTTCTCGGAGATAAACTTCCGCAGCGTCGAGACGTCCTTGTAGTCGACCTGCTCGACCTTGTCGCGGCAGTGCTGGCAAGGCTTGCGCCTTCCGCTCCCGGACCCACCCTTCTTGTCTCGTCGCCGGACAGGCTTGCCGCGACCGCGCTTTGCCACTGAAAGATCCTTGCTGTCGAACTAGAATGGAATGTCGTCGTCCCCGGGTGCTCCGGAGACCGGTGCGGGCTGAAAGTCGCGGTCCTCGACCGGGACGTCGCTGCCCTGCGAGGCTCCTCCGCCCGCGAACCCTCCGCCGCCGGAAGGGTCTTCGCGAGACCCAAGGAACTGCACCGAGTCGGCAATGATATCGATTGCGCTGCGTTTTGTGCCGTCCTGGGCATCCCACTCGTGCCACTCGAGCCGACCGTCGATCGCGACGGGGCGACCCTTGGCCAGGTAGCGGGCCGCGTTCTCGCCCTGATTGCCCCACACCGTCACGTTGAAGTAGTTGGGCTTGTCCTCCCACTCGCCGGTGCTCCCGTTCTTGCGTCGCGTGTTGCAAGCGACGCGCAGCTTGCACACCGAGGAGCCGCTCGGCAGCGAACGCAACTCGGGATCGGCGGTCAGGTTCCCGGTCATCACGACTCGGTTGATGTTGGTGGCGGCCACTGCTTTGGTCCTTTCGCTGTATCTGTTGCCTCGGTGTCTCGCGGTCCGCGCCAGAGGCCTCGTGCGAGTCTAGAGAGATGGACGGGCGCGGTGCTGCGCGGGACCCGTGGGGCACCCGAAATAACGCTCCTTTGCGAGCGCTACTTCGACGGGTCGCCGCCGCGGGCTCGCGACGAGGTGCCGAAAATCTCGTCCCAGTACGGTGCGCTGATCCCGAAGCCCCTCGTCTCGTCCTGGAAGTGGTGGCGCATATGACGCTCGCGCAGCACCCTTCCCACGCGCGACTGAGGGCGGAAGTGGTGGACGTAGTAGTGGAGCATGTCGTACGCGAGGTATCCGGCGAAGAAGCCGGCGCCAACGCCCGGGGCGTAGCGTTTGCCGAACATGACGTATAGCGCGCCGAACACGAGCGCTCCCAGCGGAATGCTCACCGCAGGTGGCATCACCAGGCGCAGCGGATCGTTGGGGTGCTCGTGGTGGACGCCATGGATGATCCAGTGCATCCGCGCCCCAATCCCGTGGTCGGGCTCGAAGTGGAACACGATGCGGTGCAGCCAATACTCGAACAGCGTCCACAGCGCGTAACCCGCCGCGAACAGTCCGAGCGCCTCGGGCGCGCTCACGAAAGACAGCTCCCAAGTCGCCAATCCCACGATCACGGGTACGAAGATCAGAATCGGCACGGACGGATGCACCCGCGAGAAGGCGTCGAGCACGCGCGAGTCGAACATCGGCGGGGAAGCCCGCAGCACGTCAGTCCTGCGCATGTTCGGCCCATCGCCGATCGACTGCTCGCTCATGAGGTCACCCTCACGGCCGTTGTCCTTAGAACGTGCTTGAGAAGCGTCCGCACGCATCTGGCGGCGCCCGACGCGGCGCGCTCCGGCGTCCTCGGGAGCCGAAATAGCCCACTATTCCGGCGAACTGCCTGTGCCCCGAAGGGGTACGTCCTTGGATCGCTTGGTCGTGCACTCGCCATTCGCGCACGTCCACTTCTCAAACACGTTCTCAGAGTCCCCACACCTCCGAGTGTATTACGTGCCATCCACCATCCCACTACCCCAAAACCGGCCATCCACTTCTTGACGGGCCTTACGCGACTGCCTGCCTGCCTGCGCCCCCGAGGGTGTGCCCGTCAGGGTGCTCCTCGTCCGGGGAATGCTCGCTCTCCTCGCGGGCGGGCGGCGCCGCGCCCGGGCGCATGTCCGGCGCCGCCGGTGTCCCTGGCTTGAGCTTGTTGATGCGAAAGCGGATCACTCCGTCGGTGATCTGGAGCGTTCGGCTGAGTTCGGCTATCAACTCGCCGCTCGCCGCGTGGAACTGCAACAGGTGGTACTCGGCTGTCGTTTTGTGGTCGATCGGATAGGCAAGCGCGCGCTCCCCCCACTCGTCGTGGTGGACTACCTCGCCCTTGGAGGAGATCGCCTGACGGGCATCGGCCACGATCTTCGTGCGCACGGGCTCCTCTGCCTGCGGATCGAGCAGCAGCACGAGGTCGTATGTGGGGGCGGGCAGGGTCATATGCGCGGGACTACAAGCGGGCGGCGGATCATAACAAGAACGTGTAGCTGTCCCTTAAACGGGCTCAACGGTTGCCCGCTTCGCCTTGATGTCCGCCAGCTGCTCGTCGATCCAGTCCCCCGGGTCGCGCGAGGTCACGATCTCCACAAGCCCCCGCGAGCGGCGGGCGCGCTCGGAGGAGGGCATGTCGAGCGCCGCGTGGATCGAGTCTGCCAGCTCCTGGATGTCGAACGGGTTCACCGACAGCGCATACTCGCCGAGCTCCTCGTGGGCCCCCGTGTTCTCGGAGAGGATCGAGACTCCCGCGCGCTCGTTGACGATCGGCCCCTCCTTCGCCACCAGATTCATCCCGTCGAACATCGCATTCACGAGCAGCACGTCGTAATGCTTGTAGGCCGCCATCGCCTCCTCGAGGTCGTCGCGCAGCTTCAGCTGGATCGGCATCCAATCGGGAGTGCCGTGGCGATGGTTGACCACCGCCACGAGCGCCTCGATCCTCTCCAGGTACTCCGCATACTCGGGCACATCCGTGCGCGAGGGCATCAACTGCGCCATGAACGTCACGCGCTCGCGGAACTCTGGATGCTGGTCGAGGAACAGGTCGAACGCGGAGAAGCCTCGCAGCACGTTCTTTGAAAGGTCTGCACGATCGACGCGCAGGATCAGAAAGTCGCGCCGTCTGCGCAACAGCTCCTGCTCGAACTCCGCAACGCGCGCCCCCCTGGCCGCCGCGAGTGCCGCCTTGTGGTCGATCGGAAGCGGATAGGCCCGCACCCACACCTCGCGTCCCTCCCAGCCAACCACGCCCCGCTCGAAGTCCACCTCCAGGTCCATCAAGTCACGACAGCACTGCAGGAAGTTGCGCCTGTATGAGCGCGTATGGAAGCCGATGATGTCGTTCGCCAAAAGGCCCGCAAAGATCTCCTGCCTGATCCTCGAGGGGAGCACCCGCCATGAATCCGACTGAGTCCAGGGAATGTGGATGAAGTGGTGTAGGAACACATCCGGGCGTGCCCTGCGCACCAGCTCCGGCAGCGTGTACAGGTGGTAATCGTGGACCATCACCACCGGCTCGCGCTCGTGCTCGATCTCCTCCACCACCGCCCGCGCCAAGTCCTCGTTGACCGCGTTGTACCCGAACTCGAACGCCTCGATCTCCTCACGGCGGATGTCAGGAGCGTTCGAGAGGTCCCACAGGTAGTGCTGGATGAACCACAGCATCGGGTTGGCAAACACGTTGTAGAAGCGGTCATACGCCTCGGCGTTGCTGACCACCAGGCGCACCTGGTATTCGCCGCCGGCGGGGCTCCTCACCGGGAACGGCCGCGCTTTGTGCTCGTGGGAGACCTGCGCGTCATGCTCGTTCATCGCCGAGGCGATCCACACCGCGTCGCGGTGCGAGGCCAGTCCGGAAAGCGCCGTCACGAGGCCGCCCGTCCCGCGCTGCACCTCCCCGTCCGGGCCAAACGTCACAGGCCCCCGGTTGCTCACCAGCACCAGCGGCGAGCGCTGTGCCGGTGGGCCGCTCATAACTCGCCGAGGGCTGTGAATATCCGCAGGTAGTCCCGCAGGTAGCGGGGCGTGAGGAAGTGGCCGCGCACGTGCTCCTTGCCGCGTCTCCCCAGCGACTTGCCGAGTGCCGGGTCCTCCAGCAGCTCGAGCGAGCGCTGCGCGCACTGCTCCACCGTCTCCACGAGAAAGCCCGTCACCCCATCCTCGACCTGGAGCGGGATCCCGCCAACGTTGCCGCCGATAAACGGCTTCGCCTTCCAGATCGCCTCGGACACCGTCAACCCAAAGCCCTCCCTCGTGGACTTCTGCACGACCACGTCGGCGTGCGACTGGAACGCATTCACCTCGATCGCCCCGACGTTGTTGAAGTTATTGAGGATGTGCACGTCCGGGTCGCCGTCGGCGTGGGCGATCGTTGCGTTGAAGAAGTCCCATCCCTCCGGGTCGTCGCTGGCCATCGACCCGACGAGCGCGAGCTGTACGCTCGGCATCCGCTCCTTGACAACCCTATAGGCGTCGATCACGCCAAGCGGGTCCTTCCACGGATCGAAGCGCGACACCTGACAGATCAATGGCCGGTCGACGTCGATCCCGAACTGCTCGCAAACATACGACGCGTCTTCGGGCGACAGCGCCATGTTCTTCGGCATCAGCGGGTCGATCGCGGGCGGCACGATGTTGACGCTCCCGTTCATGCCTCCCGGCGCGTACTCAGCCATGTGAAACAGCGCCTGCGGATAGTCGGAGATGTACGGCAGCAGGCGCTCGATCGTCGCGGGGTTGGGCGTGGACAGGTCGATATGGCAGCGCCAAACCCATCCCTTCGCCTTCTCGGGCACGAGATGGTAGAGCCCCGCGGGCTGCGGATCGTGGACCAGACACACGTCCCACCCGCCCGAGAGCTCGCGCGCGTTCATCTCGTTGTACTGCTCCCACGTTCCCCACTGCTCCTCGTCGAGATCCTGAGGATGGCCCTGAAGCGCATTGTGCATCAACTTGGTCGCGTTGAAGAACTCCTCGCGGCCGTAGATCACCTGCCACTCGCAATCGAGCCCCACGTCGCGCATCAGCGGCACGAGTGTGTACAGGATCTCCGAAACCCCTCCGCCGAAGGCTGTGGCGGACACGTGCACGACGCGTCTGCCCTTCAGCGGCTCCGCGAGCTCGCGGATCTCCTCGATCAACTCACGCCCGCATATGTGCGTGTAGTCGGCGAGCGACTTGTGTCCTGTGGCGACGGGCTGGAGCACGGGCGGACCGCACGATACCTCGGCTTGGCGCGGAAGGGCGCGCGTGGAGCATCGTTGTGGGCATGCGTGGGGCATCGTTGGGGGCATTCACGCAAACGGTCGCCCCACGCGCGCGTGGGGCACGCCCTTTTGCGCATACATATGCCCAGGCGGCCGAGGCTCGACAGCGGTCCGGCCCCTAAGGACCGGAAAGCGGTCTAAGGTCTGCCTGGATGTTCGACGGCCGCATCTATCGAGCGGCGTTTGTGCCGCTCCTGTTCGTCCTCGTAGTCGCAGGGTTTTCGCTCGCGGGCCGGCCCGGGTCGTTGCGCTCGACGCTTGCGCCGGACGCGTTCGACGGCGCGCGCGCCTACGCTGGCTTGCAAGCGCTCGCCAAGCGCTATCCCGACCGCCGCCCAGGCAGCGCCGGCGACGATCGGCTTGCCGCGTACATAGCGCAGACGCTGCGTGGATTGGGAGGCCCCCCACCCGCGGGCGGGCCTCCCGGTCAGGGCGGACCGTCGAGTGCCGCCGGGGGCGGGTTCCAGGTCAGCACGCGCCAGGTCCGTGCCCCGACGATCGACGGCACACGCACGCTTACCACCGTTATTGCCGAGCGCCCTGGGTCCACCGGGTCGAGCCCGATCGCGATCCTCGCCCACCGCGACTCTGCCGCGCGCGGCTCGGTGGCCGAGCTCTCGGGCACCGCCGCGCTGCTCGAGCTCGCACGCGTCTTCTCCCAGAGCGCGACACGCCGCACGATCGTGCTGGTTTCCACCAGCGGCGGCAGCGGAGGGGATGCCGGCGCCGCGGACTTCGCACGGCACGGCACGCACCCGCTGGACGCCGCGATCGTGCTGGGCGACCTTGCCGGCGAGATCGCCCGCAAGCCGCTCGTGCTGCCCTTCTCAGAAGTCCCGGGCGCGGCACCTGAGAGCCTTCAGAGCACGCTGGACGCGGCGATCTCCCAGGAGGTCGGCGTAGCCTCGGGTGCCCCTGGCGGCGCCGCGCAACTCGCGCACCTGGCCCTTCCGCTCGCGACGGGCGAAGAGGCGCCGTTGAATGGCGCAGGCATCCCGTCAGTGCTCGTTCAGGTCAGCGGTGAGCGCGGTCCCAGCTCGGGCGAGCGCGTCGGGCCGGCCGGATTGCTGAACTTCGGTAGGGCCGTGCTCAGCGCTACATACGCGTTGGACGAAGGACCGGACGTCGCCCATGACTCCGCGCCGCGCCTGTCGCTCGGACGCAAGCTGCTGCCCGGATGGGCGATCAGACTGCTCGTGCTCGCTCTGCTCCTGCCCCCGCTGCTCGTGAGCATCGACGCGCTCGCGCGCCTGCGGCGCCGGCGTGAGCCGATCCTGCGCTTGGTCGTGTGGGCGCTCTCGTGCTCGCTTCCGTTCCTCACGGGCGCCCTGTTCGCGATCCTGCTAGGGGCGCTTGGAATCCTCGCCGCACCCGCTGCTCAGCTGCCCGCCGCATCTCTCTCGGCGATCGCATCGGCGCCCGGCGCGGTCGCATCGGCGCCCGGCGCGGTCGCATCGACCGTGCTAGTGCTCGTGCTCGCGCTGCTCGCGTGGCCTGCGCTTGTGCGGCGTCTCTCGCTTCTCGCACGCCCCTCGAGCGACGGTGCGGCTGTGGCTGTCATGCTTGTGCTGCTTGCCGTCGCCTCGCTCGCGTGGATCTTCAACCCGTTCGCGTGCCTCCTGCTCCTCCCTCCCGTGCACCTGTGGCTGTTGGCTGTGGAGGTTGGTCGACGGCCAACCGCGCACGCGCGCGGGGCAGCGCTTGTGGCGATCTTTGTCGGCGTCGTTCCGGTCGTGCTGCTGCTCGTCCTCTACGCACGCGAGCTCGGACTGGGGCCGGGCGGACTGGCCGAGAGCGCTGTGCTCGCTCTTGCCGGAGGACAGCTTGGCCTACTGGCGGCGCTCCTGTGGAGCGCCGCGCTGGGGTGCCTGTTGGCGGTCATTGCGCTCGCGCCCGCCCGCCCGCCATCGGCGGCGGCCGGCCCGCCGGAGTGGATCGAGCGGATCTCCACGCGCGGCCCAACCTCCTACGCCGGCCCTGGGTCGCTGGGCGGCACCGAGTCCGCTCTGCGACGCTGAAGGTATGTTCCTTACCCGAGGCAAGAAGCTGCCCACGCTGCTCGCCGGCCTGTGGCGCCATGAGCGCTGGGCACGCATTTGACGAAGAACGCGTGCTACCACCGGTGCTCAAACCCCGTCAGCGCCTGCTTAGTCCCCTCGTGTCGTAGTACCACGCCGGGCCATCCCTCGCTCACCTGGCCTACCCACGTGATCTTGGTGTCGGCTCGCTCGGCCGCCGCGCTTGCGCGGTCAGCTCGCTTGCGCGGAACGCACACGCACAACTCGTAGTCTTCGCCGACGGTTGCGGCCGCCTCCCACGCCGGGATGCCCAGCTCCTCGGCGGTCTTGTGCGTGCGCTCGTCGATCGGGAGCTTGTCGAGATCGATCTTCAAGACCACGCCGCTGCTCACAGCGATGTGGCGCGCGTCCGTGGCGAGGCCGTCGGAGATGTCGATCATGGCGTGGGTCCCGGCCGGGGCTATCGCCCGCCCCTCGCGCAAGCGCGGCATCGGGCGGCGCGGTCTGCCGCCCAGCGTGCCCGTTACCCCCACGAGGTCGCCCGGACGTGCGCCGTCGCGGCCGATCAGCTTCTGGTCGCGCTCGGCCCATCCGACGATCGTCACGCTCGCAAACAGCGCGGGCGCGCTCACGACGTCGCCGCCTGCGATCGTCGTGCCCGTCAACTCCGCGAGCTCCTCGGCGCCGAGCATCAGCTCGAGGGCTTGGCGCTCGCTCACGTGTGGGGGAATCCCAAGCGCGACATATGCCTCGCCTGTCTGGGCCCCCATCGCCGCGATGTCCGACAAGCCACCTGCCAGTGCGCGCCAGCCGATGTCGTTGAAGCTCGACTCGGGCTCGCCGAGGCGGAAGTGCACGCCCTCGACGATCGTGTCGACCGACGTCACACACAGCTTCAGCGCTTTGACGACCGTGGCGTCGTCGCCGAGCCCGCGCACGACGCGCCCTCCGCGCGTTTGCAGCGCGGCGGCGATCGATTCGATCAGAGAGAGCTCAGCGATGCCGCTCAGGCGATTCGTGGACGGAGGAGGCGAGCACTTCAGCGATGCCTGTAGACGATGCGCGCGCGGTCGAGATCGTAGGGGGAGAGCTCGCAGCGGACGCGGTCTCCCGGAAGGATCCGGATACGAAAGCGTCGCATCTTTCCGGCTACGTGCCCGAGCACAACATGATCGTTGTCGAGCTTTACCCTGAACATGGCGTTGGGCAGCGCCTCGATCACCTCGCCCTCGAATTCGACCTTGTCTTCCTTTGCCACG
>CAAGKR010092821.1_pt1 | contig 13295 bp, 15 predicted proteins | sample 2556971 | NCBI WGS metagenome assembly CAAGKR01 (sample SAMEA5207829, study PRJEB30636) | soil metagenome | biome: forest; feature: boreal; material: soil | place: USA | collected 2011-09 | depth 1 m | reverse complement strand
GCCGTGAACTGTCCCCCGCAAGCTCCCGCGCCGGGGGAAGCGGCCTCCTCCAGCTCGTGCAGCTCCTGCTCTGAGATCTTGCCGGCGGCGTAGGCGCCGACGGCCTCGAAGACCTGCTGGATCGTGACGTCTTCGCCCTTGTAGTGGCCGGGACGGATCGAGCCGCCATAGAGCATCAGGCCCGGGATGTTCAGCCGTGCCAGGGCCATGACGGCGCCGGGGATCGTCTTGTCGCAACCGGAGATGACGACGAGCGCGTCGAAGGCATGGGCGGAGGCGACCAGCTCGATCGAGTCGGCGATCAGCTCGCGTGAGACGAGCGACGCGCGCATCCCCGAGGTGCCCATCGTGATGCCGTCGGAGATCGCGATCGTGTTGAGCTCCATGGGGGTGCCCCCGGCAGCGCGTATGCCCTCCTTGACCTTGGCGGCGAGGATGCGATTGTTGAAGTTGCACGGCATCGTCTCGATCCACGAGTGGGCGACCCCGACGATCGGCTTGGCAAGGTCCTCGGCGGTGTAGCCGATCCCGTGCAGATAGGCGCGTGCCGCGGCGCGCTCTGGGCCCTCGGTGAGGGCGCGCGAGCGGTGCCTGACGTCGAAGAGTGTAGAAGCGCTCACAGCAGCGGAGACTACCGGCGCGGTGCGCTACGCGGCGACGCAGGCGGAGGAGGCCATCGCTCGAACAAGGTCGCGGGCGCGCAAGGCCACTCACTCGCGAGAAGGTCGCAGGCGGGCAAGGCCGATCGCGTCTACCGGTCCAGGACCCTCGCCGACATCGCGCAATCCGTCGGCGACCGCACGGCCCGCGAGCGCGCGAGCGGCAAAGGCCGCCTGGAGCGGCGCGCGGCCGAGCGCCAGCTGTGCCGCGAGCACAGAGGAGTGGGTGCAGCCGGAGCCGTGCGTAGCACCGCCCGGGTGGCGCTCGCCGGGAATGCTCACAATCCGATCGGGGGCACGTGAGTCGAGGAACAGGTCGATCGCCTGCGAGCGATGGCCGCCGGTGAGCACCACGATGTCCGGCCCAAGCGAGAGCAGAGCGCATGCGAGCACCACGGCCTCGGCGTGCTCGCGGTCGAGGTCCTCATCGCCCACGGGAACGCCCTCTCCGCGCTCGCGCACGCTCGAGCCCAAGGTCCCGCGCGTGATGTGGGAGGCATAGCGGGCAAGTCTGTGCGCCTCGGGAAGGTTGGGCGTGAGGACCGTGGCGCGCGGCAGGATCTCGGCGACCAGAACGTCCTGTGCTTCCGGGTCGAGCAGTTGGGCGCCCGACTCGGCAACCATGACCGGGTCTACCACCACAGGGGTCTCGGCGGGAAGCTCGTCGAGCGCCTGGGCAACCGCACGGGCGACCTCGACCGTACCGAGCATCCCCACCTTGACGGCGTCCACGCCGATGTCCGCGATCACCGCGCGGACCTGGGCGAGGACGATGTCGGCTGGGATCGGGTGCACGGCAGTCACCCCGAGCGTGTTCTGGGCGGTGATGGCCGTTATGGCGCTTGTGCCATGGACGCCACAGCGCGCGAACGCCTTCAGGTCGGCCTGGATGCCGGCGCCACCGCCGGAATCGGAGCCGGCGATGGTGAGCACGCGGGGGGTGGTATGGGTTTTGGACAATGGGGCGTGCTTGGCGGGGGCAGGCGGCTGTGCGCCATCCTGGATCTCAGACCGCTCGTGGGTGCCGACGCGCGGGGAAGATCGCGTAGCTGCCGATAGCCGTGACCAGTAGGCGGCCGTCCTCGTGGCGCACCTCGCTGCGCAGGACCGCGTTCGTGCGGTTGCGCCTGTCGAGCTCTGTCGTGCACACGATCTGGCCCTCGGTGGCGGTCTGGATGTAGTTGATGGAGATGTTGAGCGTCGCGATGTGCTCATGCTTGGCGGTGTGCGGCCACAGGGTCGAGCCCATGCAGTAATCCACCAGCGCGTAGGTGACCACCCCGGAGAGCAGGCCGGCGGCGTTGATCAACTCCGGGCGGATGGCGAGGCGGACGGTGTCGGCGCTGTCCCAGCGCATCCCCATAAAGCCGCTGACGCCGTCGATACCGAACGAACGCTGCTCCGCGCTTCGATCGTCTGAGGAGGACGGGTCGGGCACGACCGTCGAGCCGCTGGGATTGTCGGATGGATCGTTCACAAGGACAGGCTGAGTCGAGGCGCTGAGGGTTGTCGGATGGTCGATCGCTGGGACAGGCTGGGTCAGCCGCTGGGATTGTCGTGCGTGGGTCACAAGAGCGCGTCGGTCGAGCATTCGCCAGGATATCCGCCGGCCAGGCGGGTTCCACAACAACCTCGGGCGCACTGAGGTCGCAAATCGGCACTCTTGTGTGTTGTACGGCACATTTTGACGCGTAGTGTCGGGGCATGCCCTCCCCGAGCCCCACTCCGGCCGGCGCTCCAGCCCCTCGCGATGGAAGGGAAGCGCTGGGCGCGCTGGGCGAGGATCTCGCCGTCGGCCACTTCCGTCGGCTGGGGTTCGTGGTGGTGGCGCGCAACGTGAGGACTCGTCACGGCGAGATCGACCTGATCGCGTTCGACGGACGAGTGCTCGTGTTCGCCGAGGTTAAGACGCGGCGCGCGAGCAACCGCCGCAGGGGACTGTGTCCCGAGGAGCAGCCGCTCGCATGGCTCAAGTTCAGCCAACGCGCACGGCTCAGGAAGCTGGCATGCGCGTGGCTGTACGAGAACACCCACGCACGCCCAAAGGCTCACACGATCCGCTTCGACGCCGTCGGCGTGATCGTCGACGGCTCAGACCGACTACTGCGCCTCGACCACATCGAGGGGGCATGGTGAGCTTCCGGGGACGAAGGGGCAGACGAACCGCGTGAGCACCAAGGGAGACTTCAAGAAGATCAGGCTTCGTGCCGAAAGCCAAGGCTGGCGTGTGGAGAAGCGTAAGGAGTACTGGCTGTTCTTCCCTCCCGATGGTGGCCAGCCACCGTGCAAGATGGCCGGTACGCCATCGTCTTCGCGATCGCTCGCAAACCTTCTCGCATGCTTGAAGAAAAAGGGGTATAAGAGATGATTGTGGAGTACCGAACCTGGACCTCGGTGGCGAACGTGCCCTTCAGCGATGAATCGACGTGGCTGCCGCTGACCAGGCACTTGGAGCGGGTGCATCCCGAACTTGGCCCAGTTGCTACCTGGGAAGACGACGCGTCGACGATCGTATTGGTGCTCGCCGATGACCAGCCCGACCCGGCAACCGCCGCCGAGAGCGCGGCGCGAGTCGTTAGCGATGCCCTGCATGCAAGCGGTCTCGCCGATCGCTTCCCAACGGTCTTCCAGGTCGAGTCAGCCGCTGATCTGCTGTCCGTCTAGCGCGGCATATGGCGCGCGCCCGTGCGGCGAGAGGCCTGCCGAAGATCACAGCGCCAACTGCTCGTAGGCCAGCGACTGGAAGGACATGCGGTGAAGCGGTGAGACTCCTTGGCGCAGAATCGCTTCGCGGTGCACGGGCGTGGAGTAGCCGACGTGCTCGGCGAAGCTCCAACCTGGGTGCATCTCGTCCGCATGGTGCATGTAGCGGTCGCGCGTGACCTTAGCCACGATCGAGGCGGCGGCGATCGCGGCGCTCGTGGCATCCCCATTGACTATCGGTCGATGCGCCCGCTCGAACTCAGGAACCGAGAAGCCGTCTGTCAAGCACAACACCTCGCCCGAGATGCCGCTGGTTACACCCCTGATCGCATCGCGCAGGGCGGCCAGGTTCGTCTTGTGCAGGCCCCGGGAGTCGATCCCTTGCACGCAACGCGAGACGACGGTGACGCGCGAGGCGGCGCTGAGCACGAGCGGGTAGAGCTCCTCGCGAGCCTCCGCCTTGTGTTGCTTTGAATCGTTGAGAGTCGCGAGGGCGCGCAGATCGCGCGTGGTGAGCAACTCGTAGTCGAACAACACCCCGGCCGCGACGAGTGGTCCAGCGAGACAGCCGCGTCCCGCCTCGTCTGCGCCCGCGACAAAGCGAGACCCAAGACCGCGGTCGAAAGCGAACAGACGCTGCCCGCTTTTGCGACGGGCCCGGCGACGAACCGCGCGCTTTGAGTAGGGAGCCCTGGAGGAGGGCTTGGCTCTAGAGGAAGCCGATGCGATCGGGAGGCCAGTAGGTGGCAACGGCCCCTCCGATGATCCAACTCCTGGGGACTGGGCCCCAGAATCTGCTGTCGTCCGATTCGCCACGGTTGTCCCCCATCATGAACCAATGACCGGCGGGAATCTTGATGGGCGTCGGGAAATTGCACTCCGAGCCGGCGCCGCACGGATTTATGTATGAGTCTTTCTCGACCTTGCCGTTGCGATAGGCGTGGCCTTCCTTGATGTAGAGCGTGTCGCCCGGGCCCGCCACGATCCGCTTGATGAAGTTCACGCTCGAAGATTCGGACTCGGGCGCCGAGCAGGCCGCGCCGCCCGGGGTGACCATGTGGGCCGCGGACCCGCAAACCTGCTGTTCCGCGTCCTTCGGCGGATGGAACACCACGATCTCGCCGACATGAGGGCCACCGAAGTGCATGCCGATGCGGTTGACGAGAACCCGTTGACCCACCTTCAGGGTCGGTTCCATCGAGCCGCTCGGGATGCGATAAGGCTTGACCACCCACGCCTGTATCGCCAACGCCAGGCCGATCGCAACCAGCACGATCACGACGAGCTCTACGATCGAGTTGGTCCTGGACTTGGATGCCCCCCCACCCGCGCTCTTTGCCTCAGCGCCCTTCACCGACGGGGACTGGGACTGGGACTTCACGCCGGGGTGTCGCCGGCTCCAGCGTCGCCGGCCTCGGGGGAGGAATCGCTCGCGTCGGTAGCCGTCGAGGCGCCCGGCTCATTCTCGACGCTGCCCGGCGCCACAGAACTGTCCCCGCCGGAATCACCCTCGCTTGGCTCCGACGCTGTGGTTGTGGCTGTGGCTGTGGGCTCGGGAGCCTGCTCCTGTGCGTCATCGCCAGATGGCGTCTCAGCCGCCTCAGAGACGCTCGCAGACTCGGGGGGGCTCGCCAAATCGGCGCCCTGTGGCTCTGCGACCGTCTGCTCGGCGGTCGCGCCGTCCGCGTCGGTGGCCTCGGACTCATACAGGAGACCGGACTCGACGCTCTCCTCCGGACCGGTGTAGCGACGCTCGCGCACGCGGGCGCGCTTTCCGACACGGTCGCGCAGGTAGTAGAGCTTGGCGCGGCGCACGTCGCCCCTGGCCGCGACCTCGATGCGCTCGATCTTTGGGGAGTGCACCGGAAACATGCGCTCCACGCCGATGCCGAACGATTGCTTGCGGACCGTGAACGTCTCTCGCGCTCCATGGCCCTGGCGCTTGATCACGACACCCTCGAAGACCTGGATGCGGCTGCGGGTGCCCTCGATCACCTGGAAGTGCACCTTCACGCGATCGCCCGGCGCGAAGTCGGGGACGCGGCGCAGTTGCGCACGCTCGATGCTTTCGATAACGATGCTCATAATAAAGAAGGCGCCGTGTGAGCGAAACGCTTCCCTCGCCGACGCGAGGGCGAATGGTAGCGAACAGTGCTCGCGGGGGCGCTGTTGAGGCTAGCGCCCCTCTCCGCGACGTCGGCTCTGCTCTACCCGCCACTCACGGATACGCTCGTGGTGACCGGACAGCAGGATCTCCGGCACGGACCACCCGCGGTACTCGGCCGGACGCGTGTAGTGCGGGTACTCGGGGTCTCCGTCGAGCGCCTCGCTGAATGACTCCTCGACGGCCGATTCGATGTGTCCAAGCGCTCCCGGGAGCTTGCGCAGCACCGCATCGCAGAGCACCATCGCCGCCGGCTCGCCGCCCGAGAGGACATAGCGACCGATCGAGAGGGTCTCGCTGGCGAAGTGCTCGACGATCCGCTCGTCAAAGCCCTCGTAGCGCCCGCACAGGAGCGTGAGCGCCGGCTCGGCCGCGAGCTCCTGGACGTACTGCTCGTCAAGCAGCCTTCCGCCCGGCGCGAGAGCGATCACGCGCCGTGTGTCGCGCACACGGGCGGCGTCCATTGCGTAGTGGGCGCTGAGCGCCGCGTTCATGGCGTCGACGCGCAGAACCATTCCCGCGCCGCCTCCAAACGGCGTGTCGTCCACCTGGCCGCCGCTGAGCGGAGTGTGCTCGCGAAAGTTCACGTAGTTCAAGCGCGAACCACCGTCAAGGACGTTGCGCACATGGCGTTGAGCCTCAAACCACTCGAACCACTCCGGAAACAGAGTAAAGATGTCGATCTCCATCACGGCTGCCCCGCACACCGTCTCGCCCCGCATTTCGATCGCCATCGAGCGTTAAGCCAACTGCACAGCATGTGAGCACGCACGCTCACCGTGCACCCCCGAGGAAGCCCACGCACGGCGCACACGCGCTCATACGGTATCTCCGAGAAAGCCCATGTCCACATCGATCCGCCTCTGCGCGGGATCGACATGGCGGATCGCCCCGCGCACCATCGGCACGAGCAACTCGCGCGGCGAGTCTCCGGAGGCCCGCGCGGCGAGACGAACCTCGAGCGCCTCGCACGAGGGAAGCTCGACGAGTCGAGCGACGATCCCGACGTGGCGTTCGCCGTCAACGATCTCGCAGCCCTCGAGTTCGCTTGCCCACCACTCGCCCTCGCCGAGCTCGGGCGCGTGGGCGAGCTCGACAACCAACTCGAGCCCTCGCAATGCCTCCACCGCCTCACGGGCCCCAATCCCCTCCAGGCGAACGATCGGGTGCTCGTCGGTGCCCGATCTCCTCGCCACGTGTGCGGTGCGCCCGTCTACGGTCACGACAGCCCCAACCGTGAGCAGCCGTGACCTGGCTCCCGTCACGTAGAAGCTGCCGTCCAGACCGTGAGCGCGACCAACGCGTCCGGCGGCCACGGGCGCGCGGCCCCCCTTGCCTGTATCCGAGGGCGCACCTTCAGTAGCCGTCACCTCGGAGGCCTCAATCGACGATGTCGACGAGCACACGGCGCTTCTCATTCACGGCGGCTGCCTTCACGACTGTCCTCAGCGCGTGGGCGGTGCGCCCACCGCGACCGATCACCTGACCGTAGTCCTCGTCGGCGACGCACAACTCGAGCACGACCGTGCCGTCGTCCTCCTCGAACTGCTCGACCGAGACGTCCTCAGGGCTGTCTACGAGTCCCTGCGCGAGGTACTCCAACAACTCTCTCATGGCCTCGCGGGACATCCCGATTACCTTGGGTGCACCGGGCTGCTAGCCAATACCCTGGATGCGCAGCAGCTTGCGAACGGTGTTCGACGGCTGGGCCCCGCGAGCCAGCCAGCTCTTGGCGCGCTCCTCGTCGATGACGATCGTGGAGGGGTTCGTTTGGGCGTTGTAGTGACCGATCGTCTCGATCACGCGCCCGTCCCGTGGGGAGCGCTGATCGGCGACAACCACGCGCCACATGGGGTTCTTCTTTGCGCCCACACGCGTGAGCCTAAGCCTTACCGACACGGTTTCCTCTCTGAGTGCTTACGAAATACCCTGAAGTTCGGCTTCAGAGCTTAGACGGTAGACGGTCAAAGGGCGACTCTGAGGCCAACGGCCACGGCGGCACGCGGGTCGCTGGTAGCGCGGGTGGCGCTCGCGCGGAGTCCTTCTCAGCGCGCCTGGCGCATGAGCGCTCCCACGTCCGGCATCTTGCCGCGGCCCAACTGACGCATCATCTTGCGCATCTGCCCGAACTGCTTGACGAGTTGGTTGACCTGCTGCACGTTGGTGCCCGAGCCGCGTGCGATCCGCAAGCGGCGTGAGCCCTTGATCAGCTCGGGGCGGGTGCGCTCCTCCGGGGTCATCGAGAGGATAATCGCCTGGATGCGGTCGAGCTCGCGCTCGTCCACCTTCATTCCTTTTAGCTGCGCTCCAGCGAAGCCCGGGATCATGCCGAGCAGATTCGTGAGCGGCCCCATCCGTCGGATCGTCTTGAGTTGGTCCAGGAAGTCGTCGAGCCCGAACTCGTTGCGCCTGAGCTTGCGCTCGAGATCGACCGCCTGGCCCTCGTCGAACTGGCGCTCGGCCGTCTCGATCAAGCTCATCATGTCACCCATCCCGAGTATCCGCTGGGCCATGCGATCGGGATGGAAGCGCTCGAACTGGTCGAGCTTCTCGCCGGTGGAGGCAAACAGGATTGGCTTTCCCGTGACAGCCTTCACGGACAGGGCGGCGCCACCGCGCGCGTCGCCGTCAAGCTTGCTCATAAGCACGCCGTCGAACTGGACGGCCTGGGCGAATTGCTCGGCGACGTTGACCGCATCCTGACCGGTCATCGCGTCCACCACGAGCAGCACGTCGGTCGGCTTGACAGCATCGCGGATCCTCACGAGCTCCGCCATCAGAGCCTCATCGACGTGCAGGCGCCCGCTCGTATCGACGATCAACACGTCCTTGCCTTCCTGCTTGGCGCGCTCGAGCGCCCAAGCAGCGATCTCAACCGGGTCGGACTCAGGCCCGCCTGGGTCTCGGTAATACACCTCAGCGCCTGCCTGAGCCCCGACCTTGACCAGCTGGTCGACGGCGGCGGGCCGGTAGACATCGCAAGCGGCGAGCGCCACCGAGGAGGAGTGCTCCTCGCGCAGATAGCGCGCAAGCTTCGCGCAAGCGGTCGTCTTGCCCGAGCCCTGCAAGCCCGCCATCAGGATCACCGTTGGCGGTTTGGGCGAAAAGGCGAGTCCCGCCGAGGCTTGGGTGGGTGGGCCCAGGGTGGGCGGGCCCCCCATCAATTCGGTCAGCTCGTCGGCGACGATCTTCACAACCTGCTGGCCAGGATTGAGCTTGCCGAGAATCTCCACACCCATACAGCGGTCGCGCACGTCGCTCGTGAAGCGCTTGACGACCTTGAAGTTGACGTCCGCCTCCAGCAGCGCAAGGCGGATCTCGCGCATCGTCTGCTCGATGTCCTTCTCGGTCAGGGTGCCCCGCTGGCGCACCTCGCCCAGCGTCGCTTGCAGCTTCTCGGCCAGGGAATCGAACATCAGACGGGCAATTCTCGCAGCCTCACGCGCGAACGCCCGGCCATGGGCAGAAACGAGCCTGTACTGCCAGGCCGGCGCCCGTGCGCAAGGCGTCAGTCGCGCGCAGGCGGGCTCGGCGTGCGCGGCTGCTGCTCGGAGCGCCGCGCAAGCGCCTCGCCGATACCGCCGAACGCCTCGGCGAACTCGGAGGGTATGACGAACACCTTGTTCGAGTCGCCTTCGGCGAGCTGCGGGAGCATCTGCAGGTATTCGTAGCTGAGCAGATCCCGCGACGGTTTGCCCTCGTGGATCGCTTTGAAGACGGTGTCGATCGCCTTGGCTTCGCCTTCGGCCCGCAACACCGCTGCCTGCTTCTCGCCCTCGGCACGCAATACCGCCCCTTGCTGCTGACCCTCGGCCGTCAGGATCTGAGCCTGCTTCTCGCCTTCGGCGGTGAGGATCGCCGCGCGACGATCGCGCTCCGCACGCATCTGCTTCTCCATAGCGGTCCTGATGTCCTGTGGCGGATCGACCGACTTGATCTCGACGCGGTTGATCCGTATGCCCCACTTGCCGGTGGCCTCGTCGAGCACCACTCGCAGATCGGTATTGACGTTCTCGCGGGCGGTGAGGGTCGCCTCGAGTGACAGACCGCCGATCACGTTGCGCAGGGTCGTGACGGTCAGCTGCTCGATCGCCTGCAGTGGGTTGGCGACTTCATATGTGGCCGAGCGGGGGTCCGTGATCGTGAAGTAGAGGACCGTTTCGATCGCCACCACCACGTTGTCTTCTGTGATGACCGATTGCGGTGAGAAGTTCACGACCTGCTCGCGCAGGTCCACGAGCGGCTTGACGCGATCGATGAACGGCGTGACGATCGTGAGACCCGGTTCGAGAGTGCGGCTGTAGCGACCGAGCCGCTCAACCACCCCCGCGCGCGCCTGAGGTATCACTCGAATGGTGCGCGCCGCCACCACCAGCACGAACAGCACAACAACGGCTAGGACAATAAGAGCGGCCATGGGGTCTGGTTCTGCCTTTCTATTGTGGGTCTACCAAAGAGCCTATCTATGTCAGCTCCGCGTCTGAGGGGTCGATGGTCGAGCGAAGGTAGTTTCACTTGCCCAGCCACCCGCGAAGTGTGCTTCGCACACGTGCTGGCCGATCGGAGATCCCACTGATCTCCGATCGGTAGGACGACGCTTCGCGAAGCGCCAGCGACCCCTCAGTGCATGACCAGTGCCGTCGCGCCCCTTATTTCGACGACTTCGACGTGTTCGCCCGGATCGAACACCTGGTTCTCGTCGAAGCTGCGCGCGGTCCACACCTCGCCGTCGATCTTCACGCACCCGACTCCCTCGTCGTTTGCGATCCGCTCCAGCACGGTTGCCTTGCGCCCGACGAGCGCCGCGGCGCCCGTCCTGATCGAGGGCGGAAGCCTGCGATGGCGGCTCGCGACGGGGCGCAGCGTTGCGAACACGATCCCCGAGGCAGCCAGGAACACGATCGTTGAGAGCAACAGGCCCACGCCCAGCAGACTCACAACCGTCGCGAGCGCCGCCCCCATGGCAAACGGGGCGAGGTAGAAGCCGCCCTGGTGCATCTCCCCCACACCGAGGATGCCGGCGGCGACCAACCAGAAAATCCAAGCGTCCATGCTCTGATTATTCCTCAAGCGACGAGGGCTCGGGCGAAATCTTCCGCGTCGAACGGCCGCAGGTCCTCCAGTTGCTCGCCGATTCCGATCAGCTTCACGGGCAGATCCAGCTCTCGTGCAATCGCGAGCGCAATCCCGCCACGGGCAGTGCCGTCGAGCTTGGTGAGCACGATCCCGCTCACCCCGGCGCACTCCGCGAACATCTGCGCTTGGCGCAACCCGTTTTGGCCGGTCGTCGCATCGACGGTCAACAGTGTCTCGTGCGGGGCTCCCTCAAGTTGCCTGGCGATCACCCTTCGCACCTTCGCAAGCTCTTCCATCAGATCGTCCTGGGTGTGCAGACGTCCCGCGGTGTCCACGATCACGACATCGATCGCCTGGCGTCGCGCCCGGGACACCGCCTCGAAGGCGACCGATCCTGGGTCCGACCCCTCGGGTCCGGTCACGATCTCGCACTGCGCGCGAGCCGCCCATCCTTCCAGCTGCTCGGTCGCCGCCGCGCGAAACGTGTCCGCCGCGCCGAGCAGCACGCTCACGCCGAGCTCCTTGCGCAGGTGCCACGCGAGCTTGCCGATCGTCGTGGTCTTACCGGTGCCGTTGACGCCCACCGCCAGGATCACCGTCGGCTTGGCGCGAATGTCGATGCGATCGTTCTCGTTGCGCGCGGTGTTCGCCAACAGCTCGATCAGCCGCTCGGAGAGCTCGGGACCGCTGCTGAGGCCGCCGTCGGTGGCCTCGCGCTCGAGTGCCTCCACGACCGACGCCGTCGTGGACGCGCCCACGTCGGCCATGATGAGGGCCTCCTCCAGACGTTCCCACGTGTGCTCGTCAATCTGAGAGAACAGCGTTGCCTGTATCTCCGAGCCGAGCGCCTGACGGGTCTTCGTCAGGTTCTCCCGCAAACGCTTGAGCAGTCCGCGACGGCGCTCCCTCCCGTCTCCCACCTCCGACTCGCCACGCTCGCCCACTGGAGCGTCTGCGATGAACAGCTCAGACCAGTCGCGCGGCACCGCTCACCTACGCCACCGGAGCTACCTGGGGGGCGGACTCCTCCTTGGGGAGCCGTCGCGAGAGCACCTTCGATACCCCGTTGTCGGCCATCGACACGCCATACAGCCAGTCGGCGGCCTCCATCGTGCGCTTCTGGTGTGTGATCACGATGAACTGGGCCCTGTCGGCATAGCGGCGCAGCAGCGTCAGGAAGCGATCGAGGTTCAGGTCGTCGAGCGCGGCCTCGACCTCGTCGAGCACATAGAAGGGGCACGGACGCGCCAGAAACACGGAGAACATGAACGCAAGCGCGGTCATCGACTTCTCCCCGCCGGAGAGCAACGACAGACGCTTGGTCGACTTGCCGGCCGGTGTGATCTCGATCTCGACTCCCAGCATCTCCTCGGCCTCGGATCCATCCCCCTCCGCCTCGGATCCATCCCCCTCCTCCTCGGCCTCGAGCTCGGCCCCGGCCTCCGCGTCGATGGCATCGCCGTTCTCGGGCGCCGGCTGACCGCCGAGCACCGCGCGCTGGGTCTGCTCGTCCTTGACGAGCCGCAGCCGTCCGCTGCCGCCAGGGAACACATCTCCTACCAACTCCTCGAAGTTGCGCGCTGCTGCGGTGAACGTCTCGTTGAAGGTCTCGTGTATCTGGCGGTCGGTTTCGCGGATCACCGCACGCAACTCGCGCAGCGCCGTCTCGAGGTCCGTGCGGCGCTCCTCGAGCTCCTCGACGTGCGCGATCGCCTCGGCGTACTCCTGCCCGGCGAGCGGGTTCACCGGGCCGAGCTGCTCGCGCCTGCGTACCAGGCGCTCGAGGCGCGCCCGCAGGGCCTGCTCATGTTCCTCATTCAGCGGCTCTATCTCCGCCTCGCCGGCGTCCGCGCTCGGAAGCTCGAGTCGCTCAGAGACGCTCCTCAACTCCTCCCGGGCCTCCGCCGCCTGGTCGCGCAAGCGCTGAGCCGCCACCTCGGCCCCCGTGACAGCCTCCCCCTCGACCCTTAGCGACGCCTGGATCTCGGCCTCCTCCTGCGCACACGCGCGCAACTCGGCGGATACCTGCTCGCCGGCCGCTCGATCCTGGGTGAGCAACTCCTCGATCTGGGCGAGCAGTCCCCCCACCGCCTCGCCCGCGCTCGCGAACGCTGCTCCCAGGCGCTCGGCCCGCGGGGCCAGCTCGACGTCGAAGGCGTGCTGGGCTCGCAGGCGCTCGATCCGCCGGGCACGCTCGGCTTCCTCGGCCTTCCTGTGCTCGGCCTGCCTGCGCTCGGCGGCGAGCTCGCCCTGTAGCTCCGCGCGGCGCACCGCGAGCGGGCCCTGCTCGGGAGCGGCCTTGCGCTGCTCGATCAGCCATGTGGCCTTGCGAGAAGCCTCGAGTGCCTCGGAGAGCAGGCGCTCGCTGTCGCGCAGCGCCCCGTCGGACGCGTCGCGTGCGCTGTCGGCCTCGCGCAGCTGCCCAAGCGCCTGCTCGACAGCCTCCCTTGCCGCGTACTCGCCCGCCACCACGCGCTCGCTCTCGGCGATCAGACGGTCGCGCTCGTTTCGTCGCGCAAGCACTCGCTCCGCGCCGCCCTCTGTCACCTGGCGCAACTCGCCCCAGCCCGCGAACAACACTCTCCCCGAGCGTGTGCTCGCGACCCCGCGAAACTCCTCGCCGAGATCCTCGAGGCGCTCGACCACCCAGGCATCGGCGAGCAGCCTGCGGGCGAGCTCGAGCACTGGGCGGG
>CAAGKR010201285.1_pt1 | contig 13297 bp, 8 predicted proteins | sample 2556971 | NCBI WGS metagenome assembly CAAGKR01 (sample SAMEA5207829, study PRJEB30636) | soil metagenome | biome: forest; feature: boreal; material: soil | place: USA | collected 2011-09 | depth 1 m | reverse complement strand
GGCTCGCCGTGCGGTGAACCTGCACGGCTGCGCTTTACCTCACTGCGCCCCCCTCCTGCGGCGACTCCGCCGGACCCTCCTGTTGCGCCTTCCGTGCTGTCTTCCCGATACGTTACCGTATTTTTGAATTGGAGCACTAGGCGTGGGTCAACTGTTCAGTTTGACGGAGACGGTGCGGGAGATCCCGTGCTTTTCCATCGTGATCCCGTACAGGACGTCGGCCAGCTCCATCGTCCGCTTGTTGTGCGTGACGAGGAGGTACTGGTACCGGTGCGACATCTCGCGCACCAAGGCGTTGAACCGGTCGACGTTGGCGTCGTCCAACGGGGCATCGACCTCGTCGAGCAGGCAGAACGGCGATGGCTTGACGAGGAAGATGGAGAAGATGAGGCTGATGGCCGTGAGCGCCTTCTCCCCGCCGGAGAGGCTGCCGAGGGGGAGCGATTTCTTGCCGGGCGGCTGGACGAAGATCCCGATGCCCGACTCGAGGAGGTTTTCCTCGTCGACCAGGCGCAGCGCGGCGCGCCCCCCCTGGAACAGTCGGGGAAACACCTCGCCGAACTTCGCGTTGATCTCCTCGAACGCCTTCGAGAACCGCTCCCGGGTCGTCCGGTTGATCCGCTGGATCGCCTTCGCCAGGTCTTCGAGGGATTTTTCGAGATCCTCCTTCTGGGAGGCCAGGAAGGAGAACCGCTCGGTCAGCTCCCTGTGCTCCTCGAGGGAGGCGAGGTTCACCTCTCCCATCGAAGCCATCCGTTCGCGGAGCTCCTCGGCGCGGGACTCGAGAACGGGAAGCTCCCCGGCCGCGGCGTCTTCCACTTCGGCGGCCTCGGCCGGAGGCAGATCCGCCAAGTGGATCTCGTACCGTTGGTAGAGGAGCGCGTCGAGCCCGGCGATGTCCATCTCGAAACGCTGGAGCCGCAGCCGTTCCGCGGCCTGCCGCTCGCCGTGCTCCGTCTCCAGGCGACGTGCCTCACGGAGGGCCGCCTCGATTCCCGTAAGGCGGGAGACGCACTCCGCGTGCTCCGCGACCCGCGCGTCGATCCGCTCCTGCAAGGCCGCGAGGGCGATCCCCCCCTGCCCGATCGCCTCCCGGGCCGCCCGCATCGCCTCCTCGAGGGAGGCCGCCTCACGCTCCTGGTCGGCCTTCCGCCGGCGGCGCTCGATCAGCAGGCGCCGCTTCCCTTCGGCCTGCTCCGAAAGCGCGGCGCGCAGGTCCGCCGCGGCGTGGTCCTTTTCTTCGAGGCCCCGGAACGCGACCTCGGCGGCGTGGGCGCGCTCCCGGATCTCCTCGGCGCGCACCCGCTTCGCCTCCGTTTCCGACAGGAGCGCCCGGGTGCGCGTCTCCTCTTCGCCGCGGGCGTGCTCGGACTCGCGGGCCGTCGCAAGCGAGACCGAGAGTCCCTCCGCCATGCGGGCCAGCTCCCCGCGCAGGTAGGTCTCTTCCCGGGTGCGGCCGTCGAGCAGGGCGCTCGCCTGCGCGCGGGTCTCGGAAAGGACCGCCCGTGCGCGCTCCGCCGCCGAGTGCGCGGAGCGGGCTTCCTCCCGTCCCCGGAAGAACGTCGCGAGGAGCTCCTCGAGCGACGCGCGTTTCCCCCGGGTCTCCTCCTCCGCCCTTAACCGCCGGTCCCGCTCCAGGCGCAACCGATCGATTTCCTTCTCCAGGCCGCGGATCTCCCGCTTCCGGGCGAGGACCCCGGCCTCCCCCGTCCCCGGCTCTCCCCCGATCAGGATCCCGTCGGCGGTCACCACGTCGCCGTCGAGGGTCACGTAGGAGTTCCAGACGCTGTTCCGGTTCCACAGTCGGATCGCGGTGTCGAGGGTGCGAACCAGGAGCGTTCCCCCGAGCAGGCCCCGGAGGAGATCGCGGCACTCCGCGGGAGCCGAGACGACCTCGGTGAGCGGCGCGACGACGCCCTCCTCCCCGAGGTACGCCAGTTCCTCGTTCCGGGTCCGAAGCCCCATCGGGATGAACGCTCCCCGCCCCTTCCTGGACTCCTTGAGGTACTGGATGGCGGAGAGTCCCTCGGCGTGGTCGCGGACCACCACCGACTGCATCCGCTCGCCGAGGACCGCCTCGACCGCCTTCTCGTAGGCGGCATCGGTCTCGATCATCTCGCCCATCACGCCGAAGATCCCGCGATCCTCCCTTTCGGACGCTTCGACGCCGCCGAAGTGCTGGAGAACGGCCCGAACCCCCGAGGAGGCCCAGTCCATCCGGTCGTGCAGCCCGGAAAGGGTGGCCCGTCGCGATTCGGCGGACCGAAGCTCGCTCTCGGCGCTCCGGGCCGCCTCGACCGATTCGTCGAGCCTCGCGTTCGCGGCGGCAAGAGCCGCCCCCGTCTCCTCCCAAGACCGCTCCGCGGTCTCGAGGGCCTCCCGCGCGGCGGTCTCGGCGGCAGACGCCGCGTCGAGGTCGCGCGAAGCCTTTTCCAACGCGGCGACCACCTCGAAGGTCCGGTCCGAAAGACGGGCCAGGGATCGTTCCCCCTCCGCGATCCGCTGCGACAACCCTTCGGCGCCGGACCGCGCGTCGGAGTGCTGGGACACACGCACGATCAGGTCGGACTTGGCGCGCTCGACCTCCTCCTGGGCGAGGCGGTGCTCTTCGCGCGCCGCGGACAACGAGGCGTTTTCCTTCTCCCAACAAGCCCGGGCCAGGGAAAGTCCCTCGCCCCGCCGGGCGGCTTCCCCTTCCGCCTCCGCGGCCCGCGCATCGAGCGCCGCGATTTCCGATTCGAGGGAGGCGATCTCCACCCCCGCCTCCAAGACCATCCGGCGGAGCTGTTCCGCTTGTCCACGAAGCCCGTCCCACTCCGCCTCGCGACGCGCCGCTTCCTCCTTCCTCCGGCCATGCTCGTCCCGCAGGTCGGACAGCAGCCGTTCCCGCTCCGCCAGCGTCAACCGCGCCTCTTCGCGGCCGGCATCCATCCGCGCCAAGTCGGAACGCGCCGAGAGAAGCGCGTTTTCGATGCCGCCCAACGCCTCCCGCGCCGACTCGCACGCGAGGGTCATCGCGAGACGCCTCCGGGAGGCGACGCGGAGATCGAGGTCCTTCAGTTCCGCCCGGAACGCCTTGTACCGCTCCGCCTTCCGGACCTGCCGTTCGAGCGCCCCGATCTGGCGCCGGACCTCGTCGAGGATGTCCTTCACGCGGGCGAGGTTCTGGCGGGTGCTCTCCATCTTCCGCTCCGCCTCTTTCCGCCGGACCCGGAACTTGGCGACCCCCGCGGCCTCCTCGATGATCATGCGCATCTCGTCCGGCCGCGCTTCGACGATCTCGCCGACCTTCCCCTGGGCGATGATGGCGTATCCGCGGGCACCGGCGCCCGTGTCGAGGAACAGCTCGGCGATGTCCTTCAGGCGGCACGGAACCTTGTTGATGGAGAACTCGCTCTCGCCGTCGCGGAAGGTCCGGCGGGTGATCGCGATCTCGGCGTACGATTCGTATCCCGGAGGAGCGTTCCCGTCGTCGTTCACGAAGGTGAGGGTTACCTCGGCCATCCCCAGGGGACCGGCGGCGTCCGAGCCGGCGAAGATGACGTCTTCGAGCACCTTGCTGCGAAGGAACGAGGGGGCGTGCTCGCCGAGGACCCAGCGGATGGCGTCGACGATGTTCGACTTGCCGCATCCGTTCGGGCCGACGATCGCCGTGACCCCGGCGGAAAAATCAAACGTCGTCTTGTCGTAGAACGACTTGAAGCCGATCAGTTCCAGTTTTTTCAGTTTCATCGGTACCCCATGCCCGATGCCGCGCCTGATCGGGCAAACCTCTACATGGTGTGGGCGCAGACTCCGCCAAGCGCAATATATGGTGTTTTCCGGGCGATGTAAAGATAAAAAAAACGGCGGCCCGAGGGGGCCGCCGTCAGGAATCCTTTCTATTTACAACTACTTCTTCCCACCCTTCCCCGGCTTCTTCTCCCTGAGAACCGCCTGGGCCGCCGCGAGGCGCGCGATGGGGACCCGGTACGGGGAACAGGAGACGTAGTCGAGCCCGATCCTGTGGCAGAACTCGACCGACTTCGGGTCGCCGCCGTGCTCCCCGCAGATCCCGACCTTCAGGGTTGGACGTGTCGAACGCCCTTTCTCGACGCCCATCCGCACGAGCTGTCCGACGCCGCCCTGGTCCAGGGTCGCGAACACGTCGGCTTCAAGGATATTCTCCGGCCGTTTCGTGTACGTCACCTTGCACACGCCACAGGAGAGATCCTTCTCCAGCTTCGTGCCGCACTGCGGGCAAAGCTCCGAGCGATTCATGTAGTGCTGGATGAACTTTCCGGAGTCGTCGCGCGAGAACCCGAACGTCGTCTGCGTGAGGTCGTTCGTACCGAAGGAGAAGAATTCCGCCTCGGTCGCGATCTCGTCCGCCGTCACCGCGGCGCGCGGCAGTTCGATCATCGCCCCCACGGTGTAGGGGAACTTCTTCTTGTGCCGCCGCATCGTCTCTTCCGCCACGGCGACGACGATCTCCTTCTGCGCCCTCATCTCCCCCACCATGCTGACCAGCGGGATCATGACCTCGGGGTGGACCCGGATCCCCTCCCGGGTGAGGTCGCACGCCGCCTCGAAGATGGCGCGCGCCTGCATCCGGGTGATCTCGGGGTAGTAGATCCCGAGCCGGCAGCCGCGAAGACCGAGCATCGGGTTTAACTCGTGAAGCTCCTCGACCCTCTCCAGCAGGCGCTTCTTCTCCTCGATGATGGAGCGGTCCGCGTGGATCAACTCAAGCTTGGTCACCTCGACCATCAACAGCTCGCGCCTGGGGAGGAACTCGTGGAGAGGCGGGTCCAGCAGACGGATGGTCACGGGATACCCCTTCATCTCCCGGTACAGCCCCTTGAAATCGTCCCGCTGCATCGGGAGAAGTTTCGACAGGGCCGCCTCGCGGTCCTCCCGGGTGCGGGCGAGGATCATCTCCTGCATGATCGGGAGGCGGTCCTCGGCGAAGAACATGTGCTCCGTGCGGCACAGCCCGATCCCCTCGGCCCCGAAGTCGCGCGCGACCCGCGCGTCCCGCGGCGTGTCGGCGTTGGCGCGCACCTTGAGCCGCCGCACGGCGTCCGCCCAGGACATGAAGACCTCGAACGCACCGGTCATCGCGGGCGCGATCAGCGGCGCCTTCCCCAGGATCACCTCGCCGGTGGTGCCGTTCAGCGAGATGAAGTCCCCCTCGCGGACGATCTTGCCGCCCACCATGAACCGGTTCGTGGTTTCGTCGACGTCGATCCCGTCGCACCCCGCGACGCACGTCTTCCCCATCTGGCGGGCGACGACCGCGGCGTGGGACGTCATCCCCCCCTTGGCGGTGAGGATCCCCCGCGCCACGTCCATCCCGTGGATGTCGTCGGGGCTCGTCTCCTTGCGGACCAGGATCACGTCCTTTCCCTCGGTGGCCCACTCCACCGCCTTGTCGGCGTGAAAGACCACCGCGCCGGTCGCGGCGCCGGGGGAGGCGGGGAGCCCCTTGGCGACGACGTCGAGCTTCGCCTTCGGGTCGATCACGGGGTGAAGCAGTTGGTCGATCTGCTGCGGCTCGAGGCGCAGGAGCGCCTCCTCCTTCGTGATCAGCTTCTCCTTCACCATGTCCACGGCGATCTTGACGGCCGCCGCCGCGGTCCGCTTCCCGGTCCGCGTCTGGAGCATGTACAGGGTGTTCCCCTCGATGGTGAACTCGAAATCCTGCACGTCCTTGTAGTGCTTCTCCAACTTCGCGGTGATCCGCATCAGCTGGTCGAAGACCTTGGGAAGCTCCTTCTTCATGTCGCGGATCTGGTGCGGAGTGCGGATGCCGGCGACGACGTCCTCGCCCTGCGCGTTGACGAGATACTCGCCGTAAAACTCCTTCGCCCCCGTGGCGGGGTTCCGCGTGAACCCGACGCCGGTGGCGCAATCGTTCCCCATGTTGCCGAACACCATCGCCTGGACGTTCGCCGCCGTGCCGATGTCGTCGGGGATCCCGTTCGTCTTCCGGTAATATTTCGCCCGGTCGTTGTTCCACGACCGGAACACCGCGTCCCGCGCCAGTTCCAGCTGGACCAGCGGGTCCTGCGGGAACTCCCTCTTCAAGCGCTCCTTGACCAGCGCCTTGAACTTGCCGCACACGTCCATCAGGTCCTCGGCCGTCAGGTCGACGTCGTAGGCGGCGCCGCGCTCCTTCTTCTTCGCGTCGAAGATGTGTTCGAAGTTGCTCTTGGGGAGGACGAGAACGACGTCGGAGAACATCATCAGGAAGCGGCGGTAGGAGTCGTACGCGAACCGGGGGTTGCCGGACTTCCGCGCGAGCCCTTCCACCGTCTTGTCGTTCAGACCCAGGTTGAGGACCGTGTCCATCATGCCGGGCATGGAGAACTTCGCCCCCGAACGGACGGAGACGAGCAGCGGTTTTTTCGGATCGCCGAGCTTCTTGCCGATCGTCCGCTCGAGCCTCGCGAGGTTCGCGGCGATCTCCGCCTTGACATCCTGCGGGAGCTTACCGCGGTTCTTGTAATACAGGTTGCAGGCCCCGGTGCTGATGGTAAACCCCGGAGGAACCGGCACGCCGAGGTTGGTCATCTCGGCGAGTCCCGCCCCCTTCCCGCCGAGGACGTCCTTCATCGCACCGTTCCCCTCGGCCTTTCCCCCTCCGAAAAAGTAGACGTGTTTCGCTGCCATTCGACGCTCCTCCGATCACCCTTGTTTCGGCTGCCCTGAAGACGCCACCTTCGAAAAGTCCGCCACCGACGCGAACACCGCCGACAGCCCCTTCAGGAGCGCAAGCCGGTTGTTCCGGACCGTTTCGTCCTTCGCCATCACGAGTACTTTTTCGAAGAAGGCGGCCACCAGCGGCTGGAGCCCCGCCATCTCGCGGAACGCCTCGCCGTACCGCCCGTCCCGCGCCGCCGCCACGACGCGGCCCGACACATCGGCCGCGGCGGCGTGGAGCGCCCGCTCCTCGTCGTGTTCGAAGAGCATCGAAGACACCGCGAGGGGCCCGTTGTATACCTTGGTGATGTTGATCGCGCGCTTGAAGACCTCCGCGAGTGGCTCGAACGCCGCGTCCGCCCGGAAGGCGACCAGCGCGTCGAGTTTCGCCCGAAGGTCCACCACGTTCGTAAGCCCCGGGGCAAGCACCGCCTCGACGAGGTCGGCCGGCGTCCCCTGGGAAACCAGGAGGTTCAGGTAGCGGGCGACGACGAATTCCAGGACCTTCTTCCGCACCTCGGCGGCCGGCGACGTGAGCTTCGGTGCGAGGGTCGCGAGGGAGCGGTCGACCAGCTCCGCGATCGGGATCCGGAGCCCACGCGATCCGAGGATGGAGAGGATCCCCAGCGTGTGACGCCGCAGGCCGTAGGGGTCCGCGGTTCCCGTCGGGATGAGCCCCACGCCGAAGCAGCCGCACACCATGTCGATCTTGTCGGCGATCGCCGTCGCAGCCCCCACGTCCGTGGTCGGCAGGTCGTCGGACTGTCCCTTCGGCAGGTAGTGCTCGAACACGGACTGCGCGATCTCGGCCGACTCGCCGGTCATCGAAGCGTAGTGCCGCCCCATCACCCCCTGCAGCTCCGGGAACTCCTTGATGACGCCGGTGGTCAGGTCGGCCTTGCTGAGGAACGCCGCGCGGCGGCAATCCTTCGCCTTGGCGGGGAAACCGAAGGAGGCGACGAACTCCGCGATGTCGGCCATCCGCTCGATCTTTTCCCAGTATGTGCCCATGTCCGCCTGGAACAGGACCTTCTTCAGCGCCTCCGTGCGTTCGAAGAGGGGTTTTTTAAGGTCGTCCCCGTAGTAAAACTCGGCGTCGGAGAGCCGGGCCCGGAGGACCCGCTCGTTCCCGGCCACGATGACCGACGGGTCGGAAACGATCATGTTCGAAACGAAGGCAAACCCCGGGAACAGCCCTCCCTTCGCATTCTCGAAGACGAAATATTTCTGGTTGTTCCGCATCGAGGTGACGAGGACCTCCCTCGGCAGCGAGAGGTACTTCTCCTCGAATTGTCCCACCATGACGACGGGATACTCCACGAGGTTCGCCACGGTCTCGACCAGCGGCTCGTCCTCGACCCATTTCATCCCGATCCGCATCGAAGCCTCCCGGATTCCGGCGCGGATCCTCCCCTTCCGGTCTTCCAGGTCGACCAGCACGCGGGCCTCCGCCAGCCGCCCGGGGTAGTCGGAGGTCGAGGAAAGTTCGATGGCACCGGGGGCGAGAAAGCGGTGCCCGAAGGTCGTCCGCCCCGCCGCGACGTCGCCGAACGAAAGCGGCAGGACCTCGTCGCCGTACAGCGAGACGATCCAGTGCACCGGGCGTGCGAACTTCACGTCGAGGTCGGCCCACCGCATCGACTTGCGGAACGGGATCGTCGGCAGAAAGTCGGAGACGATCTTCGGCAGGATTTCCTGGACCGGGCGCGCCGCCTCCTCGCGGACGAAGCCGAGGTAGTCGCCGCGATCGGTCGGGAAGACGGAGAGGCCCGAGACGTCGATCCCCTGGGAGCGGGCGAAGCCTATCGCCGCCTTCGTCGGCTTGCCGGCGGCGTCCAGCCCCACGCTTTTCGGCGGCCCCATCACGGTCTCTTTCGACGCCGCCTGACGCTCTTCCAGGTCCCGGATCACGTACGTCAGCCGCCGCGGGGTACCGTAGATATCGACCTTCCGGAAGGAGAGACGGGCCTTTTTCAGCATCCCCTCGAGCTGCCGGCCTCCGAACCAGAGCGCGGGACCGACGAATCCCGCCGGGATTTCCTCGCAGCCGATCTCGAGCAGATAGTCACGTTCCATCGGAATCCCTCTTCGCGGGGGATTTCTTGACTCCGCCGGAGAACTTCCCGAGCAGCGGGAAGCCCATCTCCTCGCGCGATTTCAGATACCCTTCGGCGCACACGCGGGCCAGGTTCCGGACGCGCCCGATGTAAGTGGTTCGCTCCGTGACGGAGATCGCGCCCCGGGCGTCGAGCAGGTTGAAGGTGTGGGAGCACTTGAGGCAGTAATCGTAGGCGGGAAGGACGAGCTTCGCCGCGATGAGGCTCTGGCACTCCTTCTCGTACATCGTGAAGAGGGAGAAGAGCATCGGGATGCCGGCCGACTCGAAGTTGTACTTCGAGAATTCCACTTCCCCGCGGAGATGAACGTCGCCGTAGGTGACGTCGCCGACCCACTTGAGATCGAAGACGTTATTCACGTTCTGCAGATACATCGCGATCCGTTCGACGCCGTAGGTGATCTCCCCGGAGACCGGTTTCAGGTCGATCCCGCCGCACTGCTGGAAGTAGGTGAACTGGGTGATCTCCATCCCGTCCAGCCACACCTCCCAGCCGAGACCCCACGCACCGAGGGTGGGAGATTCCCAATCGTCCTCGACGAACCGGATGTCGTGCTTCAACGGGTCGATCCCCACCGCGCGGAGGGAGTCGAGGTACAGCTCCACATAATCCGTGGGGCACGGCTTCATGATGACCTGGAACTGGTAGTAGTGCTGCAGGCGGTTGGGATTCTCCCCGTAGCGGCCGTCCGTCGGGCGGCGGGACGGCTGGACGTAGGCCGTGTTCCACGGCTCGGGTCCAAGGGCTTGCAGGAACGTGGCGGGATGGAACGTCCCGGCGCCGACTTCGATGTCGTACGGCTGGTGGATCACGCATCTCTTGTCAGCCCAGTACTTCTGCAGGGACAGAATGAGATCTTGGAAAAACACCGTTCCCTCCCGGTGGAAGTGATAGGGATAGATATCACCCCGCAGGAGGGGTTGTCAAGCCAAATCATTGAAAAATTGAGGGGTTATATCGCTCGAAGGTCACTTCTTGCCCAGACTCCGGAGTTGTTTGCCGAGGCAATACTCGACATATCCCGGGATAACGGTTCGTAATTCCTCGGCAATCACAACGGGAATCCGGAGCCGACCCCGTGCCGCGGTCTTCCCCGCCTGCAGGGCGCGCCATGTCTTCACGGCACCGAGGGATAGGGGGGACCCCCCGCCGGGGTGGCAGGCCTCGCACAGGACCCCCCCCTCCGAAGCGAGAAACCGGTACGAACGGCCCTCGTTCCCCTTACACTTCCGGCACCCGGACAGGTCGGGCCCCCACCCGCCGATCGCGAGGAATTCGGCCTCGGCCCTTCGGGCGGTCTCCGGCGGCGGCTCCCCGTCCGCGATGGAACACATCCCCCGCAGGAGGACCTCGAATGCCCGGGGCTTGGGCCCAGCCTGGGGGAAGAGCTCCGTCGCGATCTCGAGCAGGTGGTCCGCGTGTCGCACGCGCTCCCAATCCTCCACGATCCCCCAAAAACTCCGGTTCACGGAGGCGGAGGAAAGGACGGACATTCGGCCCGGACGCTCCGTCCACCCGATGTCGAGAAGGACGTACCGCTGCAGCGTGCCGCCAAACCGTTTCCGGCTGCGCCACGCGGATTTTCCGACGGTCACGAGAACTCCGGCGTCCCGGGTGAAGAACGTGAGGCGGCGGTCGGCCTCCCCGAGGTCGATGGCGCGCGCAAGGAAAGCGGGAGAGGAGTGGAAGGAAGGGCGGATCACTGGCCGAAGGCGAACTTCCGGACCTGCCCCCGTTCCCCGAACGGCGGCAGCCGCCGGCCGTTCAGCGTTCCCGCCACGCCCCCCGCGTTGCCGAGTTTCAGGGTGATCCGTTCCTTCGCCTGGATGCTGATCTTGTCGCCGGCGTATAGCGTCACGTCGATCGGGTCGCCGTCGTCGAAGCTGTACATCACCCACGCCTGCTCGCTCGCCTCGAGGAACAGCTGGAAGGGGCCGACGAGGGGGCCGGTGCCGCCCACGGCAGCCACCGAAGAGGCCGGTTCCGCCGGAGTTGCCGCGGCCTGCGTCGCGGGAAGGACCGGCGTCGCCATGTTGTCGACGCCGGAAGGGGCGGCGACCGCCGCGTTGTCGCCCGTTTTCGCCGCGTTCTCCACCGGCGGCGGGGAAGGAAGCGCCACGGCGGGGGGCGGCAACGGCGGCGGCAACGGACGGCGCTCGGTGTGGAGGGTCACCCAGGCGAGGATCACCCCGACGAGGAGAACAGCCCCGGCGGCAGCGGTGTACGTCGCCCGGCGGCTCCCCCGCTCCCGCTCCCGCTCCACCCACCCGAACCGCAGCTGCGCCGCCATGTCGCTGTCGTCACGGCTCCCGACCGACCGCTCGTACTCGGCGAGGACGGGGCCCGGATCCTGCGAGAGGTATTTGGCGTACGAGCGGATGAAGCCGGTGGAGAATACACGTTCAGGGAAATCCCCGAAGTTCCCCTCCTCGATTCCCGCGAGATACCGATGGCCGATCCGGAGCTCTGCGGAAACCTGGCCGATCGTCTTCCCCATCGACTCCCGGCGTTTCTTCCAGGAGGAACCCGCGTGCCCCGACGTCATCGCTTCTCCGATCCGAGGAGCGTCACGTAACCGGCCGCCTGTTTTCTCATTTCGGGGTCGCTCGAAACCGCGAGAACCTTGTCGAACGCCTTCAACGCCTCCGCGGGCCGCGAGAGCCGGAGGTAGGCGCGCCCCAGTTCCATCCAGCCCGTGGCGTAGTCGGGAAGGACCTCCACGCACCGGGTGAGGATGGACGCCGCGTCCTTCCACTTCCCCTGCCCGCCGAGCACGGAGGAAAGCGCTATATAGGCGGGGGCGTACTGCTCGTTCGCCCGTAGCGCCCGCCGGTACGCCCCTTCGGCGTTCGCCGGATCCCCTTTGACGCGATACGCCTCCCCGAGGTTGAAATACGCCCGTTCCGGGGTCGTGTACATCACGTTCGCGGCGGCCGCCTCGAACTCACGGATCGCCTCGTCCCACGCCTTGCGTCCCGCGAGGACAATGCCGAGGTTGTTCCGCGCGTCCGCATAATCCGGCTTCTTGTCGATCGCCCTGCGGAGATTCTCCTCGGCCTTCGACATGTCGCCGCGTGCCTGATAAACGAGGCCGAGGGCCATATCGACTTCCGCGTTCTCCGGGTCGAGTTCCGATGCCTTCGCCAGCTCACGCATCGCCATCGGCAGGTTCCGCTGTTCGAGGTAGGTGACGCCCATCCGCATCCGCGCATCGGCCTCCTTCTTCCGATCCGCGGAGGGCCCGGCGCAACCGGCGAGGATCGCGGCGAAGAGGCACACCACGGGGAGGAAGAGCTCTTTCGGGGGACGGATCACAGGTACTTCCCGATCAGGAGGCCGAGGCGCCTGCGCGCCGTGGGCGGGATCCGCTTCCGGTCCGTGATGATCGCGTATTTCAGCGCCTCCCCGCACCGGCACCGCCCCGGAAGAGGAAGCCGAAGGGCGATCTCCCGTACGATCCGCTTCGAGTTCTCGACGTTGCGGCGCAGGACGTCGAGAATCGCGTCGATCGACACATCGGCCTGCGTCTCGTGCCAGCAGTCGTAGTCGGTCGCCAGCGCGAGCGTCGCATAGCAGATCTCCGCTTCGCGGGCGAGTTTCGCCTCGGGCATGTTCGTCATTCCGATGACGTCGACACCCCATTTCCGGTAGATTCCCGATTCGGCGCGCGTGGAGAAGGCGGGCCCCTCCATGCAAAGGTACGTCCCCCCACGATGAACGCGCCGGACGACCTTGCGCGCCGCCGTGTACACCACGGCGGAGAGGTCCGGGCAGACCGGGTCGGCGAAGGCGATGTGTCCCGCCACGCCGTCGCTGAAGAAGGTGTTCGGCCGGAACCGCGTGTGATCGAAGAACTGGTCGACGACGACGATGTCCCCCGGCCGGATCCGTTCCTTCATGCTGCCGACGGCCGAGATCGAAAGGATCCCGCCGGCCCCGATCTTCTTCATCGCGTAGACGTTCGCGCGGTAGTTGATCTGCGAGGGGGAGAAGCGGTGCCCCCTCCCGTGACGCGGCAGAAAGGCGAGCGTCCTCCCCTCGATCTCGCCTACGGTGATCGCGTCGGACGGCGCGCCGAACGGCGTCCGGACGACAACTTGCCGGACGTTCTTCATCCCTTCCATCTCGTAAAGGCCGGAACCGCCGATGATGCCGAGGATGCCTGCCATGAAACCTTCCTTCCACCGCTTGGGATAACCTATAAGACTATAGGCAGATCGGGAACGGCGCTCAACTCTTTTTCCCCCCGGGAATCCCCCTTGGGCTGCGTCGCCTCGGAGGGCGGGGCTCCGTTCGTGGCTCGCCGTGCGATGAACCTGCACGGCTGCGCTTTACCTCACTGCGCCCCCCCTCCTGCGGCGACTCCGCCGGACCCTCCCGCCGCGGTGCGCAATTGCCCGCATGCGGCGCGGATGTCGGCGCCCCGCCGCTCCCGGGTGATCGTCTGGACCCCTCCCGCGATGAGAACGGTTCGGAATCGATCCACCACTTCCGCC
>CAAGKR010297177.1_pt1 | contig 13298 bp, 6 predicted proteins | sample 2556971 | NCBI WGS metagenome assembly CAAGKR01 (sample SAMEA5207829, study PRJEB30636) | soil metagenome | biome: forest; feature: boreal; material: soil | place: USA | collected 2011-09 | depth 1 m | reverse complement strand
GGCTCCCGCCTCGAGCCGTTGTGGCTGCGCGCGCCCGGAATGACCCACCAACGCTTTAGGGGAATCCTCGAGGCGCGCGGCGTCGAGGGCCTGTTGTGCTTCGGAAGCCCCGACCTGGACCAGGAGTTTCCCGTCGAGTTCAACCGTTGCGCGATTGTGACACTCGGCCTGAGCATTCGGACCCCCCTGCACCGCGTGATAAGCCACGCCTACAACGACACCGTTGAGGCGCTCAACAGGCTGCATCGCCTCGGCTACCGACGGCTCGGGCTGGTCCTCGGCCAATACGAGGAGCTCCGCAGCGCCCACGCCCATTCGGCGGCCTATCTGGGCTGGTGCGAGCACAGGCTGGGCCTGGACCAGACGCTCCCCATCCTGCGCCTCGACCAGGTGGAACCCCGCCCCCTGCTCTCATGGCTCAAGCGCCAGCGCCCCGACGCCGTGGTCTTCGTCCACATGCACAACGTGCTGGACGAGCTGAGGTCGGTGCTCCGCAAGAACCGGGTGCGCGTTCCGGAGGACCTTGGGGTCTCGGTCATCAGCCCGGTCCTGGATGACACGGGCTTCGCCGGCCTGCAGGAGAACCAGGCGCTCATGGGCACGTGGGCGGTCGAGCTGCTCGCATCCCGCATCGCAAACCGCGACCTGGGAATTCCCGATCACCCGCGCATCGAGATGATCGAAAGCCTCTGGGTCGACGACCGGTCGCTCCGCCGGGTGTCGTCAACAGTTGACTAATTGCGCTGTCGCCGTGACCTCAAGTCGCTTGGCATAGTTGCGCAGCCTGAGAAACCCCTCTCTCGACACGCATAGGCCAAAGCCCGCCCGTGAATTTTCCAGCTTCCGCGGAGGACCGCATCGATTCCCTTCGGGACCGGCCCCGATGCAACATTCTGCCAACGACGCCACATCCATTCTCGCCGATGCGACCGCGGCACGCGGTGCGCCCATACACATGAGGAATGGCCGTTCTCCGGCCGGCCGCGCGGCCCGGCGCGGCAAAAAGCAGGATTCCCACGATTTTCCGAACATGATCCAGGACCCACGCCCACGCATTGAGATTCATGAAAGTCGCGTCGCCATGGGCGCCGCGGCAGCCAAGCGCTTCCAGCAGCTGGTCTCGGACAATCTCGCCGCGAAGGCGCTCTGTCGCGTGATCTTTGGATGCGCCCCCTCCCAGGATGAGTTCTTCGCGTCACTCGTGAAGGAGGCCCGCGCCAGGCCTGAAGCCTGGAGGCGTGTCGAGGTATTCCATATGGATGAGTACGTTGGCCTGGCGGACGAGAGCGACCAGAGTTTTCGGACATACCTTCGCAGGAGCTTCCTTGACCACGTCGCAACGGCGCGCTTCCACCCCATTCGGGGCGAGGCTCGCTCCGCGGCGCAGGAGGCCGACCGCTACGCCGGCCTGCTGGCGCAGGGTCCCATCGACGCGATCGCCATGGGCATCGGCGAAAACGGCCACGTCGCCTTCAATGATCCGCCGGTGGCGGATTTTTCCGACCCCGTCCTCGCGAAGGTGGTGGAGATGGACGAGGTCTGCCGCCAGCAGCAGGTCAACGACGGGTGCTTCACCGACCTCGGCCTGGTCCCGCGGTCGGCGATCACGATCACCATCCCCGTCTTTGCCAGGGCCGGAAACCTCTGCGCCGTCGTGCCGGGTCCGCGAAAGGCCGCCGCCGTGAGAGACACCCTCCTGGGGCCAACCGGGCCGGCCTGCCCCGCAACCATTCTGCGCACCCATCCCCACGCGGAGCTGTTCCTCGACAAGGACGCCGCGGCCCTGTTCACGTCGAGTTCCGGAGGCTGAGCCCGCCAGGCGCCATTGACGCCGTCGCGGCTCCCATGAGCGGGTCGCTGAAACCCTCCCTGCCGCATTCTATCCGTCCGCAGAAGCGCTGCGCGAAGCCGGGATTTTCACCGATCCGGACGATCAGGTCGTACCAGCCGAAGCTCCGCGTGAGCGGGATCAAGACTGTTGTGCGGGAGTCGGGCCCACCCGCCGGCCCAAGGGTCACGGCGCGCCGGCCGCAGCCATACGAGGGGTCCTCGACGAGCACTGTGATTGCCTTTTCCGCATGCCTGTTGGCCACGAGGAGCTCCGCGTCGCCGGTGGGCGCGGCTCCATGCCCCGCTGCCCCAAGGCCTATATTGAGCGGCGGATCCCCCGCGTCGCCCTTGAATTCCCGGTAGAAGCCATTTGGGCCATGGACGCGCAGCAGATACGCGCCGCCCTCGAAGTCGGCAAGGGCCCAATGATCCTCGACCTGGTCGCCGGCGGCAACGGCGTAGGCCCAGGTTCGGCCGGCCTCAAAGGCCTCGGCGCCGCCCCGCTTTGCCCGCACCTTCGCCGCAGAATAGACATGGAACGGAGCCCCCGCCGAGCGGACGCCGAAGAACTCGTTGCCGGCGCGGAAACGGATGCCAAACGATCTGCGGTCGTCATCAAGGCCTCCGTCGACCGAAAGCTCATAGGGCAACGCGCAGGACGGCCTTACCCCTGTCTCCTGCCGCGGCAGGATCGACACCGGGCGCCCCTCACCTCCGTCCCTCTTCAGGTCGTCGGGACCCAGTTTCCTGAAATCGCTTGGGATGGGACGGTATTGCGCCTGATTGATCGCAGCCAGGTAGACGTCGCGCCGAAGCGGGACCGGCAGCGGGGTCTTCTCCCCGTAGAATGGGCGAAAAACCGAGGTCAAGTCCCCGCAAATGGCGCGCCGCCAATCGCTGATGTTCGTCTCCCTGACGGGTTGGCCGGTCTTCTGGGAGAGGAGGTTCTCGAGGAGCCGGAGCACCGAGGTGTGATCGAACACCTCCGAGCAGACGTAGCCTCCGCGGCTCCATGGCGAGGCGATGACAAGAGGCACCCGGTATCCCAGGCCGATCGGCCCGTCCCTTCCATCCGCACCGGGCCCGTCGTCGTCCAGGTCTTTCTTCGGGTCCTCGCGCACATGCTCGCTCGATGTATCGATGCCCGCGGAAACCCTTCCCGTGTCCGTGCGGTCCGACCTCGGGGGAACGAAGGGGGGAATGTGGTCGAAATAGCCGTCGTTCTCGTCGTAGCAGAGGATGAAAATCGTCCTCTTCCACACCTCCGGGTCCTGGGTCAGGATATCCAGCGTCTCGGAAAGATAGAGGGCGCCGTACCACGGGTTGCTCGGATGGTCGGAAAACCTCTCGGGGGGGATGATCCAGGATACCGCCGGAAGATTGCCTGATCGCACATCCTCCCGGAACTGGTGAAGCACGTCGCCTTTCGGGACCACCATCTTGCGGTGAGCGGCCCCGTCCCTATACCGGAGCTTCGACAGCTTGCGATACGCGGAGTCTCCCCGGTTGGTCACGAATGCCTTGAGGTGAAGATTCCGGTCGTAGGGAGAAAGCTTCGAAAAGTTCTCCTCGCTCCACAGGTCGAGGTTCCTCCGAGTCTTCTCCAGGTCGCCGCGCGCGACCAAACGCCTCCTGGCCTGCTCCGGAGAAAGGGGCCGCGGCGAGGACTCCAGCGCCGCCACTTCCCCCGCGAGCTCCTTCTCAAGCACCGCCAGGTAGCGCCGATGCGATGCCGAGAAATACACGCCGTACTGGGTGAAGAATTCCAGCGGATTGTCGGCAAAGTTCGACAGCCATGCGTCGCCGTCCCCATTCAGCCCGGAGGGAACCGCGAGCTCGTTCTGGTAGTTTCGCCAGGAGATGCCGTGCTCTTCCAGGCGTTCCGGAAAGGTCTTCCAGTCGGCCTCCACGCCGAAGTCCGTGTCCTCGTTCTGGACACGGGCCCGGGAGGCCTGAGACTTGTCGGGACGCACGGTCCCGGTCCAGAGGTAAAGGCGGTTGGGGTTGGTCGGACCGATAACCGAGCAAAAGGCCTGGTCGCAAACCGTGAACGCGTCCGCGAGCCCATAGTAGAAGGGGAGGTCGACACGGTTGTGATAGCCCAGCGTCAGCGGCACGCCCGCGTAGGCCTTGTCCTCGACCGTCTTTGCGATCAGCCATTGGTCGTGCTTGCCGTTGTTGCGGGCCTCTCCCTGGTCCCGCCGGCCATGGGGCAACTCGCCCATCCACGTGGCCTTGGTGTTTATCAAGTCGAGGCGGAAGGGCGCGTAGGTGTCGCCCGCCGCGTTGGTCTGGAGCCACACCGGGTTTCCGTTGGGCAGGCTGACTGCCCGCGGATCGTTGAAGCCGCGGACCCCCTGCAGCGTCCCGAAGACATGGTCGAATGACCGGTTCTCCTGCATGAGGATGACGACGTGCTCGGCGTCCAGGTAGGTCGTCCCGGGGGGAGGCTCGATTGCGAACGCCCTCTGGATCGACGCGGCCAGGGTCCCGGCCATGCCGCCGCTGGCAGCCAGGAGGGCCACCTTCCGCAGGAACTCGCGGCGCGAATCCATCGGCTCGGAGTTGGTGTCAGCCATCGAATTGCTACTCCAGGCTGAACGAGTTGAAGGGAGCGCTCGCGTCCGCATCGCGCTTGTTGAGAGGCGGCAGGTTGAAGCGGAGCTCTATGAACTTCAGGATTGAGACCGTCTCATACTGGCTGTGGTCCACGTATCCGCGCTTCGCAAAGGGCGAGACGATGACCATGGGCACCCTTGTTCCCGGGCCCCAGGTGTCAACGTCCGGGGGAGGGACATGATCCCACAGTCCGCCGTTCTCGTCCGGGATGATGAACACGGCGACCTTGTCCCAGTAGCGACTGTTCCTGATCCGCCCGATCATGTCGCTGGCCCACTCCTGTTCGCTCGCGACGCTCGACTGGCCCGGATGGCCGCTGGATTCGCCGAGGGGCTTGACGAAGGAGACCTGGGGCAGCGTGCCATTGTCCAGGGCCGCGACGAAGTCCTTCTCGTCCCTCAGGAACCTGGCCGACGCCGGGCTGTCGGCTCCCGGCACACCCGGCGTCCCCGGGCGCGCCTCCACAGGCGCCCGTGCCAGCGCATAGCGCCTGAAGTAGGCAAAGGGCTGGTGGTGATACTGGAAGAGGCTGTCGGCCCGGCCGGCCTTGGCGTCGTCCCACCCGCCCGAGAACCAGGCCCACGTGACGCCTCCCGCCGTGAGGCGGTCGCCGATCGTGTCGAATTCCTGCATGGGGAGCCTCGACCCGGGGTCGTCGTCGGCAGGGCCGTGACTGGGCTGCAGCGTGTTGACGGCCCAATAGTCGCCGGGTCCAAGCGCGGCCGCGGCGTTTGAATGGGTGAATGGCTCCAGCCTCGGGTCGTTGGTCAACGGCTGCTCCAGCAGCGGACCGTTGCCGGCCATCGGATACCCATTGAGATCAAACACAGTCCGGTTCGGGCCGGTATAATGGGGCCAGACAGGGCTGCGCGCCGAGACCAGCCAAAAATGGTTGAGGAAAGACCCGCCGAAGGCCGAGTGAAACACTTTGTCGCACAGCACGAATTCCTTGGCTATCCGGGCCTCGCCCAGGTTCTGGACATCGTAGACTCCCATGACGAGGCCCGGATTGTCGCTCCAGATGACGAACTTGCTCATGGGGGATCCGCCCCCGTACTTGGGGTCCTTGACCCGGTTGATCTGGTACTGCTCGTTGTAGAACCGATGCACCATGTCCCCGCTGACGGCATCCAGTCCGGCAAAACGGTCCGCATCGTAATAGCCGTTGGCGAGCGAGCGCTCGTTTGGGGGCGCTGCCATCAGGTCGGAAATGGCGTGGTTAAACCGGTCCTTCACCGCCGCCGGCGGGAAGCGCGTATCGGGATTCGTCGTGTCGCTCAGGAATGGCTGCGGCAGGCATGCCAGCAGCCTCCCCATTCTGTCGGTCTGTTGAATCTGCTCCGCCTTCGCCTGCGCGAGCCCGTTGGCGCCAGGGAAGCTACCATAGACGCTGTCGAAGCTCCGGTTCTCGGTATAGAGGACGATGACGCACTGGACCTTCCGGGCCAGAGCGGCGGGAAACGAATCCGCCTTTTGCGCCGGGAGCGGGCAGGCCAGGAGCGGCCCTGCGGCAGCCGCCCATGCGAGCAGGCGCCCCATCGATCCTCGCCTCCACCTGGGCAAACGCACGTTCCGGCCGCGGTCAACCATGCCTCATGACAGCGGACGCGCGATCGTTTGGCCACGAAGATAATCGTGGAATGTCTCCGGGCTGTTGACCCCGCCGCCCGTGCCGCTGAGGTTGACCCCCCCGTACGGAAGGCCGTATGCGAACACGTTGTGCGCATTGATCCAGCTGTTGCCGGCCACCATCCGCTCGGCCACCCGGTTCGCCCGGATCAGGTCGCGGCTCCACACGCTGTTGGCCAGTCCGTAGGTCAGCTGGTTCACCTGGCCGATGACGGTGTCCTCGTCGCGAAAGCGCACCAGGTAGGCGCTCGGGCCGAAGATCTCCTCGCGGCAGCAGACGTTTGAATCCGGTCCCTCGAGAAGCGACGGCTGGACATAGAATCCCTTCGCTGCGCCCTCGGGCGAGGCGCGGCCCCCCGAGAGCACCACCCTTGCGCCCTCGGCCTCCCCGCGGGCGAGGTAGCCGAGCACCCGCTCCCGCTGCCGCTCGTTGACCAGGGGGCCCATCTGGGTTTCCCGGTCCATCCCCGGGCCTATCCTTGTCCCGCGCAGGATCTGCGACGCCTTGCTCACGAACGCGTCGTAGATCTTGTCGTGGACCATCCAGCGGGTCGCCGTGCAGCAGACCTGGCCCGTGTTCGCGGTGATGGCGGCGGTCAGCTTGGCCGCCACGTCATCCACGTCGACGTCGTCGAACACCACCGCGGCCCCCTTGCCCCCGAGCTCGAGCTTGCACGGCACCAGGTTGCGGCCGCAGGTTTCGCCGATCTTCTTCCCCACGCCGGGCGAGCCGGTGAACGACATCCGCTTGATCCCGGGATGCCCGGTCAGGGCGGCGCCGGCAGTGGGCCCATCGCCCACCACGACGTTTACGACCCCGGGGGGAAGGCCGGCCTCCTCGGCGATCCTTGCGAAGAACAGCGTGCTCAACGGGGTCACTTCAGACGGCTTCACCACCACCGTGTTGCCGGCCGCCAGTGCGGGACAGACCCCCCACATCAGGAGGATGAACGGGAAGTTCCAGGGAAACACGAATCCGCAGGCGCCGTAGGGAACATAGAAGCTGCGGGCCTCCATCGACTTGATGGCCAGGGGCATGCTCCTTTCGGCGTGCACCGAATAGTCGGCGAAGTAGCGCAGCCCCTGGATGCCGAACGGGATGTCGTAGGACTCCGCCGCCGTGACGGCCTTGCCTACGTTCAGCGACTCCAGCTGCACCAGGTCCGCCTGGTGCCGCTCGAGCGCATCGGCCACCCGCTGCAGGATGACCGCCCGTTCATTCGGCCGCAGGGCCGACCAGGCCGGGAATGCCTTTCTTGCCGCGGAGACGGCGAGGTCCATTTCCGGGGCGCCTCCCATCGCGACGGTGGCCAGCCTCGTGCCGTCGGACGGGTTCAGTATCTCGATGGTCGCGCCTCCGGCGCTGGCAATGTCCTTTCCGCCGACATGGTGCAGCAGCGGGGACGCTAGAAACCGGGAGACATTCGGTGTTAGTGGGGTGATCATGGGCGGGGGGTTGGTGCGAAACAAACCCAGAATCCCGCCCTCCGCGACGGCGCCAAAGGTCAACTGTTGACGCTCCCGGGCCGGGCACGCCGCGTTCCCTGGCCCGCGGGCACTCGCGCCGGCGGCGCAGGCGGTTCCCGAGGAGTTAACAGTTGACCAAAATAGCTGTTGGAGAAACAGGCCGGCTGATCTCTATAGGTCCGCTGTGCTCCGTGGTCCCTACCCGGGAAAGCCGGCCCGGCCGCCCCTCGAATTCCTCCCAGATCCCGGAACACAAGCCGCCGACCAAAACCAACCCGCATGTGCCGCGCATGACGAAGAGCCCGACCGTGTCCGACACACTGCATCCCGCCCACCCGCTCGATCCCCTCTCGCCCGATGAAATACGCTCGGCCGTCGACCTTGTCAGGCGGAGCGGGAAAACCAGCGACAAGGCCCGGTTCATCGTGGTCACGCTGCAGGAGCCGCCCAAGGCGGAGGTCCTCGGCTTCAGGAAGGGCTCCCCATGGGACCGCGAGGCCTCCCTGGTGCTCCTCGACAACGCCGACGGTGCGACATACGAGGCCGTCGTCTCGCTCACCAGGAAGAAGCTCACCCAATGGAGGCATGTCCCGGGAGCGCAGCCGTCGATCACCCTCGATGAGTTCTTCGAGTGCGAGGAGGCGCTCAAGAAGGATCCCGGATTCCAGGCGGCACTGCGCAAGCGCGGCGTCACGAATTTCGACCTGATCATGGTCGATCCCTGGTCGGCTGGCCACTATGGCCTGCCCGGCGACGGAGGCGGGACGCGCCTGACCCGCGCCCACACCTGGGTCCGGTCGGAGCCGGGCGATAACGGCTATGCGCGGCCCATTGAATCGCTGGTGGCGATCGTGGACCTCAACCGGATGGCGGTGGTGCGGATCGAGGACGGCGAGGTGATCCCTCTCCCGCCCGAGTCCGGCAACTATTCGCAGAAATACATAAAGGATTACCGCAGGGATGTTAAGCCAATGGAGATCGTGCAGCCGGATGGCCCCAGCTTCGAGGTGGAGGGAAGCCAGATACGGTGGCAGAAATGGAGCCTGCGAATAGGGTTCACCCCGCGCGAAGGCCTGGTGATCTACCAGGTCACCTATGATGACGCCGGCCGCGCCCGTCCCGTGCTCTACCGTGCGTCCCTGTGCGACATGGTGGTCCCGTATGGCGACCCCCACCCCAATCATTTCCGCAAGAACGCCTTCGACTGCGGCGAGTTCGGCATAGGCCTGTTCGCCAATTCCCTTGAGCTGGGCTGCGACTGCCTCGGCGAGATCCGCTATTTCGACGCGCACCTGGCGACCAGCCGCGGCGACGTCTACACCATCAAGAATGCGATCTGCCTCCATGAGGAGGACTATGGGATCCTTTGGAAGCACATGGACTGGCGAACCAACGAGACCGAGGTGCGCCGCAACCGGCGACTGGTGGTGTCATTCATAGCCACGGTGGGAAACTACGAGTACGGCTTCTACTGGTACTTCCAGCAGGATGGACAGATCCAGTTCGAGGTGAAGCTGACGGGCATCATGCACACTGGCGCCCTTCGCCCGGGAGAGAGCCGCCCCTACGGCCGGCTCGTCGCACCCCAGGTCTACGCGCCGAACCACCAGCACATGTTCAACGTGCGCCTCGACATGATGGTGGATGGCGAGAAGAACTCCATCTACGAGTCGCACAACGAGAGCGAGCCGCCCGGCCCGGACAACCCCCACGGGAACGCCTGCCGCTCGAAGGCTACCCTCCTGAGGACCGAGGGCGAGGCGCAGCAGCTCATCGACCCGCTGGCCGCGCGAAGCTGGAAGATAGTCAGCGCGTCGCGCCGGAACCGGCTGGGCGAACCCACGGCCTATCGGCTGATACCCGGAGACAACGTCCGCTGCTTCCTCAACGAGAACGCCACCGTCATGAAGCGGGCATCGTTCATGGGGAAGCACCTCTGGGTGACCCCATACAGTCCTGCCGAGAAGTACGCGGCGGGCGACTACCCCAACCAGCACCCCGGAGGCGCAGACCTGGCCGCCTATGCCGCGGGCGACCGGTCGATCGAGAATACGAACATAGTCGTGTGGTACACGATGGGCGCAAACCACATGCCCCGCCCCGAGGACTGGCCGGTCATGCCGGTCGTGCACATCGGCTTCATGCTGAAGCCGGACGGGTTCTTTGAGCGCAACCCCGCACTCGACGTGCCGCCCTCCCCCTCCCGCCACGGATGCCATGGGCCAAAGAGCTGACAGACGCCTTTCCCTCCGCTTCGGACCTGGACGGCCCGTACTTCGACGGCAATGAGCCGCCTCAAGTGCCAAAAAATAAACAAACATGAACCCTGAACTGGAAGCCTCATCGCACGGCCTGGGCCTGAAAAAGTCCCTCACGACACTGCAGCTCTGGGGCATCGCGGTCGGGTTGGTGATTTCAGGCGAGTACTTCGGATGGAATTACGGGTGGGGCCATTCGGGCACCTTCGGCTTCGCCATCGTGACCCTGCTGGTGGCGCTCATGTACACGACCTTTGTCTTCAGCTTCACGGAGCTCACCACTTCGATCCCCAACGCCGGCGGCCCGTTCTCGTATGCGCGGCGCGCCTTTGGGCCGACCGGCGGCTACTTTGCGGGAATCGCGACCCTGGTTGAGTTCGTGTTCGCCCCGCCGGCGGTCGCGCTCGCGATCGGGGCCTATTTCAAGGTGCAATTTCCGTCCGTGGACGCGAAGAACATCGCGATGGTCGCATTCCTGCTCTTCATGGCCCTCAATATTTTCGGCGTCACCGCAGCCGCGAATTTCGAGCTCTTCGTCTCGGTCCTGGCGGTTGTCGAGCTGCTGATCTTCATGGGGGTCGTGTCCCCCGGGTTTTCCTTCGCCCATTTCGCGAAGGGGGGCTGGTCAAGCCCCGGCGTGCCGGCGTCCCATTTCGGCGCGGCGGCAATACCGGGCATGTTCGCGGCGATACCCTCCGCGATCTGGTTCTTCCTGGGAATCGAGGGCCTGGCCATGGCCGCCGAGGAGGCTAAGGACCCGAAGCGGTCGATTCCGATAGCCTACGTCGGCGGGATCCTGACCCTGGTGCTGCTCGCCTTCGGCGTCATGGTGTTCGCCGGCGGTGTCGGTGACTGGCAGTCGCTTTCCGACATCAATGATCCATTGCCGCAGGCAATGAAGCGAATCGTGGGAAACAACAGCGGATGGCTGCACATGCTGGTCTGGCTTGGCCTGTTCGGCCTCATCGCCTCGTTCCACGGGAACATCATCGGATATTCGCGGCAGATCTACGCGCTGGGCCGCGAGAGCTACATCCCCAAGTGGCTGGCTGGCGTCCACCCGCGCTTCCGCACCCCTCACCGGGCCATCCTCGTCGGCGGGGCGATCGGAATCGCCGCCATCTACAGCGACGACGTGAAGGCCCTTCAGATCGCCGGCCATTCCCTGACGGAGAATGTCATGACGCTTTCCGTCTTCGGCGCGCTCCTGCTGTACCTCATCAGCCTCCTCGCGCTGTTCAGGCTCCGGCGCGCCGAACCCCACATGCCGCGAACCTACAGGGCCCCGCTCTATCCCTATTCCCCGCTGATCGCGCTCGCGGGCGTCCTGGTCTGCCTCTTCAGCATGATCTTCTACAACCTGGTGATAGCGGGACTTTTCGCGGGCATCCTGGTCCTGGGATACGTCTACTTCCAGCTGACCCACCGCAACCGGGCCAAGCCGATACCCAGCGTGGCCAGGACGGAGCCGGTGCTTGGGGACTGACACAGGCCCCATCAGGGGTCGCTGCCGGGTTGCCCTGCGTCGTGACTGCCGTCCCCGAGGCCACGTTTGGGCTACTCCAGCCAAATTCGCCCGATGTCCACCCCGTGGACATCCCCGTATTCGCCGGCCGGGATTTCCGGCCCGATAGAGACGAGCACGCTCTCCGCCCGGCTCAGGTCCAGGGGAATATCCGCGCCAACCGAGGACCAGAAATGAAGGAATACCGGGAATCCATGGGGAATGTTGGGCGACCGGACCCAGTGCAGCGCGCTGACCGGGATCTCGCAGGTGCCGTATGCGGGCGGCACGGTGACCACACCGCCATAGGCGACTCCGTCCGAAGTCACCAGGGACAGCTGCACGGGGCAGGCCTTGTCCGTCGCGGATTTGCCGAAGAGGACCAGCTTGCTTGCCGCACCGAGGTTCCTGTCCCTGCCGCTGATCCTGTCCCTGAAATAGAATCGGATGGAGTGATCGTGCTCCGGGAGCTCGAGGTCGCCGACGAGCACCGCAATCGCGCTCGTGCCCGGCATATCCGATGGCACGATGTCATACCGGACGCCGCGGTGGTCGGCGGTGATCATGGCCGCGTCCGCTGCGGCGCTGAAGAGGAGGATCGGCGCGCCATGCGCGACGATGCGGGCGGTCCAGGGTTCGCCGTAAAAGTCCCAATCCGTGGGCAGGCCGTCCATTGCGGACGGGAATGTCTCGAATCCGCCGGGGCCCTTGACCGCAATGTGGTAGCGCAGGGTGCCCGGCAGGAGCTGTCCGCCTGGAATGACGGCGGAATACACGAGGCCCGATATCCGTTTCATCTCGATGGTCTGCAGGTTCCGCCGATCGGGCGGACCGCCGCCCGGCTGGACCTGCCTGCCGGGCTGGACCCGCTGGTCGGAAACGGATGGGGGCTGGGGCAGGTACGCGACCAGCTCCACCTTTTCCACGGCTCCGGGGGAGGCGACGGTCGCCGTCACCCCGAGGTCCTCGCCGGCGGATGCCTCGACGACCGGCTTGTGCACGACGTAGGTCCTGTCGATCGTCGCAGCCGGCGCCACGAATTCCCTTAGCGTGATATTTTCCCATTTGTCCCCGCGGCTCCACTTGGTCGTCACTCCCTTGCGGGTGAGGAGGTAGGCGCCCGGGCGGACATTGAGGGTATTGCCCGAGGACTCACCGCTGAACCCGTTGCCGTCGTTCAGGCCGACCGCGTTGAAATCGGACCCAAGGTCGGGGAGCCCGATCCGCATCGGCCACTCGTTCCATGCGATCACCGAAACCTGCTTGTTCGGATTCGGTTTCTCGAAGGGGTCGCGAACCCAGATGGCATCCGGCATCACCTCGAGCCGCCAGACGCCGGCCTCGAGGCGGTCGAGGAAATAGGCCCCCTGGCCCGGATAATCGACGATCGGCGAGCTCCCGTATCCCGCGACATGGGCCAGGCGCTCCGGCGCTGGCGGATTCGTGGAGGTCCGGTTGGTGGAGAAGAATTTCTCGTCGGTCGCCAGCTCGGCCAGGTCCTCCGCGTAGTTGACCCGCACCTGCTCAAAGGAGGTGTTCGCGGGGTACCCGCCGTAGTCCTTGTACAGCGGCACGCGGCGGAAGGCCTCTCCCGCCACCTTCATGCTCAATGCCTTCTGCGGCGCATAGGCCAGGTTCAGGTAGTGCGTCTGATATTCCGTGTTGGCCGCCGCGAGGTACATCGGGTCGTAGGCGAACTGGGTCGCAAACTGGGCGCCCGCCTTCCGCATGCTCCTGGCCATTGCCGGGTAGATGTAGGACCGCCCGATGTCGGCCGAATCAAATTCGTAGAAGACCTTTGCCTTAGCCTTGAACTGCTTGTTGCCGGCGAACGGGATCGGGTAATCGTCCACGTACGGGAGGAAATTTCCCCGTTGCTCGTGGTTGGCGACGAGGTTGGAGGGATACCACTGGAAGGTCCCCCCCTGGACATTCGCGTCCAGGTAGGCCTGGAAAACCGGGATCCCGTGACTCATGTTGTAGAGGATCGG
>CAAGKR010480608.1_pt1 | contig 13299 bp, 9 predicted proteins | sample 2556971 | NCBI WGS metagenome assembly CAAGKR01 (sample SAMEA5207829, study PRJEB30636) | soil metagenome | biome: forest; feature: boreal; material: soil | place: USA | collected 2011-09 | depth 1 m | reverse complement strand
TCACCGTCCAGCCCGGCACCTTGTGACCGCAGCCCATGCGCAGCGCCGCGACGCGGCCGATGTTGACCTCGTCGACGGAGGGCGCGGCGCAGCCGAGTATGACTTCGTCGAGTTCCGAAGGCGCAAACGGCTGGCGCACGAGCAGCGCCTTGCCGGCGGCAGCGGCGAGGTCGCTGGCGGAAAATGGCCCGGGCCGATTGCGCGATTTCAGGAACGGCGTGCGCGCACCGTCGATGATATAGATCGGTTTTGACATCCCGCCCCCGATAAACGATTAATTCAGCTCACAAGGCAAAGGCCGCCAGGCGCAGGTCCTGACAAAAACGGTTTTCCCTTGCGTGGTTGGAGTCGCAGTCAAGCCGCAGCCCGTTGTGGCACCGGCCGCGCGAGCTCGGACAGGCCGAAGTCCTGCGGGAAGTCATCGACGCGGATCACTTCGTCGCGCAGTTGCGCCGCGCGCTCGAGCAGCTTCTGTTCCGCGGCGGTGATCACGTTCGCGGCGAGCGCTTGCCGCGCCAGCTCCCCGGGCTGCTCGCCGCGGAGGGTTCCGGCTTTCTGCGCCGCGCGCACCTTCGCCTCCACGGCCTCGGCCGCGATGGTGGCAACCAGGGCGGCCTCGAGGCAACCGAGCGGCTCGGTCTCGCTCTTCGGCAGGTACGCTCCGGCGGTCAGCCGGTCGCGCGTCGCCGAGGGCGCGATCAGCAACCGCGCCACCTCGTGTCCCAGCCGGTCGGAAGGCACGACGTAATCGCGGCCGCGCGGGAAAATGATACGCGCGAGGAACCACGCCACCAGCCGGCTCGGGTAATTGGAAATGACTCCCTCGATCGCGTTCTGCGCGCGGAACATCGCGTCCCACGCCGACCATTCGAGCAAGGGGAGATCGGCCCGCTGGCGGCCCTCGTCTTCATAGCGCTTGAGCACGGCCGAGACCAGGTACAGGTAAGAGAGCACGTCGCCCAACCTCGCGGAAAGCTTTTCGCGGCGCTTCAGGCCTCCGCCCAGAGCCAGCATGGAAACGTCGGAAAGGAAAGCGAACGCGGCGGAATATCGCGTGGCCTTCTGGTAATAACGGCGCGTCTCCGGCGCCACGTCCGGTACGCGTACCCACTGCGAGCTGAATAGTCCCATCACCAGCGCCCGCACCGCGTTCGACAGCGCAAACCGCATGTGGCCGAAAAATGCGGCGTCGAACTCGCGCGTCGCCCGCGCGCGGTCGGGCTCGCGCGTCGCCTCGATCTCCTTCAGCACGAAGGGGTGGCAGCGGATCGCGCCCTGCCCGAAGATGATCAGGCTCCTCGTCAGGATGTTGGCGCCTTCGACGGTGATCGCAATCGGCAGTTGCTGGTAGGCGCGGCCCATGAAATTGCCGGGCCCGAGGCAGATGCCTTTGCCGCCGAGGATATCCATGGCGTCGTTGACGACGCTGCGGCCGCGCTCCGTGAGATGGTACTTGGCGATGGCGGACACCACCGAAGGCTTCTCGCCGAGATCGACTGCGCCCACGGTCAACATCCGCGCCGCGTCCATCATGTACAGATTGCCGCCGATGCGCGCCAGGGCCTCCTCGACGCCTTCGAACTTGCCGATTGCGGTCTTGAACTGGCTGCGCACGCGTGCATACGCGCCGGTCGCGCGCGCCGCGAGCTTGGCGTAGCCGCACGAGGTCGAGGGCAGCGAGATCGAGCGGCCCGCGGCGAGGCTCTCCATCAGCATTCTCCAGCCCTGGCCGGCCATTTTCGGCCCGCCGATGATCCACTCGATCGGCATGAACACGTCCTTGCCTGAGTTGGGTCCGTTCTGGAAAACGGCATTGAGCGGGAAATGGCGGCGGCCGATGTTGACGCCGGGCGTCGAGGTCGGCACCAGCGCGCAGGTGATGCCGAGGTCTTCGCGATCGCCGAACGGCGCGCCGAGCAGGTGATCCGGATCGACCAGACGGAAAGCGAGTCCGAGCAGCGTCGAAATCGGCCCGAGCGTGATGTAACGCTTCTCCCAGGTGACGCGCATGCCGAGCACTTCCCTGCCTTCCCAGTTGCCCTTGCAGACGATGCCGATGTCGGGAATCGCGGCCGCATCGGAGCCGGCGTTCGGGTTGGTGAGCCCGAAGCAGGGAATTTCAAGTCCTTTCGCGAGGCGCGGCAGATAGTGGTTCTTCTGCTCCTCGGTGCCGTAGTGCAGCAGCAGTTCCGCCGGCCCGAGGGAGTTCGGCACCATCACCGAGACCGCGGCTGCGCCGCATCGCGTGGAAAGCTTCATGACCACCTGTGAATGGGCGTAGGCCGAGAACTCCTTGCCGCCGTACTTCTTCGGAATGATCATGCCGAGAAAGCCCTTGTCCTTGATGAACTGCCAGACAGGTGGCGGCAGGTCCTGGTACACCTGGGTCGTCTCCCAGTCGTTCGCCATGGCGCACAGCTGCCCGGTCTCGTTGTCGAGGAACGACAGCTCTTCGGCGGTCAGCCTGGGGGCCGGGAAGGCAAGCAGCTTTTGCCAGTCGGGGTCGCCGGAGAAAAGGTCGCCGTCCCACCACACCGTGCCGGCCTCGATCGCCTCGCGCTCGGTCTGCGACATGGGGGGAAGGATGGCCCGGTACCAAGCGAGCACCGGCCTTGAAATCAACCCGCGCCGCAAAGGCGCGATGCCGAGAAGCAGGCTCGCGGCCGCGAATATCACGGCGAGGCCCGTGAGCGCGGTAGCGGCGAGCGCACCGCTACCGGCCGCGATCGCGAGCATCGCCGTAGCCATCAGGAACCACAGCCAGCCGGGCGCGCGCACGTAGGCAAGAACAAGTGACGCGGCGACAACGGCGACGACCCAGAGGGTGGCGGACATGGCGGTCTCCTAAAGCGCACAGCGCTGTGTTGTTGCGCTGTGTTGTTGTTTGCGGCAACCCGCCGCTTTACCGACGCTTTACCGATTATCGCCAAAGCGGCGGGCCAGCCTGCATCGGTAAGCCGGCCAAGCATAAACCTCTTTTATTGTAGGCGGTGCATCCCCGTGTAACAATGCTGTCGATCACAAAATCCGCGCCATGGCACACGACCACCGCAGCCTTGCCCTTCCTGTTCCGCAGAATGACCCCGCCGGGTCGAAGCAGCGCAGCGAATGGCGCGCGGTGGGCATGCTGCTGCCCTACCTGTGGGAATTCCGTGTCCGCGTGGTGCTCGCGCTCACGTTCCTGACCGCGGCGAAGCTCGCCAATGTCGGCGTGCCGCTGATCCTGAAGCAAGTCGTCGATTCGCTCGACTCGGCCACGGCGGCGCTGGTGTTGCCGCTCGCGCTGCTCTCGGCCTACGGCATGCTGCGCTTTTCGACGACGCTGTTCGCCGAGCTTCGCGACGTGGTGTTCGTGCGCGTGGCGCAGCGCGCCATCCGGCGCGTCGCGCTCACCGTGTTCCGCCACATGCACAGCCTGAGCCTGCGCTTCCATCTCGATCGGCAGACCGGCGGCGTGTCGCGCGACATCGAGCGCGGCACGCATGGCATCTCGACGCTGCTGTCGTACATGCTGTTCTCGATCATCCCGGTGATTCTCGAGTTCAGCCTGGTGGCGGCGATCCTGCTCACCCGGTTCGACTGGCGCTTCGCCGCCGTGACCTTCGCCGCAGTGACCGTGTACCTCGCGTTCACCGTGTCCGCCACCGAGTGGCGCATGGAGATCCGCCGCCGCGCGAACGAGCTCGACTCGAAGGCGAACACCCGCGCCATCGACAGCCTGCTCAACTACGAGACCGTCAAGTATTTCAACAACGAGGAGTACGAAGCGCGCCGCTACGACGAAAACCTGCAGAAATACGAGTCCGCCGCGGTGAAGAACGAGGCTTCGCTCGGCATCCTCAATATCGGCCAGAGCTGCATCATCGCTGCCGCGGTGACGCTGCTCATGATCCTTGCCGCGCAGGGCGTGGTGGCGAAGCAGCTCACCCTCGGCGACCTGGTGCTGGTGAACGCTCTGCTGATCCAGCTCTACATCCCGCTCAATTTTCTCGGCATGGTGTACCGCGAAATCAAGCAGGCGCTGGTCGACATGAACCGCATGTTCCGGCTCCTGACCGAGGACCGCGAGATCGCCGACCGTCCCGGGGCGCGCCCGCTCGACCTGGATTCCGGCGGCGCCGCAATCCGCTTCGAGCGCGTGGAGTTTTCCTACGAGCCCAGGCGCCAGATCCTGTTCGATGTCACATTCGAGGTGCCGGCCGGCAGCAAGGTCGCGGTAGTCGGCCACAGCGGCTCGGGGAAATCGACGCTCGCGCGGCTGCTGTTCCGCTTCTACGACGTCAACGCCGGACGGATCGCGATCAACGGCACCGACATCCGCGACTTTACGCAGACATCGCTGCGAGCGGCGATCGGCATCGTGCCGCAGGACACGGTGCTCTTCAATGACACCATCCTCTACAACATTCACTACGGCCGGCCGACCGCCTCGCCCGAAGAGGTGATCGAGGCGGCGAAGGCGGCGCATATCCACGAATTCATCGAGAGCCTGCCGGACAAGTACGAGGCGCGCGTCGGCGAGCGCGGTCTCAAGCTCTCCGGTGGCGAGAAACAGCGCGTCGCCATTGCCCGCGCCATCCTCAAGAACCCGGGCATCCTCATTTTCGACGAGGCCACCTCGGCGCTCGACTCGGAGACGGAAAAGAGTATCCAGGCCGAGCTCGACCGCATCGCGAAGGGGCGCACCACGCTGGTGATCGCGCATCGCCTCTCGACGGTGATGGACGCCGACCAGATCCTGGTGTTGGACCAGGGCCGCATGGTCGAGCGCGGCACGCATCGCGAGCTGCTCGAGAAAAGCGGCGCCTACGCTCAGATGTGGGCGCTGCAACAGCAGGAAGAAGACGAGCATGCGGCGGTAATCTAGGAGCTTGTGGAGGACGCTGCTCGCCGTGCATGGTGCACCGTGCACCGTGCGTCATTCCCGCGGCCCCTTTAGCCTCCGCGAAAGCGGAGGGGGAATCCAGCGGCTCGGCGCGGCCAACAGACCCTGGATCCCCGCTTCCGCAGGGATGATATCTGCGGGACGGACCAGAAGTTCAGGCGCGTTTGAAGTCTCTTTCCTATCCCTTTATTTTTGTTGCAAATTAGCTGACCCGCGGCTAAACTGCCCCAAACCCAAGAGGTAGGGAGTCCGATTTGCGGCTGGTCCCGGTGTTGCTCCTCGTGCTGACGGCGGCATCCGCGCAAGTTTTGGCGGCTGCGCGTGGTGCCGATTCGCGGCAACCCGCACTTCGCTCCCAGGCCGCCCTGGTGCTCGATGAGGATTCCGGCCAGATCCTTCTCGGCAAGAACGTCCAGTGGCAGGCCCCGATCGCGTCGCTCACCAAGCTCATGACCGCGATGGTCACGCTCGACGCCGGCCTGGATCCGGACGAATTGGTGACGATCACCCGCGCCGACGTCGACCGGCTGAAGGGCTCGCATTCCCGCTTGACCGTCGGCTGGGAGGTCGCACGCGATGACCTGTTGCGCCTCGCGCTCATGGCCTCGGAAAATCGCGCCGCCTCCGCGCTGGCCCGGTCCTACCCGGGCGGGAAAGAGGTCTTCGTGCAGGCGATGAACCTCAAGGCGCGCCTGCTCGGCATGGCCGACACCCGCTTCGCCGACGTCACCGGTCTGTCGAGCGCAAATCTGTCCACCGCCGATGATCTGGCGAAGCTCGCGCGCGCGGCGCACCACTATCCCCAAATCGGCGAGTATTCGACCGCCAAATCGCACCAGGTGAAGATCGGCCGGCGCACGTTCCAATTCGGCAACACCAATGGACTGACTCGCAGCTCCGCCTGGGACATCGGCTTGTCCAAGACCGGGTACATCAGCGAAGCCGGGCGCTGCCTGGTCATGCAGGTGACGCTCGGCGGGCGGGCGTTGATCATCGTGCTCCTCGACTCCTGGGGAAAATACTCCCGTATCGCCGATGCCAGGCGCATCCGCAAATGGCTCGAGCTGGCCTCCAGCCGGGCCGAGGCGCAAAGAGCCGCGATGCAAGAAGCGCCGGGCAGCGACACCCTGATCCTGGCGAGACGCGTGCCGCCGGGTTAGCGACCGCCAACCTCCGCATGGAACCCCAGCGCGCACTCGAGCTTGTCCAGGGGGTGGTGCGTTTCTACAATTTCCTGCCGCCGGGGGATGCGTTTCTCGATGACGTGCTGACGGGCCTCGCGCAACCGCAGAAGTCCATTCCGGCGAAATATTTTTACGGCGAGCGCGGTAGCCAGCTGTTTGAGACGATCTGCGGGCTGCCGGAGTATTACCCGGCGCGCACCGAGATGGCGATCATGCGCAGCCATATCGCGGACATGGCGCAATTCGTCGGGCCCTCTGTGGAGCTGATCGAGTTCGGCGCCGGCGCCAGCGTCAGGACGCGCCTCCTCATCGAGAGGCTGCAACCGCCGCTGTACGTCCCGGTGGACACCGCCGGCGACAGGATGCGCGCCGGGGCGGGGAGACTCGCCGCGCTGTTTCCCTGGCTCAATATCAGCGGCATTTTCGCCGACTTCACCCGGCCGCTGGTGTTACCCGAGTTCGTCGGCGTACCGGTCCGCAAGAAGGCAGCGTTTTTTCCCGGTTCCGCGATCGGAAATTTCGCTCCCACCGAGGCGCTCGGTTTCCTCAGGCAGGCGCGCAGGCTGGTGGGCACGGGCGGTACGCTGCTCATCGGCGTGGACCTGAAGAAAGACAAGAAAACCCTGGATGCCGCCTGCAACGACGCGCAGGGCGTCGTCGCGGAGTTCAACCTGAATCTGCTGGAGCGCATCAACCGTGAGCTGGGCGCCGACTTCCAGGTGAAGCGCTTCCGCCACAAGGCGTTCTACGACCCCATCCAGGGCTGGATCGAGATGCATCTCGAGAGCCTGTACGCCCATTTCGCGCACGTCGCGGGCCGGCGCTTCGATTTTGCCGAAGGCGAAACGATTCGTAGCGGAATCTCGTGCAAGTTCTCGATCGCCGAATTCCAGGAACTGGGCGGGAAAGCCGGATTCTCGCCGCAAAAGGTCTGGACCGATCCCGGGCAAGTATTCAGCGTGCACGGGATGATGGCGATCTGAATTCGTCATTCCCGCGGAAGCGGGAATCCAGTATTGATGGCGGTTCCGCCCGACGGCGGGACCCGGCGATTTTGAACGTAGCTGGATTCCCGCTTCCGCGGGAATGACGGAACTTCAGCCCCGATACCCGATCGAGCGCGAGATTTTCTCCGCGGTCTCCCGCACCAGCCCCGACCACGCGCTCTTCATCCGCTCGGCCGGCGCTGATACCGACAACCCGGCCACCAGCGCGCCGGTGTCGTCGCGCACGCCGGCGCCAATGCAGCGCACGCCAAGCTCGGCTTCCTCGTTGTCCACGGCGAAACCATTGCGGCGGATGCGTTCGATCTCTTTCTCCAGCGCGGCGGCCGAAGTCAGCGTGTTGCGGGTAAATTGCGGCAGCCGCGTGCGCTGCGCGTACGCACGCAGGCCTTCCGCGCCGTCTTCGAGGAGAAACAGCTTGCCGACCGCGGTGATGTGCAGAGGGGCGCGCGCACCGACGATGTTGACGACTCGTATCAGCGCGCGGCCGCTCGAGGTGCGCTCGACATAGACAATCTCGTCGTCGCGGCGCACCGAAAGATTGACCGCCTCGCTGGTCGCCGCGTGCAGCTCGCGCATGAACGGCAGGGCGTGCTCGCGCACGCTGATGCGGCCCTTGACGAGGTTGCCCAGTTCGATCAGCCGGATGCCCAGCCGGTAATTGCCCTGGTCGATGCGCTCGACCATGCGGTCGTGGACCAGCGACGTGAGGATGCGGTGCGCGGTGGACGGGTGCAGGTGGCTCGCCTGCGAGAGGGCCTTCAGCCCCACCGGCTCGGGGTGCTGCGCGAGCACTTCGAGCAGCCTCATCATGCGCTCGATGACCTGGATGGAACTCTTGGTGCCGGCATCAGCCATGACGGCGATTGCCTGAGTTATCGAATGACGCAATATTACACCGCAATGCGGAACAGGCGCGGGAAGGGTGGCGCGCCTGTGGTACGATCCACGCCCAAGGCAATCTCATTTTTTCAACGGATTTCCATGCGCGTCGGCCTGTTCGTCACCTGTCTTGTCGATTTGATGCGGCCGGAGATCGGATTTGCGGCGTTGAAACTGCTCGAGGCCGCCGGCTGCGAAGTGTTGGTGCCGGCAACGCAGACCTGCTGCGGCCAGCCCGGCTGGAATTCCGGCGACCGCGAATCCGCGCGCGCTCTGGCCGCGAAGCTGATCGAGGAGTTCGAAGGCTGCGACTACGTGGTCGTGCCCTCCGGGTCGTGCGCCGGCACGATCCGCACGCACTACCCCGACATGTTCCGCGGCGAGCCGGAGATGCTCGCGCGCGTCGAGCGCCTCGCCGCCCGCACGCACGAGTTGACCGATTTCCTCGTCAACGTCGCCAGGTCCGATCGTGTCCCCGGCCGCTTTGACGGCACCGCGACCTACCATGACTCCTGCTCGGGGCTGCGCGAGCTCGGCGTAAAGACGCAGCCGCGCCAGCTCCTGGCGAAAGTCGCGGGCCTGAAGCTCGCCGAGATGAGCGACTGCGAAGTCTGCTGCGGCTTCGGTGGCGCGTTTTCGATCAAGTACGGCGACATCTCCTCGGCCATCGCGGACAAGAAATGCAGGAACATCGAGGCGAGCGGCGCGCAGGCAGTCGTGCTCGGCGACCTGGGCTGCATGCTCAATATCGAAGGCCGGCTGCGCCGGCGCGGCGACGCGAAAACGCGCGTGCTGCACGTGGCTGAAGTGCTCGCCGGCGAAAGCAATCATTGAGCCTCGCGAACATGATTGACGACTTCGCAATCCGCTCCGTCATTCCCGCGGCCCCCTTTAGCCTCCGCGAAAGCGGAGGGGGAATCCAGGGTCTTTTGCTGAACGTCGCTGGGTCCCCGCTCCCCGCTTACGACACGCGGGGACAGGTTCCGCGGGGACGACGGCCTTGCGTAGTCCGATTGCACGAGTCCCGATAGGAGGAACCGTGCAGATCCAGTCGATGCACTTCAAGGCGCGCGCGTCGGCGGCGCTCAAGGACGTGCGCCTGCAACGCGGCCTCGCCAAGGTCGACGGCTTTGCGGCCAAGCGCGGCGAAGTGGTGCGCGATTACGGCGACGGCTTCGAGGAACTGCGCACGGCGGGCGCGGCGATCCGCGACCGCGGGCTCGAGAGCCTGGATGCCTGGATCGAGCAGTTCGAGCGCGAGGCGACGCGCCGCGGCGCCACGGTGCTTTTCGCCGAGACCGGCGCCGACGTCGCCCGGCTGGTGCTGGAGATCTGCGCGAAGCACGGGCTCACCAAGGCGATCAAGTCGAAATCGATGCTCTCCGAGGAGGCGCAGCTCAACCGCGCGCTCGATCGGGCGGGGGTGCAGCCGGTCGAGACCGATCTCGGCGAATATATCTGCCAGCTCGCAGACGAGCCGCCGTCGCACATCATTGCGCCGGTAATCCACAAAACCAAGGAGGACGTCGCCGATCTGTTCGCGGCGAAGCACCACCGCCCGCGCCTCACCGAGGCCGATAAAATGACGCGTGAGGCGCGCGAGATACTGCGGCCGCATTTTCTTTCGGCCGACCTCGGCATCTCCGGCGGCAATTTCCTCATTGCCGAAACCGGCTCGGTGGCGATCGTCACCAACGAGGGCAACGGCCGCATGGTGACGACGCTGCCCAGGGTGCACATTGCCATCACCGGCATCGAGAAAGTCATCCCGACGCTGGAGGACCTGTCGACGCTGATGCGCCTTCTGCCGCGCTCGGCTACCGGCCAGACGATTTCGAACTACCTGAGCGTCGTTACGGGAGCGCGCGGCCAGGCCGACCAGGAGGGGCCGGAGCACATGGTTTTCATCCTGGTGGACAACGGCCGTACCAACCTCGTTGGCAGCGACCTGCAGGAGATGCTGCGCTGCATCCGCTGCGGTGCCTGCATGAACCACTGTCCCGTATATCAGGCGGTCGGCGGCCACGCCTACGGCTGGGTGTATCCGGGGCCGATGGGCTCGGTGCTGACGCCTGCGTTCGTTGGCCTGGAGAACGCGCTCGACTTGCCGCACGCGGCGACGCTGTGCGGCGCCTGCTCGGTGGTCTGCCCGGTGAAGATCCCCTTGCCCGAGCTGCTGCGCAAGCTGCGCGAGAAGCAGGTCGATCGCGGCCTGCGCCCGTGGTACGAGATCGCTGCGATCCGGCTGTGGTCGTGGGCGGCGCAGCGCCCGCGGATCTATGCGCTGCTGTCGAAGATCGGCGTGCGCGTCCTCAGGCTGCTCGGCGGCGCGGACGGCATGATCCACAGCTTGCCGCTTGGCGGTGGCTGGACGCGGGAGCGCGACATGCCCGCGCCGCGGGGCAGGACGTTTCGCGAGCTCTACGCGGCGCGCGCACGGCGGGGCTGACCCGGCATCGGCATCGGGCTACAGCCATTTCGCCTTGCGGAAGCGGACCCAGAGGTAGACGTCGATCGCGGCCATCGCGCCTAGCGCGACGGGGTAGCCGAACGCGAATTTCAATTCCGGCATCTCTACGAAGTTCATGCCGTATACGCTGGCGATGAAGGTCGGCACCGCGATGAGCGCGGCCCAGGCCGCGAGGCGCTTGGTCACCTCGGTCTCGCCGAAGGTGATCATGGCCACGTTCACCTGGATCGCGGTAGTCACAGTGTCGCGCAGGGAGTCGATCAGCTGGTTGATGCGCACCAGGTGGTCGTATACGTCCCGGTAATACTCCTGCATCCCGGCGCACACCTGCGGAACGCGGCCGCCGTAGAGCTTGCCGACGGCCTCGATCAGCGGCAGGACCGCGTGCTGCATCGTCGTAAGCTTCTGCTTCACGTAGTAGAGCCCCTCGATGTTGGCGCGCAGCGATTTACCGGAGAAGATCTGCTCCTCGAATTTCTCGAATTCGGCCTCGACCGCGTCGAGCACTGGAAAGTAGCGGTCGACCACGGCGTCCATGAGGGCGTAGAAAACGAATCCGGAGCCATGCTTCAGCAACTCGGGCTCCCGCTCGCAGCGGTCACGCACCGCGGTGAAGCCGGGCTCGGCGTGGTTGCGCGCCGAGAGCACATAGTTGCTGCCGACGAACAGATCCACCTCCCCGATCTTGAGTTCGGCGCCGGCGATCTCGATGTTATGCAGCACGGCGAACAGCGAGCCGCCATACTCATCGATCTTGGGGCGCTGGTGGCCGTGGCGCGCGTCTTCGACTGCGAGTGGATGCAGCCCGAATTCCCCCTGCATCGCCTCGAGCTCGGCGGCGTCGGGATCCTTGAGCGCGACCCAGACGAAACACTCGGGCCGGGCGACGTAGCTGCTGATGTCCTCCTTGGTGATGTTGGCGAGCTTTCGGCCGTCCTGATAAGCGACGCAGTTGAGTAACATAGGGCCTCCCGGTTCTGGCCGCAATGATAGTGCCACGAGGGCCGCCGCGCATAGGATAAAATGAGGCGTCTCCCATTCGATTGACGCTACCAGCATGCTCAAGATCAGCCGCCGCACCGCCGAACTCGGCACAGAAAACGCTTTTGTGGTGCTGGCGGAGGTGAATGAGCTCGCGCGCCAGGGCAAGGACATCATCTCGTTCTGCATCGGGCAGCCGGATTTCCACACGCCCGCCAACATCCAGGACGCGGCGGTGAAGGCCGTCCGCGAAGGCCGGCACGGCTACACGCCATCGGCCGGCATCGCCGAGCTGCGCGAAGCCGCGGCGCGCTACCTGGGACAAATGCGCGGCCTCGCGATCCGTCCCGAGGACGTCGTCATCGGCGGCGGTGCGAAACCGTTCATCGCCTATACGATCCTCTCGGTGACCGACTACGGCGTCGGCGACGAGGTCATCTACCCGAACCCGGGCTTTCCCATCTACGAGTCGCAGATCGTCGCCAATGGCGCGGTGCCGGTGCCGCTGCATCTGCGCGAGGCGCGCAACTTCGCCTTCGACCCGGCCGAGCTCGAGGCGAAGATCACGCCGAAGACCAAGCTGCTGATACTCAACTCGCCCCAGAACCCGACCGGCGGCATCCTCGCCGCAACGGATCTCGGGGACATCGCCGCGATCCTGCGCCGGCATCCGTCTGTCTGGGTATACGCCGACGAGATTTATTCGCGCCTGTGCTACGAGGGCGAGTTCTGCTCGATTGCCTCGCTCCCCGGCATGCTCGAGCGCACGATCATCTCCGACGGCGCCTCCAAGACCTGGGCCATGACCGGCTGGCGCATCGGCTTCGCTTCGAATCCAACGCTTGCGCCGCAGTTCGTGCGCTGGGTGACGAACACCGATTCCTGCGCCTCGCACGTGAGCCAGTGGGCAGCGGTCGAGGCGATCAACGGCCCGCAGAACGAGGCGGAAAAAATGCGTGCCTCCTTTCTCGAGCGCCGCAACCTGATCGTCGGCTTGCTGAACCAGGTGCCGGGGGTGAGTTGCAAGACCCCGGGCGGCGCGTTCTACGCCTGGCCGAACGTCACCGAAGCCTGCCGCATGATCGGCGCGGCGGATTCGGAAGAGTTCCGCAAACGGCTGCTGGGGGAGGCCGGCGTCGCCGTGCTCGCCGACATCCATTTCGGCGCGCGCGTGCAGGGGGAGGGCCAGCACATCCGCTTTTCCTACGCCGCTTCGAAGCAGGCGATCGAGCAGGGCGTAGCGCGCATGGCGGACTTCATCCGGAAAAATCAGCGGAGGGTGGCGTAATAGCTGTCATTCCCGCGCCAAGAAGGGGGAGGGGCCCCTTCTCCCCTCCTGGGGAATCCAGGGACGTTCGAAAAATCACTGGACCCCCGCTCCCCGATTCAAGCATTCGGGGACAGGTTTCGCGAGGGTGACGAGACATTGAAATGGCAAGCGAACGCATCGTCGTGGGCATGTCGGGCGGCGTCGATTCGTCGGTGACGGCGCTGCTGCTCAAGCGCGAGGGATTCGAGGTCGTCGGCCTGTTCATGAAGAACTGGGAGGACGACGATGACGACGAATACTGCTCGACCCGGCAGGACCTGATCGACTGCGCCTCGGTCGCCGATGTGATCGGCATCGACCTGGAAGTGGTGAACTTCTCGGCGGAATACAAGGAGCGCGTATTCAGCGCGTTCCTCGCCGAATACTCCGCCGGCCGCACGCCGAATCCCGACGTGCTATGCAACGCCGAGATCAAGTTCAAGGCGTTCCTCGACCACGCCATGGCGCTCGGCGCGAGGCGCATCGCCACGGGTCACTATGCCCGGATTCTGGCAGTAAACGGAAAGTTCGAGCTGCTCAAGGCGCTCGATCTGTCGAAGGACCAGAGCTATTTCCTGCACCGG
>CAAGKR010142466.1_pt1 | contig 13299 bp, 12 predicted proteins | sample 2556971 | NCBI WGS metagenome assembly CAAGKR01 (sample SAMEA5207829, study PRJEB30636) | soil metagenome | biome: forest; feature: boreal; material: soil | place: USA | collected 2011-09 | depth 1 m | reverse complement strand
TCGCGCAGGGCCGCTTTCTCCCGCTCGCGAAACGCCGGCTCCCCCTCCCGGGCAAAGAGATCCCGGATCGGGCATCCGGCCGCCAACTCGATCCGTTCGTCCACGTCGACGAACGGCGCGCCAAACCGCCGCGCCAGTTCCCGGCCGACGGAACTTTTCCCCGACCCCATGAACCCGATCAGCACGACCCCCGGGAACGCCTCGCCGCAGTTCATTCCCCGCAGATGCGCCGGAGGTAGCCGGAATAATTATAGAGGATATCCCGCATCGCATCGCCCCCGAATTTCTCGAGGAAGGCGTCGGCCAGGACGATCGCCACCATCGTCTCGGCGACCACGGACGCGGCGGGGACGGCGCAGACGTCGCTGCGCTCGCGATGCGCGGTCGACGCGACGAAGCGGTCGACCGTGACGGTCCGGAGAGGGACCGATTGCGTCGGGATCGGCTTCATCGCGGCCCGGACGACCACGGGCTCCCCGTTGGTCATCCCTCCCTCCAGCCCCCCGGCCCGGTTCGTTTCCCGGTGGAACGGCAGCAGATATTTTCCGAGGAACGGCGCCGCCGGATTTCCGCCGGGGAACACCTCGTCGTGGACGTCGATCCCCGGCATCCCGGCCAGCCCCACCCCGCCTCCGATCTCCACCCCCTTGATGGCGGGGATGCACATCAGCGCCTGTCCGAGCCGCCCGTCGAGACGCCGGTCCCAGGCGACGTACGATCCAAGGCCCGGAGGAACCCCGGTGGCGATGACCTCGACGACCCCGCCGGCCGTGGTGCCGGCCTCCTTCAACCCGTCGATCCACCGCTTGACCTTTGCCTCGACTCCCGGATCCGCCATCCGCAGCGGACTCCCCTCGGCGCGCGCGGCGGCGATGCTGTTCCCCTCGACCTCGGCCGACACCCGATACTTCCCGATCGAGAGGACGTGGCCGACGATGTCGACCCCGAGTTCGCGGAGGAGCGCCTTCGCAAGCGCGCCGGCCATGACGCGCGCGGCGGTCTCCCTGGCGCTGGCCCGCTCGAGGACGTTCCGGACGTCTGCGTGCCCGTATTTCAGGATGCCGGGAAGGTCCGCGTGCCCGGGGCGGGCGGTGTCGAGCGGAGGTATCCCCTCCCCGTCTCCGTCCTGGGCCATCTTCTCCCGCCAGTTGACCCAGTCGCGGTTGCGCACGAGCATCGCGACGGGGCCCCCCATCGCATGTCCGAAGCGGACACCGGAGAGGATCTCGACCTCGTCCTTCTCGATCTGCATCCGCTCCCCGCGGCCATACCCCACCTGCCGCCGGGCCAGCTCCCGGTTGATCTCCTCCGCGCGAACGGGCAGGCCCGCCGGGACTCCCTCGACGATCGTGACCAAGGCCGGGCCGTGGGTCTCCCCCGCGGTCCGAAATGTGAACATCTTTGCCATATCCACCCCGTAAAGACGGAAAATATATTACAGTTATCTTACCCCGAAACATCGATGGCCACGAGGCGATCCCTCGTGGCCATCGATGTTTTAATTCCGCCGTCGCGCCTGCAACGGTCGTCAGTCTACGGCGCCGCCGTTGTGAAGGACCACCTGTATTGCTGTGCCATCCCCACTCCCGATAGGTTCTTCACCCCGGTCGTGACGGTGAAGACGTACGTGATATTGCTGCTCAGCGGCGCGGAAGGAGTGAAGGTTGCAACATTTCCTGACAATGTAACGTGACCTCTCACCCAAATCGGCCCTGCGGTCTGGAGATAGACTGTAGTAGTAGAAAGGGGTACATCATTTAACGGCACGTAGGGCGAGTTAAAGTCGTCAACCAGTGTAGAACCATCGATATTCTGGTTGAAGGTAAACGTAACGTTGGCCCCTACAGCCACCCCGGGAGCTCCAGGCGAAGGCGTCGTGTTATCAATTTTCAGGCCCGCAGAGGCACTTGTCGTAAAGATCATGGTGAATTTCTGGGCCATCGGAATCCCCGACCGATTTTTCACCCCGGTTGTAACGGTAAGCAGGTAGGTGGTTCCCGGCGCGAGAAACGCGCTCGGGGTGAACGTACCGTTCGGCCAAGTGTAGGAAACCGTGCCCGGCACCGGTGCTCCATCAGAAGTTTGGAGATAAATCGTGGTTCCCGCCACCAGCGTAGACGGGTCGATGTCCTGGCTGAACGTGATGATAATCGGGGTGATCGTGTTGTCCCAAGGGACATTGGTCGCCCCCGCTGTCGGGGATGTGTTGTCAATACTTGGCGCTACGGGTCCTGAAGCGGAGGTTGTAAACATCAATGTTTTTTCCTGCGCCATCGGGACGCCTGAACGGCTAAGCACCCCGGTCGTCACGGTAAAGAGATATGTTGTCACTGGAGCAAGAGACCCACTCGGGGTAAATTTCCCCACATTATCTGCATAGGAAACCGTACCTGCCACCGCTCCGCCTGTCCCCTGAAGCTTGACCGTTGTCCCCGCCACCAGCGTGGATGGATCGATGTTCTGGTTGAAAGTAAAGAAAATCGGTTCCGTAATAAGGACATTGTCCTTCCCCTCGCTCGGGGACGTGCTGATGATCGCCGGCGCCAAGGTTCCCGCCGCGTCACCGGTCGTAAACATCAACGTTTTTGCCTGCGACATCGGGACGTCTGAACGGCTAAGCACCCCGGTCGTCACGGTAAAGAGATATGTTGTCACAGGGGCAAGAGACCCACTCGGAGTAAATTTCCCCACATTATCAGCATAGGAAACCGTACCTGTCACCGCCCCGCCTGTCCCTTGGAGCTTGACCGTTGTCCCCGCCACCAGCGTGGATGGATCGATGTTCTGGTTGAACGTAAAGAAAATCGGGTTCGTATTGGGAACATCGACAGCACCTTCGACTGGGTTCGTGGTGAGAATAGCCGGCGCCAAGGTTCCCGCCGCCGCACCGGTTGTAAAGATCACCGTTTTTGTCTGGGCCAACGGGACGCCGAAACGGCTGAGCACCCCGGTCGTCACTGTGAAGAGGTATGTTGTGTTAGGAGCAAGGGCCCCACTTGGAGTAAATGTTCCCATCACCCCGCTATATGAAACCGTACCTGCCACCGATGAACTCCCACCTGCGGTCTGCAGCTTGACCGTTGTCCCCGCCACCAGCGTGGACGGGTCGATATCCTCACTGAACGTGAACGTGATCGGTGCGGTGATGCCCACGGCAGTAGCGAGATCGGCCGGGTTGGTCACCGTGATCGTCGGGCCCGCAGACACGGAAGAAGAGGTCGTGGAGAAAATCCACTTCGTATCCCCTGCCATGGCAACCCCACCCAAACTCGTTACTCCGGTCACCGTCGCGAGGTAAGAGGTGCTTGGGGTCAAGGGAGAGGAAGGTGTGAACTTGGCGGTGCTTCCCACGAAGGAAAGCGTTCCCGGGATATGGTCTGTTCCACCGACGGTCTGAAGGTAAACCGTATTGTCTGCAATACTCGTAGGATCAACCGTACCGCTGAAGGTCGCCGTGACGGAACTATTCAGGGTGACGTTACTCGCATTGCCTACTGGTACGGTCGAGGTCACGATTGGGGCAGCGCCGCCCCCCCCCCCTCCGGCAACCGGCACCGTTTGCGAACCATCGCCGGTGGGGGTGCGGCCGCATCCGGCGAGGGAGAGGATCACCGCGGTCCAAACGCCGATCAGGAGGGGGACACCCACCTTACGAAACGATCTCCGAGTGAACCGCATCATCATCTCCTCCTAGAAAAGAAACCCGATTTTCAATCCAATACGGTTGGACTGAACTTCCGGCATCGTCAGTGCGTTCTTTTTCAAGAAAATCTCCTTTCCCGCTTGAAATCTGTTCCTTATCTCAATTCCTGGCTTGAATCGGTTCGGGCTTCAAGATCCTCGGAGTGATGAAAATCAGCAATTCCCGGTTTCGGGTCGAGTTCGTGTCTTTCCGGAACAGGTACCCGAGGACGGGGATCTTCGAGAGCCATGGCAGCCCGGCTTGGTTCTCGTTGCGCGTGATCTGCAGGATCCCGCCGATGACCGTCGTCTCGCCGTCGCGGATCAGGACCTCGGTAGTCGCCTTCTTCTTGTTGATCGCCGGCTGGCCGGTCGCACCGACCTCGCCTTGGGAGTCGTTCTTCGCCTCGAGCTTCATCGAGACCCGGCCATCGGGCGTGATGTGCGGCGTCACCTTCAGACTGAGGGTGGCGTCGACAAACTGCGTGTTCGTTCCCGATGCGGACACGGTGGAGTACGGGATCTGCGTCCCCTGTTCGATGGTGGCTTCCTTGTTGTCGGTCGTCACGATCTTGGGCGAAGAGATGATCTTCCCCTTTCCTGACGCCTCAAGGGCGGAGAGCGAAAGGTCGAGGCGAAGGTTGTCCTTCAGGATACCGAACGCGATCCCGCCGCCCGCGCCTGCACCAATCGCCGCCGGGAGGTTCACGGCATAGCTCGGGACGGGAGTCGTGGCAGTGAAGGGATTGGTGGTCGCGGCAATGACTGCCGAGCCGGGAATGGACGCGCCGGACGAATCCATCGCCCCGGTCACCCCGTACTTGTTACTGTTGCCCACCCCGTAGGATCCACCCCACTGGACCCCGAGCTCGCGCGAGAAGGAGGTGTCCACCTCGACGATCCGCGCCTCGATCAGGACCTGCGGCGTCGCGGTGTCGAGCGTGGCGACCAGGGCCTTCACTTCGGCGATGTTCTGCGGCAGATCCCGGATGATCAGCACGTTCGTCCGGTCGTCGCTGTCCAGTTTCCCGTACTTCGACGCGAGCGGCTTGATCTTGCCCAGCAGCTCCGAAGCCTTGCTGTAGCTGACCGGGATGGTGTCGAAGACCGCCTCCTGCGTCGCCTGGACCTCGGCGGCCCGGTTCAACGCCTCCTGGCGCGACTGGTCGACCTGCTTCTGCGCGTCGAACCGGTCCTGCTCCTCCTTCCGGAGGGAGGAAAGCGGCGCGATGCGAAGGACGTTCCCCTCCTGCGACGCGCCGAGCGACTTCGAGCGGAGGACGATGTCGAGCGCCTGATCCCACGGAACGTTGACCAGCCGGAGGGAGACCTTCCCCTTGACGTCGTCCGACGTGATGATGTTCAGGTTGCTGACCTCGGCGATGATCCGAAAAACGTTAGTGAGGTCGGCGTCTTTGAAATCCATGGAGATCCGCTGCCCGTGATATTTCCGGCCCACGTCGGAACTCCCGGTGAGGAATCCCCACGACTGCGAACCCTGCTGGGAGGTCGGTTCCGCCTTCGCGTCCACGGGCTCCGGTTCCTCGTCCGCCTCCGCAATGTGCGGGGCGCTCCCCGGCGCCGCCCGCGCGATCCGTTCGGCCTTTCCATCGGCGGCACCCTTCGGGAACGCCACCACGACCGAGCCGTCCCTCTTTTCCACGGTGAACGGGGAACCCGGCGCAAACGCGACGGCGACCGTGACCCCATTCTTCCCGCCGGAGGGCGTGATCGCCTTCACGGGGATACCGAACTTTCTCGCGTCGATCCGCCGAAGCAGCCCTTTCTCCGCGACGGCGCCCTTGAACACCAGCGTCACGCCGCCCGCCTTCCTCGAAACCTGGTACGGCGGGTTCCCCGCCGTGGCGATCACGACGTTCGACGCGTCGGGCAGGTCTTCAAGGTCGATCCCGACGACGGCGGGACCTTTCACCGGGGCCTTCCCGTCCTGGAGCCGATCCGTGCTGGCGACCTTCTCTTCCGCGCCGCCCCCGACGGACAGGATGAGCACGCCCTTCTCGGCGCTGACGACGAACGGCATCGGCCGGTCGCCCGGGGTCTCCACCACCATCCGCAACTTCCGGTCCACAGAGGAGATCTTCACCACCTTGACTTGGGGGGTCCCCACCGGGATCTCGGAGGCCGCCGTCCCCTGGGCCACTCCCCAGACGTCCACCACGATCCGGAACGGGTCGTTCAGCTTGAAGGAGTTGTAGTTCTCGATCGGCCCGTCGACCGACGCCTGGATCGTCGTGTTGTAGGCCGACTTCGAGACCGTCACCTCCCTGATCCTGGCGCCGGGAGCCCCCGCGGGCTGCGCGGCGCCCGGGCCGGAAAGCTCCGCGGCGATCGCGACCGGCACGAGCAGCGTGCAGGCAAGCGCCATCGCCACCATCCCCTGCAGGACGCGAGGCCAGAGGACTCTGCCCGAATGCCGTAACGGGGTCTTCATTATATTCCTCCTGCCGTGGTGAGCTGGATTCCGCTTTCCCTCACGATCTTTTCCCCCCGGTTGCCGACGAACTCTTCCCTCACGAGAATCTCCTTCCCGGTGATCCGGCTGACGACGCCGCCGGAGCGGCCGATCCGCATTCCCACCGTCACGGAGTACCCTTTCCCCTCGGCGTCCTCCACAAGACCCCGCGCGCCCTTCTTCGTCCAGATGACGCCGACGAACTTCAACTCGCCCAGATCGTACCGCTGCAGGGGGGGGAGCAACGCGGTGCCGCTCGCCGCCTTCTTGCGCTCCTCGACCTTGATGAACGACACGAACGGATCCCGCTTCCCGCGGGGGTCGTAGAGCGCGACCTGCTCGACCTTCTTCGCCTGCCCCTCCGCCGCCGGGGCGGCCGGGGCCTTCGCCTCGGGCTTCGGCGCCTGCCTCTTCACCACCGGCTGCGGCGCCGGCGATTCCTTGGAGCAGCTGAACCCGCCGGCAGCGAGGGAAACCGCGGCGAGGATCCCAACGGCCAGGGAGATGTGTCGCACGGGAGCGGGCCTCATTTTTTCTTCCCCGGATCCCCCGCCCCGGGAGCGGCGGCGGCCTGCTGATCGAGGAAGCGGTAGGTCGTGGCCGTGCAGTTGACGGTCACCAGCACGAGGTTGTCTCCGGACGGTTTGGGAGAGGAGAAGGCGATGTTGGACAGGTTCACGATCCGGGGATAGTGCGCCAACTTGTCGGAGAAGAGGGCGAAGCTGTGATAGTCGCCGTTGACGGAGATCGACACGGGGATCTCGGCGTAGAACTCCTTCTTGACCTCGCCGGACGGCGCGAAGCGAAGGAAGTCGAGCCCCGATTCCTTCCCGAGGTCGGAAACGCTCTTCAGCAGGGAGGGGATCTCCGCCGAGTTCGGAAGCTGCTCGAGCAGGAGCGACAGCTGGGCCTCGAGCCGCCGGACCTCGTCCTGGAAGGAACGCAGGTTCCCGGCGATCGCCTGCTGCTCCCGGATCTTGCTCTGAAGGCCCGCCAACTGGGTCTCCATCGCGCCGATCCGCTGCGACGCCTCCCGGTAATACAGGTAGTAGTACCCCGCGACGACGAGGCCGCAGAACAGGACGGCAAGCAGAACCTTTTGCCGGGGCGGCACCTTCGAAAGATCGCCAAGTTTTAGCGCCATTCCGTATCCTCTCCCGGTGTTGGGGCGGTCAGTTGACCGTCTGGAACGTCAAGTTGAACTTTACGAGTTTCACGCCCGCCACCGTCGTCTGCTCGGCGGCCCCCAGCACGACGTCGCGGAAGCGGCCGGTCTGCCCGAGGGCGGTCATGAAGTTCGCGATCGTGTAGTTGTTCAAGGCGACGCCGGAAAGGGTGACTTTTTCGTCCTTCACGCCCAGCGTGTCGATCCAGCACTTCTCGGGGATCGCGGCCGACAGCGCATCGAAGTGGCGGACGGGCCCGGTACGCCCCTTCTGGAGGTTGGAGATGATGTCCACCTTTTTCTGGAGCTCCACCTTCCGGACCTTGAACTTCTCGACCTCGCCGATCTCTTTTTTCAGACGCGCGATGTCGGCGTTGGCCTTCCCGATGTCGGCGTCGAGCTTCGAGATCTTTCCCGAGACCGCGGTGTGGAAGTAGATCGTCCCGGCCAGGACCACCAGCGGCAACGCAAGCCAGGCGGACCCGACACTCAGTTCCTTGCGCTTCTTCCTTTTCCCCCGGACGAGATTGATCCGGATCATCCGCGAGCCTCCAGGTTCCGCAACGCGAGGCCGATCGACACCGTTGCGGAGGTGTTGAGTTGGGCAATCCCGGACGGGTCAACGGCCTTTTCTTCCACCGTCAACCCCTCGAACGGATCGAAGATCTCCACGTCAACCCCGATCTTTTCCGCCAGCATCTCCTTCAGGAAGGCGGACCTGGACGCCCCACCGGTCAGGTACACTTTCGTCACAAGGCGGTCGGGATAGGTCGCGGAGAAGAAGTTGCAGGAACGCTGCGCCTCGGTGGAGAGAAGGCTGGAAACGACCTTCATGATCTCGGTGACCTTCTCCGAGCGCTCCCCGGGGTCCTTCTTTCCCGTCTTGTACTCTTCCGCCGTCTCGAAGCTGACGGCGACCTGCTTCTGGATCTCGGTGGTGTACATCCCTCCGCCCATCGGGACGTCCCGCGTGAAGAGGGGGACTCCGGCGTGCAGGATGTTGATGTTCATGAACGACGCTCCGACGTTGACGACCATCGGCACCTGGTCGTCGGAAACCGGATGGGTGAGCTCGAAGGCGTTCCCCGCGGCCAGCGAGTCGATGTCGACGATCCGGGGGACGAGGCCGGCATCCCTCACGACGGACATGTAGTCGTTGATCAGGTCTGTTTTCGCCGCCACCAGGAGGACGTCCATCTTGGAGGGGTCGTCCTTCAGCGGACCGATCACCTGGAAGTCGATCTTGACGTCCTTGATGTCGAAGGGGATGTACTGCTCCACCTCCCACTGGATCGACTCCTCGAGCTCCTCGGCGGTCGTCGTGGGCAGCTGCACCTTCTTGATGATCACGGAGTGCCCGGAGAGGGAGATGGCGACCTCCTTCTCGTGGATCTTCAACTCCCGCAGGGCGGTCTTGATCCCCTCGACGACGGCGCCGTGGTCCATGATCGCTCCGTCGACGATCGCGTCGGCCGGAAGGGGGAAGACCCCGAACTTCCGGAGACGGTTCTCGGCGCCCACCGCCTTGACGTGGGCCATCTTGACGGAACTCGACCCGATGTCCAGCCCGACGATCTCTTTGCTGCCGAACAGCCCCATCGACGCCCCCGTGATCCCGCCGTTATACCTTATTGAACACCTTGTTCCGGTCGGACAACTTCAAGCCCAGCGACAGGATGATCTTGCGCTTCGTGTCCATGCGGCACGTCATCCCCTTTTCGACCCGGTCGATCGTGAGGACCGAGATCTTGGCGCGCCGCGCCAGCTCCGCCTTGCTTAACAGGAGCCCTTCCCTTACCTTTCGGACGTTGTTGGGCTCAACTTTAGCTTTTTCTTTCTCGGGTTTAACTTTTCCTTTTTCGGGGCTCCCCACGGTTTTCGGCTCCTCCGACATTTTCCTGGTTCGACACCGAACGACATCATCCGTCAGGAAGTATAGCCTACGCATATTACGTGTCAAGAAATATTCAAGTGACCTCTAATGAAGCATACTTATGCGAAATTATCCTCCCTCGATCCCGAACTCCTTCGCCTTGTACAGGAGCGTCGGGTGGCTGATCCCGAGCAGCTCGGCCGCCTTGGGCCGGCTCCACCCGGTCCGCTCCAGGGCGATCCGGATCAGCTGGCGCTCGAGCTCCCGCACCGCCGCCTTGAGATCCGGCCGTTCCGGGGAGACGGGGATCCGGATTTCAAAGGTCGGCCCGGTCTCCCCCCCCCCGGGGGACCCGCTTCCCTTCCACACCGCGAGCAACCCGGCGCGGGGTACCTCGGCGCCCGTCGCCAGGAGGGCGCATCGCTCCATCAGGTTGCGAAGCTCGCGGACGTTCCCCCGCCACTCGTGGGCGGTCATCGCCGCGAGAGCGTCCGCCGACAGGAGCATCTCAGGCTTCCCGTACTTCCGGCAATAGTGGGACAGGAAGTGCTTCGCGAGGAGCGGAATATCGTCGCGGCGCTCCCTCAGGGGGGGCACATGGATCCGGATCACGTTGAGGCGATAGAAGAGGTCCTCGCGGAACCGTCCCCCGGCCACCTCGCGCTCGAGGTCGCGCGCCGTGGCGGCCACCAGGCGCACGTTGACCTTCCTTATCTCCGTGTCGCCGAGGCGGCGGATCTCCCCGTCCTGGAGAAAACGGAGCAGCTTCGTCTGCAGCGGCAGGGGAAACTCCCCGATCTCGTCGAGGAAGAGCGTGCCGCCGCCGGCCTCCTCGATCAGGCCGGCCCGGTCGGATTTCGCCTCGGTGAAGGCTCCCCGGCGGTGGCCGAAGAGCTCGCTCTCGAGAAGCGTTTCCGGGATCGCGCCGCAGTTGACGGCGACGAACGGCTTCCCTTTCCTGCGCCCCCCGAAGTGAAGAAGGCGCGCCACCAACTCCTTCCCGGTGCCGCTCTCCCCGGTGACCAACACCGTGGCGTCGTAATCCTTCACCTTGCCCGCCGTGCGGACCACCTCTTCCATCGGGCGGGAGGCGTAGAGGATCTCCTCCGGGCGCGCGACCTTCTCGATCTCGCTCCGCAGGAAGGCGTTCTCGGTCCGCAGCCGCTCCCGCTCCGCCGCCTTCCGCAGGGTGAGGAGGATCTCGTCGCTCATGAACGGCTTCGAAACGTAGTCGTAGGCGCCCAGCTTCATCGCCTCGACGGCGGTTTCCACGGTGCCGAACGCCGACATCATGATGACGGTCCCCGGGACCCCGCGCGCGGTGATCTCCCGCAGGAGGTCGAGACCGCCCATCACGGGCATCCGCAGGTCGCACAGGAGGAAGTCGAACCGCTGCGCGCCGAGGATCCCAAGCGCTTCCTTCCCGTCCCCCGCCTGCCGGACCTCGTACCCTTCCGCGGTCAGGATTCTCGCCAGCGCGTCCCGCAGCGACGCCTCGTCGTCCACGATCAGGATCCGGTCAGCCATGGCTCTCCTTTTCTCCCCCGCTCCCCGCCGTTCCGCGGGCGGACGGCAACACCACGAGGAAGGTCGCTCCCTTCCCCTCCTCGCTCTCCGCGCGGATCTCCCCCCCCGCCCCCTCGACGATCGTCCGCGAAACGGAGAGCCCGAGGCCCGTCCCCTTGCCCGGCTCCTTGGTCGTGAAGAACGGGTCGAAGAGCAGCGGGAGATCGGCGGCCGGGATCCCGCCCCCGGTGTCGGTCACGGCAAGTGCGACGCCTCCTCCCATCCCGGCTCCGGCGGCGCGCAGCGGTTTGCCGTCCATCTCCGGCGGGTCCGTGGCCCGCCGGCGCAGGGGGGATCGTTGCCCGGGGCTCCACCCCTCCATGACCCACGTCCGCACGGTCACGCTTCCGCGGCCCTTCATCGCGTCCACCGCATTGATGACGAGGTTGAGCAGCACCTGGCGGAACCGGTCCTCGAGGATCGCCGCCCGGGGCGTTTCGCCGAGCTCCAACCGAACCTCCACGTCGAGGAACAGGTTCCGGTACGAGAGCATCTCGACCGTCTCGCGCACCACGGCGTTCACGTCCGTCGCCCCTTCCCTCCCGCCGCCGGGAGACGCCACGGAGAGGAGCCCCCGGACGATGTTCTCGATCTTCTTCGTCTCCTCGACGACCTTATCGAGGCACTCCTTCGACTCCGCGGCGCCCGGCTGATGCTTCAGCAGGTGCTCCGCGTACCCGCGGATCGCCATCAGCGGGTTCCCGACCTCGTGGGCGCCCCCGGCCGCGAGCCGCCCCACGGTCGCCAGCTTCTCGGACCGGAACGTTTCTTTCTCTGAGCGGAGCAGGCGTTCCTGCGCCTCGAGGATCCCCTCGACCATCCGGTTGAAGGAGGCGGCGAGCTGCCCCACCTCGTTTCCCTCGACGCCTTCGACCCGCAGCGAGTAATCCCCCGCCGCGACCTTCTCGGCGGCGGACGCAAGCTTGCGGACGGGGGAGATCACGGTCCGTTCGAGAAAGACCCCCCCGAAGAGGACGAGCACGGCGATGTCGATCGCGGCCAGCAACAGCGTGACGTTCACCAGGGTCCGCACCTCGGCGGCGATCCCGGGGGAATGGAAGCGGATCCGGATGCCGCGGGGGACGGACGCGGCGGCGGATGTCCCGGGCGGGGAGAGCGGACCGAACGGGAGGATCACATCCACGGTGGGATACACCGGGAGAAACGGGAACGCCTTCTCCCCCACGGGGACGACCTTTGGGCGGCCCTCGGGCGGCGGTTCCGGCAGCAGGACGACCTCGTTGATGTAGGGGGAGAGGGACCCGGAAAACATCCCGGCGGAAAGGTTCGGGGACCCCGGGTTCTCCGCGATCTCCTTTTCCACCGCCCTTCGGACGACCCCGGCGACGGAGATGCCGGCCTCCACATGGCGGCGCTGCATGGTGACCTCGATCACCTTCAGCGCAAAGACGGCGAGGAGCGTAAGGGAAGCGGTGGCCACCAGCGCGAGCTGCAGCACCACGCCGGCGCGGATCGAGAGCGGGCGCCTCAGCAGGCCCATGGGAAGAGAATCCGCGTTGACTCTGCGTTCACGGAGATTAGAATAACAAAAACAGGAGAGGGAGGCGAATTTGGGCGCGGCCGAGGATCGTCGTCGCACGAGGATCGTGGACCGGCAATTCCAGTTGGGGCTTGCCGTGCGGCTCCTCTTGGTGCTCACGATCCTCTTCGCGGCGGGGATCGCCCTTGCGTTCCTCCCGTCGATCTACGTCCTCGCCACCACGAACGACCTGAAATCCCTCGAGCCCGCGGCAGCCGAGTTCCTCGTGCTCCACAAGCGCCTCTGGCCCGCGGCGCTCCTCTCCCTCGCGGGGATTTTCTTCTACGTCATCTTCTTCAGTCACCGGGTCGCGGGCCCCGTGTACCGGATCAACGCGATCCTCCGGGCGCTCATAGAGGACCAGGACCCACCCGTCGTCAAATTCCGCGACGACGACTACTTCCAGCCCACCGCCGCGCTGCTGAAGGAGTTGTCGGAGAAGATGCGCGCCGCACGGGGGAGCACGCCAGCCCGGTCCGGCAGCAAACCTCCTGCACCTCCCGCAGCATGAGACCTCGCCCGACACCGTTGGTTCGCACCGTGCTCCGGCCCACCCCTGCGGATCATCGCAGCGGCCGGCGCGGGTTCACGCTGATTGAGCTCACGATCGTCCTCCTGCTCATCGGCATCCTGGCAACCATGGCGATTTCCACCTATCGCATGATGATCAACAAGGCGCGGATGACGCAGGCGAAGACGGTGCTCGGCCATCTCACCAAGACGGAGACCAACTACTTCAGCGACCATGAACGGTACACGGACAACGTCTTTCTACTCGACTTCGACCCGGTGAAGTACGACTACTACCAGGTCTCGGTGGTCCTGGACAACGACGCGAAGGATTACAAAGGAACCGCAACGGGAATCGGCATCATGACGGGAGACTCCTGGACGATCACCAAAGACGGGCAGCCGGTCCAGGCCGACAACTCCGTGTTCAAATAAGGATCCACCCCCAGAACCAACCCCCCAGATACCGCGCACCGAGGGCGGCCGCGCAC
>CAAGKR010157500.1_pt1 | contig 13301 bp, 13 predicted proteins | sample 2556971 | NCBI WGS metagenome assembly CAAGKR01 (sample SAMEA5207829, study PRJEB30636) | soil metagenome | biome: forest; feature: boreal; material: soil | place: USA | collected 2011-09 | depth 1 m | reverse complement strand
CCGCCGTGATCGCCAACAGCCTGATCGAGATCGACCCCCAGTACCCAACCGTGAGCATGGCGGTTCGCAAGGAGCTCCTGGCCGCCCGGCGCGAGTTGGTGGCCGAGGACAAGAGGAAGGAGACGAAGACCGGTTGATTCAGCTATTCTTTGATTAGTATTACTTATGCAATAAGAGGGATGATGGACAAACCAAGCGATGGACTCGGGCAAACCGGAGTCGCAGGGGCGCTCCATGGCATCACGGTCCTCGACTGCACGCAAATGCTGGCGGGCCCACTCGCCGGCCTGCGCCTGGGTGACCTCGGCGCTGATGTCCTGAAGATCGAGGCTCCCGGGACAGGCGAGTTCAACCGGACCCACGGGTTCGAGGACATCAAAGCGGCCGGAGAGATGACGACCTTCCTTGCGCTCAATCGCAATAAGCGCAGCGTCGTGATCGATCTCAAGAAGCCGGATGGGCTGGCCGTCATGTACGACCTGGTTCGGCAGGCCGATGTGCTGATTCAGAACTTCCGGGTTGGTACCGCCGATCGGATCGGGATCGGCTACAAGCAACTCCACGAGATCAACCCGCGCCTCGTCTACTGTGCCATCACCGGCTATGGATCGCAGGGCCCCTACCGCAACCGGGCTGGGCAAGATCTCATTCTCCAGGGCTACAGCGGGTCGATGCGGGCGGTGGGCAAGATCGGTGATCCGCCGCTGCCGAGCGCGTTGTGGGCGGCTGATGTCATGAGCGGCTACCAGGCGGTGATCGGCGTGCTCGCGGCACTGCAGGCCCGCGCTCGGACCGATACCGGGCAGTACGTGGAGGTCGACATGCTCTCGTCGGTTCTGGACGCGCAACTACAGGAGCTCGTCACCTACCTCAACTCCGGTCGGCAGCCCACGCGGATGAAGGAGGCGAGCGCGCACGCCTTGATCCCGGCGCCGTACGGGGTCTACGAGACCAGCGACGGGTGGCTCACCCTAGCGATGTGTCACCTGCCCGACCTCGGCGAAGCCCTGGACGACGACTGGCTGAAAACCCTGGTCCGCTACAACGACGGAGCCATTCATCGCGACGAGATCTACGCTCGCATTCGCCCACGCTTTTCCGAGCGCACCACGGCGGCGTGGTTGGAGATTTTGGACCGGTGCGGCGTGTGGGCTGGGCCCGTCTACGACTACGCCCAGCTGGAGCGGGACCCGCACGTGGTCGCTACCGGGACGTTCACGGAACAGCCGCAGGGCGGTGGCGTGACAGTGCGAACCCTTCGCCCCCCGCTGGCTATGTCGGCGACCCCGCTCACGATTCGGCGCGGCGCGCCTCCGCTCGGGGCCCACACGGCTGAGGTACTCGCCGAGAAGCTCGGCTACGATGTCAGCCGGGTCGGCCAGTTGATAGCCAACGGCGCAGTAGGCGCGGCCCGATCCCCGGGCTCGCCTGAGGAGGTGGTATGACAGCCAGCGATGGACAGGTCAGGCTAGAACGGAATGGCCACGTCGGAGTCATCACGATCGATCGGCCGGCGAAGCTCAACACCATGACGGTCGCCATGGACCGCGAGATGAACGCGATCACCTACGAGGTCAACAACGACGATTCGATCCGAGCCGTACTGCTTACCGGGACCGGTGACCGCGCGTTCTGCGCAGGAAGCGACATCACCGATCTGGACGAGTACGGCTCGAACTGGCAGTACCGCAACCGGTTCGACCGTCGCGAGGACTACGCGCACGCCGTGTGGCGAATCCGCAAGCCGGTCGTCGTCGCTATCAATGGCTATGCCATCGGGGGCGGCCTGGAGATGGCGTGTGCGTCAGACATCCGGCTGGCGACCCCGGAGTCCAGCTTCGGGGCCGGCGAGATTCGCTGGGGCTGGCACGGAGGATCCGGAGCGACTCAGTTCCTCACCCGCGCGATCGGCCCCGGGCATGCGCTGCGGCTGCTGTTGACCGGCGACCGCATCGATGGCACCGAGGCCCATCGGATCGGCCTCGTGCAGGAGCTCCTGGCCCGTGACCGGCTGAGCGAACGTGCCCTCGAGCTCACGCGCACGATCGCATCTCGGCCACCAATCGCGGTCCAGTCCGCGAAGAACCTGGTCCGTGTCGCGCAGAGCGCCTCGGTCGAGATCGGTCTGGCGTACGAGAACGACATGTTCTCGTACTTGATGCTGACGGCGGACGCCGCCGAAGGGCGACGTGCCTTCGCGGAGAAGCGCGACCCACAATTCAAAGGGGAATAGGCGATCGAGGTCGCGCCCGGCATTTATCGCGTCGACACCGCGCTGGGCACCCGGATGCTCAGCCTCTACGTCTTCGCCGGCCGCGAGCACTCGCTGCTTTTTGATGTCGGCGTGGACGGCACAGCCCAGAAGGATCTCGCACCCTACCTGGCCCGCACTGGTCTCGACCCGCAGCGCCTACGGTGGGCCGTGATCTCTCACGCCGACGTCGATCACTTCGGAGGCATCGCCTCCCTGCGGGAGATAAGCCCGGTGACGATCTGCGTCGCGCATCGTCTCGATGCCGAGCTGATCAGCGACTATGCGACGTACGAGGCGCGACGGGCCAGGGGATTTCGCGAGCCATGGGGCCTCGATGAATCGCCTGAGGGGCTCGCGTGGACACGCTCGGTCACGCGGGAAGGCCCGGTCGACCTGGCGGTGACCGGTGGCGAGCGCGTCGGCCTGGGTGGCGGTTGGGAGGTGGAGATTTTGCACCTCCCGGGGCACACCTACGGGCACCTCGCCATCTACGATCCGCGGAGCCGGGCGCTCGTCGTGGCGGACGCGGTCCTCGGGGACATGGTGCCGCATGCTGACGGGCGGCCCGCCTTTCCCCCGACCTATCGGTATGTCGAGAGCTACCTGGCCACCATCAGCCGTTGCGAGGCGCTCCGGCCTGCGCTGCTGCTGACGGCCCACTACCCGACCATGCAGGCTGACGCGGCGAGTGAATTCCTCGCCCGCAGTCGTGGATTCGTCGAAAAGGTGGACTCGGTGGTGCTGGATGAGCTCGATGCCGCAGGGGCCCAAGGGCTCAGCTTGCAGGAACTCCTGGCCCGAGCGAACCCGAGACTTGGATCCTGGCCCTCCGAGGGGACCGATGGCGCGCTGGCATTTCCGGTTGTGGGCCACCTCGAACGCCTGCTAGCACTCGGTCGCTTGCGCGCCTGGCAGGCGGAGGACGGCTACCGGATTCGGAGCGTCCAATGACCGGGCTCGCCAAGACGCTGCGAACCGTGGCGGACCAGTTACTCCTGCTCCCGTACAAAACCTGGGCCTTCGGAGATTCCGTCGCCTTCGAAGGCATGGTCAGCGCCTCCGCCGCGCTCTCGGATGACCGGTGGCTGCAGTTCGCACGCGGGTTCGTGCGTGCCTGGGCGACGCGAGCTGAGCCCTACGTTCGGCTCGACTGCACCGCCCCGGGTCTCGCGATGGTTCAAATTTATCGGGTGACCGAGGACCCATTGGTGCTGCAGGGGGCCCTGGGGCTGGCCCAGTACCTTAAGACGCGACCGCGGATTGGAGGCGTCTTCAGCACCTGGGAGCACTCGCCGCTGCAGCAGCCGTACGGGCCAGACCAGCTCACCGCGCCGGAGCTCGCGCTGCTCGCGAACCCACCCGCCGGCGTTTTCGTCGACTGCCTGCATTTCGATCCGCCGTTCCTGGTCGCGCTTGGGGCGGTCACCGCCGACCCCGCCTGGGTCGACGAGGGCGCGGAGCAGGCAATTGGCTACGTGCGGCTGCTCCAGACCGAAAGCGGTCTGTTCGATCACTTCGTGCTCGAAGGATCCACCCAAACGTACGGTCCGGGGTGGGGGAGAGGGCAAGGCTGGGCGCTGCTGGGCCTGCTCGATGTGCTCGACGAGCTGCCGCCGGGCCACGCATGCCGGCACGAGCTGGCCGGCGCGGCGGCGCGGTTGATTGGCGCCATGATCCGGTTGCAGCGCGACGATGGCCACTGGGATGCGGTCGTCGGCGACCCCAGCTCCGGCGACGAGACCTCCACCGCGGCCTTCATGGCTGCTGGCATGCTTCGGGCGACCCGCACGTCCCTGGCCGGCAACGAGGCGCGCGTCGCGGCCGAACGCGCGTTGGACGCCGCGCTCAGGGCGACGGACGAGCGCGGAATCCTGGGCGGAGTCTCGGCCGCGGTCAACGCCTGTACCAGCCCATCGCACTACGCCCACGTGCCCCGCGGTTTCATCGTTGCCTGGGGACAGGGGCCGCTGGCGCTGGCGATGGCCGAGCGCCTTGGGCACCAGCCTCTCGAGGTTGGATGAACCGTTTCACGGGCCGCGTCGCGCTGGTAACCGGGGCGGCGTGGGGGATCGGGGCGGCCACCGCCCGCAGGTTTGCCGAGGAGGGTGCGGCCGTCATCCTGGCGGATATCGATGAGCCCGCTGCTGAGCGGGTCGCCGCGGAGCTCCGAGCGGGCGGTCGTGACGCGACCGCCATGAAGTGCGACGTCTCCAGTCCTGCCGACTGGCGGGCCCTGGCGGCCATGGTGCGCGAGCGCCATGGGCGTCTCGACGTGCTCCACAACAATGCCTTCGCGCTCGAAGTCGTGCCCGCCCATCTGCTCGACGAACGCTCCTGGGAGCGGCAGCTCGCCGTCAGTCTCTCCAGCGTCTACCTGTCCGTCCGCACGTTCCTGTCGGACCTGCGAGCCGTTCGCGGGAACATTGTCAACACGTCGTCGGTGCAGGCTCGGTTGGGCTTTCGGTCACACCCGGCCTACGCCGCGGCCAAGGGGGGCATTATTGCGCTCACCGGGCAGCTGGCCGTCGAGTATGGCCCGGAGGTCCGCGTCAATGCCGTCCTGCCCGGGCCGATCCGGACTCGCGTCTGGGACGCAGCGAGCACAGCGGATCTCGAGCGCACGGCGGCCGGGACCGCAGCCGGGCGGCTTGGCCGCCCCGAGGAAGTGGCGGCCGCGGTCGCGTTCCTTGCCTCCGATGACGCGTCCTACATCACCGGGACGACGCTGCTGGTCGATGGCGGCTACACCGTCAAGAAGGACTGAGGACATGGGTCTGCACGGTCAAGTGGTCGACGACCTCGGCCGGCGAATCGGACACGGTAATCTCCGACCCGGCGACATCGTGGATATCCCGGAGCTCGAGGGCCGGTACGGGGCCAGCCGCACCGCCGTGCGCGAGGCGCTGAAGGTCCTGACTGCCAAGGGGCTCGTCGCGGCCCGTCCGCACTACGGAACCTACGTCCGGGCCCGGGCGGACTGGAACGTCCTCGATGCCGACGTGCTGCGCTGGCAGGATGGGTCGGCGACGAGTCTTTCGCTGCTGCGCAACCTCGATGAGGTCAGGCGAATCGTCGAACCGCAGGCGGCGCGACTCGCGGCGGCGCGACGGCTGCGGCGAGACCTCCAGGACATGAAAGTGGCGTTGCGGGATCTGAACAGCGCCGAACAACCGGCCGACCTGGCTGCCGCGGATCTCCACTTCCATCGCGGCGTGCTCGCGGCCAGCCACAACGAGCTCCTCGAGCGGCTCGGGGTCGTGCTGCAGCCCGCGCTCAGGCAACGTGACCTCGTCGCCTTCCGTTCGGGGCATGGTGATCCCGGCTCGATTGCGCTTCATCGCGCGGTGCTGGTCGCCGTCGAGGAGCAAAGCCCGGAGCGAGCCGAACGGAGCATGCAGAAGCTCCTCCGCCAGGCCGCTAAAGACGCCGAGCGTGCTGCGGCGCGGTGACAAGCAGGGATGTCGTTTGGCGGGGTGAGCCCGGGATCGAGCTGATCAGTGACGAGATCGAGGTGGTGGTGCTGCCCCGCCGGGGCGCGAAGATCGCCAGCCTGCGGCATCCGCTCAGCCGGCGTGAGTGGCTTGAGCAACCAGCCGGCGAGCTCGGCAGTCCGCCGGGTTACGGGAGCGGGTTCACCGACGCCCCCATGTTCGGATGGGATGAGATGGTCCCCACGATCATCAGCTGCCTCTATCCCGATGGCCAATACCAGGACACGCCGCTGCCCGACCATGGCGAGGTGTGGACGTTGCCATGGGAGACCGGACCTGCCGGCGAGGCGCTGGTGTGCTCGACGGCGGGGCGAGTGCTTCCGTATCGGATGACTCGAACGATGCGCGTCCGCGGGTCACGGCTACAGATGGAATACGAGCTTGCCACCCTCGCGTCGACGCCGCTCTGGTTACTCTGGGCGGCTCACCCGCAGTTCGTCGTCGAGGGGCACGGCACCCGGATCATGCTGCCGCCGGAGGTAAGCCAGCTGGTGGATGTCACCCCTGGTCGGAAGCCGGAGACCATCCGCTGGCCGAGTCCGGATGCCGAGTCGAGTCTTGGGTTGCCCAGGGGCGTCGGCCGCAAGCTCTATCTGTTACCCGACGCACCGATTGGGACCGTTGGTTTGATCGATGCGGACGGTACCTGGGTGCGCCTGGCCTGGGATCCGACGCTGGTCCCATACCTGGGGATCTGGCTGGACAATGGCGCCTATGCGCGCCATCCGGTGATCGCCCTGGAGCCTGCCACGGGTTACTACGACGACCTGGCGCGGGCGGTTTCGAACCGGCGGCTGAGGCCAATCCATCCCGGTCAGCCGCTTCGATGGTCGATCGAGGTGAGCCTGGGCATGGGCCAGCGTCCATGACCACCACCCTCGCCCCACGTCCCTCCGCGAGCGACCCCAGGATTCGGGGGGTCTGTCCCGTGCTCGCCGTGCCGTTCACCGAGGACGGCGACATCGACCTCGCCGGATTCGAGGCCGTCGTCCGGTCTGTGCTGGGAACCGGTGCGACGGCGGTGATGCTCTTCGGCTTTGCCAGCGAGTTCTACAAACTCACCGACGACGAGCGCGTCCAGCTGCGTCGGGTCTTGCTGCAGGAGACGGGCGGACGCGATGACGTCGCCGCGATCGTGTCGATCACCGACCACGCGACAGAGGTGGCGGTCAGGAATGCCAGGGAAGCCGTGGCGGATGGCGCGAACGCGCTCAACATCCTGCCGCCTTACCTCCTCGGGCCATCCCGCCGTGCCGTCCTCGACCACCTCGCGGCCGTCCTGAAGTCCGTGGAGGTCCCGGCCATCGTGCAGTACGCACCCGGATTGACGGGGACCAGCCTCGACGCCCCATCACTTCGTGAGCTCGCGCGCGCCCATCCCAACCTTGCGATGGTGAAGATTGAGTCCACGCCACCGGGCAGACTCATCGCCGACCTCGCCGCGGGCGATCCGCCCCTTCCGGCATTGGTCGGGTACGCGGGTGTCCAGCTGCCGGACGCCCTGCGCCGTGGGGTGGTGGGCGTCCAACCTGGCTGCTCCTTCACCGAGGTCTACATCGCGGTGTGGCGCGCCTGGGAATCCGGCGAGCGCGACCAGGCGCTCGACCTGCACCGCCGCCTGCTCCCCTACATCTCGTACTGGATGCAGAACGTGGAGCTGATCATCCAGACCGAAAAGACGATCCTCGCCCGGCGCGGGATCATCAGGAGCGACCGATGCCGGACCCCGGGCTGGTCCCTGGACCGCGAGGAGTCGGCCATGATCGATCAGTTCCTGGCCGAGTTCGGCCCCGTGCTAGCGTCACCGTGATGAGCCGTCCCCCGATTCCGCCGGAGATCAGCGCTACCGGCGTGATCGCGATCGGCCGCCGGCTCGAGCTGAACTCCATCCTGCAGGTGGCCGAAGCGCTGGTCGCCGGCGGGGTGCGCGCCTTCGAGGTGACCTTGAACAGCCCCGACGCGCTCGCGGCGATTCGCGCGCTGGCGAGCCGCCACGTCGACGGAACCTTGCTGGTGGGTGCCGGGACCGTGCTCGACGTCGCCGGCGCGACGACGGCCGTCGAGGCTGGGGCCCGCTTCCTGGTCTCGCCACACACAGACCTGGAGCTGGTTCGCTGGGCGGTGGCCCGGAAGATCCCCGTCTTTCCCGGTGCGTTTACGCCGTCCGAGATCCTGGCCGCCTGGCGGGCCGGCGCCTCGGCGGTCAAGTTGTTCCCGGCCTCGACGATGGGAGCCTCCTACGTCCGCGAGATGCGTGGGCCGCTGGACGGGGTACCGCTGATCCCAACCGGCGGGGTGACGGCGGAAAACGCCCCGGGCTTCATTGCCGCCGGTGCCGTTGCGGTCGGCGTGGGCAGCTGGTTGACCGCCGGGGGGTCGGTGGAGCTGATCCGGCAGCGGTCGGCGGCGATCCTCAGCGCGGTGCGGTCGGCCAGGTCGTGAGCCAGGCCTCCAGCTGCGCTTCGGTCGGATAGCCGGACACGTCGTCGGCGGCGGTGACGGCGGCGGCCCCGACCAGGTTCCCGCGGCGAAGGGCCTCCTCGAGCGTGGCACCGCTGAGATGAGCGGACAGGAAGCCGGCAGCGAACCCGTCGCCCGCTCCGACCGTGTCGACGACCACCGGCGGGATGAAGCCCGGGTGGTCTTTTCGTTCACCCGCGGTGAGAGCAACAGCCCCACGCTCGCCGCGTTTGGCAACGACCACCCTGGGCCCCTGGGCAGCCGTCCTCGTGAGCGCCTCGTCGAGCGTGGCGCCGCCGGACAAGGCAAGCAACTCCTCCTCGGTGCCCAGCAGGACGTCCACCTGAGGTAACAGCGGAGTCAAGGCGGTTCGTGCCCGCTCGAGGTCCCACAGTTGCAAGCGCAAGTTCAAGTCCAGGGAAACCGAAACGTTGTGCTGGTGTGCCAGGGCGATGGCCCGAACCACGCTGGCCGCGCACGACTCGCTCAGCGCGCAGGTGACCCCATTGACGTGCAGGAGGGCGGCGGTCTCGAACAGCGAGGGCGCGAGCCAGTCCGGGTTGAAGTGGCTCGCGGCTGAGCCGCTTCGGTAGTAGCGCACGCGTGTCTGCCCTGCCTCGGGGAACTTGAAAAAGACCCCCGTCGGATGATCCGGATCACGTCGAACCAGCGACACGTCGACGCCCTCGGCGCCGACCATCTCCACGACGAGGTCGCCAAGCGGGTCCGTGGAAACCGCGCTCAGCCAGGTCGCCGGCCAGCCGAGCCGGGCCATCGCGATCGCGAAGTTGGAGTCCGCCCCGGCCACGCTGAGGCCCAACCGCCGGGCCGTGCGTAGCGGCGCGGGATCGACTGGATGCAGGAGAACCATGGTCTCGCCCAGCGTGAGCACACGGCCGGTCGGACGCCTCACCGCTCCGTGTACCGGGCCTAGGTGGCCGCGGCGACCCTGGTCCGGGCTCGCTCCGCGCGCAGTGAGCGCCACTGGGCGATCGCGACGCTCACGATCAGCAGCAGGCCAGTCGCGACATCCTGGAAGTACTGCTGGACTCCGACAAGGTTCATGCCGTTCGAGAGGACGCCGAGGATGAGGACCGCCAGCATGGTGGCCGTCACCGCCCCTTTGCCGCCCGTCGTGGCGGCGCCGCCGAGGAAGACCGCGGTGATGGCTTGCAGCTCCATCCCCTGCCCATTCAGGGGGGCGCCGGATGTCGTGCGGGCCGCGAGAAGGATGCCACCGAGGCCCGCCAGCGTGCCTGAGAAGGCATAGATCGCGAGGCGCACACCGGTCAGGTTGATGCCCGCGAGGCGAGCCGCCGTCGCGTTGCCACCGAGCGCGTAAATGGATCGGCCAAGGTCCGTGTATTTCATCAGGATGTGGCCCATGATGGCGACAACGATCAAGATCACCAGGATGATCGGGATCCCCACGAATGCGTCGCTCTGGAGGAGTCGGCCGGAGCCGAGCCAGGTGAAGTCCGGCTTGGTGCCGACCCCAACCGGATAGCCATTCGGAGCGATCAGGAACGCGACCCCGCGGAAGGCGGCAAAGGTTCCGAGCGTCGCGATGATCGGGTTGACCCGGAGGAATGCCACGATCGAGCCATTCACAAGCCCCGCGATCAGGCCGGCGATCAGGCCGGCGACCACGGCGTACTGCATCTTGCCCCAGGACGAGGTCACGACCAGCGCGGCCACGACGCCGGAGATGCCCGCGATCGAGCCGACCGAGATGTCGAGCGCCCCGGCGATGATCACGATGGATTCGCCGACCGCCAGGACGCCCAACACCGCAATGTTCTGGCCGAGCGAGTTGAGCAGGTTCCGCTGCCCCAAAAAGAACGGTGACTGCGAGCTGATCACCAGCACCTCGATGGCCAGCACGATCAGCAGGGACAGGTTTTCGGCCCCGACGAACCGCACGACCTGGCGGATCGGCCCGCGGATTCCCGACAACCGGTTCACCGGTCAGCCTCTTTAGCCGACTCCGGCTCTGGCTGTCCCGCGATGCCCTCCTCGGAGGCCAGCTGCTGCTGGGCGGCCACGCTTTTCGAGAGATGCTCGGCCATCGCCAGCCCGAGGACGGCCTCCTCGGTCGCGCCCTCCCCGGGCAGCTCGCCGGCGATCCGGCCGTTCTGCATCACGTAGATCCGATCCGACATCCCGAGGATCTCGGGGAGCTCGGAGGAAATAAACATGATGCCCAGTCCCTGGTTGGCCAGGTCGTCGACCAGGCGATAGATCTCGGCCTTAGCGCCGACATCGATGCCGCGCGTCGGCTCGTCCAGGATCAGCACCTTCGGTTTCGCCGCGAGCCATCGTGCCAGCACGACCTTCTGCTGGTTGCCGCCCGAGAGCTTGCCGACCTCCTGCTCGAGCGACGGCGTTCGAACTCGCAATCGCGTGATGTACTCGGTGGCGATCTCGCGTTCCAGCCGGCGCCGGATGAAGTGAAAGCGGGACAGTCGCCGCAGAATAGCGAGGGAAGCGTTCTCGAGGACGCTCCGCATCAGGACCAGGCCCTCGCGTTTCCGGTCCTCAGGGGCGAGGCCCATTCCGGCCCTGACCCCATCGTACGGACGGCGGATCGACATCGCCCGGCCGTCAACGGACACGGTGCCCTGATCGTGCGGCAACTCCCCGAAGACCACCTTCGCCAGCTCGGTGCGCCCGGCGCCGATCAGCCCGGCGAAGCCCACCACCTCCCCGGCCCGAACCTCGAAGCTGACGTCACGATGCCAGTTGCTGTGGATGTGCTCAACCTTCAGCACCACGCGGTCGGTTGCCGCCCGGCGCCGCTGGTAGATCGCGCTGAGGTCGCGGCCGACCATCAACTTGACGATCTCGCCCTCGGATAAACCGGAAGCCGGCGTGACCGAAACCAGTTGGCCGTCGCGAAGGATCGCGACCCGGTCCGCGAGGCGCAGGATCTCCTTGATCCGGTGCGAGACGTAGATGATCGCCAGGCCGTCGCCCCGGAGTCGGCGCACGAGGGTGAAGAGCCGATCGACTTCTTCGTCGGTCAGGGACGAGGTTGGCTCGTCGAGCGCGAGCACCCGGACGTTGGACTTGAGCGCTCGCAGGATCTCGATCAGCTGACGTTGGGCCGACGAGAGCATGTCGCCCATCAAGGTCGTCGGCAGGACCTTGCTGAAGCCGTAGCGCTCCAGGTCCGCCCGGACACGCGCGTCCAGCTCACGGAAGTCGATCAGCGGTCCGCGGCGTGGGAGCTCGCCCAGGTAGATGTTCTCGGCCACGCCCACGCCTGGCACGATCTCGGGCTCCTGGTAGACGACGCGAACGCCGGCTCGGTGCGCGACGAGCGGGTTCGCAAAGGTCACCGGATGACCGGCGAGGCTGAGCGTTCCGCTGTCGGGCTGGTAATCGCCATTGACGATCTTCAACAGGGTCGATTTGCCGGCTCCGTTCTCGCCCAACAGGGCGAGGATCTCGCCGGGCCGGACGTCGAGCGAGACGTCACGCAAAGCCTGGACGTTGGGGAAGGCTTTGCTAACGCCGCGGACCTCGAGGCCTGCGGCGTTAGCACTCATCGACGCGCTGGTTCAGCCTACTTGGCGCAGGTATATAACGTCTTGTAGTTGTCCGGGGTAACGATGTTCGTCTTGGCGATGGTCGACGCCGGCAGTGCCGTGTTGTTCTGCACCTTGTCCCAGAGGGCGTCGGCGGCCGCGATCCCCACGTCCTTCCCGGAGATGAAGAGCGCCGCCTTGAAGCCAGAAGCCTGACCGGCGGCCCATGGCTTGCAGGCCTCGTCGCCGCCGAGGCCAACGGCGATGATGTTGTCCGTTTTCGCTCCGGCGGTTTGAAGCGCATTCAGGGTGCCGAGCACGCCCTGGTCGTTGCAGCCGAAGACGATCCAGTTCGTCACGTTGGGATGGGCGGTGATGATCGGGCCGGCCGCGGACTGCGCCGCGGCAGTCTCTCCGGTATAGGGCACGGAATACGTGCTCGAGGCGGCCACGCCGGCGGCCTGGATCTTGGCTTTCTCAGCGGTGGTGCGGTCATTGCAGACGGAGAGCGTCTGGACCTCGACGGAAAGAACGCCCACCTTTTTGCCGGAGGTGAGCCAACCAGCGGTGCTGAGCAGTTTGGCGGCTTCGTCGCCGACCTTGTTGCCCATGTCGGTGCCGCTGAAACCAACGAACGGGACGGGATTGCCGGACGAGTCCTTGATCGCGTCGTCGGTGGCGACGAGCGCGACTTTGGCGTCAGCCGCGGTCTTCGCGATCGCCGGTCCGATCGTTTGGTCCGGGACGGTGATGGCGATACCCTTGGCGCCGGCCGAGATCGCATCATTGACCTCGCTGATGCCGGTGTTGGCGTCGAGTTTGGCGTTGTAGAGCTTGGCCTGGCCGCCCTTCTTCTCGATCTCCGCTTTGAAGGCCTGCTGCTGGTCGATGAAATATCCCTGGTCGGCGCTCTTGTTGATGCCGACGAAAAGCGGCTTGGCGGCCGAGCCACCGCTCGAGGGGCTTGAGCCACACGATGCCATGACCACGGTGGCCGCGGCGATCAGTGCCGTTAGTGCGGCGACCCTCCGCCAATCACGCTGAACAGAATGCTTCAACCTCGATCCTCCTCCCTTTGAGCTCCTCCGGGACCTCGCTGCCCATGATCCTAACACCAGCCCGAACGAGCGCAAGACTATAGTCGCAGGCGGCGAGCATGAGGAAGGCCGAGGTCCGCGCCTGGCACGACCAGGTGATCATCCCAACCTATGCCGAGCAGCGGCCGGAGCGGAGTCCGATGTTCCTGGAGAAGCGCGTCTACCAGGGCAGCAGCGGCCGCGTCTACCCCAATCCTGTGACCGACCGTGTCTCCGAGGAGAAGACCGAGCGGTCCTGGCAGGCCGTCCATCTCGAGAACCAGTTCGTCCGCCTGACGATCCTTCCCGAGATCGGGGGCCGGATCTACGTGGGCCAGGATCTCACCAACGGCTACGACTTCTTTTACCGCCAGCCGGTCATCAAACCCGCCCTCGTTGGCCTGCTCGGCCCCTGGATTTCGGGCGGCGTCGAGTTCAACTGGGCCCAGCACCACCGGCCGTCGACCTTCATGCCGGTCGACTGGTCGAT
>CAAGKR010290338.1_pt1 | contig 13306 bp, 14 predicted proteins | sample 2556971 | NCBI WGS metagenome assembly CAAGKR01 (sample SAMEA5207829, study PRJEB30636) | soil metagenome | biome: forest; feature: boreal; material: soil | place: USA | collected 2011-09 | depth 1 m | reverse complement strand
TTTTGGCTTCCCGCCACTCGAAGCGATGGCGAGCGGCGTACCCGTGCTGTGCTCGAACGCATCGAGCCTACCCGAGGTAGTGGGTGATGCGGCTCGCACCGTACCGCCCGAGGACGTCGAGGCGTGGCGTGATGCGATCGTCCGCCTCACCGATTCAGAGTCGGAGCGGGCCAGGTTGGCGAGCCTCGGATTGAAGCGAGCGGCGGAATTTAGCTGGTCCCGCACCGCCCAACAAACCGTCGCGATCTACCGGCACCTGCTGAGTTCATGAGGGCGTTGATCGTGTCGAAGGCTCTCCTCTCCGCCTCTTACCGGCAGAAACTGAGGGAGTTGTCTCGGCTAGGGGTGGATGTGACGGCGGTCGTGCCGAACCGGTGGAAGGAAGGCGGGCGACTGCAGGAATTGGAACCGGGGATGGACAGCACCTACCGGATTATCGTCGCCGACGTGCGCTTCACCGGCCACTTCCACGCACACTACTATCCGGATCTTGGGCGCGTCATGCGCGAAGAACGCCCCGATGTGGTCCACCTGGATGAGGAACCGTACAACCTGGCGACGTTTCTCGGAGTCCGCGCTGCCTTCCGTGCCGGTATGCCAAGTCTGTTTTTCACCTGGCAAAATATAAACCGGCGCTACCCCTTTCCTTTCCGGATCATGGAACACTACGTGTACCGACACGCCGCGCACGCGCTTGCCGGAAGCGAGGACGCGAAACGCGTGCTACTGGAGAAGCGGTATCCGTCCGGGATCACGGTCGTGCCTCAGTTCGGGGTCGATCCTGACATGTTTCGTCCGAAAGCCTCGACCCTGCGGAACTTTACGGTGGGCTTCCTCAATCGTTTGGTGGAAGCAAAAGGACCCATGATCGCTCTTTCAGCATTGGCTGCTCTCCCGTCCGATGTCCGGATGTGCATGGTGGGCGACGGTCCTTTGCGCGGCGACATTGAGTCCGCGATTCGCGCGACACGATTGGAAAACCGGGTCGCTCTGCGGGCCCGCATTCCGTCGACCGAGATGCCCGATCTGCTCCGCAGTCTGAGTGTCGTGGTATTGCCGTCGCTCACGACCGGAAATTGGAAGGAGCAGTTTGGACGGGTTCTAATCGAAGCGATGGCCTGCGGTGTGCCTGTGATAGGTTCGGATTCCGGAGAGATACCAAACGTTATCGGCGATGCAGGTCTGATCGTGCCGGAGGGCGATGCTGCAGCGCTCGCCGACGCTATTCGCACCGTTCAAACAGATGTAGCATTGCGGACGAGTTTATCAAGACGGGGACGGGAACGGGTGCTGCAGAACTTCACGCACGCTCACGTCGCGGAACAGACTAGACAGGCGTATGCTGAGACGCTTCTGAAGTGGAAGACCGGCTAAGCGAAGACCTGCTGTTCCTCGAGTTCCTCTTCCTCAGCCTCGGTCTCTACCCGGTGGAGCTTGCTCTTGTCGTCAATCCGATCGATGAACATAATCCCGTTCAGATGGTCCACCTCGTGCTGAAACGCCCTCGCCTCCCAGCCTTCGGACTTGATCTTGATGGGCTTGCCGGTTTTGCTCAGTCCGCGCACGGTGACTTTCAGATGCCGGTCCACGGGGCCGGTCCAACCGGGCATGCTCAGACACCCCTCGTAGCCTTCCTCCAAGTCGTCGGAAGCATCCACGATTTCCGGATTGACAACCACCCGCAGTTCGTCATCCACGTGGGTGACGATCACCCGCAGCGGAACGTTCACCTGCGGCGCCGCCAAACCCGAGCCCGGCGCGTCGATCATGGTTTCTATCATGTCGTCGATGAGATGCCTGATGGAGTCGTCCACCCGGTGAACTTTCTTGGCCTTTTGCCGAAGGATGGGCTCCCCAAGTTGGACGATCCGTCGCACTGCCACGTATTTCTCCACGGTGTTTTGTTCTCTTTGATGGTACCGCGCGTCAACGTCCTGGCTCCAAACAATGGAGCCGACAAGCGGGTCACTCGACGTCGATTTGGGCGCGCTGCAGCTTACCGCTGTAATCGATGTAGACCGACTTGATCTCGGAAAATTCTCGCACGGCGCTGGTGCCGGCTTCGCGGTGGCCGTTTCCCGTTCCCTTTACCCCTCCAAATGGAAGCTGGATCTCCGCCCCGATCGTCGGCGCGTTCACATACGTAATTCCGGCTTCCAGGTCCTGCACTGCCTGGAATGCGACGTTTATGTCCTGGGTGTAGATCGAGCTCGACAGTCCGTACTCGGTTGAGTTCGCCACTTTCACGGCTTCTCCGTAGTCTGAGACCGGCATGATGGCGACGGTCGGGCCGAAAATTTCCTCCTGAGCGATACGCATCCGATAATTGACGTCACCAAATACGGTCGGGGCGTAAAAGTATCCAAGATCGTAGTCACCGCCGGTCAATCTGTGGCCACCCAAAAGTAGTTTGGCGCCTTCCGCCTCTCCGATTTGCGTGTATTCATGTATCGTTTCGAGCTGCTTTTCGTTGATCACCGGGCCCACGTCGATCTCCGGGTTAACGCCCGGGCCCACTTTCAGAGCCTGCGCTTTCTGCAACAGGCGATGGGTGAACTCATGCAGAATCGCTTCGTGCGCGATGATCCGGCTGGTCGCCGTGCAGCGTTGTCCGGTGGTCCCAAATGCACCCCACAACGCGCCTTCCAACGCGAGGTCGAGATTGGCGTCGTCCATCACGATCATCGCGTTCTTTCCGCCCAGTTCGAGCATGCACTTTTTAAGGGACCGTCCGGAGCGGGCTGCGACTTCCCGTCCCACTTCGCCGGAACCGGTGAATGAAATCATGCGTACCCGCTCGTCCTCGACGATCGGCTGTCCTGCTTCGGTGCCGAAACCCGTTACCAGGTTCAGTACTCCCGGCGGGAGACCGGCTTCCGCGCACAGCTCCACGAGACGAGTCGCACATGCCGGTGTGTCTTCGGCCGGTTTGAAGACAACCGTATTGCCACATACGAGCGCCGGGAATAACTTCCAGGTCGGAATGGCAACGGGGAAATTCCAGGGAGTGATGAGACCCACGACGCCGATCGGCTGTCGAATCAAGGCGGCGAATTTGTTCCGTAATTCGGAAGGCACCGTCTCGCCGAACAAACGCCGGCCTTCACCGGCGATGTATTTGGCCATGTCAATGCCTTCCTGAACGTCTCCCCGGCCCTCCTGCAGGACCTTTCCCATCTCCCGGGTCTCGAGCTGAGCGAACTCTTCTTTGCGATCCTCCAGCAGAAGCCCGATGCGCAAGATGACGTCGGCACGGGTGGGTGCCGGGGTCCGGCTCCAATTCGGGAACGCGGCGTTGGCCGCGTCAATGGCAGACACCACATCCGACTTGTTGGAGCGCTGGAACGTACCCACCACGTCGGACGTATTCGCGGGATTGAGGCTTTCGAACGTTGTGCCGCTCGATGACTCTACCCACGCGCCGCCGATGAAGTTCTTGAAAGCGTCGGTCACCTTCTCCTCCTTGCGGGGCCCCTTCGTTGGTCGGTGGCCGCAGGGGAATTATAGGTCCCGGCTAACCAGAATCGATTGCTGCGATATACTGCGGCGTGCCGATTCTCGAAGAAATACGGGAGGAGGCGAACGGGGAGGGATTGAATGGCCGTGAAGACCCGCGCAGACGCATGGACGCTGATGACCACTCACACGAAGAGCGAAAGTCTGCGTCGGCACATGACGGGAGTCGAAGCAATCATGCGTGCATATGCGCGGAGGTTCGGGGAAGACGAGGAGTTGTGGGGCATGACAGGCCTGCTGCACGACTTCGATTACGAAGAACACCCGAACCCCAGGGCGGAAGAAGACCCAAACGAACACCCGCTGTTCGGCGCCCGGGTGCTCGAACAGGAGGGATATCCGGAGAGCGTGATCTACGCCATCAAGACGCACGCAGACTACTTGAATCTGCCCCGTAATTCTCAGATGGACAAGACTTTGTTTGCGGTAGATGAACTTTCGGGGCTCGTCACCGCTGCCGCGCTCGTCCGGCCCGACAAGAGCCTTTACAATCTGGAGGCCCGATCGGTACGGAAGAAGATGAAAGACAAGGCGTTCGCCCGCGGCGTCAACCGTGATGATGTTCTGAACGGCGCCGCCGAATTGGGCATTGACCTGGACACGCATATTGAATTCGTTATCGACGCTATGAGAGCAGTCGCTCCCGAGCTTGGACTCGCGGGGAGCAGCCCCGTCGCGGGCTGACATGCGTCACTTTGCGGCGGCGTTGATTGTTGCCGGTAGCGCCGTAGGCCTCCTTGGCACACGAGTCGGCAGCGCCGCCTCGAGTCCCCTGGGGCAGCTTGAACAGACAACGCAACAAGTTCGACATCTAGCGCCGCTGCGCGCTGTGCCGGCAGCTTTTCTGCCGAATTCCCAGTTCAATGCCGTGGTGCAGTCCAATCAGCGACGTGGTGAAACCGATGCCCAGCTCGAGATTGGCCGCCGTGAGCTGGTGCTGCTTGGCATGCTCAGTCCGAGCGCCGACTATAAAAGCTTGATTTATCATAACTTGACGACCCAGGTCCTCGGGCTGTACGACTATTTCGCGCATAAGCTCTACGTGCGAAACGAATCTGGTAAGGTCTTCGGTATCGATCGCTATGCCATCGCGCACGAGTACACGCATGCCCTCCAGGATCAGCATTACAACCTGAAAAAGCTGATGCCCGACCAGAGTGCGTTGGCCTATCGGAACTCCGACGCCGAGAGTGCCCACCACGCCCTGATCGAGGGCGATGCCGTGAACACTGAGTACCTGTACATCTCGAAGGCATATACGCCGACGGAGATCCACGATCTGGTCAACGAGCCGGTTCCGCAGGTGAAGCCGCTCCCACCTGCGCTCCAACGCGAGTTCGACTTTCCGTACACCACAGGCGTGCAATTTGCTCAGAAGCTCTACAAAACCGGTGGCATGACGGCGGTAGACGCGGCGTATCACCGCCTGCCTGCCTCGACCTACGAGATTATGCATCCGGCGGCGTATACACGACACTGGAAGCCGGTTCAGGTGGCGTTGCATGGGGTGGTAGGACTCCCCGACTGGAAACAGGTGGATGACGACGTGAACGGTGCGTTCGGCATCGACCTCATCCTCTGGCAGTATCTCTCCAGGACGCAGGCGGACCGAGTCACAAACGCCTATCGAGGTGATCGCTACATCTTCCTCGAAAACGGCACGCAGGATGCCATGCTGTTGAAGACCGTGTGGACGTCGCCCTCGACCGCAAAAGCGGCTAAGGCTGCGTGGGTTCAGTCAATTCGGAAGCGGCTGCCGAGTGCTCAGGTGACCGGAAGGGGCGCGGCCACGCTGGTGCAGGGGAATGTGTCTGTCTACCTCCGTCTCTCGAAGCGCAGCCTGGAAGTCGCGTATGCCCCCACGCCTACCCTCGCTCAGCAGCTGGGCACCGCCCCGATCAACTGACCTGGGCCCCACGCCTCAGGCTTCGATCCGCGGCGTCGTGTTCCGTCCGCGGGCGCCCAAAACTGAGGAAGCGCACCAGCAATCGGCTGATTAACGCGTCGGGCGGCGCTCCTTTTGGCGCCCGTCGCTCCGGGGGTTGAGCGATGCTTCGGCGGCTGATTTCCATTCAAGGAAAGCACGCACGCCGAAGAAGACGGTCAGCAGCAGCCCGAGATACAGCCAGACGAGAGCAACCTCGTGTCTCCACTCAAACGCGAGCATCATCATGGCGCCCACGCAACCCGCGGTGAAACTTATGCCCGCCAGACTGAGCCAGCGATATTTGGATTCAAGAATTGCGTACACGGCATTCATAACAAGGTTCCTTGTTCCGGTCGATTCATCTCGGGGCGGGCGGCCGGCATTCCCAGTCGCTTCTTGAGACCGCGCACGTCCGCCGGTGAGTGGCCCGAATAGTGGTTATTAACGAACCCATACATCCGCTCGAGTTTGTGGGCGACGTTTTCGAGTTGTCCCGCCCAGGCATCGAGGTCTTGGGTCCGGTCGATTTGGGTCTCGTGCATGCGCTGTATCCGTCGTCGGTCACCAAGCCATCGCACGTACGTAAAATCGGCCGTGCATTCGATCTGTCGCGGCATGTAGACCAGATCGATCATGGTCCACGCCACATGATGGAGACGGAGAAACTCATACGTTTCGTCAACCAGCCAGGAGCGATGGCGAAACTCCACCGCAAACCGGAAGTCAGGCGGAAGCTTGGCAACGAAATCCTCAAGGGCGGGACGCTCCTCGGTGGTGAAGTCGGGTGGCAACTGAATCAGAACGGCTCCGAGCTTGGTACCCAGGCCGGACATAACGCCCAAAAATTCCTCGAAGTCTGTCTGGGCATCGATCAATCGCTTGTCGTGCGTGACACTCCGGGGAGTCTTGGCCGTGAACTGGAAGTCGGAGGGAGTCGACCGGTCCCATAGCTGAACCCGATCCGGCAGCGGAGTCCCGTAAAACGTCGTGTCCAGCTCGACCGCGTTGAACTCTTGCGCATAGTAGGGCAGGTAATCTCTCGAGGCCGTGCGCGGCGGGTACAGTGCACCCACCCAGTCCTTGTAGCTCCAACCCTGTGTGCCCAGATAAATCTTCACGTTTTGCTCAAAACGATACTACCATTGGGTGTTCGCGTGCCGAACCTATCTCTTGGAGCCGGCCATGACACTCGCCGTGCACTTCGACCCGGGACACCGCCGAGTCTGGGATTCCCACGAAGAGACGCGATGCGAGTCAGGTGTCCAGTGGGTTAGTTTCCGAAGCCCATCCTCGCCACACCGTCCGACTGACCTTTGCTTCCAATCACGAGCGTCTGCACGGTACGGGGTCGGGAGTGGTCCAACTCGACCAGGAAGATACGTTGGTATCGGCCCAAACTCGGCTGCCCGTCGACGATTGGCACCGTGACACTTGCGTTGAGGACCAATGCCTGGCAGTGCGCGTGCCCGTTCGGATGCTCGTCGGGTCCGCACGGAACGTCGTTGTGCGCGTACGGAGCGCTCTCAGGAGCCAGGATGCCCAAAAAAGCATCCAGATCCCTTAACAACTCGGGCTCGTACTCGTTCACGACAATGGCCGCCGTGGTGTGCCTCGAGGCGACAATTACGACCCCCGAGCGAACGCCCGTCTCCACGACATGGTCCGCTACGAAATCGGTCAGATCAACAAATTCTCTCGCGTACCTGGTGGTGACAGAAATTTGCGATGCCGAAAAGGTCGTGGTTGGCAACGCGGTCGCGACGTCCATGAAGGTCCTTCCGTTGCAGGATTACGCCATGTGCAATCACATGTACGCAAACCGCCGCGCAAATGTTTCAAAGGAGAGGCGAAGCAGGTCGTGCTCGTCCCAGCAGGGCCACTGCCAGCGCCCCCGCACCTGCCAGCCCCGTGAGCGTGACCGTGAGTGGCCCAATGAACGGCACGGCCATGACGATTGTGATTACGACCAGCCCGGCAGATGTAGCCCACAGGAGCGGGACGCCTCGCCGCGCGAGCGATCGACCGAGCACGACCGCGGCGGCGGTCATGCCGAACAACCAGGCAAGCGTTGCCGCGCCGGCGAGGAGCAGTGCGAAAGGCAAGCCGGCAAGACTAAGTGCAAGCGGTGCCACCAGAAAGACGAAGGCAATCAGGCTAGTGGCTCCCGCACCTATGCTTTTGACAGGCGAATTCCGCAAGGTCGTTGATATCAGTACGACCTGCCATGGAAACACAATCGTGAGGCAGGTCCCGATCAAGAGAAGGGCGAGGCCCGCCGCCAGTCCGAGACGGATGCTGGTATTGACAGTCGATTGCAGATGATTTTGCGGTGGCGGAGACCTGTCGTTCCAGGCGTGAAGTGCCCCGCCCAATCTGCCTGTGGTCTGGACGTCCGTGCTTCGATAGATGCTGCCGACGATAGAGAGCACGTCGCCGGTCAGCCTCGCTCCACCATGCAAGTACACGTCTCCATCGATCGACACCAGGTCATCCCGGATCGCTCCTGAGGCTCGTATGTTCCCACCAACCACAACCACGACATTATGAGATCCATGCGCCAGGATGACGTCCGATCCGATGGAAATGACGGGCTTTGAAACAGGGGCCGACAGGATTATCGGTCGAGTGCCAATATGAATCACTCCTCGGAACGCTGCCGACAGAGGTACCGTTGCGCTGAGCCCGAGTAACAGGAGCCAGCCGATGATGAAAGCCCGCTTGCGGCTCACTCGCCGTCTCGTGGATTCCAGAGAAGCCGCGCCGCCACCATGATGCCAAGCGCGATTCCGACGATACTCGGTATCGCCTGTAAACTTCCGTACGTCAGGACCGCGGAATCGACGTGCACACCGACGTCAAGGATGAATGCCAACCACGCCAATGTATCGATCACGACATGCGAACCACTCGCCGATATCTGCATAAGCCGCCAGGCCACTAGGGGGCCGATCAAAAGAACTAGCGGCAGCACATAGCGGAGCCGATCGATCGCGTGCAGACGGCGACGCTCGCGGTCTGCCTCGCGCAACGACGACTCGAGGCGCTGTGCGAAATCCGCCGGCAGCTCGATGGGCACTGTTTCACGCTCGACCGAGTGGACAGGCGCCTGCATACCGTTACTCCACTGCCAATCCCGGATCAGCCAAACGCAGGCCGTCTCCCAGCAAAAGTTTGGCGCGGCGCAACTGCGTCTTTACCGCTCCCAGGGACTGCTGAGTGACCGCGGCGATCTCGTCGTATGAAAGATCGTGCCAATAGCGCAGCACCAGCACCCTGCGATACCGTTCGGGCAAAACCATGACAGCTTCCCGCACCATATCGGCGCGGCTGGTGGCCAGCGCCGCCAATTCCGGGCAGTCCTCCACGACCGAGCGGACCGGCCGCACCGTCCCGTCGGGCATGGGCGTCACCAGCCAGTCGCGTGCTCGAAGCTGGGACAGCGCAACGTTCCTCACGATGGTCGAAAACCAGGTATAGAAGCGATACTTGGGCGAGAACGAATCGAGGTACACATACGCTTTGATAAACGCTTCTTGGAGTGCGTCTTCCGCGTCGGGTCGGTGACGCAGGATCTGCAAAGCGACACCGTAACCGGCGTTCTTGTATCGCTCAACCAATTCGCGGTACGCAGCGTGGTCGGATGCCTGCGCCCGACTGATGAGTTCGAGATCATCGAGCTCGCGTACATCGCTCATATGTGAATCCGTGCTCCTTTAGTCCAGCATATACCTCGTGTTACGCCGGAATGTTTCGCCAGCGAGCGGCTTGGCCGAACATCCCAGCCCGAAAAACGCTCAACAGACCTAGCCGATTCCCGCAGCTCGCTTTGCCTCGGCCAGCGTTTCGCGATTTGCGGTCTCGACTTCGTCTCGGCGAACCGGATGAACCATGTCGGAATTATCCCGGAATGAGAGAGGCAACGGATCGAGTTCATCGCTCGACCAGCGGACCAGCCAGGCGGGCGGGAGCTCGCGTGGCAGGATTCGCCCGCTCATCTCCGACCACACGATTGCCCAGGAGCGAGGCACGACGCGGCGCCAGTCATAGCCCCCGCTTCCGAAGGCGATCCATCGCCCGTCGCAGTGGTTGTGCGCCAGGTCATGTACGAGTTGAGCCTGTACCACGAACGATTCCGTCGTGAGAGACAGATGCGTCAACGGATCGAACACATGAGTGTCACATCCGTGCACGCTGAGGAGCAGGTCTGGCGCGAATCGTTCGACCAGAGGCGGAAGCAGCGCGTGGATGGCTCGCTGCCACGATGCATCCTGGGTGAACGGCATGAAAGGGACGTTCACGGCATAGCCCAGCCCCTCACCCGCACCGCCCTCTTCCACGCCCCCTGTGCCCGGGAAGAGAAACCGTCCCGACTCGTGCAACGACACTGTAAGGACTGATGGGTCATCGTAGAACAGCCACTGCACGCCGTCCCCGTGGTGACAGTCGAAGTCGACATACATGACTCGTGCCCCGAACTCCTCAACCGCGACCGCGGCGGCGAGGGCAGGATCGTTATAGATGCAAAAACCCGAGGCAAGTTCCCGTTGCGCGTGGTGCAGGCCGCCGGCCGGGTGAAAGACGTGGTCGAGTTCGCGTCGCATCACGGCTCGCGCCGCGTCGGCCGCTCCACCGGCCACCAGCGACGCCGCATAGTGCATGTTGGGAAATGGAGGATTGTCGCGAGTGGTTAATCCGTAGCCGCCGAGTTCCAACGCTGGTAGTACGCCATGTTCCGCGGCGCGGACGGCGGCGATGTAGTCGCGGCTGTGGACGAGTTCGAGCACTTCATCCGGCGCGGCACGGGGCACGCATGTCTCGACCTCCGCATCCCAGATACCGAGCGTGCGGAGAAGGTCCAGTCCAAGCTCGATTCGCTCCGGTCTTAGAGGGTGCTGCGGTCCAAAATCGTACTGCAGGAGGTCAGGGTGGTAAACCAGGGCTACACGGTCAGACGGTGGCATGGGCTGCGCTTTCACTCAGTATTGAACGGCTCCTCAGTCTATCGTTCCCGCGAAAGAGCACTCTCAGGTCATGCGCGATCCAACGCGCGCAAACTCGTGATGCAGTATGTGGCTCGACGGTTGAGCACGGCCTGAGGCATAGGCTACCATCACGTGCATCCGGGGACGGGGATCTGAGACGCCATTGACGCTACATGGACGGAGGCAAACACCATAGTCAAACGAATCTGTCTGGTGGTCTTTGCCTTGTCATTCGGATTCCCGGCGACGAGCCCGGCACGTGCCTCCGGGCTACCCGTGGTGACGGCTCCAGAGGCGATTGTGATTGATGGGTGGACCGGCGCCGTGTTGTACGCGAAGAGCGCCAATGTCATGAGGGCTCCGGCCAGTACCGTCAAGATCATGACCGCTCTCGTTATCCTGCGGCATCAGGTGCCCATGAGCCGCGTTGTAACGGTGGGCGCCACGGCTGTGTCGTATGGCGGATCGTCGGCCGGCCTCTATGCCGGAGAGCGCATGACCGTCTGGAACCTTCTTCATGGGATGCTGTTGCCCTCAGGTAACGACGCCGCCATTGCGCTGTCACAGACGCTGGCGGCGACTCCTCAACAGTTCGCGCCGTTGATGAATGCCCAGGCGGTTCGCCTTCACCTCTGGCACACACACTATCTGAGCCCCAACGGCTTTGACCTACCGGGCCAGGTGACGACGGCCAGGGATCTAGCGAACTTGACCCGTGCTGCCATGGAGTCACCCGCTTTTTCCGCGATAGTCGACACCCGTACATGGACGGCGCGTGCGGCCGACGGTCGCGGTTTTCATATCTGGCAGAGCCTGAACAAACTGTTGTGGACGTCGAAGATCGTGGATGGTGTGAAGACGGGAACCACGCCTGCAGCAGGAGCATGCCTCGTTTCATCCGCGCGCAAAGGCGGTCGGTGGATAATCGCCGTGAATATGGGGAGCACCAGCGCCGGCCGCTTCTCCGACGGAGCCGCACTGCTCAATTACGGATTTGAGGTCGACGGTGGATCGCCATCCACCATGTGACCTGGCCCACTGTGCCGTATAATCTGGACGCCTCACTTCGTAGCGATTTCGGACAAGCAACATTCGGCCGGTAGACATAACCGGAAGGGCCGCGACGCCTGTTCCGCAGATCATTTATTTGCCAGGAGCTTACGTGAAGATCAGTGCTAGCCAGGAAGATTTCAGCCGTGGCCTGCGAGTCGCAGGTCGGGCGGTAGCGGCACGCAGTCCACTACCCATCACGACCAACGTCTTGCTGTCGACTGATAATGCGAGGCTCAAGATCGCAGCCACCAATCTCGATATCGCTATCAGTACCTGGATCGATGCCACGATCGCGGAAGAGGGAGCCATTACTCTTCCGTCGAAACTCCTGAGCGAGTTCGTCGATACTTTGCCGGGTGCTCCGATCGATCTCTCGGTGAAGCAGGGTAGCCAATCTGCGCACGTGTCGTCTGGTCGATATGAGGCGAACATACGAGGCATGGCAGCTGACGATTTCCCTATCATTCCGACCGCGACGGAACAACCCGCGGCTTCGATCCCGGCATCTCTCTTGAAGGAAATGATCGAACAAGTGGTGTTCGCGACGGCGGTGGACGATACGAGACCCATCCTGACCGGTGTCCTCTCCACGTTCTCAGGAACCGAATTGACCCTCGCGGCCGCTGACGGATTTCGACTCGCAATGCGTAAAGGCGAGCTATCCGAGGCCTCCAGCGGAGACTTTAGCGTGATCGTGCCCGCTCGCACTCTGGCTGAGCTCGCGCGGGTGATGCCGGATGGCGACGCCATCGTCGAGATAACCGTCACGCCGAACCGGAATCAAGTCGTCTTTCGCACGACGGATCTGCACGTCGTGTCGCGACTGATCGAAGGGGCATACCCCAACCTGAAGCAGATCATACCGACAAAATTCGCTACCAAAGTGGTCGTGAGCACCAGTGACCTCTTGAAGGCCACGAAAATCGCGAGCTTCTTTTCGCGCGATAATTCCAACGCGATCACGCTCGAGATCCAGCCGGGCGGCGAGGCCGGCGTTGGAAATGTCGTAATCAGCGGAGCTGCCGCCGAGCTGGGAGAGGACCGCGGTGAGATCGACGCCGTTGTCAACGGCGGAAGTGCTAAGGTCCAATTCAACTCGCGCTACGTGTCCGATGTGCTGGGCGCGGTGCAATCGTCTCAGGTAGGTCTCGAAATCAGCGGACCGAACTCGGCCGCCGTGTTCAAGCCCATCGACTCGGTCGACTACACGCATGTGATCATGCCGATGCACACGGGCGCTCGATAACGCTCTCGCCGGCCGGCTATGCCTCGGCTAGAGCCTCCGCCGCTACCAGCGGATGCTCCGGATTGACCCGGATGGTTCGCAGGTCGTATGGCTTGCCCGTCGAACGGTGCGGAACCGTATGAGTCGACGCGACGAGGATCTGCTCGCTCATGGCGTCACGTATCAACGACCGCAGTTGGCTCTGTGACAGGGAGGGAAGCACACTCTCCCTCACCAGATGCGAGACGATGTACGGCGGAATGAGATACTCCGAGCGGTGCTCGAGATCGACCAGATAGCGAATGAGATTACGTTGACCCTCCTCGTCCAAGGCGGACACCGCGACGGTCCCGTGGAGATCGGCGTCTCCGTCGCCGATCTCTTCTTCCTCGGCTGCAAGTTCTGTCTCCGTCATTTTGTCGTACTGCTCGGGTAGATATGCCCAATCTTGCAGCCCTCGGGTGAGGATACGGATATACCCGCGACGCTCCGCTTCTTGCATGAAGTCCTTAAATCGCTCGAAGCCGAGCGCCCGGTGGTCGACACCTTTCCGACCGAGTTGGATTCCGATCCAGGAGAAGAGTGAGCCGATTCTGTTGCTGC
>CAAGKR010533850.1_pt1 | contig 13307 bp, 7 predicted proteins | sample 2556971 | NCBI WGS metagenome assembly CAAGKR01 (sample SAMEA5207829, study PRJEB30636) | soil metagenome | biome: forest; feature: boreal; material: soil | place: USA | collected 2011-09 | depth 1 m | reverse complement strand
GTCTCCGTCAGACTTCACCACGTCCCTCCTAGGTTCCTGGGATCCGAACAACCCCAAGTGAACCTGGAGGGACGCCTTATTATCTGGACGGCGTGCAGTTCTGATGGCCGCGGTTGTGCAGTTTTCGTGGCCGCGATCGTTCAGCTAAATGGCCGCCCGCGTTCAGATTCCCATGTCCGCTCTCACGCTGTTGACACACGGCGGTTCCTGTCACTCGAGCACGTCTTCTTCCGGGGTCGGCGGCGGTTTGTCATCTGCATCCGCGGCGATCGTACGTTCGCCGAACTCTCCGCTGTGCCGGGTGGCCGCTGACCGCCAACCACGGATTCTCAGCTTGCCGGTCGGCACCTTCTGTGTGAACTCGTCGGTAACCGGATTGAAGATGGCCGTGATCTTGGGTGGTTGACCATCCTTCAAGTGCTCGACCACATAAACCCAGTAGCGCTCTCCAATCCCGGGCCGCTTAGCCGCCCGCCATTCGGTTGGCTCAAGGTCAAAGCTGCTGCCGGCCTCCCCACTGAATGCCTTGACCTCGATGTAGCGACCGTCGCTCGCGACGAAATCTGCGCCCACTCCTGAGCTTTGCCGAGTGATGGTTACCCCACGCGTCTCCAGCTCGTACTCTGCGATGAATGGCGATGCAGCTCCCTCGATATCCGTATTGGAAAACCGTGAGCGCGGGGCTGGTGGCGAGTATCCGGAATCCTGTCCCTTGTCGCCATCCTCGTCATCAGGCTCTAACGCGGGCTTGAGCCCTCCGGGAACCAAGGTGGTTGTTGGGGCCGGTTCTGGCGGGATCTCGTTTGCTGTAGCCACGAGGCCGTATCGGGCGTGATCCGCGAGGGGTATCGGCGCGGCTTCCGCATGCGAGTCGGCACTGGCCCGGCCGCGCCGAGGCTTCAACAGAACCCGATCAACGGCACCTGCGTCAAGATCGTCGCCCTCCGGGGGTACGTAGGTGAACTCCCGATGCTGATAGCCAATGACGGAGAACCGAGCCGCGATCTTCTCTAGCTCGGCCGGCTCATGGGCGGCCAGAGACAGCAGAAAAGCAAGGCTTCTTGCCGACGCACGTTGTCCGTTGTGAACAAGCTGGCCAATGGTCGCCGCCGCCGCCGCACTGAAAAGGTCTTCCGAGGTCCTGCCAACCACGAGTCGATCGCGATGGCGCACGACTACCGCAGGCGCAACCGACGCACGTAGCTCAGCGCCGCCGGCCGAGTAAGCCAGATGGCCACGGAGATGGCCGGCAGTGATGGGAGTCAAGTCCGCCACTTCTTCACTCAGGTCGTCAAGGACCGCAGACTGGGACGGATCGACGTCTTCACGAAGGACGTGCGGCCACGTGCGCAAGGCAAGGTGCCACTGAGCCTCCAGACCCAGTTCAAGCGGCGACCGATCCCGGATCTCCCACCGTTCGGTGATCGGACTATCCGCCGCGCCATCGATCCCGACTTCCCGAATGCCAAGGAACGCGGCTGCCTTTCGAGATGCGGATGGGTCCCGATTGCCGGGCTCCCACCAGCCCAGCGTCAGAGCGAATGCATCGAACATCTCTGCTCGCGCTGTCCACAACGCGGTCGCGGCCGGCATCCAACCGTTCGTCGTAAGCGCGGGCGGGAATCCTGAAGGGGACAGCGGTTGCCCGGGCAAGCTCTCGAGGAAGGCAACCAGGCGACCGTAGTACTCGAGCGCGCGCGCTCGGTCCTCGTCCTCGGATAGCGCGTTCTCTATCAGGTCACGTGCAATCTCAGCTGTGAGATCCCGGCGAATCCCTAGCGCCTCCCAAAGGGTTGCGCCGCCGCGATAGCGTCGTGCCAGCTGGCCCAAGTACGGGCCCACCCAGCGGGCGGCATCGTTCTGCAGCACTCGAGACGGCGGCCACCACCGTTCACCAGCGACGCCGTCTGGGGGCGGCGCATAGATGAGTCCGCGACCGCTGCCTCCACGCATTCGAGCGACGATGTGCAGTCGGGCCGTCGACTCAGGGGGCGCACCCTCTCGCAGGTGCTCAGCGAGGGTCTGGTAGCACGCTCCCGCCACGGCCAGGGCATCCGACTCCTGCACGGCGGCATCTCCCGCTCGGAGCGCGACAAGAGTGTCGATCACGCGGTCTGGGGACGGCCTTGTAAGCACGCCCATAGCGGCAACGGCTTCGGGCGTTGCCGCTCGCCACCGCAGTAGACCATCGGTGGAGCCCCCAAGTGCCAAGCGGTTGACGGAGGTCTCGAGCACGAGGTCGGAAGGTCGCTCAAGTGTGCCTGACGCTGACGGGAGCCACTGGACCTGTTGCAACTCGCCCACCCATGTTGAGGCCGCGGGCGCATCCCAGTGGTTCCAGCCGGAATAGAAGTACATCGGCCGGGCACGGGCCGTCGGGGCAAGACGCACCCAATCGGCCTCGATTGCCCGCAGCAACGCCTGTCCGCGCCGCTGTCGGCCCCGTTGGGCAAGAGAGGGCCAGCGAACGAGAAGCCGTGCGAGGTCCGGCGCCTGCCAATCGTCCGCCATCCCCACCCGCCCCCGGGCGCCCGGCGGGATGCCCGTCCAATCAACCCAGGGAATGTCCTTAGGGCCAACTTGGACGGTCGGCCGCTTCACAACCCTTGGCCCGATGGGAGCACCTAGGATGCGGAGAAACTCGACGGGCGAGGGCACGGCGCCACGAACTCGGCCACCCCGACGCCGGACAGACACTGTCAGCGGGCCGAGATGGACTTGGTCAACGAACGCGGCGCGCTCATCGCCACTAAGCGCCACGTCCATGGCCTCAAACTCGAGGAAGGCAGTGGGCAGATACGCGTCCGTGACCGGGCGCATTTGTCGTGATTGGCCCCGACCGCTCCCCACCGTCGCGACGATCCGAATGCGCGCACCTAGCTCGGCGGCGATGGTGGCATCCGTCGCCTTGTCATTGCGCCGGCGCCGGTACTCGCTGACGTATGTGGGCCATTTCTGTCGAACGTACTCGAAGAGTCGCCAGGCCAGAGTGACCTGATCCGGAGTCAGGGGGCCGGAGGCCTCGAGGCTGTTCATCCGCGGCATCACGAGACTCGCAACCACGTGATAGACGCCCGCATCTGCCGCCACGTTGAAGGGGGGAGCCTCCAACATGTCCGCCACTTCTCGGACCGTGGCGATGTCCGATGAACTGCGCGTTTCGCGCCTCCTGCCATCGGAGCGAGGCGAGAGGTACGGTTCGACTAGGAGGACTTCCGACGGCCCGAGAAAAGCGCGCAGGTCTTCGCCGATGTCTGCTCGACTGAAAGCGACTAGATACCCCTCGCTCGCGATCTCGGGTGACGGCGCAACTCGCGTTCCACCTCGGATCGGGAGGCAGGCCGTCTGGGCAAGAGCTGCCTTCTGCTCAAGGTCGCCATACCGCGCGATCAAATGAAGGGCAGTCACCCACCACTGTGGTTCGCGCCGCACGCGCCTGAACGTGGCATCGTCAGACGCCAGCAGCTTGATGAGTTCTGGGCATCCCACGGGCGAAGCTCCGAAGGCCTCTAGAACCTCCTCTGCTCGAGATGAACTGTCGCCGGCCACCGGCCCCAAGACGCCGTCGCGGACGTACGAGACGTCTGAACCAGTAGCGGCCGGCAGGTCCCCTTCCCTAACCACGTCAATCATGCCGGGATAGAAGCCCCACGTAGCTGCAGCCGGAGATCTCCATCCCTTACGAGTCGCTACAAACCGACTTTCCCTCAGCTCTCGGTCAGCCACTGCGAACGCCTCTCGTTGGAGAGGATCCCGGACCTCGGCATCGAGGGGCACGAGATCCCAGGGGGCGTCTCCAATGGTTCGGGCGCTCTCATACACCGCGTGGGCGAGAGCCCGGCCAACCTCATTCATGAGCCAGCGATTCCACGGGCTGTCCCGCAACTGCTCCCGGCTCGCATTGGGCTCGAAGTCGGCCTGAACAAGCCAACGGAGTTCGGACCTGACAGACGTGGGCAGGAAACAGTGGAGGCGCAGCTCTGCAGATGGGTCGCCAATCGGTCGAGCAACAATGACCAGGCTGCGATCGCCTGCTTCGAAGGTGCGCCCTTCTCGAGATACGCCCTCTGGTACGGCGTCCGTGTTGTGAAAGAACCTACGCCAACGACGGGGGTGGACGCCGGGCCAGGTACCCCCGATCTCGCACTCGTCCCAGACGTGCGCCTGGTCTCCCAGCAACTTGCGTCGGATGAACCGGCCTGACATACCGTTTCCTGTCCTATCAATCACCTTGATTTCCGACAGGCTCGTCAGGGTCAGCAGGACTTGGGCGAAGTCAGGGGCAGCGATCGTAGCCAACATGCTCGAGAGCTTCGGGCGCTGCGGAGCCAGGACAGGAAGCACGAACCAGGCGCCGGCGCGCATGTGGCGCCGCGGAAGCGGCACCGGATAGAGCTTGTCCTCGATCCGCAGCGCGAAAGGTCCCGAGTAGATCTCCGGGGCGGCAGTCAGCTTGTAGACGGATTTGAAGCCGATGCCGAAGAAGCCGATCTTGTTCTTCTTGGCGCTGTGGCCAGCGGAACATATGGCCCAGGTGTCGCGGCTTGAGAAAGCGGCTCCGTTGTTCCAAACGAGAACGCGGCCCTGCTCAAACACGAACGCCATTCGGGTCGCACCAGCGTCCTCGGCATTCTGGACGAGTTCCATCGCCCAGTGGACTTCCTTGCCATAGAGGAGTTCCCCCGTGATCCGCAGGAGTCGCTGCAGGTCCTTGCTGCCTCGAAAGCGCTCCTTGAACGTGCGGATGGCGTCAACGAACGCCTCGTTCCAACCTGGCTCGCCGTCCAGCACCTCCTCGAGGTTCCGCCCCTCATCGAGGGCGGAGACGCACTCAGCTGCGCGATTGCTAAGCGTGAGCCGCTCCGGTTGTGCTTGGGTCATCGATGTCCTCCCCATCTCGGACGCCCTCGGGTCAGGGTACGCGAACGCCGGTCCGCCGACCCTAGAGATATGGCACCGGACGGCGGCGGACCTGCTACGACTCTTCGCGAGGAGCGGAGCAGAGCTCGTGTAGAAGACGGGACCAGACCGAGTTTCGTGAGGCTTACTGAGACAAAGGCCTGGCATCCGGTGAACGCCGGTTGTTGGCCGGGGCTCGATTCACCCGATTTAGGTGCCGCTCTTCGCAGGCAATGCCAACGTAGCTGGCACTCCGCTTGGTACTCTAAACGGATAGCGCTGGGAGGATGGGTTGCTGCTGACGATCGACAGGGGAACGGAGCAAGTGAGCTTACCCAAGACAACCCTGTCCAGCATCGAACTCTTCGCCGGAGCAGGCGGGCTGGCCCTCGGACTCAAACGGGCTGGTATCCATCCGGCGCTGCTCGTGGAGCGCGACGCAAAGGCCGTCGCAACCCTCCAGGCGAACGCAAAGACCCACGGTAACGATTGGCCCATCCGAGCCGGGGACGTCGCTGAAGTTGACTTCCTCCCATATGACGGAGTGGACCTACTCTCGGCCGGTCCCCCCTGCCAGCCGTTCAGCATTGGCGGCTTGCGGCTGGGCAGCGAAGATGATCGGGACGGCTTTCCAGCGACTATCCGGGCGATTCGGCAATCGAGGCCGCGGGCCTTCCTGATCGAGAACGTCAGAGGATTGACCTTCCCGGCCGCGAAGCCCTACTTCGAGTACGTTCTCGCCCAGCTCCGGAACCCGAGCGTCGAGGGGACATCAGGCGAGAATCGACACCGAACCGAGTTGGCCGCACGCGCGGAGGAACCCGAGTACGAAGTTCACTACCGGCTACTCAACGCCGCGGACTACGGCGCGGGCCAGCAGCGGGTCAGGCTCCTGATAGTGGGGCTCCGCGCACCTCTAACAGGGTGGCGGTGGCCGACGGCGACCCACGGGCGAAAGGCGCTGATGCAGGCCCTGGAGTCGGACGAGTACTGGGCGCGGCATAAGGTGCCAAAGCGGATCCTGGAGGGCCACCGGGTCGAGCTGGCCAAGATTCGCGCCACTCTCGGAGGTGATTCCAGCGCCTCGACACCCTGGGTCACGACACGCGATGCAATATCCAGTATCGCCGACAGACGTTCGGACGACGATCCGCATCACAAAGTGGTGGAGGGCGCCCGGCTTTACAAGCGACACCGGGGTAGCCTTCTGGACTGGCCGGCAAAGACAGTGAAGGCCGGCGTCCACGGCACGCCCGGTGGAGAGCACATCGTTCTCTTGGACGATGGCAGCCACCGCTATCTCACTGTCAGGGAGTGCGCGGCCCTGCAAGGCTTTCCGGAGGACTACAGCCTGCCCGGTAGGCGGTCGATCGCGATGAGACAGATTGGTAACGCCGTGCCGGTCCAGCTCGCCGAAGCCGTCGGACGGTCACTCGCAGATCTTCTCAGAAGGGGGGCCTAGAAGATGGATACGGTCGAGCGGACGGGCACGATGCGGAGGATCACTCCGAAGCCGCGGATCTTGAAGGCCCTCGGCCAGATCGAGTTCAACCCGTGGCAGTGCATCGCCGAACTGGTTGACAACAGCTTCGATGAGTTCCTCGACATCGAGAGAACCGAGACCGGATGGACTGAACCTTTCGACGTTTCGATCCAGCTTCCTCCCGGCGCGGGCAACGGTCAGGTCGACGGCGTGGTTCGCGTCGTGGACAACGGCCGCGGAATGACGCTCGATCGCGTTACCGACGCGGTGAGCGCCGGCTACTCGGGGAACGATCCCTTGAGCAAGCTCGGCCTTTTCGGGATGGGCTTTAACGTGGCGACCGCTCGTATGGGAAGCGTCACGCGGTTTCTCACGACCAGGGAAGGCGATAGCGACTGGGTGGGGGTAGAAATCGACCTCGACGCCATCAAGGAGGGGTTCGAGGTACCCGAGATCAGGGTGCCCAAAGACTCGCCGAGCCAGCACGGAACGCGGGTTGAGATATCGCGGTTGGAGGACTTCTCGGCCTGGTTCACGAGGCCTGGAAACCAGTCGCGACTCCGTGACATCCTCGGCGGCGTCTACTCCTACCTCCTTGCCGGCAAGGAATATCGCTTGCTTGTCAACGGCATCGCGGTCAAGCCCTACCGCCATTGCGTCTGGAGTGCCGACCGGTTCGTGACGAGGGAGGGCGAGGCTATTCCCGCCAGGATCGAGATCGATCGGGACCTGGGTCCAAGGGCCTTTTGCCGAACGTGCTCCACCTGGCAGGAGGCGGACGGGTCTACCTGCGAGGAGTGCGAATCGACTGACCTAGAGGTCCGGGAGCGCCGCGTCTGGGGTTGGCTGGGCATCGAGCGCTACCTCGACGACCGGGAATATGGAATCGACTTCCTGCGCAACGGGCGCAAGATCCGGCGGTTCGACAAGTCCATCTTCCAGTGGCGCGACCCTGAGGATCAAAGCGGGCCCGGGGAGACGGAATATCCGCTGGAAGTTCCGTACAACGTGGGCCGGATTGTCGGCGAGATTCATCTGGACCACGTGCCCGTCGTTTACACGAAGGACTCTTTCGACACGAGCGACCGAGGCTGGCGGAAGGCAATCGAGATCATCCGAGGCGAGGGCCCTCTGCTCCCGAAGCGGGCGTCCCAATTGGGGTATTCGCGGAACGATTCTCCTCTCGGCAAGTTGCATCGTGGCTACCGCCGCAACGATCCCGGGGCCAACTACCTCACGCCCGGTAACGGCAAATCTCGCGTGGACAACCGCGACTGGGACAAGAAGTTCCGCGCGGGCGACCCGGAATACCAGAGCGACAGCCTCTGGTATAGGGCGGTCCTCGAACACGACGCCGCCGTTCAGGCCGAGAAGGACCGCAAGAAGGCCGAGACAGCCGCCGAGGGAGCTTCAAGGGCGGATCCCACCATTGAGTTCACCACCGGCTCGGGCGAGGCCGATGAACAGGAGAAGGCATCGCCGCCTGCAACGCAAGAGCGACCTGAGGCAGACGCCGACCGGGCGGCCCGGCTGGCGCGGTCCGCCTCCCAGCTCCTGGAACTGAAGGGCGAGTACGCCGCCACCGGCGTACCGGGCAGGCCCTTCAGCCTGTCGGCATACCTGGTGGAGGAGGTGCTCAAAGGAGCCGACGGAAAGCGGCAGCCAGTCTGGATCACGAGCGGTCGAGGTGGGTCGATGACCGCGTTCGCGGATCTCAGCCACCCCCACTTTCGACGGTTCTCCGACGACCCCGCCGACATGATCCTGGTAGAAGTTGCCCAGCAGATGCTGGTTCGGGGAACGGGCGCGACCTCGACGATCGGGGCTGTATACGCCGAGCTGAAGGCCCATCACCTCTCTTCACGAGCCATCGAACCGGGAACTCTTATAGGGGAGGCAACGCAGCTGCTGCGCGACATTCAGGAGCGCATGGTGGCCTGCGTGGGCGAGAACCCGGCGCGACCCTGGAGCAATGCGCTGAACGAGTCAGAGAGGCACATCACTGGCGACCGGATCAACGAGATACTCAAGAAGACAGACATCGAGGGAGTCGTAGTAAGCGGCGAATACCTGCCGCTTGTTCCCGCTACGGTTGTGCCCAGAATCGTCGAGGAGTGGCCGGAGGCTTTCTTCGACGGGCGGCTCTTCGACGCTCCGTATGCGGGGGTCGCCAGCACATCCGCTCGCCGGCAGATAGTCTCCACCGTCACCGGCTATCTCGACGATGCCGCCTGGCTTGCTTCGGCACCGCCGCATCCCTCAAAGGACCAGCTCGTCCGTGCCGGTCTCAGCCTGCGGCTCGTTCCGGACACCCTGGCCGCGAAGTGAGCTCGAGTTCGTTTTTGTGCGACGAGAGGCTGCAGAGCCTCGGACCGCGGACGCTGCTGCGGGCGGTCGAGCGCCTGCTGTGGCACCTGGGCTTCGATGACGTCCGGAACATCGACGGTAAGGGCGACGAGGGCGGCGACCTACTTGCACACCGGCACGGTCTCCGTTGGGTATTCCAGTGCAAGTGGACGGTGGGCGAGACCATCGACGACACGGCCGTGAAACAAGTGGATGCGGCGAAGGCCTACTACGGCGCCGACCGGGCCGTGGTCGTAACGAACGCCCGCCCCGGGCGCGCGGCCATTGCCCGGGCGCAGCAACTCGAAACCGTTGGCGTTCGCATCGACTTCTGGGACAAGGACGCCCTGTCGAAGTTCGGCGAACAGGTGGCGCCCGAGTTCGTCCCGGGGCGGTACAAGCTGCGCACGTACCAGGCCGAGGCGATAGAGGCAGCCCAGGCCGCGCTCGACACGAACGGCATCGCCCTTGTGATCATGGCTACAGGCCTCGGCAAGACGGTCGTCGCCGGCGAGGTAATCGCGCGGGACTTCGGGCGATCTGAAGGCCGACGGGTCCTAGTCGTTGCGCACACGACGGACCTCATAGGCCAGCTGGAACGGGCCATGTGGCGGCACTTGCCCAAATCCATCCCAACCTGCAGGCTCTCCGGCGCCGACAAGCCCCCGGCGTTGGACGGCCTCATCTGCGCGACCGTTCAGGGCGCGGAAGGCCTCGTCGCGGGCGGTTGGCGGCCCGACCTTGTTGTGGTGGACGAGGCGCACCACGTGTCCGAGGACGGCCGCTTTCAGCGACTGTTGGACGATCTGCAGGGTGTGCCGCGCCTCGGGCTGACCGCGACGCCTTGGCGCGGCGACGGCTACGACATCGCCCGCCGTTTCGGTTCCTCTGTCTATTCGATTGGCATCGTTGAAGGTATGGCGCAGGATTACCTCGCACAGGTGGACTACCGCCTGTTTATTGACGATATCGATTGGTCCGTGGTGACCGAAACCAGCGAGCAGGGAATGACGGTTAGGGACCTAAACGCCCGCCTATTCCTCCCTCAGCGCGACGAATCCGTCATCGATGAACTGAGGGACGCCTGGTCCTCGATCGCGGAGCCGCGGGCCATCGTGTTCTGCCGAACCATCGATCACGCAGAGGAGATGGCCGAGAGGCTGCGCGGGGCCGGATGGCGGCGCGCAGCCTCGTTCCACGACCGCCTGGGCCGGCGCGAACGAGACCTGCTTATGAGCGAGTTTCGCGACGGCCGCGTTCCCATCGTGACGGCCGTTGATATCTTCAACGAGGGCGTCGATGTACCCGACGTCAACATCCTTTGCTTTCTGCGGGTCACTCACAGCCGCCGGATCTTCGTTCAGCAGCTAGGGCGCGGGCTCCGTCTCCGGCCGGGCAAGGAGGAGGTAAGGGTCCTGGACTTCGTCTCGGACGTGAGGCGCGTCGCGGCGACGCTCGATTTGCAGCGGAGCCTCGACCGGGCACTGGACGGCGAGATCGAGCGCCTGACCATCCCCCACGCCCGATTTACCTTCTCCCGGCCCGAGATCGGGACGCTGCTTCAGGAGTGGATCAAGGACGCCGCCGCACTCGAAGATGCGGATGAGGAGGTAAGGCTGCAGTTCCCCGAAGGGCTGGTGCCGACGTGAGCCGTTTGGTGCCGGCGACTGTGCGCCGCCAGATGATCGACTTGGTGGGCGGCGAGGCGAGGGACGCCGACTGGGAGCACCTGGCCCAATCCGACAAGACCTCCATGCTGTCTCGGTGGGTCGCGCGGCAGGACATCGGCGGAGTCCTCAGGCCCCTTCTCGGGACGGACGCTGAGGTGCGGGTTTGGGTCAAGGAAGTAGCTCTGAAGAAGGGTCTTGGCGAGGGGGGACCGAGCGCCGGCTTGGTAGTTGCGGCGGCACTCGGTACGGAGGCGTCTCAAAACCACAACAGCTTCGGAGACAAGCCGAGCCACTGTCGTGCGATGGCGGGCGGGGAGTCGGTGTACGTATGCTGGGACCGTTCGGCAAACGCGAAGCACCTGTTCTGGGCGGCTCTCAACGCCCTCGAAGGGAAGATGGCGCCGGCCCGCGCCGTGGTCGCCTTTGTGGAGCCGGCCGCAGACCCAACCCCCGATGACCGACGGCGCGAGCTTGAGCGACTGGCGACTAGGTGCGGTTTGACGGTCAGATGGATCGAGACCTGACTCGGCGGGATCCCGTCGATGCCGCGACGCGGTCGCGAATCATGAGCAGGGTGCGCTCGCGAAACACGGGCCTTGAATTGGCGTTCCGCCACGCGCTTTGGTCTGGTGGCGTCCGAGGCTATCGATGCCACCCTGGGTCGGTCTATGGCCACCCGGATCTTGCGTGGACAGGATTGCGCGTCGCCGTTTTTGTCGACTCGGCCTGGTGGCATGGGCACCCATCGCGATGGCAGCCTGGTCGTCACCCGCCTGAGTGGGACCAGAAGATCTTGCGCAATCGAGAGCGCGACGATCAGGTAAACCAAACGTTGTCTGCTGATGGCTGGGAAGTCGTCAGGGTTTGGGACTTCGAGTTGGACGGCGATTCCGATGAGTGCGTCATGCGGGTTCGGAGCGCCGTGTCCGCCGCCCGCAGCCAAGGCGGCGCGAAGGAGGGGCTCCGAGCGGATCGTGCTCGCGTGGAGGTCTACGGCCCGACGCATAGAACGGAAAAAGAGCAGTGATGACGTGGCTAAACTCTCGGGCATGGCCCTCTTCGCGGACGCAACGGTTCGAAGCCTGTCTGATTTCGTAACCATCCTGGGAACGGTCGGACCGACGGCGACCAGATGGTTCCGCGGCCAAGCCCGTAGCGGGTATACGCTCGTTCCTAGCCTAGCCCGTCGCGGCGCCGATTGGCTGGACTGCGAGAGGACTCTGCGCTCCCGTTTCGAACAGAACGCGGCTGCCCTAGTCCCTGTTATCCCACGGTCGGATTGGGACTGGCTCCTTCTTATGCAGCACTACGGAGTCCCTACTCGTCTCCTCGACTGGTCCGAGAACCCGCTCGTAGCGCTGTACTTCGCGACAGTCGGCATACCCGCCGACGCCAGATACGACAGCGCTGTGTGGGTTCTCGATCCCGTGGCATTGAATCGATCTTCAGCGATCGGGACGCCATTCGATGACATCCCGATCCTCGATGTTGACGATGAACTCCAGCCTTACTCGCCGGGACCCGTTGCCACCGCGGTCGCATCGCTCGGACCGGTCGCCGTTCTGGCGAAGCGCCAGTTCGCGCGAATGGTTGCGCAAAGTGGAGTGTTTACCGTCGTCCATCGCGACAAGACGCCTCTTGAGACCATCAGGGCCGGGCAGTTCGTAGGAAAGATAGTGATCCCACGAGCGGACAAACGGCGGATCGCTAAGGAACTTAGATCGGTGGGTGTCACCCGCTTGTCGATGTTTCCGGAGCTGGAGAGCGTTGCCTCCGTTGCAAGGTCGTTCGTCTGATGGCCGCGCCATTTCAAATCTCGCGCCTGCCTAGAAGCGATCTGCTGACCGTGAATGGGCTGTTTGATTCGATCGATTTTGCGCCGACATATCAGCGACAGTCCGACGTGTGGTCGTTGGGCAAGCGCCAGTTGTTCATAGATTCCCTTATAAACGGCTTCGATATTCCGAAGCTCTACTTTCATGAGCTCAGCTACGACACGACAAAGCCGACAAAGCGCTATGCCATCATCGATGGCAAGCAGAGACTAGAGGCTATACACACTTTCCTGCGGGGCGATTTCGGCCTATCCGAAGATTTCGAATTCCTGCAGACCGATGGGCCCACGATGAATGCGGCTGGGTTGACCTATGGCGAGCTGTCAACCAGGTTCCCGCTGCTCAAGGCGAGGCTAGACCGCGCCGAGCTCCCCATCATCGTCGTCCAAACCGAGGACGAGGAGATCATAGATGAGATGTTCTCCCGGCTAAACGAAGCCGTTCCCCTGAATGCCCCTGAGAAGCGCAACGCACTAGGCGGTCCGCTGCCTCAACAGATAAGGCGGCTGGTCGAACACCCGCTCTTCGCGTCACGGATGGCGTTTCCGAATTCTCGCTATCGCCATCTAGATCTGGCGACGAAGTTCCTGTTCATCGAATACCGAGATAGATTGGTGGATCTGAAAAAGAGGGACCTCGACGACTTCGTCAGGGACTTCAAGAGAAACCACCGAGTCCACGAAGCGAACGTCCTCTACGCCAGGTGCATTGCGACGCTCGACAGCATGGCCGGAGTATTCGTGCCACTCGATCCGCTACTGACCAGCGTCGGCATGATCACTATCTACTACCAGCTCGTCCGTGAGGCAAGGTCAAGCGACTGGCTCAGTGAGGTCGACCGGCAGAAGTTGTTGGCGTTTGAGGACGAGCGCGCCCAGAATCGGGGGCTTGTCCGAGAGATCCAGGAACTTGCACTCGCGGGCAAAGTTACGAGCTCGCCGCGCGCCGTTAATCCCGTTCTGACTGGCTTTGAGCGCTACGTACAGAGCCCGAACGATGCCAAAGCCCTGAACAGTCGGCTCGCCGTCCTCGGTCAGTTCGTACGAGCGGGAAAGGTCCCTTTCGAATCCGACG
>CAAGKR010169200.1_pt1 | contig 13311 bp, 13 predicted proteins | sample 2556971 | NCBI WGS metagenome assembly CAAGKR01 (sample SAMEA5207829, study PRJEB30636) | soil metagenome | biome: forest; feature: boreal; material: soil | place: USA | collected 2011-09 | depth 1 m | reverse complement strand
GGCGATGACCCTGCAGTTGTCCACCAGCAGATGGCCGCAACGCTCGACGAGATCCTTGTGGAGATTCGGAGCATCCAGCGTGATGCACGAGAGCACGGCTTCAGTGCGCGTCCGACGTGGCCGATGATCGTGCTCAACACGCCAAAGGGTTGGACCGGGCCCGCATTCGTCGACGGAAACAAAATAGAGGGGACATTTCGTTCGCATCAAGTTCCGCTCGCCGGACTTGCATCAAACCCCGAGCACCTTCGAATGCTCGAGGAGTGGATGCGGAGCTACAGACCGGAAGAACTGTTCGACGGAAACGGGCGATTGATTCCCGAGTTGGCCGAACTGGCGCCGAGGGGAACGCGACGGATGGGGGCGAACCCGCATGCCAACGGCGGACTGTTGCTCAAGGATCTGGTACTGCCTGACTTCCGCGACTACGCTCTCGACGTCCGGTCCCCGGGTGAAACCGAGGGCGAGGCAACCCGCGTCATGGGAAAATTTCTGCGCGACGTGATAACCCTCAACGCCGACGCGCGCAATTTCCGTATGGTCGGCCCCGACGAAACCACATCCAACAGGCTCGACGCGGTATTCGAAGTCACGACTCGGGAGTCGGTTGCAACGATAATTCCGGACGACGATCAACTCTCGCCCGACGGACGTGTGATGGAGATACTGAGCGAGCACGCGTGTCAGGGCTGGCTGGAGGGCTACCTGTTGACTGGGCGCCATGGATTCTTCTCGTGCTACGAAGCGTTCATACACATCGTCGACTCGATGTTCAACCAGCACGCGAAGTGGCTCAAGTCCACCCGCGACATTCCATGGCGAATACCCATCGCCTCCCTCAACTACCTTCTGACATCGCACGTGTGGCGACAGGATCACAACGGGTTCAGCCACCAGGATCCCGGATTCATAGACCACGTGGTCAACAAGAAGGCCGATGTCATTCGCGTTTACCTGCCTCCCGACGCGAACACGTTGTTATCCGTAACCGATCATTGCCTCCGCAGCCGCGACTATGTGAACGTGATCGTCGCAGGGAAGCAGCCCGAGCCCCAATGGCTCGACATCGACTCGGCGATTCGCCACTGTGAAATGGGAATAGGCATCTGGCACTGGGCGAGCAACGACGGAGGTGGCGAGCCCGACGTCGTAATGGCGTGTGCCGGTGATGTACCGACTATGGAGACGCTTGCAGCCGTCGATCTGCTCCGATCGAATGTTCCAAAGCTCAAGATCCGGGTCGTCAATGTTGTTGATCTCATGACGCTACAGCCCCGGAGCGAGCATCCCCACGGACTCCCCGATCCCGAGTTCGATGCAATCTTCACGAGAAGCAAACCGATTGTCTTTGCCTTCCACGGCTATCCCTGGCTCATCCACCGTCTGACCTATCGCAGGCATGGGCACGGGAACCTCCATGTGCGCGGCTACAAGGAGGAGGGGACGACCACAACGCCGTTCGACATGACGGTTCTGAACGACCTCGATCGTTTTCATCTCGCCGAAGACGTAATCAAGCGCTGCGGCCTCGAGGCTACCGCGCGTGATGTGCTGAGTTTGTGTCGCGACAAGCTGAAGGAGCATTCGGCTTATATAAGCGAGCACGGGGAGGACATGCCGGAGATTCGCGATTGGCGCTGGGGCGCACCGCGGCCGGACACGAAGTGAGTGGCGGTCCGAGTGGCCGCCGAGTTTATCCTGTGGGGGAGGGCGCATGACTGCGGCGGACGAGGCGTCGATCCTCGTTCTCAACGTCGGCTCGTCGACGCTGAAGTTCGGCCTTTATCCTCTCGTCGAGCGCGATGACGCGCTGCTGCAAGGCGTGCTGGAGTACACCGGCCTGACGACCGGACAATTGCGGCTCACGGATTCCACCGGTCACAGTGAATCCCGGGAGCTGGTCGTCAACCGCGATTCAGCGGCAGCAGCAGTCCTCCATTATCTGAAGGCCGAGTCCCGTTTCGCTTCGATTCAATCGGTGGGACACCGCCTCGTTCACGGCGGCTCGAAGCTGCGCGAGCCGGTGCGGATCGATGCCAACGTCCGTGCTTTGCTCGAAGGCATCATTCCTCTGGCGCCCGATCACCTGCCGGGCGAGCTTCGCGCGATCGACGAAGTCGCGCGACTGGCTCCTTTGCTCGAGCAGGTGGTGTGCTTCGACACGGCATTCCACAGCGAGTTGCCAATCGTGGCGCGCATTTTCGGTCTGCCGAGACGGCTCTCGGACTCCGGAGTCGTGCGTTACGGATTTCACGGCCTGTCGTACGAATACGTAACTGAAGAATTGCGTTCACGTGGGGAGCTGCGGCCGCGCACGATCGTCGCACACCTGGGGAACGGCGCAAGCATTGCCGCTCTCCTCGACGGCGTCAGCATCGATACGAGCATGGGCATGACTCCGTCGGGTGGCCTCGTGATGAGCACGCGCTCGGGAGATCTGGACCCGGGCGTTGCGCTCTACCTCCTGCGCTCGCGTGGTTTTTCGGTGAGCGGCCTGGACGACGTTACCAACCGCGAAGGGGGCATGCTCGGAATCTCCGAGACGAGCTCCGATCTCCGGGACTTGCTGGCTGCGAGCGCGACGGATTCCCGGGCGCAAGATGCGATCGACGTGTTCTGCTACCAGGCGAGAAAATTCATCGGGGCCTATGCGGCGGCGCTCGGTGGAATCGACGCACTTGTCTTCACGGGCGGGATCGGCGAGCACTCGCCGGAGGTACGCGCGCGGATTTGCGACAAGCTCGACTTCCTCGGAATCCGGATCGACCCGGTGCTGAACGGCGCGAACGCGTCGAAGATTTCAGCAGCTGACGGCGGCGTCGAGATTCGCACCGTGAGCACGAAGGAGGAAGTCATGATTGCGAGGCACGTGCGGAAGTCGCTTGCCGGTGCTCAGAGCGGCCGTGCTGGGCGCCAATGACGGCATCGTATCGACCGCGAGCCTCATCGTCTTAACATAAGGTGACGCTACACATGAGCTGAGATCGATTTCTTCCCGGACTTCTCACTCCCTTCGGTCGCTTTCATGCCCCGCAAGCGTGTAAACGCCTGCGGGGTTTTTTTGAGGCCGGACTAGACTACGCCATGTGAGGGATTCCACCGCTCAATTTCAGGCGGTCCCTTACGGAATGCACACAGCGGATACGGCATCGTTCCTATTGTATTCGAACAACCCTAATTCCAATCAATCAAACCGGACATTCCGGCGCATTCGATTGATTCGATCCCTTATGGAGAGATCATGTCACACTTGAAACCTTTGATGACCGTCTCGCTGGCGGCGCTGCTTGTCTTCTCCGCCCGCGCCAATGGTCAGAACGCGTCGCCTGCCGGTCCGCACATGCTCGTCGTGAAGCTCGTTGAGAAGGGTGGAGCGATGCCGTACGCCTTCGAACCTGCCAAAACTGTCGCGCAGCGTGGCGATACCGTGCGCTTTATTGAGACCGCAGGCGTAGTGCACAATGTCCACTTCACGAAGCAGGCGGCCGGTGCCAAACTCGGTGGTGCCGCGACGGGACCGTACCTGACAAGCAAAGGTCAGACGTACGACCTCGTGATCGACGCTCGATTTGCGGAAGGCACGTACGAGTTCGTATGCGAGCCGCATGAAGCGATAGGGATGAAAGGCACGCTGGTCGTTAAGAGCAGTGGGGCGGCCAGCAACAAGTAAGGCCGTCGCTGTAAGTGCGTCCGAAGTACTGTCCCGCATTGGCCCATCGCCGATGCGGGATGTTTTTTTGTGTTCGCCGAACTAGACCTCGGATTCGCCGAGCAGATAGCTGATCACGTCGGTGGCGGTATAGCTCGTACGCCCGGCGAGGAAAGTGGACATAGTCTCGAGGTCGTCGCCACTGGTGAGTAGCGGCGGCTCCGTCTCTCCGTTGGCGCGTGGCTGCGGGTGTCCGACGTTCGCGAGAAGCGCGTTACAGAGGCACCTGCGCCCCTCGGTCTCCGCGAGCGTTCCACCTTTTCGCACGTAGTCTTCTACGGGTTCGGATGGGCAACGGTAGTCGATGCGTCCATCCGGCCGCCTGTAGGCTGAGCGCAAATAGCCAAGGTCGCATAGCCGTTCTCGGCGTGGTCGTGTCTCGGCATCGGTGGCCCATTGGACCACCTTGAACGGGTAACCCGTCGGCGATGCGCGGGGATCGGTCATGACGACCACCTCGCTGCGCCCCGCGTGCTCGATCACGTCACGCTTCAGGTGATCGGCGAACCCCGATTCCTCACAATACGCGAACAGCGTCCCGACCTGTACGCCGGTCGCGCCCGCTTCCAGCGCGTCGCGCAATCGCTGTGGAGTGCCGGCACCGCCCGCAATCCAGAAGGGGAGGCCGAGATCACGCAACTTGGTCAGATCGACCTCATCGCGCTCGCCGTACACCGGTTCTCCCCGCTCGTTGTACCGCGGTTCGCCCCGAGGTGGCGCGTTGTGGCCGCCCGCTGTGGGACCTTCGACTATGAATCCGTCAACGCGTCCGTTCGCCTTCCGCGCTAGCGTCGTCGCCAACGAGCTCGCGGAGATTATCGGGAGAAAGCGTGGGCGAGTGAGCGGCGTGCCATCCGTGACGCCGTGCTCCAGCGGATCGAAAGAGAGCATTTCGGATTCGCCCGCCGCGAGCCCCGCGACGTCGAAACGAACAGATGCCGAGCGGTGTTCGGCAAAAGCATCGAGGACACCAGGAATTTCGCGCGGGATGCCGGCTCCCATGAGGACGTAGTCCACTCCGGCCATCATCGCGCCGTACAGGGAGGCCAGGTTCGGCATCTCGACCTTGGTCAACAGGTTGATCCCGACCGGGCCGCTGTGACCTTCCTTCGCCAGATAGACCTCGACGAAATTCGCCAGCATCGTCAGCTGTAGCCGTCCCACGCTCACCCGTTGCTTATACATCGGGATCAGCTTGTACGGCTCGTCGGGACGGCGTCCTTCCGGGCGAAAGTACCGATCCAGGACTTTGTCGGCGACGCCAGCGATTGGAAAACGCCGGATGCCCCGACGCATGTGGCCGCCGATGTCCCCGTCCTGAAGTCGACGCACGAGGACGGTATCGAGAGCGGTGCCGGAAATGACGCCGAGCTGGCCCGCGAGCGACACGGCCCGCGCGAGTCTCCAGTTGGATACGGCAACGCCCATCCCGCCCTGAATGATCCGCGGAAGTGCGACAACAGTTGTCATTTTTTCTTGGACCAGAGGGTTCGAAGTGACGAGCCCTTCAGTCTATACAAGCGCTTGACGCGGCAGCGTCGGGGAAATGGACCATCATTTGTGGTGAGTCCCCTGACCGCCAACAGTACTCGGCCCCTCGGTCGCCCGATAAGCGCGTTATCCCGTATGACTCTTGGGCTGAGCCCCATCGCGGGAGTTCGCAACCAGCGAAGCCTGTGCCGCCGGCAACGCTGTTGGTACCATTCGTCGTGAACGCTGTCATCGCCGTCTCCAACCTGGGCAAGCGCTACGGCCGCACCGTGGCCGTTGAGGACGTCTCGCTCGAAGTGTTCGAGGGCGAGATCTTCGGGCTGATAGGTCCAAACGGTGCCGGCAAGACGACCACGATGGAGTGTGTGGAGGGCAACCGCGTTCCCGACGAGGGAACGATCTCGGTGCTTGGCCTCGATCCGCGGCGCGATGCCAACGCGCTCCGGCAGCGGATCGGCGTGCAGCACCAGGAGGCGCACCTCCAGAAACGGATCAAGGTCTGGGAGGCGGTGGACCTCTGGCGGTCGCTCTACCCGCGGGTGGTCGATACTGACACGCTCCTCGCGCGGCTTGGGCTCGAAGCCAAGCGCGACGCATGGTTCATGACGCTCTCGGGTGGCCAGAAGCAGCGGCTCTTCATCGCGCTGGCTCTCATCCACGAACCAGAGGTCGTGTTCCTCGACGAGCTCACGACGGGACTCGATCCGCAAGCGCGTCGCGCGATCTGGGCTCTCGTGACCAGCATCAGAGACCGCGGCACGACGGTGTTCCTCACTACACATCTGATGGAAGAGGCCGAACGACTCTGCGACCGCGTGGCCATCATCGAGCACGGACGCATTATCGAGTTAGGCACGCCCGGCGAGCTGGTACAAAAGCACTGCCCAGAACGGACGGTGGTGTTCACGAGCGATGATGCCAATGTCGCTGAGCGGCTTCAGGGGCTGGGCGCAGTCGAGCGCGCCGACGGGAGCGGGGCGACGTATACGATTCGCGGGGCAGGCGACGACTTCGTGACCGATGTGATCAACATCATATCGCGCGAGGGCATTCGCGTGCGCGGGTTCCGTACGGAGATCCCGTCGCTCGAGGACGTGTTTCTGAAGCTCACAGGCCACGGGATAAGGGACTGAATGCAGCCTCGATTCCTGCGGGGATTCTGGAAGCTCACCTGGCTCGAGACCAAGATCTTTACCCGCGAACCGATGGGATTCGTCGGGACCCTCGTGATGCCGCTGGTGGTGTTCATCGTATTGGGGCGCGCGCTCGGCGTCGGTAAGCCGCTGGCTGCGCCGCAAGTCGACATTCCCTTCAACGCGGCCATCCTCGCGGCGGTGCTGATCGCGATCAGCGCGGTTCAATCGCTCGTGGCGATCATCGCCATTTATAGGGAAGGAGGCATCCTTAAACGCCTCCGCTCTACGCCGCTTTCGCCGGTGACGATCATGGGTGCACAGGTCGCGGTGAAGCTCTTCTTCACGGTGATCAGCCTTTCGCTGCTCATGCTCGCCGGCCGTCGGCTTTTTCCGGGTGTGATGCGGGTGAACGTGTTCAGCTTTACCGCGGCCGTACTCCTGAGCACGTTCAGCATCCTCTCGCTCGGCTTCGTGATCGCCAGCCTCGTGCCGACGGCGCGATTCGCCCAGCCAGTCAGCGCCGCGGTGCTCTACCCAATGCTGGCCCTGTCGGGGCTGTTCTTTCCATTGGCGCGGCTGCCGCGCGCGCTCGTGGCGCTCGCGTACCTGCTCCCGACCACACACGCCGTGGCGCTCCTTGACGGCGTGTGGGACGGATCAGGCTGGGGCGCGCACTGGGTGAACGTCGTGGCGTTGCTCGCGCTGTTCGCTGCGTACACCGCCCTCTCGACTAGGGTCTTCCGCTGGGAGTGATTTGCAGGTGCACCAAGCGATGAAAAATGAGTCCCTCGAGAAACGTCGAAACGTGTTAGCGCTGCAACGATTCAACTGCCTTGCGGCGCGTCCCGTGACTTGATCTCGATTCGCTCCTCTGCGCTCTCGCCCGGCGCTCGCGGGGTAGCGGTGTCGGTGAATAGGCGCGTAATGAATCGCTGCCCCTCGCCGATCCGCTCGACCTCGATCGCGACGGCGCCGACGGACTGCTCCAGATGCGTCAGGCGGTCGGTGAGCTCGGTGGACAGGTCAGGGATCGTAGACCAGCCCTGGCGCCAGATGCGGCGCGTGTAGTACACGCCGACGAGCAGCAGTCCGGCATGTACGCTGGCATGGAGAAATTCTCCTTGCACGGCAGCCAGCACCCCGCCGGCGAAGTTGACGACGGTGAAGAGCACGGCCGCCACCAGCCAGACCTTGGAGCGCCGAGTCATGAGAAGCTTCTCCTGTGGTTGCTAACTACGCCCATTATACCTCAAGCGGAGCCCGGATCCCAATGCTGCCTCGACGCCACGGTACGGTCGCCACGCCTCACGGACCATACGTGATGCAGTCGCGCAGCGTTTCGCTCGGCTGTGCCTGGCCGATCGCGATCTCCACTTTAGCGGTCGACGGGAATGATCACGAGGTTGAACAAGGCCGCGATCTTGCGCTGTCACGTATCGCAATGAGTCTGCGCCACGATGAGGAGACCATTTATGACCGAAGCGAGCGATCCGACCGAAGCGACGCAAGCCAATCCGCATCCCGTGAGTCAGCACCGGACTCCGCGCGAGATCGCGCTGGATGAAGGCGGGCCCATCGGCCAGCCGGATCGCGATCTCATCTCGAAAGATGCCAATGGTAAGAAAGCGCCGCGATACCCGGCCGAACGCCGGTCACGAGGCGCTGCGAGCTCTACGAAGCGGGGCAAGCGCCGCGAACGACCATGAGAATAGAAAAAAGTCGAAAAGTCGCCTAAATCGGCTGAATGGCTGCCGGTCATTGAGCTAGATTGCATCATGCCGACAAAAGACAAAGTGATAAAGGAATTCGAGTTCGTCGATGCGGGGCAGAAGTTCTTCTGTTCGGTAGAGTCGCCGGGTCAGAGCGGGATGCCGGCATGGTGGTGGTTCCGACTCGGTACTGGGACGACCACGCGCTACGCTCCCTTCGAGGCGTCGGCGAGCGACACGAAGCAGTCAGTACAGGCGCGGATCATTGCCTACTATGCTCAGCTTCTGGCGATCGAGGCGCGGCCGGCATATCAGAGGCCAGTCTGGCGGAAGCCAGAGCGTGCCACTCAGCCTGGCGAGGTCGTCCCAGTCCCTTCGCCGCTTACGCCGTCGGTCTGATTCGCCATAGAGCGGCGCGATTCGTCGCGCTTCGGCGCTCTCATTACCGCTCTCGTCCGTCCCCGCCGTGCAACACGAAGCAAGTTGAGTTTGCCTTGGCGACCAGTTTGCCATCCTGGTCGGTCACGTCGCACTCGAGATAGCCTACGCGCTTTCCGCGGTTGATTACGCGGGTCTCGGCCCGTAACCGCGCCTGCCAGACGGGACGGAAGAAATTGATGCTCAGCGCCATCGTTGTGAAGGATTCATCCGCGGCGATGTCCTTCTTCACCAGCTTCGTGTTGTTCCATGATGCCTTATCGAGTGTTCGCGAAAACACGACCTTCGGCAGATGGTTCATCCGTTCGGCCACGGCGGGCATGCTTTTCATCGCTTGCGGTGTCGGCCACCAGCTTGCCATCATCTCATAGGTGATTCTGCCGAACAACAGCGTACCTCCGCCCTTTGCGTTGTCAGCGGCAAATGCGTTCCATTCGGGATCGTCCTTGTGGGCCCAGCTCATGTCGCCGTTCCTATCCGTGAAGTAGCCATCCAGAGTCACGTTATTGAAAACGACCAACTTCTTCATGATTCGTCTCCATAGTTCCGCATCTATTGAAAGCGCAGCCAGTTCGCGGTAGAAAGTCTGCCATCTTGGAGTTTGAACGGTAAGCGCCGAAGCTCAAGTGAGGTCGAGCCCAATGAGATATCTCCGACGGACCTGCTCTCTCGTTCTATCGTCTCTCGCGCTCGGAGCGTGTGGAGCGCCACCGGCGGCGGAGGTGCAGACGCGTGCGCGCTTCAGCGGCCGCGAGAGTGTACAAAGCAATCCGCCACGCGATAGCGCGACCGCCGGCCACGACTGGACTCGATTCGGCTGGGACGCGAGTCGCTCCGGCGCCGCGACTGCACCAACCGGGATCACCGCTGGAAACGTCGCCGCGCTGCGTCGCCAACAGGTCGTCCTGGACGGGACGGTGGATGCCTCCGCGATTTATCTCCACGGCGTGCGCGCGAACGGCGCTACGCGTGACGTCTTCTTCGTCACCACCACCTACGGAAAGACACTGGCCATCGACGCCAACGATGGGACGATCCTCTGGCGGTTTACACCATCCGGATACGACTCGTGGGCGGGATCACGCCGCATCACGACCTCGACGCCGGTTTCAGATCCCGATCGAGCGTTCATCTACGCCGCTTCACCTGACGGTCACATACAGAAGATCGCCGTCGCGGACGGACGCGCGGTCTGGAGCACGGCGATCACTAAGCTGCCCGAGCGTGAGAAGATCGCATCGTCCCTGAACTATGACCGCGGCCGAGTGATCGCGGTGACCGGCGGCTACATCGGTGACGCGCCGCCCTATCAGGGTCACGTTGCCATTCTGGACGCGGCGAGCGGCACGCCCCTGCACATCTGGAATTCGCTCTGTAGCGATAGACTGGAGCTAATGGATCCGCGTTCGTGCGCGGAGAGCGGCTCGGCGATGTGGGGCCGCGCGGGCGCAGTGATCGACACAATCACGGGAGACATCTTCCTTGCTACCGGCAACGCCCTATGGGATGGCCGCACGAACTGGGGCGATGCGGCGATTGCGATCGACTCCAGTGCGACCAGGATTCTCGACAACTACACACCAACGAACACTGTGGAGATGAGCGCGAGGGATGCGGATCTCGGCTCGACATCGCCTGCGTTACTTGGCGGAGGTTACATCGCGCAGGGGGGAAAAGATGGGACGATTCGGCTGATCGAGTTTGGGCGCACACGAGGCAGCGCACCCAGGCGCGGTGGCGAGGCGCAGGTCCTGTCGACGCCCTCGGGCACGGATCTGTTCACGGCACCCGCCGTACTGCACTCCGGGGCGACGACCTGGCTCTTCGCGGCCGACAACGGCGGGACGGCGGCGTGGACTTTCAGCGGGGGCCGGCTCCGGCAAAGCTGGAAAAATGGAAACGGGGGTACGAGTCCCGTGATCGCCGGCGGACTGCTCTACGTTTACGATCCCGGCGGTGGTCTCCGGATATACTCGCCGGAAACCGGCCGCCAGATCGCGCGATTGGAGTGCGGCAGCGGCCACTGGAACAGTCCGATCGTGGCGGACGGACGCGTGGCGCTGCCGGAAGGGAATGCAAACCAGCACCACACTAGCGGAGTGTTCAATATTTGGCGCTTGCCGTGAAACGCTAGGTGACGGACTCGTCCGCGTCCCAGATCGGTATGTCTCCTCCCGACTGAGAGTACATGTCTGGCTGCCCCAGCAGGCGTGCGATTAGCCCGAGCAACTCATCGTCATCCCATGGCTTCTGCACAAAAGCCTTGGCTCCCGCTTTTAGCGCGCGTTCCTTGTTTCCGCGAAGATCGCGACCTGAGACCACGATGACGGGCATTGGAGGGAGGGGAAGGCTTCCACGCAACCGCTTCAGCACGACGAAGCCGTCGCCTGCAGGCAGACCGAGACCCAGATATTATTCGAGCGTTCGTGCGGGCTGAACACGTGCTCTCCCGGTTGAGATCCTGGATCAAGCGGAAGCGGCGGCCGCTTCGCGCCTCGCGGACCCCGGAGGAGGACGATAAAGTCTACTCGAGGCCGCCGTTCTCCAAAACGGGAAGCTATTCGTCCCGCACCGGTGCGCAACCAACCGGCAACTCCTAACCAGGGAATCCTTTGGGTATCCCGTTTCCCGGCTTCATGGGTCCTTTCATCGCGCTGGTCGAGTTCTTGGGAGGCGTCGCACTCGTGATCGGTTTGCTGACCGGCTGGCGGCGCTCGGCATCGCGTGCGACATGATCGGCGCGATCACGTTCGTGCACTTCAATCTGAACCAGCCCCTCAACCCGCTGGTTCTTTGCCCGCTCGCGGAAGAGATAGAGTGAACCGAGCACCTTCCCCCTCGGCGCTCTCGACGGTGAGATCGCCCTTCATGGCGCGGGCGAGGTCGCGGCTTATCGCCAATCCCAGCCCGACGCCGCTCTCCCGATCGGAGAAACTCTCCTTAAGTTGGACGAACGGCTCAAAGATGTCTTGATGCTTGTCAGCGGCGATGCCGATCCCAGTGTCGCTGACGCGTAGCGTGACCGTGTCGTCCGTCGCCGCGCAGTCGGCACTGATGTGACCGCCCGCGGGCGTGAACTTGATGGCGTTGGACAGAAGGTTGACCAGAATCTGAGACACCCGCTCGGGATCAGCGCGCGCAAGGATGCTCTTGTCTCCCGCGATTCCGTCGAACACCACCCCCTTTTGCCCAAAGAGCGGCTGGATCAGCTCGATGGCGTGCTGCATCGCATTGCAGGCTTTGACGTCCGCCGCCCGGTACGACAGACGGCCGCTTCCGACTCGTGCGAAGTTGAGGATTTCGCTGATGAGGGCGGTGAGATGCTGCTGGTTGGTTTTCACCCGCGCGAAATCGGCGTGCTGACTCTCGGTCACGGGTCCCCGGAGGCCCATGTCCAGGATATCGATGTAGCCGCCGATTGCATTGAGTGGCGTGCGCAGCTCGTGGCTCATCGCGCCGAGGAACGCCGTCTTTGCCCTGTTTGCGGTCTCGGCGCTCCGTTGGAGCACGAGCGCCAGGTCGTATACCTGCGCGTTGTCGAGGGCGAGCGCCCCTCGGGCCGCAACATCTTCCGCGAGCTGTACATCTTCAGGGCTATACGAAAGACTGCGTTGAGCGCTGACGAACGTGATGGCACCGAGTAAGCGTTTTCGAGCAATGAGCGGTACCGTTAACAAAGATCCGATTCCGAGTTGACGCAGGATGTGCAGACTCTCCGGCGTGTGCGCGGTCGCCGCGAGCGTGGCCTCGATATTCTCGGTGATGGCGATCGTCCGTGCGTCCCGCAGCATCGCGGGTGCTCCGAATGGATCGTCTGGCTCGGGAGCCCAGCTGGCCTGGAGTCGCTGCGCGAGCTTCTGCTTTCCCGGATCTGGGTGGTAGATGCCAAGGCGGTGAATCGCCTCACCCTCTTCCAGAATGTCCACAATGCACCACGCGCCCAAGCTAGGAAGCGCGAGCCTGGTTAGGGCGACAAGTGTGCTGGACTGATCCACGGATTCGGCAAGCAGACGACCTGCCTCAGCCAGGAAGGCCGCGCGACGGCGTGCTGCCTCGGCGTCGTCGGCGAAACCTCGCTCGCGCAGCGCGCCGAGAAGCATCTGCTCCGCAACCTCGCGCTGGAGTTCGAGCGCATCATCCGATCGGCTTGACTCGCGAATCTGGATGCCGAGTGCCTCGATGTGTCCATCATTCGCCATCACGGGCCACACACTGCACTGCCACGCCTCCGCTCGCTTGCTCGGCACGTCGATGCGCTGATCCAGTAGCTCGATGCCATCGTGAGCTGCCCGATCGAGAATTGAGTTCAGCGCACGCCCTTCAGTCGCCGTTAGCGCATCGGCGATTGGCGCCCCGAGCGCGTCACCGTTGGCCAAACCAGCCAGCCGGCGGAACGAGGAGTTGGCGTAAACGAGGATGTGCTCCGCGCCCCGTGTGATCGCGAACGGCAGCGGGGCCTGTTGCATGTACTGCTGCAACGCCTCCTGAACGGTAGGCTCGTTCGCATCCGTGGCGGCGTTGGGCCACTTTCTGGATTTCATTCCAGCTATTTGGCGCGCCTTGCCTTAGCCACCTTCGGCCGCAAGGTGGGCACACCGGTGATTATTCCATCGTACTCCGTGAGTGGACCACCAATGACCACTCCCTTAGCGGTGACCTCGTACGTCCTGAATTCATGGCTGTGGTCGCTCCCGCGCATCTTGATCACTGCCATCACTCGCCGGAGCTCTCCCTCCATTTCAACGTATCGCTGTATGATGATCTCGTCGGTGATGAACGACACCTTCTCCGTTGTAAAGCGTGCCTCGGAGAATGCCTCGGAGACTTC
>CAAGKR010317844.1_pt1 | contig 13312 bp, 7 predicted proteins | sample 2556971 | NCBI WGS metagenome assembly CAAGKR01 (sample SAMEA5207829, study PRJEB30636) | soil metagenome | biome: forest; feature: boreal; material: soil | place: USA | collected 2011-09 | depth 1 m | reverse complement strand
CTGCGCACGAATCCCGGCGGATTGCTGAACCAGGGAGTGCGGGTATCGGATCTGTTTCTGAATCCTGGGCAGAAGATCGTGAGCATGCGCGGCCGGCTTCCCGAAGCGAATCGCGAGTACGCCGACACAGCCAAACAGCGCTGGCCGAATCTTCCGCTGATCGTTCTGGTCGATGGTCGCAGCGCCAGCGCCGCGGAGATCGTGGCTGGTGCGCTGCAGGATCACGATCGCGCGCTCATCGTGGGAACGCCGACGTACGGAAAGGGGAGCGCGCAGAGCGTCGTATCATTTGGCGACCAGGGCGGCCTCAAGCTCACCACCGCAAGGTGGTTCACTCCCGCGGGCCGATCGATCACCCGCCGTCAGCCGAGTGACGACGAGACCGATGACACCCCGCCGCCAGCTAAGCGAGCGCGATTTCATACCGATGCGGGACGCGTGGTGTACGACGGTGGCGGAATTACGCCCGATGTGATCGCGGGCGACAGCACGACCCCGTTCCCCGAAGCGAGGCTCATTCGCGCCCTCGGCGCAAATGCCGGCCACTTCCGCGACGCGGTCACGGACTACGCGCTCTACCTGAAGGCCACGCACGGGGTATCGTCGCCCGATTTCGTGGTGACGCCGGCGATGCGCGACGAGGTCTGGAAGCGCATGCGCGAGCGGGGCATCGACATTCCACGCTCGGTGTTTGACGAAGGCGAGCCGCTCGTGTCGCGGATCATCGGGTTCGACATCGCGCGTTACGTGTTCGGGAGCGAGGCGGAGTTCAGGCGCCGCGCGTCCGTAGACACGCCGCTGCAAAAGGCGCTGGAGCTGGCACACGGCGCGGCGAGCGAGGCCGATCTGCTTCGCAAGGCCACCGCGCACGCGCAGCCGGCCGACAGCGTGGAAGGTCAGTGAGCGAGCGGGTTTTCATCATCGGACCGGGTCACGTGGGGCGCGGACTTCTCCGCGCCTTTCGTGCTTCGGGGGTCGAAGTTGTCGGCCTTCATGGCAAGCGTCCGTCGGGCGTCGCTACTTCTACGGGAGCGCTGCCGAGGGAAATGGCGGCCGCGAATGTAGTGATCGTGTGCGTTCGTGATCCACAGCTCGACGAGACCATCGATGAAGTGATCGCCGCTGCCGGGGACGGACGGGTCGCGCGCGGCACGGTGATTCTTCACACATCCGCGATCGCGGAGCCCGCCGGCCTGGGAAGGCTCAATCGGTCAGGATATCCGTCCGGGACATTCCATCCGCTGGTGCCGTTCAGCGATCCGGAAATTTCCGCGGAGCTTTTGCGCAAGGGATGGATCGGCATCGACGGGGAGAACGAAGCAAAGAATGCATCGCGGCGACTCGCCGGTCACCTTGGAGCGCGGACGCTCGACATCCCGCCTGGAAAGAAGCCCGCCTACCACGCAGCGGCTGTGATCTCTTCCAACTTCCCGGTTGTTCTCGCCTCGGTCGCCGGGCACCTGCTCCACGACATCGGCGTTCCCGACTCGAGCGCTTACCAGGCAGTAGAGAGCCTGATAAGTGGCGCGCTCGCGAACATGAAGCAGGCTCTTCCCGACGACGCGCTCACGGGCCCGATCGTGCGCGGAGACATCGAGACGGTGGGGAAGCATCTGCGCGCGCTGGAGAAGCATGGGAGCGCGCTCGAAGTCTATCGCGCCCTCTCAGCCGCGGCGGTGGAGATCGCGCGGTACCGCGGCGTGGATCAGAAGAAACTGGCGGCCGTGGCGGGGATGCTCAGGCCAACCGCACGGCAGTGAGCTAGTAAGCCGCTCCGGCCATCGCTGACTGATCCACGACCTTCACACCCTTCGGCACCGCGAAGCGGAAACTCGAGCGGCTCAAATCCGGATTCGGCGTGAAGCTCGTGATCACCACGTGCCGCTTCAATCCGTTCGCAGTCTCGAGGTCAAACTGTCTGATGCTCGAATCGTTGTCGTCGATCCAGACCTTCGCGCTCGTGAAACCAGCGTTGGCGCGCTTCGGCACCAGCGTGATCGCATGGGTCGCGCGGCCACCGAGCGTCGCGCTGCCGGCCGAGGACACGGTGAAGCGCGTACGCGGAGAATTGAGAAACTGGTCGGCCGGATCGACTGAGCTGGCATTGTCTCCGGTGTACGGCATCCGAACCACTTGCCCGGGAACGCTGCTAGGCAGATAAAGCCAGAGCGTCGAGCCGTCGGCCGCGACGCGGTCGCCGCTCTCGAAGTTGATGCTGAGAAGATTCGGCCTCCTGCGCAGTATCACGCCGTTCGTCGTCTGCGTGGTGCCGGTGAGCGGATTGGTGAGTGTCTGCCTGAATTCCGCCCGCATGGTATTGAGGCGCGAATACGCGGCCGCCGCGCGATCGATGATTGCTTCGGCGCTTTGCGCGCGCGCCGAAATCGGTAGCGTGGCGAAGGCGATCGCGGCGAGACAGGTGAGCCTTTTCATCATGTAGGCGTACCCTGCTACAGCCGTGCCGTTCCGGCTTTTGCGGGAGGAATGCTGCGGCCGATAGCAGCGGCCACGGCGCGAAGCTCGCCGACCAGCTGCGTGAACTGGTCCGGATACAGCGACTGCGCGCCGTCAGAAAGCGCGCGATCGGGCTCTGGATGCACTTCGATGATCACGCCATCCGCACCGGCGGCAACGGCGGCGCGAGCCATCGGAATCACTTTGTCGCGCAGTCCGGTTCCGTGGCTCGGGTCCGCGATGATCGGCAAGTGGGAGAGCCGGTGAACAATTGGGATCGCGGTGAGATCCAACATGTTGCGGGCCGCCGGATCGAAGCTTCTGACGCCGCGCTCGCACAGGATGACATTCCCGTTTCCTTCCGCGAGGATGTATTCGGCGCTCAGGAGAAGGTCGTTGATCGTCGCCGCCATGCCTCGCTTGAGCAACACGGGCTTCTTCATCTTGCCGACCATCTTCAGCAGCGAATAGTTCTGCATGTTGCGCGCGCCGATCTGTATGCAGTCGGCGACTTCCGCCACCATCTGGGCTCCTTCGGAATCCATCGCCTCGGTGACGATCGGAAGGCCGGTCTCCTTGCCAGCGCGCGCGAGCAGCGAAAGGCCTTTCTTCCCCATTCCCTGGAAAGAGTAGGGAGAGCTGCGCGGCTTGAACGCGCCGCCGCGCAACGCGTTGCCGCCCGCTGCTTTTACGATTCGCGCCGCGGAAAGAATTTGCTCTTCCGATTCGACCGAGCACGGCCCGCCGATGACGACCACGGCATCGCCACCAACGGCGACTCCCGGCGCCAGCGTCACCACGGTGTTTTCGGCCTTCCACTCACGCGAGACCTGCTTGTACGGCTGCGTGACGTGAATGATCTGTGCGACGCCCGGCAACGCTTCGATCCTCGAGGCATCCACGCGCCCGTCGTTGCCGACGAGTCCGACCGCGGTGCGCTGGGCGCCCGGCATCGGCCTCGCCTCGTAACCCATCTCCTTGATGATACTGACCACGCGATCGACGTCTTTCGCCGTCGCGTCGTGCTGCATGACTACTAGCATGTTAAGCGGTGACTGGCGCTGTGTCGGCGGCTTCGGCGGGCTCGTCGTGCAGCTGCGGTGTGTGCGCGGGATGCGCTGGCGATATGGTCTCATCGACGGTCCTGCCGCGCATGCGTACGCTGACCAGCGAGGATACCCCGGGCTCCTGCATCGTCACGCCGTACACCGCATCAGCCGCTTCCGTCGTCGTGCGCGGGTTGTGCGTGATCACGATGAATTGAGTGTTGGCCTTGAACCGATTGAGCATCCGGACGAAGTGACCAATGTTCTGATCGTCGAGCGGCGCATCCACCTCGTCCAGCAGGCAGAAAGGGCTCGGCTTAGTCAGGAAAATTCCGAACAGCAACGACAGCGCCACGAGCGCCTTCTCTCCGCTCGAGAGGAGGTGAATCCGCTGCGTGCGCTTCCCACGCGGTGATGCGTGGATCTCGATGTCTCCCTCGAGTGGGCTCTCGGGATTCTCGAGTCTCAGGTCGCACTCGCCGCCGCCGAACAGCGTCATGAAGATGTTGCGGAAGTTCTCGCGCACCTTGACGAAGGTCTGAAGAAATAGCTCCCGCGCCGTCGTGTCGATCTCGCGAATGGCCTGCTGCAGCGAGCCCTTCGCGGAATTGAGATCATCGCGCTGGGTGGTGAGGAAATGGAGGCGCTTGGTCTCCTCCTCGTGCTCCTCGATCGCGAGCGGGTTGACTGGTCCCAGCGCGTCGAGCTGCTCGCGCACCACCGCTGCTTCGGCGCGGAGGGTTTCATCGTCCAGCTCCAGGATCTCCGCCTCGGCGAGCAGTTCGTCGACCGGCTTCTTCCATTCCGCCTCGAGCCGTTCGCGGATGGCCGTTCTCCGTCCGGAAAGCTCGGTGTAGCGGAGCTCCGCGGAATGCAGTTCTTCGCCGAGCGCCGCTACGTGGTGCCGCATTTCCGTGAGCAGATGCTCGTCGTTCGTCAGACGCTCGTCCACTTCGCGTACTGCCTGCTCGGCGTCAGCGAGCCTTTGTTCCGCGTCCTCGAGTGTGGCTTGTCTCGCGTCGAGATCGCTCTGCCACTGTGACAATTGCTGAGTGAGCTGCGCATCCGCGCTCGACAGAGTCGTGAGCTCGAGCTGCAGTGATTCGAGACGCCCCGAGGCAGAAGCGAATTCCTCGTTCAGATGCCGGCGCCGATCCGATGCCACCTCGAGCTGCGCCTGCGCCTGCGCGCGGCGAATCTGGCTCGCCGTCCGCTGCTCGCGAGCCTCGTCCTGTTTCTGCTCGGCCGTCGCCAGCATCTCGCGCCCGGCGGATACGGTGGCTTCGTGTTCGGTGATCCTGCCCTCGATCTCCCGCGCACCGGTCGCCAGCGCCTCCAGACGTGAAACAGTCCCGGCTTCGCGCTCGGCGAGTCTCTCGATCAGCGCGCGGGCTTCCGCGGCCTCACGCGCGGCGCGTTGGTATTGCCTGGCCGCCGCCGCCGATTGGTCAGCTGCCTGGACGTTGGCTCGTGCGGCTTGTGCACCGGCTTCCTGCGCCACGATCTCCGCGCGTTCTGCCGACGCGAGCGCGACCCGCTCGGATTCCGCGGCAGCGGCGGCGTTATGACGGGCGGCGGCGCTATTCGCGACAGCCTGCTTGAGCTCGACGATTTCCGCGCGACGGCGCAGGGGACCAGGGCCGGACTCAGCCGCCGGCAGCCAGATCGCGCCGCGTGCATCAACGAATGCAGTCCCGCTCTCCATCGACGTCACATGCCCCAGAAGGGCGCGAACCCACGCACCCGCCGGAGACGATGCCGTTACCAGTCCAGCGAGCCCGCTCGCCGCATCTGGCGCCTCGGTCGATTGCTCGCACACGGAGTCGACTGGCAGCAGCAGCAGCGGCCCGGGCTCCGCCGATGCGTGCCAGGCCCGCACAGCTTCGGCGACAGATCTGTCGCGGACCAGGACCGCGTTGACGGTCGCGCCAAGAAAGCGCTCGACCAGGGCCGCGGAGTTTACGTCGGCGCTGATGAAGTCGCTGAGAGGACCCAGCACGGCCCCTTCGCCGAAGATGCCGCGATCATGGAGAAGGCGCGCCGCGGCCGGCGCCAATCCAACGCGTTCTCGCTCGAGAGCCTCGAGTGCGTTCAGCTTGGCGACTGATCCCGTGTGCAGCTCGTCGGCGCGAAGGAGATCCGTCCTCGCGGCGTTCTCCCGCTCGCGTGCCTGAAGAAGCACATCGCGCGCGTCGTCCGCGGCAACGGTGGTTTCTGCGACCCGCGTAGCCGCTATGGCAGCTGCGTCTTCCGCGGCGGCTAGATCGCGTCGGGTCGTTTCCGCCGCGTCAAAGAGCTGCGCCTGCTCCGCCTCGAGAGTTGACCTTCGTGCCGCGATCTCCGATCGCTCCCGCTCGCTGCTCTGTCGGTCGAGCTCCGCGCGATGCAGCTCTTCGCGCAGCTCGCGCAACATCCGGTCGCCGTGCTCCATGTTGGAGCGCGCGACACTGAGCGCCCCGCGAACCTCCTCTTCATGCCGGGCGTGAGAGCTCAATGCTTCGTCCGCGGCTCCGAGCGCGGCTTCGAGCTGCGCGAGCTCGCTCGCGGCGCGCTCCAGCTCTGTGTTCACGCGTCCCGCAACCGCATCGCCCTCGCGTCGCTCCTCTTCCGCCCGTTCCCGGCGCGAAGTCGCGTTGCGCAGCCTCTCCTCGGCAACCGCGATCTCGCCGCGAAGCTGTTGAGTGCTCTCGCGCTGATCGGAAACCAGCCGCGCGAGCTCTGTGCGTCTCGCCTCGGCGGTCGTTCGCTCGGCGAGGGCGGCATCGCGCGCCGATTCCGCGTTTCGGAGACGCTCCTCCTCCGCCGGTACCTGCGCGCGAAGGATCGTGACGCGCTCTTCCAGGCGGAGAAGATCGCCGCGCCAGGCGTCCATCTCACGCGAAGCGTGCGCGACTTCGAGCGTGAAGCGCCGAGCCGTCAGCTCGCCGTGACGCTCCGCGCGCTTTCTCTGGCGCGCGAGCGATCGTACCTGGCTCTGGACCTCCGCGATGAGGTCGTCGATGCGGGCCAGGTCGGTCGCGGTTTCCTCGAGCCGGCGCTCCGCGCTCCGCTTGCGGTCGCGATAGAGACCTACGCCCGCTGCTTCCTCGAACAGCTCGCGTCTGTCATCGGGCCGATCGCTCAAAAGCGCGTCTACCATCCTCGCTTCGATTACCACGCCCGAATCCGCGCCGAGTCCGGTGCCGCGCACCATGTCGTGGATGTCGCGCAGGCGGCAGGCGGCGTTGTTGAGGAAGTAATCGCTCTCCCCCGAGCGACTCAGTCTCCGCGTTATGACCACTTCGCGGAACGGGATGTCGAGCGTTCCATCGTCGTTCTCGAAATGCAGCGAGACTTCGGCGACATTCACGGCGCGCCGCGCGGAAGATCCCTGGAAGATCACCTCTTCCATTTTCGCGCCGCGCAGAGTCTTGGCGCGCTGCTCGCCCAGCACCCAGCGCACCGCATCGGAGACGTTGGACTTTCCGCAGCCGTTGGGGCCGACAATCGCGGTCACGCCCGGCTCGAACACCATTTCGGTGCGGTCGGCGAACGATTTGAAACCGTGAATCTCGAGCTTCGTCAAACGCACTAAGGCGCACTCCCGGTTCGGTAGACGAGAACGGGCTTGAGGCCCGCTGCACGTAACGATTTAGTCAATTCGGCCGACTGGGCGGCCGTCGCGAAAGCGCCCGAATAGATCCGTGCGCCTCCATCGTCCTGCATCAGCGTGTACACCGGCAGCCCGCGGGCTGCGTACTTCTGGACGGCCGCGCGTACTGCGTCGACGATCCCGCCCTGAGTGGGCACGCTGTCGACGAGCAACGCCAGCGGTGTCCGCGTGACGTGTTCGGCGGAGTCGTTGGACAGGAATCCCGACCCACGCAGCGCGCGCAGCAGCGAGTCAGCCTGATCTCTCCTCGTGTAAGCACCAGCCGTCACCCTGTACCATGTTGCTCGCTCCGGACCGATTGGAACCGGCGACACGGCGGCGGCTGGAAGTGCCGCGCCATTTTTCCGCACGAACAAGTTAGCACCTTCGGCGGTGTTTGCGACTAGTAATTCGACGGAGAAAGTCGCCGCCGCTGCCGAGTCATTGACATTTGCGGGCGGAGCAATGTACAGAGTTTCCGGAGCAGGCCTCGGGGGTGGGGGCACAGGCGGGGCAACTGGTTTGGCGGCAACACGTCGCTCGGGTTGTACCGATTGACCAACGCGACCGAGCAGGAGAGCGAGGCCAAGGCCCCCGATCACCAGCACGGCGAGCGCGCCGAGCGCGGGATAAAGCCATTTGCGGCGCGGCCAGTGCGATGCGCCGGCGGCGATTCGGTGCAGTGGGATTTTCAAAGTGCGCGTGGGCCCTGCGACGCGAGCGAGGACGAGCGCCGACGGCGCGTTCTGCAGCTCCGCATCCTTTACCAGGACGGCTCCATCGAGCTGCTCGACGAGATCAGCAAGCCCCGGCGCATCGCTGCTCGCGACGAGAACGAGGAATGCGCCGGCTTCCGCGAAGCCGGTCGCTAGTTTCTTCCACCTCGCGCTCCTCATGATCTCTTCGTCGATCAGCGGATCCGTCCCGCTCGGCATCACGTAGAGATTGTGAGCGCCATCCACTTCGTAGCCGATCTTGTTGAGCGAGACGCCGTACAGGAAGCTGTCGGTTATGCCGTGCGGATCTTCTTCTCTCACGAGGGACCGCAGCGGGGGAAGATCGCCGACGAGGTCTCCCACGACCGATCGTCTGTGCTCGGCCTCCGCGCGCGCAATGCCCAGCGCGACGTAGGCCGCGGCGAGGGGATCAGAGGAGATGACTACGATTGCCGAATAACTGCCCAGGACTGGCGCGACCTGCCTTCCGGCGTCTTCCCATGCGATGGGGCGACCGCCGGAAACCTTCTGGCTCAAGGGGAGCCCTCGTAGATCCAGTATTCGTGCCTGGATGCGCGGCCGATCTTATCGGCCTCGTTGCGCGTCGCAAACGGTCCCATCACGACGCGGAATATCGGTGAGCCGGCGGTCGTCGTTGGGACGACGTGCGCCGCCATTCCGTTGACCTTGATGGAGCTCGCGACCTGTTGCGCCTTGTCTTCGCTCAGTAGCGCCGCGAAAGAAACGGTGAATCCCGCGGACTGCGGCGGCGTAACCGCGACGGATGGCGCGTGAGTGGTGTCGACGGCCGGAGAAGGCGTTGGAGACGGCGCGGTGCTCGATGCCGTGGGGCTGGCGGCGAGCGAGTCACGCACACTATCGCCTCCAAACGTGACGGGCTGGTCGAGACCCTGCGGACGCGGGCGGAACCCGTCCCACGCGAAGAAATACCAGAAATCCTTCGCTCCTCCGGCGACTGTGGATTTTACGTCCAGCTTTTCGGGATCTACCAGTGTCACGTCCCGGTCGTGCAAGAGCGCCAGCATCCCGTCTGGCGTCAGGGCGGGCAGGTCTGTCTCCCATTTCGTCGGAACCGCGCCCACGAGTCTGTTGGTGCCAATCGCGATCACCCAGGCCGAGTCTGCCTTCGGGAAACGCGCGAGCAGATACCGGCCCAGCGGATCCATCCGCAAATCGCTCGGCGGCTGCGGGAGGGCGATGTTCGTCGTTGCGCTCTCCGTGTAGCGATCCACGACGGCGAGACCACTGTCACCTGAAGCGGCCACGTACAGCCTGTCGCCGCTGGGCGTCGGAGCGAGCGCCAGTACGCGGCCTAACAGCGTGATCGCGCCGACAGGCGACAGATCCTTGACCTTGATTCCCACCAGACCGCTGTCGACAGTGAAGTAGACCCTGTCACCGACCTGAGTGCGAACTCCGCGTCCGGAGAGGGGAAGCACGGCGCTGTCCAACGCGACAGAGTCCGGCGGGCGCACTTTCCAGAGGAGAGTCTGCGCGCCCTTATTCCCCGTCGCGATCAGCTCGCCGTTCGGTTGCGCGAAGACGGTGCGCGCGGGAACGGACGGCTTGAACCTCCAGTCACCGCCATTCGGATTGAGCCTCACTATCTCGCCCTTGGCGTTGATGCCGTAGATGTCGGTCCCGTTGGCTGACGACAGGGAAGTGAGCTTCGCGTGCGATGCGTTTCGTACCTCGGTCATCCGAAGGTCGATGCGACCCGGAAAGCCCTTGGAGTCGACGAACGCTATGGTGCCCGCGTCGGCATCGAACGCCAGCACTCGAGAGAGCGCGGGTGCCGCTGAATCCGTCCAGACGGCGGAATCGAGCTTCGGGTAAAGGTAGACCCGCGCCAACCCTCCCCTCCGTGGTATCCGGAGCAGGAGGGCGTCGGAGCCGCGAGCTTCCGCTACCTGAGGGGTGGAGCTGTCAGGCGCTGCCCTGTCGTTGTTGCAGGCTGCACAGAGCAGCGCCAGCAGTAGTAGCCGACGCAACGGTTAGTAGCTCGCTCCCAATGAGAACGTCCAGTTTGGCTTTCGTCCTCCGGTCAGTGGCCGCGCGTAGTCCCAGCGAAGGATCGCCAGGTTGAAGACGTTCACGCGCAAGCCTCCGCCCCAACTGGTGAGCGGATAACGATCGATGGTGGGATCGAAGCTGGCAGGAGCGGTACGAAGGTGCGGCGTGATTCCTTTGGCCCATGCCAGGCCGGCGTCGTAGAAAATGAGTCCGTCCAGCGGCGGCAATCCGAAACTGCTGCCGACGTCGAAGCGCCGTATGATCGGGAATCTCAGCTCCTCGTTGAATACGGCGACGCGGCTGCCGACGAGCTGCGCGTTGTTGCATGTGGTCGCCTGACCGATGACTGCGTTGCAAGGGACGAACGCGAAGTTCGCGCGATCGTAGCCGCGAATGAAATCGGGAAGGCCGATGTACTTCGGGAAGAAGTTCTCATCGCGCCCAACCGATACCGAGGAAAGGAATCTCGTCGCGAACGTCAGTGTGTTGAAGATGATCGGATCGTAGCGGCGATAGTCGACGAGGAAGTCGCTGAAGTTGAGCTTCCCGAGATTCTGTGACGCCTGGAAGCGCATCCTGCGGCCGATCACCGGTCCGGTGGTCCCGAACAGCGTGTTGTCGGAGACGAATGCCGCCGTCGGCGTCACGTAGTTGATCGTCGGAAGCGTCTGCTGGTTGTTGAACTGGATGTCGGAGCAGAAGCCTCCATTCTGACAAAGCTGAGTGACGCCGACTATTGTCTCGGAAATGCTGTTGAGCTGAACTCCGGTCTCGACCCGCGTGAAGCGGTTTAACGGGTACTGTCCGGTCAGGAAAACATTGCGCACCACATATCGCAGGTAGTCTTGCTCGAACACCGTATTCCCATTTGCATCCGTGGTCGGCTGCGGGCTCGGGAGCGGAACGTACACAGGGTCCTGTGAGATTCCTGTCGTGTACTGGAGACGGTGGCTCAGGTTGGCGTAGCCGAGGAATACGCTGGCATCGCTCAATCTGCCATAAACGTTTCCGGCGACAGCGAGCTGATGATTGCCGAGCAGATCGCTGAAGACGAAGGCGGTACCGCCGGCGAACATTCCGTTGGTCGCGTAGCCGACCGACGGATCAGCGATGTAATCCGGGTGGAACGAGACGTGGTACGGATGCTCCTTGAACCGGGTCGTGTCGGGCAGACCATACAGCGGGTCGGTCATGAGTGTCGCCAGGCTCGGCGCGACTTCTACAATCGCTTCGTTTGTGGAGAGCACCGATGATTGCCGCGAGCCAGCCGAGCTGCGATACGTCGACGTTGGCTCACCAGTCCGGGGCCGCAGAGTAAGCGAGTCCCGGGCCTTTACGGCATTCGCGGAATCGACGTTGACTGTGCTCGCCACGCGAGCCGCTGCGTTCGGATTGAACGCCGTTTTCTTGAGCGCGCGCGGGTTGTCGATCGTCCAGACGGTGTAGTCGCCCTTCTCGAAGTTTGTATAGGCGATCCTGTCAGCTGTCCGTGCCCAGCTTATCGCAGGGCTGTATTCCGTGATCGCCGAAACGCCGCCGAGCACGTTCGTCAGCTGATAGTGCTGCCGGTCGGTAAAGTCGAACAGGAAAATGTTGGGGACGCCGGTGCGATCGGAGACGAACGCGACCTGCCGTCCGTCCGGCGACCAGGCCGGATTGAGATTGAGACCCGCCTGATTGGGGAGAACCTCGATCGCGCCCGACTTCAGGTCCATCACGGCTATGCGCCACTTGGCGAACTTGAGAATCGACAGGTCGGTTTCAGGGCTCCGATCGGTCGCAAAGGCGAGTCGCTGGCCATCGGGTGACCAGGCGGGCTGCAGGTCGCCGTACTGATCGTTCGTGAGCTGGCGCAGGTTCCTGCCGTCGGCGTCGACGATGTAGAGATCGGTGATGCCTCCGTGAGTGCCGCTGAAGGCGATCTGCCGGTCATCCGGTGACCATACGGGGCTCCAGATCGCGTCGACCGAAGGAAGGTCGATCCGGTTCTTCACGTCCGTACTGGCAACGTCCATCAGATAGAGCACGTCCTTGCCTTCGCGCTGCGCCGTGAATGCGAGCATGCGGCCGCTGTTCGAGAACGAGCTCTGCGAATAGAGAAGTCTCAGCTCCTCGAAATTCGGATTGAGAGTGCTCTCGACGAGACGCTTGATACGCTTGCCGGTGTGCGCGTCGGCAAGCCAAAGATCGATGAACAGCTCGCCGCGCTTCTCGTTTCCGTTGGAGAGGAACGCGATGCGGTTGCCGTCGTTGGAGAGTGACGGCGCCAGGAAGATCTGGCCGCCGCTCTTCTTTTCAGTGAGGAGCGGCTGCGAGAAGGCGCGGGGCCTCTCCAGCCCGGCCGCCTGAGGCAGATACTTGGCATTGATCGATTCGCGCCAATCATCGCTCAGCTCGTGGAGCGTGAGCCCGAGCTGGCGCTGGAACGCGCGAGCGATTCCAAGAGTCGTCACGTTCTGGAGGATCTCGCCGATCGCGGCGTCACCCCAGCGCTCGCCGACGTACTCCCAGAGCGACTCTCCGTAACGATACGGAAAATACTTGTCGGGCCGCTCGGTCATCTGCTCGATCGTCGGCAGATTGCCGTTGACCGCCGCGTCGCGCAGCCAGGTTGTTGTCAGCGTGTGGTTCGGGCCGCTCGACAGATACTCCGCCATACCCTCCATGAACCAGTACGGTGGATCGATCTGGTTGAGCGTCTGCACGTTCGCGCCGGCCTTGCCTCGCGCGATGATGTCGTACTGGAACTCGTGCACCATTTCGTGCGTGAGTACGTGCTCGAAGCTGCCGAGATCCCCCGTGAGCGGCAGAATCATGCGGCCCCGTGCGTACTCAGTCACGCCTCCCGTTCCCTCGCCCAGGTCGCCGGTGACGTTGTTCTGTCCGAACTCGGCCCTCGATGCGAAAATGACGATTGGTTTTTTCTCGCGGAACTGGTGGTCGAGGACGCGCGAAAGGCGCGCGTAGGACCGCTCCGCCATCCGGGCCGCATCCATCGCGCCCTCTTTCTCTTCCGGATAGTAGTGAACGAGCCAGTGCTCCGTCTCGATCACTCTCCAGTCGAAGTGCTTGTACTGAACCTGATTCTGTCCGAAATACTGCTGTGCATCGAGGCGAGTCGCGCACAGTAGGACCGCCGCAATGGCGAGAATCCTTGCCGCTTTCATCTGCGTTACTCCGGTGGCTCCAACGCAACGACTTCCGCATCGCTCCAGAGTCTTTCGATCTGGTAAAACGAGCGAAGTGTCGGGTGGAAGATGTGAACTACGAAATCGAAGAAATCGAGCAGCACCCAGCGGCCCTGTTGCAAACCTTCGGTATGATGCACGCTCAGCCCCGCTTTTTTCATCTCGGATATCACGTGCTCGCCGATCGATCTCACGTGGGTATCGGAGGTCCCGCTCGCGATGATGAAGTAGTCCGTCATGTCG
>CAAGKR010268586.1_pt1 | contig 13312 bp, 11 predicted proteins | sample 2556971 | NCBI WGS metagenome assembly CAAGKR01 (sample SAMEA5207829, study PRJEB30636) | soil metagenome | biome: forest; feature: boreal; material: soil | place: USA | collected 2011-09 | depth 1 m | reverse complement strand
GTGAACACGCTCAAGGTTCAACCGACCAGCGGCACCCTTTCGCCGAACACCCAGTACCAGGTGACGATCGGGCCGGGCGCCAGGACTCAGGCCGGCAATGCCCTGCTGACCAGCCCGAAGACGATCACTTTCGTCACCTCGCCGTCGGCGACTCCAACTCCCACGCCCAGGCCGACAGCCAGCCCGACACAAGGGCCGCTGGCCGAGCACAAGCTCACCTCCGTGCCGTCGGGCACCACCGAAACCCCGCAGTGGTCCGCGGATTCCACCACCCTCTACCTCGTCGGCGACAGGGGCGCCCTTCAATCGGTCACTGCGAGCGACGGCAGTGTGAAGGTCCTGGTCGCGGATGGCGTCTCGTTCCTCTCGATCGCGCCGGCCGGCGACAGGCTTGCCTTCGTTCGCGCAGGCAACATCCAGGTCTTGACCCTCGCCTCCGGGTCGACCGCGGATGTCGCTGCGGTGTCAGGGCTCACTGCCCTGAGCTGGGTCAAAGACCAGTTGTTCTGGGCGACTGGCGACGGCGTGTTCAAGGCAGCCCCCGACGGTCCAACCCAGGTTGCAGCAGGCCCGCACGGCAATGCCTCCATCGTTTCAATCGCACCCGACGGCGCGCACGCCATCCAACAGGAGGGCAACTCCCTTTCGGTGCTGGACCTCGCGACCACCAAGAGCACAAAGCTCGGTGGAGACGCAGCTGCGTTTCTCGGCTGGTCGCCTGACGGGTCGCGACTCCTCTACAGAGGCAACGATGCGACGGTGGTTGCCGACGCTTCAGGACAGACGATTGCGACAATCCTCTCAGGCGACCCGAGCTGGTCGGTCAACGACGAGATACTCGTCGGCAACGACACCTCCCTCATCGCGGTACGGCCCGACGGTTATGGGCTGACCAAGCTGAGCACAGGGACCTATCGCCAGCCGGTCTGGGCGCCGAACGGAACCACTTTCGCGTTCGTCCGCGGAGGGGCGATCTGGAGCGCGACTGCTGCTCCTCTGGCGCCCGAGCCCGCGGCAATCGATCAGGCCTCCGCCGTTGTGACCTCGTTCATGAATGCCAGGGTTAAAATCGATTCCAACCTGGCCGGCACTTACCTCGACGGCAAGGGCAAGCAGGCCTACTCGAGCAGTGGCCTGCCACTGTTGATCAGCGGCGACGCAAGCTTCTCGCGCTTCTACGTGGTCGCCCAGGAGATGACCGAGCGTCACCCCGACACAGCGAGGTTTGTAGTTCGCCTCGTGCTGACCAAGGGCACGCTCGACGTGAGCGATTACGACGAGACGCTCACCCTCAAGCGAGACCAGGCAAGCGATCCGTTCCTCATCGACCAGGCCACCGCCGGCCCGACCCGTGACCTTGGCAAAGGCGCGGAGGTAGTAAGCGTCGACATCGCAGCGGGCACCATCAAGGTGGTCTTCGACAGCGACCTTGTCTCGAACACCGTTGCGGATGGCGTCGTCCTCCTCGACGATAAGGGCACGCGCGCAGGCGGAGCATCCACCTACGCGAATCGCACGGTTGTCATCACCGGCCTGGAGCTGGCGCCGGGCGCCTACTACAAGCTTGCGGTGCTCACGACAGTGCAGGACGTGAGCGGTCGCAACGTCCCTTCTGAATACGACCTCAGCGTCGTTGGGCCGGCGGCATCTGTCTCGACCGGCGGCCAGGGCGACGTGGGCAACCCGCAGCCCGAGCCAAGCCCCGATCCGACGTCTACACCCGGTCCGACGTCTACGCCCGGACCAACATCCACGCCCGCGACGACATCATCGCCATCGCCCGTGAGCTAGAGCAGCTTCAACTTTCGGGCAGCGCGGCATAGAGCGGTGACCGAGCCCGAGTGGCCGATGGTTCCGGCGAGAGCCGCCTCCAGCGCCTCGGCGAACGGCAGCCGCAGCACCTCCATGTCCTGCTCGTACGTCTCCGGGCTGCGCTCCGACTGGGTGATGTTTTGGGCTAGGAAAAGGTGGGCGCGTCCCGTCAGAAACGCCGCCCCGTGCACTACCCCGAGCGATGTGTAGCTCTCAGCGAGGAGGCCGGTTTCCTCCGCAAGCTCTCGGCGAGCGCAGGCGACAGGTTCCTCTTCGCCGTCGAACGTGCCTGCAGGCACCTCCCACGACGACTCGTCCCATGCGTGCCGCCACTGGCGAACCAGCATCGTGTCCTGGTTGTCGAAGTACGGGACGATGAAAGCCGAGTCGGGATTGACCAGGACCGTGTAGCGCGCCTCGGGCCCGTCGGGAAAACGGATCACGTCGTCGCGCAGCGTGAACGGACCCGACTGTCCAGCGACCGAGGAGGCAGCGACCTCGAACGGCCTGCCGCTCGCCGGGTGCGAGAACTTGCTCAGTGCTTTTGCACCATCACCGCCACCGCTGCCGCAGCCGCTGCAACGTGACGTGGGTCTGCGCCGTAATCGAACGGCGAAGTCTCGCCTGCGTATTTCTTGGCCTTCTCAACCAGGTCCGGATGGTCCTCGATGAAGCGCGTGCTCAGATTTCCGGCACGGAAGTCGGCGCTCTCGAGGATCGCGCGGTGATAGTTGATAGTGGTCGCGGGCCCGATGACGACGAACTCGCGCAGTGCCCGGCTCGCACGGGCGATGGCCTCGGCGCGGTCGCTGCCGTGGACGATCAGCTTCGCGACCAGCGAGTCGTAGTTGGGAGGCACCTCGGAACCCGGGCCGAAGCCGGAGTCGACGCGGACGCCAGGGCCGGCCGGAGCCACCCACCGCGCGATGCGCTTTGGGTTTGGCATGAACTTTCGCAAGGGGTCCTCCGCATTGATGCGCATCTCGATGGCGTGGCCAGTCCAGGTCACCTCCTCCTGCGTGACGCTCAGTTCCATGCCAGCGGCAATTCGGATCTGCTCCTTGACCAGGTCGATGCCTGTCACCGCCTCGGTGATCGGATGCTCTACCTGCAGTCTCGCGTTGACCTCCAGGAAATAGAACTCGCCATCGCTGAATATGAACTCGACGGTTCCAGCGTTGACATAGCCCGCGGCCCTGGCTGCCCGGATCGCGGCCTCACCCATGGCGGTTCGGATCTCGGGCGTCACCGCCGTTGACGGGGTCTCCTCCATGATCTTTTGGTGGCGGCGCTGGATGGAGCATTCGCGCTCGCCGAGGTGCACCGCGTTGCCATGGCTGTCGCAGATCACCTGAATCTCGATGTGGCGCGGCTTGCGAACGAAGCGCTCCAGGTAGATGGTCCCGTCGCCAAACGCCGAGCGCGCCGCCTGAGCGCTGCTCTCGATGGTGGCAACGAGCTCGGCCTCCGACTCCACCACCTTCATCCCAATGCCACCGCCGCCGCCTGAGGGTTTGACCATCACCGGAAAGCCGATCTCGCGGGCGGCTGCAACCGCCGCTGCCGGGTCCCCTATCGCTCCGCTGCCCGGTGTCACGGGCACGCCGTTATCGACTGCCATCTGGCGCGCGGCAAGCTTTGAGCTCAGGGCCCGCATCGCCGACGCCGGCGGCCCTATGAACTTGATCCCCGCCGCCTCGCAGGCATCCGGAAAAGCTGACTTCTCGGACAGAAAGCCATAACCCGGGTGGATCGCCTCTGCGCCGCAATCGTGCGCGACCTTGACGATGCGCTCGAGCTGGAGGTAGGACTCTCCGGGCGGCGCGCCGCCGATGTGGTGAGCCTCGTCCGCATAGCGGGTGTGAATCGCGTTGCGGTCGGCGTCCGAGTAGACCGCGGCGGTGGCGATGCCGAGCTCGCGGCACGCGCGCATAACGCGGATGGCGATCTCGCCACGATTGGCGATGAGGACCTTCTTAAACAATTTTCTCTTCATACGACAACAGTGGAGCGAAAGGCCGGATTTACTCCGGCCGTCCCCAAGGCGTCCACTTCCAATCGCCGCCAAGCGCTCCTGCACCAAACCCCAGGAGGGGGTCCGTGGGGGAGGACCGCAGTCCTCACCGCGCTCTCATCCGACGGCTAGCAAAGGCTGGCTAGGGGGCACCACCTCGCCCTCTTTGACGTAGACCTCGCGCACCTTGCCAGCGACCGTGGTGACAATGTCGTTCTGCATCTTCATCGCCTCGAGCACAGCGACCACGTCGCCGAGCTTCACGTCGTCACCAGCCTTGACCGGAAGCCTGACGATGAGGCCCTGCATGGGCGCGATCACGGTGCCCTCGCCGGAGCGTGGCGACGCCGGAGCAGCCGCCGGCGTCGAGGCACCGGCGTCACCAGGCATCACAGTCATACCGGCCCCGCTGACCCGAACCTTGAAGACCTCGCCCTCAACCTCGACGTCGAACTCGGCGCTCACGGCGGGAGCCGTCGGCGGCGATGTTGGTGCCGGCGCGGGAGCGGCAGGCTCGGGCGCCGCTGCTGGGGCGGGCTTCCGCGACGCCTTGGCTTCAGGTTCCGGCCCTCGGAGATAGTCGGGCGCGAGCTGCGGAAAGAGCAGGTGGATGAGCACCGATTCGTCATCGGGCTCGTACCCCATCTTCTTCAGTTGCAGGCGCGCCGCTCCCACCTGGGGCTCGAGCAGGTCGGCGGGCCGAATGGTGATGGGCTCCTCGCGGCCGAGGACGAGCCTGCGCAGCTCAGGGTCGGCAGGGAACGGCGGGCGCCCGTAAAGGCCCTGCAGATAGTCCTTGAGCTCCTGCGTGACAGTGGCGTAGCGATCACCGCCGATCACGTTGAAGACCGCCTGGGTGGCGATCATCTGGCGGATCGGTGCGACCAGTGGCGGGTAGCCTAGCTCCAGGCGTACGTGGTTGGCCTCTTCCAGCACCTTGGCGGTCCGGCCAATCGCTTTGTGCGACTCAAGCTGGCGGTGGACGTCCTCCAGCATCGAGCCGGGCATCTGGTAGCGGAGGATGCTCGCATCGACCCGGTCGGCGACAGGGCTCAGGTTCTCGATGTGCTTGCGCTTGAGGACCTCAACGTCGTGCTGGACATCCCACATCTTCTCGAGGTCGAGACCCGTGTCGTACTCGCCTCCCTTGAGCGCAGCCACGACACTCTCGACGGCCGGCTGTGAGGTGCCCCAGGCGAGCGGTGACATCGCCACGTCGAGGATCTCGGCGCCGGCTTCCACCGCCGCCATGTATGCCATGGGGGCCATCCCACTGGAGCAATGGGAGTGAACGTCGATGGGAACGTTGACAGTCTCCTTGAGAGCGGTCACCAGCTCCCACGTCGCCTGCGGGCTGAGCAGTCCTGAGGTGTCCTTGATCACCACCTCGTGGCAGCCCATGTTGACAAGGCCTTTGGCCAGGGAGCACCACAGCTCTATGTTGTGGGCGGGCGAGATGGCGTAGCTGAGGGCGCCCTGTACCTTCTTCTTCGCTTTCAGCGCAGCTGCGACCGTCGCCTCCATGTTGCGCAGGTCGTTGAGCGGGTCGAAGATCCTGAAGACGTCGACGCCGCACTTGGCGCAGTGCTTGACGAAGAGCTCGACCACGTCGTCGGGGAAGTTGCGATTGGCCAGCAGGTTCTGACCCCTGATCAGCGCCTGGATCGGCGTGTTCGGCGTCACCTTCGCCAGATTTCGCAGGTACTCCCATGGGTTTTCGCGGCGGCGGACCTGTATCTCAAAGGTCGCGCCTCCGAACGCTTCCATCGCCGTAAAGCCGATGGCATCCATCTTCGCGGCGATCGGAACGATCTCGTCACCTCGCAGCTGCCCGCCGAGCAGCGACTGCTGGGCGTCCCTGAAAGTGGTGTCGACAAGGCGCAGCCGGGGGACCTTGCGCGCTACGGCTTCAGGATGTTTGGCCATCACGGTCCCGCCAGCGCTGCGCGCTTCTCGGCGTGGCGCGTGGACACTTCGCTGTCGTCGAGCCCGATGATCCGCGCGGCAAGCCACGCCGCGTTCTTGGCGCCAGCCTCGCCGATGGCGACGGTGGCCACCGGGATACCGGCCGGCATCTGCACTATTGAGTAGAGAGAATCAACTCCGCCCAGGTGCTGTGTGGGCACTGGCACCCCGATCACCGGAAGGTCGGTCCACGCGGCGACGACGCCGGGCAGGTGGGCTGCGCCACCCGCCGCCGCGATGACTACCTTGAGGCCGCGCTCGCGGGCTGACACCGCCCATTCCATCACCCCGCGCGGGTTGCGGTGCGCCGAGCACACCTTCACCTCATGGGCGAGACCCAGCTCCTCGAGCACTTTGATGCAGGACTCCATCAAAGGCAGGTCCGACTTGGAGCCGAGGATGACGCCGACGACTGGCTTCACTAAACCGCCTCCGCAGCTATATCCGAACGAAAGAAGGCCCCGGGGAATCGTACCTGCCGGGCCCCGGCCAGCGCCTTGTCACGCGCTTCGCGGACGGTGTCACCAAGGGCAACCGAGGTTACAACGCGGCCGCCGTCGGTCACGAGCCCCTTGCCTGGCTCGAACTTGGTGCCTGCATGGAAGATCAGCGCCCCGCGCGGGATCTCGGCAAGGCCCCTGATCTGGACGCCGAGCTTCATTGCCGCGTCATCCGGGTAGTTCCCCGACGCGACGACGATTGCGACCGAGGCCCGCGGGCTCCAGCGGAGATCGGGAAAGCTCGCAAGCGTGCCCTTGGATGAGGCGAGCGCCAAAGCGACGAGGTCCGACTCGAGGCGCGGGAGCACGACCTGGGCCTCGGGGTCACCGAAGCGAGCGTTGAACTCGATGGCGCGGATCCCGGATTTGGTGAGCATCAGGCCCGCGTAGAGAACGCCCCGAAACTCGTCGCCGGAGGCGGCGAGCTCGCGTACCGCGGGGCGCAGCACTTTATCGACCACCTCTTCGACGACTGCGTCATCGACGCCCAGCGGCGGCGAATACGCGCCCATGCCGCCGGTGTTCGGGCCCCTGTCTCCATCGTGCGCCCGCTTGAAGTCTCGAGCCGGGGCCAGCGCCACGACGTCGGTGCCATCGGTGACGCCGAGCACCGACAGCTCGGGGCCTTCGAGCAGCTCTTCGACCACGACGGTGGCTCCGCTGCGACCGAACTTCCCCTGCACGAGCATTGCATCGATGGCCGTACCTGCCTCGCGGACGTTGGTGCACACCACCACGCCCTTCCCGCGGGCGAGGCCATCGGCCTTGACCGCGACGCGCCCATCACGCTCAGCTGCCCACGCTTTCGCCTGCTGTGGGTCGGTAAAGACCTCGAAATCCGCGGTGGGGATGCCCGCGCGAACCATCAGCTTCTTGGCGAAAGACTTGCTCGACTCGATCCTGCCCGCTCCGCGGTTCGGGCCGAAGACGTTGAAGCCCGCGGTGCGAAGCGCGTCACCGACGCCGGCGTCGACCGCGGCCTCGGGGCCGAGGATCACGAGGCCGAGGCGCTCGCGCTTGGCGAACTCGACGATGCGCACCACGTCAGCGGCGCCGATGGGGACGTTTCGCGCCATGCCGCCGGTCCCTCCGTTGCCTGGGGCGCAGTACACGCGCTCGACGAGGTCCGACTGGACACACTTCCAGACGAGCGCGTGCTCGCGCGCGCCAGAACCGACGACGAGGACCTTCACCGGCGAACTATCGCATCGCTGGCTGCCAGTAACGCCCCGCTCCCCGACCCTGCGCGCAAGCGGCGTTAAGGATGGGCCCTACTGGGTGCTCCCCTGCGGGGAGAGGGAGCCATGCGATGGCGGCCGGCTATTCCCACTCGATGGTGCCGGGCGGCTTGCTCGTGATGTCGAAGACGACTCGGTTGACGCCTTTGACCTCGTTCACTATCCGGTTGCTGATGCGCGCCAATACCTCGTAGGGCACTCGCGCCCAATCGGCTGTCATCGCGTCCTCGCTGGTGACAACGCGGACAGCGACGACGTTGGCGTAGGTCCTGTAGTCGCCCATAACGCCGACGGTTTCGAGGGGGGTCAGCACCGCAAATGACTGCCAGACCTGGCGGTAGAGGCCGTTGTTTTTGATCTCGTCGATGACGACCCAATCCGCATTGCGCAGGATCTCCAGCCGTTCAGCTGTGACTTCGCCGAGGCAGCGGATTGAAAGGCCCGGGCCTGGGAAAGGTTGGCGGTAGACCATCTCCTCAGGCATTCCAAGCTCGAGGCCGACCGCCCTCACCTCGTCCTTGAAGAGGTAACGGAGGGGCTCGATGAGCTGGAAGCGAAGGCCGGGGGGAAGCCCGCCCACGTTGTGGTGGGTCTTGATCTTGACTGCCGTCGACGACACGTCAGGGGCGGTGGACTCGATGACGTCGGGATAGAGAGTGCCCTGGGCCAGAAAGTCGATTTGGCCAAGGCTCTTCGCCTCCGCCTCGAAAACGGTGATGAACTCGCGGCCGACGATGCGCCTTTTCTGCTCCGGATCGATAACACCCCGCAGCGCCTCGAGGAAACGATCGGTCGCATCCACATAGCGGATGTTCATGTCGAGGTTGCCGTGCATGACGGCAAGCACCCGCTCCGCTTCCTCCTTGCGGAGCAGCCCGTTGTTCACGAAAACGCATGTCAGCTGGTCGCCGATGGCGCGGTGGATGAGCGTCGCCGCCACCGCCGAATCCACGCCTCCCGAGAGTGCACAGATCACGCGGCCGTCACCGACCTGCGCGCGAATTCTTTCGGTGGCCTCCGCGACGAACGAGCCCGCCGTCCACGACCCATCGCAATGGCACACGCCATACAGGAAGTTGCGCAGCACCTCGCGACCGCTCGGCGTGTGCACCACCTCGGGGTGGAACTGGATGCCGAAGATTCCGTGGCCGTTCGTGAAAGCGGCGACCGGTGAGTTGCCGCTGGACGCCAGGGACCGAAAGCCTGGAGGCAGCTCGCTGACGTGGTCGCCGTGGCTCATCCATACCGGGAGCTCGCCGTTCAAGCCCTTGAACAGGCCGTCCGGCTCGCGCACGGCGAGGAGCGCGGGCCCGTACTCGCGAGCATGCCCCGGATCGACCTTGCCGCCGAGGTGATGGGCGATCAGCTGCATGCCGTAGCAGATCCCGAGGACCGGAACGCCGGCCCGAAGCGCCTCGACGTCGACCTGTGGCGCACCTGGCTCGTAGACACTGGAAGGACCGCCGCTGAGGATGAGGCCGGCGGGTTGGCGCTCCTTCAGCTCCGCCCACGGCGTCGTCCCGGGGACGAGCTCGCAGTAAACGCTTGCCTCGCGCACGCGGCGCGCGATGAGCTGGCTGAACTGGGAGCCGAAGTCGAGCACGAGGATCGTCTGCTGACGGGCGCCGCCCTTGGTCTCCTTGCGGGGCCGGGCGGCAACTGCGGTCTTGGCCAGGTCAGCCCTTCCCCATACCGACGTGCTGGGCCTGCTGGAAGCTCTTGCCCTCCGACGTGATCGAAGGAGCAATGACCATTTCGACGTGCTGGAACTCGGCGATGTTGTTGGCCCCACAAACTCCGAGCGCCGATCGCAGTGCGCCAGCGAAGTTCTGGCTGCCGTCGTCAACGCGCGCCGGCCCGAGCAGGATCTCTTTCAGCGTCGCCTTGGTGCCGACGTGGATGCGAGTCCCGCGAGGCAGGTTCGGGTCCGGTGTCGCCATGCCCCAGTTGAAGCCTTTGGACGCGGACTCCTCGGCGCCCGCGAGCGGGGTCCCGATCATCACGGCGTCGGCGCCCGACGCGAACGCTTTGCAAACGTCGGCGCCGATACGCATGCCGCCGTCGGTGATGACTGCCACGCGCCGGCCACCTCGCCTCATGTGCTCGTCACGAGCGGCGGCGACGTCAGCGGTGGCGGTCACCTGGGGCACGCCTACCCCGAGGACCCCTCGCGTCGTGCATGCGGCGCCGGGGCCGACGCCGACCAGGATGCCGGCGATGCCAGTCTCCATCAGCTCCAGCGCGGTCTCGTAGTGGACGCAGTTGCCGACCACGACCGGGATGTCGCAGGACCTGACCAGCTGCTCGAAGGAGAGCTGGTGATACGACTTGGATGAGTGGCGAGCGGTGAGCACTGTGCCCTGCACGACAAAGACGTCCGCGCCCGCTTTCTGCGCCAGCTCGGCTCGCTCTTCGGCGCGAGCCGGGATCGAGGAGACCGCGCAGGGAACGCCTGCCGCCTTGATCGCGTTGATGCGCTCCGAGATGAGCTTGGGCTTGACTGGCTCGCGGTAAACCTCTTTGAGGAGCGCGTTGATCTGCGACTTGTCAGCCTCGGCGATTCTCTTGATGATCGGAGCTGAGTCCTCGTAGCGGGTGTGGACGCCGTCAAGGTTCAGGACCGCCAGGCCGCCAATCTTGCCCATCGCGATAGCGAACTCGACGTCGACGACGCCGTCCATGGCCGAACCCCAGATCGGGATCGGAAGCCTGAGGCGGTCTCCAAGGGAGAAGGTGATGTCGACCTCGTCAGGGTTGAGGGTCACGCCTCCGGGGACGAGCGCGACCTCATCGAATCCGTAAGAGCGGCGGGCGTAACGCCCGATCCCGATCTCCAGGCCAGACTGCTCCCCGGGAACCACGGCGCGGGTTGCGAGCCGACTCTGATTCAGGGTGTGCTTACTCCAATGGCGGTGGGCTTTTCGAAATTATACGAGAAGCCGTGGAGTGACAAGGGTTGCATGCGGTCATTTCGGCGATGCCAAGTTAATGAATGAACGCTTTCGACCATCGTGGCAGGGTTGGCCGGGGTCCCCCCGGCCATAGCTTTGTCCTTAGCACTCGAAACGTGGCGAGGAGAAACTCTTCTAAATCAAATCCCTTCCTTGCACGGAAAGAGAGCAGCCACGTCGGCGAAGCCGACCTGGCGATGAGAGGGAACCCCGGGTTCCCTCTCATACTTATTGTGTGTATCGGACGCTCGAGTACCTGCACGGGATCTCCGACGATGATGTTCGCAGGCTCCGATCGCGTGGCATCAGGCACACGAACCAGCTGCTGCACCGTACCTCTCTCGGCATCGACCGCGAGCGGCTGTCCAAGAGGACGGGCATCAGCCCCGACCGGCTGCTCGAGTTCGCGCACCAGTGCACGCTACTCGAGGTCTCGGGGATGGAGCGCCACCTCCCTGTGATCCGCCGCCTCGGCATCAACTCGATGAAGGGCCTGCGCGCCCAGGACGCACATGACCTGCATCCAAGGCTCCTGGACGCGATAGGCCTTGCCGGACCGCCAACGATTTCGGACGTTCAGTACTGGATCAGCCAGGCCACCGCCCTTGACATCGTCGAAGAACCAGAGGAAAGGGCCGCCCTCCCAAGTACGACCTAGGCGAACACACCCCTGCGCAGCTTCAGGTTGTCGTAGACACCCTGCTGGATCGTCCCCCGCACCTGGTCGGCGATCGCCATCACCAGCGCTCTGTCATCGGCGGCCTCGGGCGGATGGGTCTCGACGTGGACCGGTGGGTGGAACTGGATCCGCCATTTGCTCGGCAGCGGGATCAGGCCCAGCGGCCCCAGCCACGGCCAGAACGGGGTGACCGGTATATAGGGAAGACCGAAGGCCCTTGCCACCGGAGCCAGGTCCGCGATCATCGGATAGATCTCCTCCGAGCCCACCACCGACACGGGGATGATCGGCGCACCGGCGCGTATCGCCGTCGCCACGAAGCCACCGCGGCCGAACCGCCGAAGGCGGTAGCGGTCCTTGAAAGGCTTGCCCGTCCCTCTCACGCCTTCGGGAAAGACAAGGACCAGCTCGTCGCGCTCGAGGAGGCGGCGCGTGTCGTCGGGGTGACCCACCGTCTGGCCCGTGCGGCGCAAAAACCAGCTGAGCATCGGCGTGCCTATGAAAAGTCCAGCGACCAGGGCCCGCACGTGGCGCGGCTGGGGGTGCTCGACGAACATCGCTGTCTTGATCATCGTCCCGTCCCAGGGCAGCACGCCCGCATGGTTTGAAACCAGCAGCGCGCGACCGCTTGCGGGAACGTGCTCGATTCCTGTCGTTTCGACCCGCCAGTAGTCCCTGTATAGGATCTTGAAAGCCAGAAGGAAGGACTCCGTCCACTGCGGATCGAAGCCGAAGTCGTCCACCTCGTAGTTCGCTCCCCGCCTCGCCAACTCACGCTGCTGGTAGGCGAACTGGGCGATCTCCATGATGCGGTTGAGGTCGATGATCTCGTGGCCGGTCACCTCGCGAAGACGCGTCGAGAGCTCGACAAGGCCCTGAATCGCGTACGCAGGCGCGGTGCGCTGCAGCCGGCGGATGGATTTGGGCATGCGCAGGCCGCGCGGTTCGGGCGTCACTATCTCCGCCTTGCGGCTGCGCTTGCGCAGCTCCCGCTTCGGCTCGGTGTACACAGCAGGCTCTACGTTCAACGCTTCACCTGGGAGGTGGGGCCCGAGATGCCAGCCGGCCCCACCCTCGCCTTGCCGTCCCCCAGCGCTTTGCGTTCCGCGCGCCGGCGGCGCTGGAGATAGACCTGGAGCTCGTACTCCTGAGGCGGCGAGGGAGCCTCGATCACCTCAGCATCCTTGCCCAGTGCAAACGCATCCATCACGGCGCGGGTGCTGTAGGCAGGGCTCCAGCCGAACTCGGCGGCGAGTCGCGAGCAGTCAGCGACCGACCCATAGGTGAGCAGGTCGGCGAGATGGCCTGGCAGCACGACTCCCGTTGCCGCCCGGAGGCCTAACCGCGCCATCCACCGGCCGTAGGGAAAGAGCAGAGGAACGGCCCTCCCATGCATGATCGCGATCGCCTGGCTCACCAGCACCACCCCTGCACCGGCGACGTTGAACGTCCCGGCATGCTCGCCCATCGCCGCGCGCACGACAGCCTCGGCAGCGTCCTCCTCATGCAGCAGCTGGAGGCGCGGATCGAAGCCTGCAAAGGTGGGGACGATCGGCAGGAGAAGGTACTTCGCGAGCTTTGAGTCCTCCGCCACCCGATAACCCAGACGAAGGACTGTGACCCGACGGTCGGAGCTCCGATCCGCGAATTCGCCGACAAGCTGCTCCATCTCCCGCAGGTCACGAGTGACGAACGAGCCGCCCTGACGATCGGCGCCGACCATCTCCTCGGAGAAAAAGGAAGGGTCGGTTGCGCCGGCTCCATAGATGGCCTGGCTCGACTTCACGACAAGGCGCTCAACCGGGCTCGACTGCCCTGCACAGCCGACAAGGACGTTCATGGTGCCGATGACGTTGGTCTCGTGGGCCGCGCGGTCCTCGCCGGTGGAGTCCACGCTCACCGCCATATGGACGACAGTGTCGATCTGCAGCTGCCGGATGAGCTTTCCGATCACCGCGTGCCGCGTATCGGCGTGGACGAAGTCCATCTCCTCCAGCGCGCTGACGGGGTCTGCGACGTCGCAACCGAACAGGTAAGGGACCTGCGAGGCCAGGCGGCGAGCGACTTCGGCGCCAAGCGGGTTGGAGACGCCGGTTATAAGGACACGCCGAGGCGGAGTCACCTAGCGATTATGGATAGATCCCTCGAACAGT
>CAAGKR010122213.1_pt1 | contig 13317 bp, 10 predicted proteins | sample 2556971 | NCBI WGS metagenome assembly CAAGKR01 (sample SAMEA5207829, study PRJEB30636) | soil metagenome | biome: forest; feature: boreal; material: soil | place: USA | collected 2011-09 | depth 1 m | reverse complement strand
CCGGTCCCCGTCGAGCCGCCAGTCTCCGTGGCTCCGCCGCCGGTCCCCGTCGAGCCGCCAGTCATCGCCGTGCCGCCAGTCCCCACCTTGCCGCCGGTAACCGTTCCTGTGAAACCTGCCGCTCCCGTAGCACCGCCCGCGGCGGTGGTTCCGCCGGCACCGGTTCCTGGTTCGCCGGCGGCTCCCGTCGCGCCCCCGAATCCAGGAGGGATTTGGCTCGCACCTGCGTTGCCGGAGAGATCATCGATGGGCTCGCTTTGGGCGCACCCGTAACCGACGAGCGCCACCAGTGCGGCAACCAACAGGAGCTGGCGTTCGTCGTTCATTCGGATTCCGCGAGCGAGGGGGGCTCGGCGACATCCTCAGTCACCGACGGCTATCCTTGGATAAAGAGTATTTAGCGGAGGCCGTCGCTGCAAGGGCAAAGAGGCGTCGCAGCGCAACTTTACGAATCCCCGGACCCGCGCGCTGTATTCAGCGCGTGAGGATCGAGTAGAAGACGACGAACATCGTCATCAGACCGAGCCCCGCCGTGATGGCGCAGACCAGCTCCAGCACTCGCCGGAGCCTCGCCCGGTTCCAGGCGATCATGTCGGGCGACAGGGAGATGTCACGGTTCATGGCACAAGAAGACTCGTCTGGTTGGACGACGATCTTGAGTTGACCGATGGGGCCGTTTCACCCGGCCGGAGGCGCCGGCAATTCGAGCGCGAACAGGCTGCCCTTCCCCGGCTCGCTGGTCAGGCTGAGGCGGCCGCCGTGGGCCAGGGCGATCTCCTTGGCGATGTAGAGGCCGAGGCCCGCGCCGCCCGAGCCGCTGCCGGGCATGCGGAAGAACTTGTCGAACACGGCAGTCTGATATTGCTTGGGGATGCCGGGGCCGCTGTCTTGCACCTCGACGTACACGGCGGTGTCGGAACGCCGGCCGCGCACGACGATCGAGCCGCCGGACGGTGTGTAGCGCACCGCATTTCCGATCAGGTTGGCGAGCACCAATTGAAGGCGGTCCGTGTCGACGTCGACCTCGCCCAGGTGGGGCGGGAGCTCGGATTTTAGCGTGAGGTTCTTGTCTCGCGACGAGCTGGCGAACGGCAGGATTGCCTCGCGAATGAGCGATTCGACGCTGACCTGCCGGCGGTGCAGCTCCATCCGACCGGCCTGGATCCGTGAAAGATCGAGCAGATCGTCGACGATCTGCTGCAGGCGCTCCGTGTCCTGCCGCGCGGCCTGCATGAGGTCGAGTTGCTTGTCGTTGAGCGGGCCGACGCTCTCCTCGGCGCACAGGTGGACTGCCATGCGCAGCGAGGTGAGCGGCGTGCGGAATTCGTGGGCGACCGTGGCCACGAGATTGTTCTTGAGCTCGTCGAAGCGGAGCACGCGGGTCACGTCCTGCAGGATGACGGTGACGCCGACCAGGCCGCCCTGTTCCGTGGTGACCCGCGTCGCGCGGGGCAGCAGAAAGACGTCGTTCCCGTCGCTCCCCGAAGGCGAAACGCGCACCGCCTCGTCGAAGCCAGCCGGGGCGTAGCCCGCCTCATCGGCCAGCGCCTTGACCCGCACCTTCTCGACGACAGCGCGGATCTGGGGCTCCGCCCGAGCCATCGGCGCGCCGGTCGACTCCTCGACGGTCACGTGGAGGATCCGTTCTGCGGCTCGGTTGGCACTGAGCAGATGGCCTTCGAGATCGAAGATCAGGATGGGGTCGGGGAGGCTGTCGATCGCGGCCTGCGCCTGTTGCTGGGCTTGCAGGAGCTCGCCCAGCGAGCTGTGACGGTACTGCGCCAACCGATCGGCCATCAGGTTGAAGTCGTGCGCCAGCGTACCGATCTCGTCCTCGCGGCTGACCTTGGCGCGCACCTCCATGTCCCCCTCCCCGAGGCGCCGCGCCGTCTGGCCGAGGATCGACAGCGGGCTCAGGATCCGGCGGGTGAGCACGGTCGACGCCGCCAGGCCTATCAGTGAGGCGAGGAGCGCGGTGGCGAGCATGACAGCGTTGAAGCGCTTGGCGGATCGGCGGGCCTGGTCGCGCTTTTGAACCATGGCGTCCTGGTTGAGGTCCAGGATCCGGTCCGCTGCATTCTTGGTGGAGACGAAGAGTGGGTTCATGATCTCGAAGTAGCTGGTCTCCAGCGCGGCGTGGTCCTCACCGCCGATAAAGCGATCGAAGGCCGCGCGGTAAGCGTTCCAGGACCGGCGGAGCACCATGGTCGCTTCGAGCTCACCACGCTCCGTGATGTTGCCCTCCTGAACGAGCAGCTCGGCTTCGAAGCGGGGGAAGTTCTGCTGCGCTTGCGCCATTCCGCGGCGGCGCTCACCGGCGACGACGAACATGGCCGCGCTGTCGATCCGCTCCAGCGATTCCTTCATGCGCTCGGCCGCCAGCACGCTGCGATAGTTGTCCTGGAGGATGGACGCGACGTTGCGCCCCAGCGCCGCGCCGGTGACACCCGACAGGACGGCGATCAGGACCAGCGCGCCAGCCAGCGGCGTCTGCGCCCGCAGGATCTTGGCCCTGAGGGTCATCGCGGGGACCCTCCGGCGGCGCCCGCGCTCGTACGTGCGGGCTCCTCGTCAAGCGACGCGATGAGGACGTCGAAGCCGGCGGCCTCCCGCACAAGTCGCAGGGCGGTCGAGCGCCCGAGAAGCTCCCGCCACCAAGGGGCCCGCGAGCGGCCTATGATGATCTGTCCGACGCCGTGCGAGCGCGCGAAATCCAGCAGGGCGGGGACCGGATCGACCGCCTTTAAGTGCACCACCTCGGCGCCGAGCTCGCGCGCGCTCTCAGCGTTGGCCAGCAGGTGCCGCTGCGCCTCGGCGTCGATCAGATTGGGAGCCTCGCGCGGCGTCTCGACGTAGACGACGAACCAGTCGGTGTTGAGCCGGCCCGCCAGGCGGGAGCCGCGTCGCAGGAGCGCGCTCGCCCGGGTCGGAAACGACGACATGCAGACCATGACCCGACCGGTGACGTCGCCGCCACGCGCGGCCTCCCCCCCGCGTCGCGCCGCATCTTCGCTGTCGCCTCCGTCGTCGCGGCGGTCGCCGCGATCCAGGCTCTCGGCCACCTCGCGGAGTGCGAGCTCTCGCAGCGTTGCCAGGTGCCGGTCTTTGAAGAAGTGCTCGAGTGCCCAGGGGACCTTGTCGGCGGCGTAGATCTTTCCCGTTTGCAGCCGCTCGATCAGATCCTCGACGGCGAGATCCAGGTTCACGACCTGATCGGCCCGCTTGAGGAAGCTGTCGGGCACGGTCTCGCGGATCGCCACGCCGGTCACGCGCTGAACCACGTCGTTGAGGCTCTCGAGGTGCTGGATGTTGAAGGCCCCGATCACGTTGATCCCCGCGTCGAGCAGCGCGAGCACATCCTGGTAGCGGCGCCGGTTGCGGCTGCCCGGAACGTTGGTGTGCGCGATCTCGTCGACGATGGTGATCACCGGGTGGCGCTCGAGCAGGCCGTCCAGATCCATCTCCTCGATGGCGACGCCGCGGTACTGGAACGTCTTGCGGGGTACCGCGTCCAGCCCTTCGACGAGCTTGGCCGTCTCCGCGCGGCCGTGGGTCTCGACGTATCCGAGGACCACGTCGACGCCACGGCGCTTGAGGGCGTGCGCCTCTTCGAGCATCCGGTAGGTCTTGCCGACCCCGGCGGCGAAGCCGATGTAGAGCTTGAGCCGGCCGCGCTTGGCGCGCCGGAGCATCTCGAGAAAGTCTTCCGGGCGATTGTTGAGGCGAATCGGATCGCCCGGTCGGGGCACGGCTTACGTCCCCTCGTACTTCTTGCGTTTGCGCCACAGCGTCGAAGCGTCGATGCCGAGCAGGGCCGCCGCGTCCTCGATCTTGGGGATCCGCTCGAGCACCGAAAGGATGTGCTCCCGTTCGACGTCGTCGACGGTGAAGTCACCGCCGACCGTCGGCCGCCGGTTCGAGGCCCGCGGGACCCGCTGAGGGAGGGCCTCGGGCTCGATGACCGATGTCGGCCAGAGGATCGCGACCCGTTCGATCGTGTTACGCAGCTCGCGCACGTTGCCGGGCCAATCGTGCTGCTCGAGCGCCTGCGCGGCCGCCGCCGAGATCTCCGGCGCCATCGGCCGGGTCGTCTTGGTGAAGGTGCTCAGGAACGCGCGCGCCAGCGGCAAGATATCCTCGCGCCGTTCGCGCAGGGGTGGCATCCGGATCTCGACGACGTTGAGGCGGTAGAAGAGATCCTCGCGAAAACGTCCGGCCTTGACGTCGGCGTCGAGGTCGCGATTGGTCGCGGCCACGATGCGCACGTCGCCGTGCCGGGTGCGGGTCTCGCCGACGCGCTCGAAATCCTTTTCCTGAAGGAAACGCAGGAGCTTGCTCTGTAAGGCCGGCGGGATCTCGCCGATCTCGTCGAGAAACAGCGTTCCCCCCTCCGCGACTTCGACGCGGCCGGCCTGATCGCGAATCGCGCCGGTGAATGCCCCCTTGGCGTGACCGAAGAGCTCGCTCGCCAAGAGCTCCTCGGTCAGCGTCGGGCAGTTGGTGACCACGAAGGGTCGATCGGCGCGTGGGCTCTGGCGGTGAATGGCACGCGCTAGAATGCTCTTGCCGGTTCCGTTCTCACCCGTGATCAGGACTGGCGCGTCGGTGGCCGCGACGCGGGCCGCGGTCTCGAGCACGGCGCGCATGGAGGCCGAACGGCTTGCGATCTCGACGTCGGGCGCCTCCTCGGCGAGCCGCCGCTCAAGCTCCTCGACCTTCGCCGTCAGGTGTCGCTGGGCCCTGAATTTCTCCAAGACGTGTCGGATCTGTGACGGGGTGAACGGCTTTGGGAGGTAGTCCCAGGCCCCACGCCGCATCGCCTCGACCGCCGTCTCGATGGTGCCATAGGCGGTGATGAGGACGATCGCCAGGTTGGCCCCTTCTCCCAGCAGCTTAGGCAGAAGGTCGAGGCCGCTTTCCGAGCCCAGCGCCAGGTCGACGAACGCGATGTCGTAAGGCTGGCGGCCAATCGCGCTCAGGGCAGCCTCACTGTTTCCGACCGCCAGCACACCGGCGCCGAGGCCTTCCAGGCAGACCGTCAGCGTGGAGCGAATGTTCTTCTCGTCATCGACGATCAGGACACGAAGCCCGGTTGCGACGGAAGATGGTTCGAGGGCCGCAAGCATGGAGGCGGCGGAATCCTACCTCGTTCCGCCAGCGGCCGTGGAACCCGACAGGTGAGGCCGGCCGAACTGCTGGTCGAGCGTCAGATTCACGCCGAGGACATTGACCCGCGGTTCGCCCAGAAAGCCCATATCGCGTCCTTCGACGCGCCCTTCGATGACCGCGCGGATGCGGTCCTCGGTGACGCCGCGGGCCCGCGCGATGCGCGGCGCCTGCCAAAGCGCCGCCTCGGGCGAAAGCTCGGGATCGAGGCCGCTCGCAGAGGCGGTCACCAGATCGTCGGGGATCGGCAGCGGCGCGTCGGGGTTCTCCTTGCGCAGCCGCGCCACGTCGCCGACCGCACGGTCGCGGAGCTTCTTCGACGTCGTCCCGAAGTTGGACCCCGACGACGCGGTCGGGTCGTAGCCGTTACCGGCCGCCGACGGTCGTCCCTGCAGGTAGGGCGGCGTCGCGAAGACCTGACCTATTAGCTCGGATCCGATAACCTCGCCATTTTCGGCATGCGCGAGGCTGCCGTTCGCGCGATCGCTGAACAAGAGCTGGGCAGCGCCGGTGGTGGCGAGCGGATACAGAAGCCCGGTCAGAACGAGCGTGACGACCGTGGCGCGGAGAGCGATCAGGAGTTCTTTGCGCATGTTGAGCCTCTTCAAACCAGGCGGAGAGCTTCGAGGGCGAGATCGATGAGCTTGATGCCGACGAATGGCGCGATGACGCCGCCCACCCCGTAGATGAGCAGCGACCGACGGAGAATCGCGGCCGCCCCGAGCGGGCGGTAGCGGACACCCTTGAGCGCCAGTGGAATGAGCAGGACGATGATCAGCGCGTTGAACACCACGGCCGACAGGATGGCGCTATACGGAGAGGCGAGGTGCATCACGTTGAGCGGCGCGATCTCGGGGAAGACCCCCACGAACATCGCGGGCAGGATCGCGAAGTATTTGGCGACGTCGTTGGCGATCGAGAAGGTGGTCAGCGTTCCGCGCGTCATGAGCAGCTGTTTACCGACCTCGACGATCTCCAGGAGCTTGGTTGGATTCGAATCGAGGTCGACCATGTTGCCGGCCTCTTTGGCGGCCTGGGTGCCGCTGTTCATCGCGACGCCCACGTCGGCCTGCGCGAGCGCCGGCGCGTCATTCGTTCCGTCGCCGGTCATGGCGACGAGCTTGCCCTTGGCCTGCTCGTCTTTGATGAGACGCATCTTCGCTTCGGGCGTCGCCTCGGCGAGGAAGTCGTCCACGCCGGCCTCGCGGGCGATCGCGGCCGCGGTGCGAGGGTTGTCGCCGGTGATCATGACCGTTCGGATGCCCATGGCGTGGAAGCGTTTGAAGCGCTCCCGGATCCCCGCCTTGACCATGTCTTTGAGGTGGATGATGCCGAGGACGCGCGAGCCGTCGGCGACCGCCAGCGGCGTGCCGCCCGAATCGCCAATGCGGGCGGCGATTTCCCCGAGCTCCGCCGGCACGCGGCCACCGCGGGCGGTAACGTGCTTGGCGATCGAGTCGACCGCCCCCTTGCGAATGCTGCGGCCGTCGAAGTCGAGGCCACTCATGCGCGTCTGCGCGGTGAACGGGACGAACGTCCCAGCGCTCGCGGCCGGGGCGTTGGCGGGGACGGCGTATTTCTCGTTCGCGAGAAGGACGATCGATCGTCCTTCGGGTGTCTCGTCGGCGAGGCTGGCGAGCAGCGCCGCCTCGGCGAGCACCTCGATGCGGACCTCCGTCAGCGGCAGAAACTCGCTCGCCATCCGGTTGCCGTGGGTGATCGTCCCGGTCTTGTCCAGGAGCAGCGTGTCGACATCGCCGGCCGCCTCGACCGCGCGACCGCTGGTGGCGATGACGTTCTTCTTGAGCAGGCGGTCCATTCCCGCGATGCCGATCGCCGACAGCAAGCCGCCGATTGTCGTCGGGATCAGGCAGACGAGCAGAGCGACGATCGCGGTGACCGACAGGGTCAGCGTCGAGTACTTCGCCAGCGGGACGAGCGTGACGCAGGCGAGCAGGAAGATGATCGTCAGCCCGACCAGCAGGATATGGAGCGCGATCTCGTTCGGCGTCTTCTGGCGGGCAGCCCCCTCGACGAGCGCGATCATGCGATCGAGAAAGGACTCACCCGGATCGCTGACGATCCGTATCACGATCCGATCGGACAGAACCTTCGTCCCGCCTGTGACGGCCGAGCGATCGCCGCCGCTCTCGCGGATGACAGGCGCCGACTCGCCGGTGATGGCCGATTCGTCGACGGAGGCGATGCCCTCGACGATCTCGCCGTCACCCGGGATCAGTTGCCCAGCCTCGACGACCACGATGTCCCCCTTGCGCAGCGACGACGAGGGGATCGCCTCCTCGCGCCCCGCGCTGCTGTGCTCCTTCCAGCCGACGAGCCGGCGGGCCTCGGTCTCCTTGCGCATCTTGCGCAGGGTCTCGGCCTGCGCCTTGCCACGCCCCTCGGCCACCGCCTCGGCGAAGTTGGCGAACAGCACCGTGAACCAGAGCCAGAGCGAGACGGCGCCCGTGAACCAGAGCGGCGCGTGGCCCTCGGGGTGGAGGAGGATGTCGCGCACGAACAGCAGGGTAGTCAGGGCGCTGCCGACCTCGACAACGAACATCACCGGGTTCTTGGCGACCATGCGCGGGGAGAGCTTGCGAAAGCTCTCCCCGACCGCGCGCCGGGTAATGTCGCGATCGAAGAGCGAAACCGGTTTGGCCTTGGAGGACATGGTCAGAACACCTTTCCTTGCAAACCCTGGAAGTGATCGACGATCGGCCCGAGGGACAGCGCGGGGAAGAACGTGAGGGCCCCGACGATGAGGATCACGGACACGAGCAGGAACGCGAACAGCGGGCCGTTGGTCGGGAAGGTTCCGAGGCTCGGCGGCACGACCTTCTTCCCGACCATCGCGCCGGCGATGCCCAGCGCCGGCACCATCATGAGGAAACGACCCGCCAGCATGGTGATGCCGAGCGTGACGTTCCAGAACGGGGTGTTGGCGTTGAGGCCGGCGAAAGCCGAGCCGTTGTTGCCGGCGCCGCTCGAGAAGGCGTAGAGGATCTCGGAAAGGCCATGAGCGCCGTTGTTGTTGAGAGACGAGGTGCCCATCGGCGACACCGCCGCCCAGGCCGAGAACCCCAAGATGATCAGCGGAAATATGAGGATGTAGAGCGTTCCGAGCTGGATTTCCCTGGCTTCGATCTTCTTGCCGAGGTACTCGGGCGTGCGGCCGACCATCAGCCCGGCGATGAATACCGAGATGACGACGAACACCAGCATCCCGTATATCCCGGCGCCGACGCCCCCGAAAATGATCTCTCCGAGCTCGATGTTCACGAGCGGCACGAGGCCGCCGAGCGGCGTGAAGCTGTCGTGCATGGCGTTGACGGCGCCGCAGGAGGCATCCGTCGTGACCGTCGCGTACAGAGTCGACGCGGCGACGCCGAACCGTGTCTCCTTCCCCTCCATGTTCCCGAGCGTCTGCTGCACAGGCAGGCCCGCGAACGCGGTGTTGCCTCCCGCCTCGGCGTGGGTGCAAACGACGACGCCCGCGAAGAACAGAAAGCTCATCGCCGCGAACAGGATCCACCCCTGCTTGCTGTCCTTGGCCATCCGCCCGTAGGTGTAGGTCAGTGCCCCTGGGATCGCGAAGATGAGGAACAGCGAAATGAGGTTGGTGAACGGCGTCGGATTTTCGAAGGGGTGGGCGGAGTTGGCGTTGAAGAACCCGCCGCCGTTCGTCCCGAGCTGCTTGATCGCCTCCTGCGACGCGACCGGCCCGAGCGCCAACGTCTGCTTCGCTCCTTCGATCGTCGTGACGTCTAGGTAAGGCTTGAGGTTTTGGATCACCCCCTGCGACACCAGCACCAGCGCGAACACGAAGCTGATGGGGAGCAGGACGTACAAGATCGATCGGTTGAGATCGACCCAGAAGTTGCCGAGCGTCCTTGAACCGGTGGGGCCTCCGCGGCGGGTGAAACCGCGGGCGAGGCAGAGCGCCACTGCGATGCCTGAGGCCGCCGATGTGAAGTTGTGCCACGCGAGCCCCGCCATCTGCGTGAGATAGCTCATCGTCGACTCGCCGCTGTAGGACTGCCAGTTGGTGTTGGTGACGAAGCTGGCGGCCGTGTTGAAGGCGAGCTCGGGCGGTACGCCGGGGAAATGTTGTGGGTTGAAAGGAAGGTGCCCCTGCAGGCGCTCTATGCCGTACGTCACGAGGACGCCGAACGCGCTGAAGGCGAGCAGCGCGAAGCAGTACTCTTTCCAGCTCTGCTCAAGCTTCGGATCGACGCCGAAGAGCCTGTAGATCAGGCTCTCGATCCGGCCGAGAAAACGCCCGAGGGGCGCCTCCCCCGTCTCGAACACCCGGTACATGAAGACGCCCAGCGGCTTCGTGACCGCTACGATCAGCGCGAAGAAGACGAGGATCTGTATCCAGCCGACGAGAGTCATGTTCGATGTCCTTTCCCGCCGCCTAGAAACGGTGGGGGCGAATGAGCGCGTAGACGAGGTAGGCGGTCAGAAAGACCGAAACGAGCGCACCGATTCCGTACTCGAGAGTCATGTTGTCCCCTAGAGCCGTTCCGTGGATCGCGCGTAGAGCCACGTGATTGCGAAGAAGCCCACGGTGACCGCGACGAAGATTAGATCCTTCATGTCGAGGGGCTAACGCACGATCCGTGCCTAGGCGTTACTACCCGATCGATCGCCCCTTCGGGGTCCTGGCGTTGCATCTCGCACGCTCGTCGAGGACAATGCAGCCGCGAAACGCAACGGTCGCAGAGGCGCGCCGGCGAAACGCAACGGTCCCCGGGACGTCAGACCGAGTTGGCAGCCCTTGCACGAGAAACACCAAGCGGTGCTAGAAATGCATGGATGACCGCGGATCCGGCACGGGCTTGCGCGGCGTTGGGACCGCTGCTGCTCGCCGAACGACGTGCGCGCATCGACGCGGCGGCGGCCAGCCGCCTCGGCGGGTTGCGGGTCGTGATCGAGAATCTTCACGATCCGCATAACGGGGCCGCCGTCCTGCGCAGCGCCGAGGCGTTCGGCGTCGAGCGGGTCGACGTCATCGAGAGCAGCAAGCCGTTCCGGTTCTCGAGCACGGTGACGCAGGGTTGCGAGAAATGGATCGAGGTCGTTCGCCACCGGACGCTTGCCGCGGCGGTAGCGACCTTGCGCGCAGACGGCTTCGTGCTTTACGCGGCCGTTCCGGATGCGGGGACGGTTCTGGAAGATCTCGACTTCTCGTGTCCGGCCGCCGTCCTGGTCGGCAACGAGCACGAGGGGCTGAGCGCGGAAGCGATCGACGCAGCCGATCTCCAGTTTTCCATCCCGATGTACGGCATGACCCGTAGCCTCAACCTTTCGGTCGCCGCGGCGCTGACCATCGAGCGCGCGGCCACCCTCCGACGCCGGGCGCTGGGCGCGCCGGGCGATCTAGACGCCACCGCGACGCTGGCCTTGCGCGCGCGATTCTACGCCGCGTCGGTGCGCGGCGCGGAAGCCGTGCTCGCCCGCTCGGTCGAGACCGAGATCGATCTCGACATGTGCGAGGGTTGATTCGAGCCCGCTGACGAGCTCACTCGACCGTCGCCGGTGGTTCGCGAGGGGACCGATTTCTTGAACCGCCCCGCGCGGGCTATAGACTGACACCATGGCGGCCGGTCCTTCGCTCGACGATCGCGATCCGCGTCGTTCGGCAAGGGGCGGAACGTCGAAGCGGGCGGCTCGCATGACCGTCCGTGGCGGCTCCAAGCGCAGCGGCAGGCCGGCCTGGTTGCGCGCGCTCCGGATTGGGCTCGCGCTCGCGACGCTCGGGGCGTTCGCCGCCATCGCCGCGTTGGTCGGAATCTTCAGCTACTACGGCAGCGATCCCAATCTCCCCAACCTCACTCGGCTCGACGCTTACCGGCCCAAGCAAGTCACGCGGATTCTCGATCGCAACGGCTCGTCGATCGGCGAGCTCGGCAGCGAAAAGCGCACGGTTGTCCCCTACGCAGCCATCCCCAAGATACTGGTCGACGCGGTGGTTTCGGCCGAGGACGCCGACTATTTCCAGCACGGCGGTCTCGACTATCGTGGGATGTTGCGCGCTTTCATCGAAGACGTGCTGCGTGGGCGGCGCGCGCAGGGCGGATCGACGATCACCCAGCAGGTGGTCAAGACGATGCTGCTTTCTCCGGAGCGCACCCTGCGGCGAAAGGTGCAAGAGATCATCCTGGCGCGCCAGCTTTCTCAGAAGCTGTCCAAGGAGGACGTTCTCGCCCTTTACCTGAACCAGATCTATTACGGCCACGGGCGCTACGGTTGCGAGGAGGCGGCCCGCTACTACTTCGGCAAGTCGGTGCGCGACATCGATCTCGCCGAGGCGGCCTTGCTGGCGGGCCTCCCCCAGAGTCCCGAGCGTCTTTCGCCGCGCAAGCACCCCGACGCGGCAAAGACCCGGCAGCGCTACGTGCTCGGCCAGATGGCGGAGCGAGCCGTGATCGACCGGGCGACAGCCGACCGCGTCGCGGCCGAGCCAATCCGCCTGGCGCGTGAATCTGCATCCGCCCGCGGCATCGCCGCGGAGGCGGTCGACATCGTGGGCAGCGTGCTCGGCGAGCGGCTCGGTGAAGAGGCGGCGCGCGAAAATGGCACCACCGTCGCCACCACCATTGACGGGCACCTGCAGGAGCTTGCGCGCGCCTCCGTGGAGCGTGGGCTGGAAGATCTGGATGCGCGGCAGGGGTTTCGTGGCCCCTCCGGTCACCTCACGGGCAAGGCGCTCGACCGGCGGCGCAGCGAGCTACTGCGCGCGCACAGCAAGGGAATCCGCGATTCGGAGATCGTCGAAGGGATCGTCGATCGCGTCGAGACGGACGACGATCATCCGAAGCTCGGCCGGCTATACGTCGACGTGGGCGCGCCGGACGGGAGGCAGGGCGTGGTCGACTTCGGCCTCGAGACCCGCTACGCAAAGGGATCGAAGCCGCTCGGTGAACGCTTCAAGCCCGGCGATCTGGTGCGGGTGCGGCTGGCCGCCGAGCGCGCCCCCCACCCGACCTCGAAGGATGAAAGCCCCAAAGACGAAAGGCCGAGCGCCCCGTTCGCGCTCGCCCTCGATCTCGGCCCGCAGGCGGCGATGGTGGTCATGGATCCCACGACGCGCGACGTGCTGGCGCTGGTCGGTGGCTACGATTACCACCCGGGCGGCTTCGATCGGAGCTGGCGCGCCCTGCGCCAACCGGGTTCGGCGTTCAAGCCGATCCTCTACGCCGCCGCGATCGAGGCGCGCAAGATCACCGCGGCGACGGTCATCAACGACTCGCCCGAGGTCTACGATCTGTGGAAGCCTCAGAACTACGAGAAGGAGGAGTTTCGCGGCCCGGTCCGCGTGCGCACCGCGCTCGCCGATTCGATCAACACGGTGGCCATCAAGGTGCTCTCGGAGGTCGGTCTCGACCAGGCGCGCGCCGTCGCGACACGGGTTGGTATCACCTCGCCGATCGCGCCGGACGTCGGGCTGTCGCTGGCGCTCGGCTCGCTGGGGGTGACGCCGCTCGAGCTGGCCAACGCCTATGCCACCTTCGCCAGCGGCGGCCTGACTGCCAAGATCGACAGGTCGTCGTTGGTTCGCGCCATCGGCGCCGAAAAGTTGCCGCCGCCGCAGCTCGCGCCGGGATTGCCTCCCGAAGTGGCCTACGTCATGGTGTCGCTCATGCGCAGCGTGATCGACGAAGGGACCGCGCGCGGTGCGATCGCGGGGAGGCTGCACCGCCCGGTCGCCGGCAAGACCGGCACGTCGAACGGGCAGCGCGACGCCTGGTTCGTCGGCTTCACGCCCGACCTTTTGGCGGCGGTCTGGGTCGGCTTCGACGACATGAAGAAGCTCGGTCGAGGCGAGGCCGGCGGCAAGACGGCGGCGCCGATCTGGGCCGATTTCATGGGCAAGGCGACAGCTGGCCGGCCGACCAAGGACTTCGCGCAGCCGCCGGGGATCGTCGTCCAGCGGATCGACAAGGCCACCGGCCTTCTCGCCGCCCCCGGCCAGGAGACGAATACCCTCGACGAAGTCTTCCTGGACGGCACCGCCCCCACCCAACAAGCCCCCGCCGCCGGCGAAACCAGTCCGGATAAATTGCTCCTGGAATGAGCGCGAAGGCGGCTGCGCCCCCCTCGCGGGCTGCGCCCCCCTCGCGGGCTGCGCCCCCCTCGCGGGCT
>CAAGKR010154208.1_pt1 | contig 13326 bp, 16 predicted proteins | sample 2556971 | NCBI WGS metagenome assembly CAAGKR01 (sample SAMEA5207829, study PRJEB30636) | soil metagenome | biome: forest; feature: boreal; material: soil | place: USA | collected 2011-09 | depth 1 m | reverse complement strand
TACATGCGCGGGCAACTCATCATCGCTGCCCTGATCGGCGTTCTCAGCGGCATCGCCTGCGCCGTGCTTGGTTTGCCTGACGCGATAGCCCTCGGCCTGGTTGCCGGAATCACGGCGTTGATCCCTTACCTCGGCCCCTTCATCGGAGCCGTCCCCGCGATCCTCGTTGGCCTTGCCTCAAGTCCCTTAAAAGCGCTTGTTGTAGCAGCGGTCTACTTTCTAATCTCGAACGTGATCCTTAACTTCGTGTACCCGAAAATCGTGGGCGATGCAGTCAGGTTGCCACCCCTCCTCGTCATCATCGCCTTCATCGCGGGCTTTAGCTGGGCAGGCATCCTGGGCATGTTCGTCGCTGTGCCTCTGGCCGCGACGCTTCGAATCGTGTTCGATCACATCTACCCGCGTCTCTACGAGAAGCCAGTTTGAAGATCGCGATTCTGTCGGACATCCACGCCAACTGGCAGGCGTTGGAGGCGGTCATGCGCGACTGCCCCCAGGTTGACGAGACGCTCTGCCTGGGAGATGTGGTCGGTTACGGCGGCGACCCGAAGAAGTGCGTCGACGAGGTGACCAACAACGGTTGGCTCACGCTTGTCGGCAACCACGACCGCGCGTGCACGGACCCCGAGATCCTCGAGTGGTTCAACGATGACGCGGCGACCGTTGTGCGGTGGACGGTCGACGTGCTCGGAGACGATCGCCTCGATTGGCTTCGAAAGCTGCCGGACAGCAGCGTGAAGAACGATGTCCTGCTAGTCCATGCAAGTCCGCGCGACCACATCTACGAGTACGTGCTTGACACAGCTGTCGCCGCGGCCAACCTCGACCTCCTCAACGGCGGCATCTGCTTCCACGGCCACACACACGTGCCTGGGATCTTCGGCTTGGTCGGCGGCCAGGTGACGCATGAGTATCGTGTCGACACGTTCGAGCTGAGGGGCCCTTCCCTGATCAACCCAGGCAGCGTCGGCCAACCGCGGGATGGCATTCCCTTGGCAAGCTATGGGGTGTGGGACGTCGACGCGTGGACCTTCGAGTTCAGGCGGATCAAATACGACATCAAAGGCGCTCAGAGGGCGATCACCAAAGCCCAGCTGCCAGAGCGCTTCGCATTGCGATTAGAAACAGGCCGATGACGAGCCCGCGGGCTCGCAATTGGACAAACCTTGGTTTCGCCGGCGCCACTGGTGCCGGGCTGGGTTCCTTCCTCTTCTGGGCCTACAACTGGCTCACCGTCGTGAGCGGCAATCTCAAGGGCCCTGACTTTTTCTCGTTCTATTCAGGCGCAAGACTTTTTGTCACTCGCGGTGGGTCGGCGGTCTATGACCTTGCGCTCCAGCGCGAGATCCAGATCCAGGTGACCTCACAGCCTCCCGACCGGTTCATCGTCCTTCCCTATTTCCATCCGCCCTTCTACACGCTGTTGATCGCCCCGCTCGGATACCTGAGCTATCGGCAGGCATACATCGCGATGGGGGTGTTCAACCTGATCCTCGCGGCGGCTCTCATCGTTTTGCTGGTCCGCAGCAGCCAGAGCATCCATGGGCGCGCCGCGTTCGTTGCCACCGCCCTGATCGCCGGCTTCTTTCCGCTTTTCGTGACCATCCTGCAAGGCCAGTCAGACCTCGTCGTCCTGGTCCCGCTTGCGGCCGCCTACGTGGCCTGGGCTCGCGGCCGGCTCGGCTGGGCGGGCATCTTCACCGCCTTGGCGCTCGCCAAGCCACAGCTCCTGCTGCTCCTCCCGGTTCTTTTCCTGGCCCGCCGAGCATGGCGGGCGCTGGCAGGCTTCGCCGCCGTGCTGGTAGCGCTGGGAGCAATTTCGGTGGCGGGCCTTGGCTTGGCGCCGGTGATCGGCTACCTCAAGGCCCTAGGGCAGTGGGCGATCAGTGGTTCCCTCCCGACCAACGGTCAGCTCGCCTACACCGACCCTGCTGTGTACTCGCTGAAGAACATCCTCCAGGTGCTGCCAGGCGGCACGACGACGGCGCTCGTGATCCTCCTGCTTTTGCTCGCGCTGGCCGCCCTGTCTCTGAGCTGGCGTCCTGACAAGCCACGGCTCGACTTTGCCCTCGCCGTTGCGGCCTCGTTGGTGCTGAGTCCTCATCAAAACGTCCACGACCTCGCCCTTCTCGTCATTCCAGGATTCGCCCTCGCCGACCTTGCGCTCTCGGGTGAGCTGCGCTGGCCGCGAGCGGCCGCCACAGTGCTGGTCGTCTCCTATGTCGCGCTGAACATGGCCCTCGCTTTCAGCCTGTGGTCAGCTGCACTCGGAGCCATCGCCATCGCGGCCTACCTGACCCTTGAGCGATTGGCCGTTCGACCTGAGCCAATTCCTCTCGACGAGTTCAAGCCGAGCGGCCCGCGGCCTCATCGAGTCATCGTGTTGCCTGCATACAAGGCTGCCAAGACCTTGAAGGAGGTGGTGGCTCAGATTCCGGCCGGGCACGCCGACAGGATCCTGCTCGTCGACGACGCGAGCGCCGACGCAACGGTCAGCGTTGCCACCGCCCTCAACATCGACGTGATCCGTCATAAGCACAACCTCGGCTACGGCGGCAACCAGAAGACGTGCTACCGGCACGCGCTCGAGATGGGCGCCGACGTCGTGGTGATGCTGCACCCGGACGGTCAGTACGATCCCGCGATCATTCCCAACCTGTGCAGGGTGATCGAGGAAGGCGAAGCCGACATCGTGCTTGGATCGCGCTGGCTCGGGCTTGATCCTGCGAAGGCCGGAATGCCGTGGTGGAAGATGCTCGGTAACCGATTCCTGACCGGTGTCGAAAACCGTGTGCTTGGTCTTCATCTGTCCGAGTACCACACCGGCTACCGTGCCTACTCACGCCGATTTCTCGAGGCGATTCCTTTCCTGGAGAACAGCAACGACTTCGTTTTCGACACGCAGGTCTTGATCCAGGCCGCGACCTTCGGTTTCAAGATCGGCGAGGTTCCCGCCATCGGGAAGTACCACGAGGATGCGAGCTCAATCAGCTTTCAGACATCGGCCGTGTACGGCCTGCAGACTCTGGCGGCGCTCGCTAGGTACATAGTCCACCGCGCCGGATTCCAAAGCGCCTGGCTCACACCGTCGTCAGATTCCGACGAACAGGCGCTTGCGGTAGGCAAGGTAGCCCACCACGGCCACGTTCAGTAGCAGCGCCCCGAACTTGAACAACGTCACCTTGTGGATCACCTCGTACGCCTCGAAGGGGATCAGGAGGGCCGTCGCGATGACGGTCAGGTACTCCGCCCAGCGACGCCGCATCGCCAGACCGACGCCCTCGGTGCCCTCGAGGAGCGCATAGACGATCGCTCCGATGGCCAGCAGGGTCGTGTGGCTGAAGTCGCCGATGTAGATGACCACCCTCAGAAGAACGGCGACGATCAGGCTGTTGCCGGCCGCGAGGTTCAGCTGGTCATGGGCGTATTCAGCCCACCTGGTCAACATGCCCGTACGGCCCGCCACCAACAGGCCGATCGCCAGTGCGATGAGCACGGCGGCTTTGACGATTCGCTCGACGATGATCACTTTGATAAAGGCGTCGTGCTCGCCTCCCATGCGGCCGAGCTCAGCCCACAAGCGGGCCAAGTAATGCGGGCGTTGTGAGGCGACCTGACCCATGCAGGTGACCTTAACAACCTGGGTTGGCACTGGCGCCCGCTCTGCCTAAGCTCGGCTGCGGTGCGCAGGTTGGGGGAGGGAACCTGCCGGGAGGGCCCCGGCTCTGGGGTTTAGATCGGGCGGTGGGGGTCGGTCAGACCCCGTGCTCGCGGTGTTCGCGGAACAGCATCACCCGGCACGTGGCGTTCTTCAGGACATATGGCACCGTCTTGCCCAGGTTGAACTCCCCGAACCTCCGCTTGTAGGGAAGTCCCATCACGATCAAGTCCGCGCCCCACTCGACCGCCTCATCCACCAGCGCCGGGCCCGTGTCCCTGGCCTGGACCAGCTCCGTCTCCACCGGCAGCAGCGTCTCCGCGGCCAGCTGCTCCACCTCTTCGAGGATCTTCTCGCCCCGCTCCACCACCTCGTCCAGCACGGCCCCCAAGGGCAGCGACCGGTTGACCTCGATGATGTGCACCCCGTAGAGCCGCCCGCCCTGCGGATCGGTCATGCGGCAGGCAAGGCGAACGGTTTCGGGGTCAATCCCCTGGCCGCCCACCGCGACCAGCACCTTCTTGGACATCGGCGAGTGAGAGTGATCGGCCATCAGTGCTGCGGGCCCCGTCGCACGCGCCTGATCAGGACGTAGAAGCCGACGCTCCACGAGATCAAGATGGTGGCCCCGGCGATCGCCTGGGCGGCCGGATCCAGCCCTCGATGGCCGGCCAGGTAGACCAGGACCCAGACCCCAATACCGAGCGCCATGACGCCCATGAACGTGAACGGGAAGCGCAAGCGTCCAAATCCTAACAAGTGCTGAGGCGGCGCCCTCCGCCTCCCCGGGGGCGAGCCCATGCCTCCCTATAATCAAGCGCCTTGAAGCTCCTCATCGTTGGCTGCGGTCGGGTCGGTTCGCAGCTCGCAGCCGATATGGATAAGGCGGGCCATGAGGTCGTGATAATTGACCGGGACCCCAACCAGTTCTCGCGCGCTGCCTCGCGCGGCGTTCTGACCAACGACTTCAGGGGAAACCAGGTCGTCGGCAATGGCACTGACGCAGACGTCCTGCGCAGGGCCGGCATCGAGGACGCCGATGGGTTCGTCGCGGTCACCGAAGGCGACAACCGCAACATCATGGCTTCGCAGGTGGCCAAGCACATCTTCAAGGTGCCCCGCGTCGTCGCCAGGATCTACGACCCCGAGCGCGCCGAGGCCTACGAGAAGCTGGGGCTGCACACGATCTGTCCCACCATAGAAGGCGCCAAGGCGATCGAGAAGACCCTGTTGGAGAAGAAGTAGATGTACGTGATAGTTGTCGGCGGCGGGACCGTCGGCTACTACATGTCGCGAGATCTCCTGGAGCGCGGGCACGAGGTGACGCTCATCGAAAGGGATTCGCGCAGGGCCGACTGGCTCGAGACTCAGCTGGGGAGCATCGTCATGAGGGGCGACGGTTGTGAGGTCAAGTTCTTATCGCAAACCGGCATCGAACGTGCAGATGCGATTGTTGCGGTCACGGCCGACGATGAAGACAACCTCATCGCACTGCAGATGGCTAAGCGACACTTCAACGTGAAGAAGACGATTGCGCGCGTCAACAATCCATCCAATGTCGAGATCTTTAAGACGCTTGGAGTCGATGAGGCAGTGTCTGCAACGGAGGTGCTGCTGGGAGCGCTGGAGCCGCCGATCACCGAGAAATAAAAAAGGACCGCTCGAAATGAGCGGCCCTTATCGATTGTTGCTTAGGTCGACTTACCGATCCTGTAGATCTTGGTGCCGCAGAACGGACAAGTTCCAACCGTTGCCGGTTTGCCGTTCTTCATCGTGATGGGCTTCGGGTCCTTCATCTCGACTTTCTTCTTGTCCTTCAAACAATAGCCTTCCATTTATGCCACCGCCTTTCCGATTTTGTAGATCTTGGTCCCACAGTTGGGGCAAGTCCCAATTGTCGCCGGCTTCCCGTTTTTCATCGTGATCGGTTGAGGGTCTTTCATCTCGACCTTCCTTTTGTCCTTCAAGCAGTAACCTTCCAAATGCTCACCATCCTTAGTTATTAGATCTGTTTCTGGGGCTGGACTAGCCCATTCTAGGGGTGCCTCCGGACCCAGATCAACCCCAATTCAACCTGAATTCAGCCGATCTTGCTTGGGGGGTCCAAAAATGGGGCCAACAATCGGCCCGAAAATCTCGCGATTATTTCGACGAAATCGGGCCTCAGCCAGTCCCGAAAACATCTTGAAACGCCGCCTGAAACGCCCGACGTGCGCCATCACCGAACAAAACAAAGCGCACCTCGTCCGGCGCCCATCCGTTGGCTAGCGCACGCCTCAACGAGCGGGCCATCACCATCGCACATTCATCAATTGGAAATCCCGCGATGCCAGTGCCGACCGCAGGAATGCCGATGGTCTTCACGCCCAACTGTTGCGCGAGCTGAAATGCATGATCCATCGATGACTGCAATGACTCGGCGGTCGTTGCTCCGCCGAGGCCCATGCTTGCCGCATGAATCACATGGCGCGCGGGCAGCTCACCTCCACCAGTCGCGGCTGCCTCGCCAACTTTCACCGGACCATGCGCATCGCATTCTTGTTGTATCGACGGCCCACCTCGGCTTCTGATGGCGCCGGCGACGCCACCGCCGAGGACGAGGTCATTGTTGGCCGCATTCACAATTGCGTCCACCTCCTGCTCAACCAGGTCGCCGGCGATGATCACGATTCGCGGCGCATGCATTCCTCAACCTCTGCGACACGCTCATTCAATTGCTTGTGCGTAGCCGTCGCGATGCCTTTCACGCCAACAGATGAGATGGTGATCGATGCGCACGCGGCACCCCACACAAGCGCGTCTTTAAGACCACCGGGCTGGCCGCCGGTGCTCAGCCAACGCGCCATCATTCCTCCCGCCAGCGCGTCGCCCGCGCCGGTCGAATCCACGACCGGCCGTTCAGTGAGCGCGGGAACCCTGACCACACCGAACTCGGTGTACGCGGCGAGACCGAGTGGGCCGGATTTGACGACCAGCCCCTGAAGCCACCATTGACGCCGGAACTCTTCAGGGTCTTTGCCGCCGAGGGCCGTGAACTCTTCCCCGTTGCAGAAGAACCATGCAGCCCTGCGGAGAACATCCCTGGCCTCAGGCGGCCGGGCGAGGACATAGGACAGCATGGCATCGGCGGCCAGCACCTTGGCGCTGCCCAGCAGAGCCGCCATGACCTGCGCCTGGCGGTCCGGCCGCATGGAGCCGACAAAAGCCCAGCCTCCGAAACCTTCGGGCAGCACGGGCTCCCATGAGTCGTAGATGTCGTCGCTGCTGCCGAGATCCACGTTGCGCCCGTGCTCCTGGTGCGCACGCCACCGGTAGGTCGGCGCATCGAGGATCTGAAGCAACTCGGTGTCGATGGGCCTCCCACTGAAGGTGCGTCCGACGCGCTTGGCGCCGTCGACTCCAACTGGAGCGACGACCTTCACAGGAACTATCAAGCTCGCAGCGAGCGCAAAGTAGACAGCCGAGCCTCCGAGCGTTTCCACCACCTTGCCGAACGGGCCGTCGCGCGTGTCGAGGGCCACCGAGCCGGCCACGAGGAGCTGTGGCTGCTCAGGCACGCCGGCCTGTCCCGCTGCTGGCGGTCACGACATGGCGCGCGTTCCGCAACTTTTCCAGGAACTCGGCTGGAACCGTGTAATCCTCGATCTCCATCCAGCTTCGACCGAGCTCTTCAATCCCATGCGCATCCGATCCCGACGCGGTGACTTTCCCCAGATCCGCAGCCAGCTTCGCGGCCGCTGCATTCGCACGCGGTTCGCACCAGGGATTGTAGGTCTCGATGATGTCGATTCGGTCGGCCAGCTGGACCACGCGCTCGGGACGGAAGTTCGCTCTTCGGCGGTCCAGCGGATGCGGCAGGTAGGTGAGACCGCCCATCTCATGGATGAGGTCCATTACCTCTTCAGGCATCAGATAGGGAGTGAGGCGGCCGGTGATGAACAGGCCGATGACCTCGCCCTCGCGTGTCTTCACCTCCTCACCGACAATCGTCAGCTCAGGAGCCATCCGCGCGAGCTCGAGCGCGCCCTCGGCCGTGTTGTGGTCGGTGAGAGCGATGCGATCCAGACCACATTCGTGGCTGCGATCGATCAACTCCTGAAGCGAGCTCTGGCCGTCATGCGAATAACTCGAGTGCAGGTGAAGGTCGACCCGGAGCAATCCGTTCGACCCTTCTAGCTCGCTGCTCGGCGCACCAATTCCCGTTACAGCGTTACGGCCGCTTCTCTGAGCATCCGCTCGCGAGCTCTGGCGAAGAGCGGGATCACGTCGCCCGGACCGCGGCTGCGGCACGCCTGCTCCATGAGAGCCGACTGCGCGTCGTAGATGATCTCCATCACCTGCCCGGGGCGCCGTTCGCGACCCAGACGGCCGGGCAGCTCGGGATGCGCCTGGCGCAGCACCACTGTGAGCCGCGCCACCAGCCAGCCGGGCACTATGCGAATTTCCTGCACCACGCATTCCTCGACCCAGAAGAGGAGCTCGTCCGACTCTTGCAGCATTCGACGTGGCGTCATTGCGCGACGTCTCCTGCGATGCCAATGCAGGTCACGTTCCTGCTCTTCGACTGTCTGCTGCAGCATGGCTTGCATCCCACTATATCAGCGGGGTACGAGACCCCTGCTGCGTAAACGGCGCTCATGATGTGACCAACTGATTGCCCACCGGATAGCACAGCGTTCGCCAGCTTCCAGCCGCGGGAATCAGATGCACCTGACGGTCGAATGTCCACTCTCTCCATTGCTGGCGCACGTGATAACGCATGACCATGCGCGCCACGTTGCTGTACGTCCTGCGATGCAGTTGATCGGTCCAGCCTTCGACCACTGCGACGCTCACGACCTGCATATCGAGCAGCTCGGTCTCGGCATCCAACCTCGGCATGCCCCGGATGAATGCTTCCCGCCCTCCCCATGCGCGCTGGGCATCCTCGGCGAGCATCTCCCACATCTCCTCGAAGCGACCCTGGGCGTGCAGCTTCATGAACTGCCTCTCGAACGTGGCCGGCGCCACCGACACCGGAGGAGGCGGCATCAACTCCAAAGCGTCGCCGGGGGAGCGCCTGAAATCGTCGTCGGGCTCGGTGGCGAGCTGGTGTGCGAACCACGCAAACACGGCTGCGACGACCGGCCGGCGCCGAAGCCGTTGTAGGAAACGCTTGACCATTGACGCTAGATGTAGTGTGATGTCCCCAGACTGTATACAGAATGTGGATAACTCGCAACCCCTTCCTGCCAGTGCCGCCTTCTACAACAGCCTGTGGCGACGCCTCCGAACGGTGAACGAGTGATCCGAATCGGCGTCTCCGCCTGGCGTGTGGGTCCCCGACCTCAGCGACCTCAGCCGGCCGCCAACCGTCGCACCACGGCCGCCACCTCGGTCAGCGGCAAACCGACGGGGCAGGCGGCAGACGCCGCCTCGAGATCGGCCTCGACGCCCTCGAGGTCGGAAGACGCGTCGGCCAGCCTCGCGTAGAGCCTCATATAGGACGAGGCGAGGTCGGGCAATCGCGTTTTACCTAAGCGTCCCGCAGCGAGCGCGCACAGACCGCAGTTGATGCAGCCGATCAGCCGCGGATGAAGGTCGCGCTCTTCGGGAGTCAATGGGCGAATGCCATCCGGCCTATAGGTCTGGACAAGCGTCGTCAGCTGCGATTTGGGTCGCGTCAAGCGGCGCCGCACTTGGTGCAGACCGTATGCCCAGGCGAGCTTCGCGAGCGAGTCGGTTCGGCCCACTAGTGTCTTGCCCGGGAGCTTCGGGGGCGGGACACTTTAGCGAAGTCCTCTCAACGCGCCCTGGGCCAGCTCCTCTTGAGCCCAGCCCGAGTGTCCCAGGATCGGAGCGCGGCCAAGCCACGCGCCATGGATGAACTCCCGCACCGCGTCGAACTTTTGCGACGCGCTCCAACCCAGCTGCCGGCCGATGATCTCAGCGGCCCGCATCACACACGCCCCACCGGCGCATGGTCCGGCCGCGACCCCAACCCGACGGAAAGCATCGGCGAGAGTGCGCACCTGCTCGTGACGCGCGGCGTAGGCAAGCTCTGATTCAGTGAGCGGCTCGCACCGGCACACGATCCGTCCCGCATCCGACTGGTCCAGCACGTCACCGGCTCGCGAGCCGTGGCGGCTCTGCAGCTTGATCGCGGCCAGTGCCGGGATACCGAATCGGGCCGCCAGGTCGGCGGCGGGCTCCTGCTCCGACTCGCTGCCGGGCAGCGGGGTGGTGGCGGTGGTGCACGGCGCCTGGTGCCCGAGCTTGCGGCAGACAGCGTCGCTCGTCTCCTCCGCCATCAACCGGTACATCGAGAGCTTGCCGCCGGCGATCGTGATGAATCCTTCAGCACCGTCGGTCGCGTGATCGAACACCTGGTAGCGACGCGACAGCTCGTCCTCGTATCGCCTCCACTTGAAGAGAGTCGGGCGCACCCCTGTCGTAGTCCGCACGGGACGATAGTCCCTGATGCTGGGGAAGACGCGTTCGAAGGCTTGCAGCAGATAGTTGACCTCGTCTTCGTGCACATCGACGGCGTCGAGGTCGCCGTAGAAATCGTCGTCGGTGGTGCCGAGGAGCGTGAATCCGCCGTGGGCGACCATCAGCACGTCGCGACCATCGACAGTCTCGGCGCTGATCCCGAAGTTCGAGATTCGATGGGGGTAAACGAGGTGAATGCCCTTCGCAGGCCGCAGCGCCACCTCGGCGCCGGCCATCCGGCTGACCTCCGGAACCCATGGTCCCGCGGCGTTGACCACTACTCTGGCCCTGGACTCCGAAAGGCTGCCGTCTGACGCGCGGTACCGGACTCCGATCACCTTGGCGCCGTCGCGAAGCAGCTCAGTCACACGCGTGTGGTTCAAGGCTCGGGCGCCATGGGCCACCGCGTCTTGGACGTTGGCATAGACCAGCCGGTGGGGGTCGACGCCCCATTCCTCCAATGTCACCGCGCCGACGAGATCGGAGGTGAGCCCGGGCTCCGCCTGTCGCGCCTCGTCCGCCGTGAGGCGAACATGGGGGTTGGACTTCTTCAGCGGTTGGAAGCGGTCGTACACCTCCATCCCCGTCTCGATGCGCTCGATGTTGTTTTTGTCGTGGGGAAGGATCGGAACGAGGAAGGCGACGCGATAGACCATGTGCCGCGCGATGGTCACGATGTGACCGGCGTCCTCGCTGGAACGGCGGGTCGTGTCCCAGTCGAACTCGAGATAGCGCGGCCCACCATGGATCATCCATGTCGAGGAGCCACTTGTGCCCGCTCCCCAGTCTCCCTTCTCGAGCAGCAGGACCGAGAGGCCGCGTAGCGAGAGATCGCGCGCGATGCCGGCGCCCGTCACTCCTCCGCCGATGACGCAGACGTCGTGAGCGCTGGGCGCGCTCACCGGGCCATGAACCGCGGGCCGGCCATAAGCTCAGCCTGCTGCTTCGTGTTGCTTCTGGAACTCTTCGATGATGGCTTTGGCAAGGTGCGCAGGCATCTCATCGTAGTGCGAGAACTTCTTCTGGAAGCTGCCGCGGCCCTGCGTAATCGAGCGAAGGTCGAGAGCGAAGCGCAGCATCTCGTGCTCGGGCACTGTGGCTCGCACCTTCTCATATCCATCGTCCGGCTCGGTGCCCAGGATCTTGCCCCGCCGGCCGTTGATGTCGGACATGATCGCGCCCAGATTCTTCTCGGGCACGCGGATATCCGCTTCGACGATTGGCTCGAGCAAAACCGGTCCGGCATCCAGTGACGCTTTTCGAATCGCCATAGAGCCCGCGATCTGAAACGCCATGTCGTTCGAGTCGACCTGGTGGAACTTGCCATCGACCAGCGTCACCCTGACATCGACCATCGGGTAGCCGGCGACAACGCCCTTGCTCATGTTGTCGACGATGCCCTTCTGCACTGAGACGCGGTAGTTTTGCGGTATGGCGCCGCCGAAGATCTTGTCCTCCCAAACAAAGCCTTCGCCACGCTTTGTGGGCGCCACCTCGATCACGCAGATCCCGTACTGGCCGTGGCCTCCCGACTGCTTGACGTGACGACCCTCGGCGCGGCTGTGGCCTGAGACCGTCTCGCGGTAAGCGACGCGCGGGGTCTGAGTGGTCGCCTCGACCCCGTACTTCCGCTTGAGCTTTTCGAGCGTGACGTCCAGGTGAACGTCGCCAAGACCGGCGATCACGAGCTGATGGGTCTCCTCGAGTCGCTCGACATGGAGCGTCGGGTCTTCCTCGCTTAATCGCGCCAGGCCGCTCGAGATCTTCTCCTCATCGCCTCGGGCTTTGGGCGTGATGGCGACGCTGTAGGCGGGGCCAGGCAGACCCAATGCCGGGAGGGCACCACCATCCTTGATCCCCAGGGTGTCTCCGGTGAGGGTGTGGGCGAGCTTGGTGACCCCGCCGATGTCGCCCGCGCCGACCTCGGCGGTGGCCACGTGCTCCTTGCCCCGCGGAAAGAAGATCTGGGCAAGCCGTTCCTCGCCGCCCTGGCTCAAGTTGGCCAGGTGCATGTCGGCCTTCACGCTGCCGGCTGCAACCTTGAAATAGCTGACGCGTCCAAATTGATCGCCGCCCGTGCTGAACACAAAGGCCTTCACCGGCTTGTCGGGCTCGCCTTCCGCCGGCGGCAGAAGCTCGCAGATGGTGGACATGAGCGTGCGCACACCCAGCAACTTCGTGGCTGAGCAGCAGACGACCGGCGCCACCTTGCCGGCGAGGATCCCTTCGCAAAGGCCGCGCTGGATCTCCTCCTCGCTGAGCGTTCCGGCATCGAGATATTTCTCGAGAAGCGCGTCGTCGCTTTCGGCGGCCGCCTCGATCAGCTGGCCGCGGGACTCCTCGACCACCTTCTTCATGTCATCAGGGATCGGCGCTTCGCCGCCGTTGCCGTCGGGTGTGGTGACGAAAGCCTTCAGGTGGAGGAGGTCGACGATCCCCCGGAAGTCGTGCTCCGAGCCGATTGGAAGGTGCAGCGGAAATGGCCGCGGGACCAGGTGTTCACGCATGGCGGCAACGGTGCCGTAGAAGTCGGAGTTCTCCTTGTCGAGCTTGTTGACGACCACGATTCGGGGTTTGCTGGTGCGGTTGCAGTACTCCCACGCGACCTCGGTGCCGACAGGCAGCTGACCGCCCGGCCCCACCACCACCACTGCACCCTCGGCGACCCGCAGGGCACTCAGGACCTGGCCCGCAAAATCGAAGAACCCGGGGGCGTCGAGGATGTTGATCTTGTAGCCGTTGTGCTCGACGAAGGCGACACCGAGGTTGATCGAGATCTTCCTCTTGTGCTCCTCGGGCTCGAAGTCGGTGGTTGCCGTGGCCTGGTCGGGCGAGCCCATCCGGGCGATTGCTCCCGACGCGAACAGCATCGCCTCGGCGAGGGAGGTCTTGCCGTCATGCGAGTGGCCCAGCAGGACGACGTTCCTGATCTTGTCGGGCGCGAACTCAGCAGCCATTCACTCCCCCAGCACCTTCAGCGGCGACCGGCAGCACAGGTAAGTTTAAGGACTGGCGCAGGTGGGCCGGACGGGATTAAGGGACGGTTGGCTTGGGTATGATCAGATACCTATGAAGAAGAAGACGGCATCCATCGAAGAGGTCCTGGCGGCGGTCGAAGCTGCCCGTGACAAGGTGATGGCCGACGAGGTCAAGTCGCTGACCAAGCTGGGCATCCCCAAGGCGATGGCCTACCAGAT
>CAAGKR010075548.1_pt1 | contig 13331 bp, 8 predicted proteins | sample 2556971 | NCBI WGS metagenome assembly CAAGKR01 (sample SAMEA5207829, study PRJEB30636) | soil metagenome | biome: forest; feature: boreal; material: soil | place: USA | collected 2011-09 | depth 1 m | reverse complement strand
CGCGGCCGTTCGCTCCTGGCGAGCGACTCGCTCCCGCTCGCCGCCGCATCTGCCCGCCGTGTTCTTCGTCCCGCTTGCTCCTGGCGTAGCGGCGGCCGGTACCGGGTTGGGACATCGAAGAGCCACTAACCTTTGGGGGTTATGGAAACCGCCCACCTCTCGAAACAGGCCTACGAGCGGCTTCAGGGCGAACTCGAAGAGCGATCCGGTCCGAGCCGGAAGTCGATCTCCGCGGCGATCGAGCGCGCCCGTGAGCACGGCGACATCAAGGAGAACGGCGAGTACCACGCGGCCAAGAACGAACAGGGCCTCAACGAAGCGAGAATCCGCCAGCTCGAGCAGATGCTGAAGACGGCCGTCGTCGTCGAGAGCACAGCCGGAGAGGTCGTCGCGCCCGGCACGATCGTCGAGATCCGTATGCAGGGCGACGACGAGGCCACGAGCTATCTCGTCGGCTCGATCGAAGAGCGCCACGAGACACTCGACGTGCTCTCCACGTCGTCACCGCTCGGCCGCGCGCTGCTCGGCCACGGGCCGGGAGACACAGTGGGCTACGAAGGACCGCGTCGCACGTTCCAGGTCGAGGTCCTGAGCGTACGACCGGCCGACTGATCCGGCCCGATTCATCCGGCCTTGGTTGCTCGCCCGTACCCTCCGCCACCCGGTGTTCGGATCCGCAGCACGTCGCCGGCGCGTAGCTGAACCGTGCACTTGTCGGGCAGGCGCCGGGCCTCGGACTCCTCGCCGCCGGGAAGAAGCCAGTTCTCGCCGGTCGCACCCGGCGCCCCACCTTCGAGCCCCCACGGTGCGCTGAGCCGACGTTCGGTCACGAGCGACACCGTCACGTCCTCGAGCATCTCGATCTCGCGGTCGATGCCGTCACCTCCGACGTACGCCCCGGCACCACCGCTCCCGCGGCGGATCGCGTAGCGCCGAACGCGGAGCGGCAACGCGCGTTCGAGCGCCTCGACCGGGGTGTCGCGCGTATTCGTCATCGCGGTCTGCACGCCACTCATGCCGTCGGCCCACGGACGCGCACCCTGCCCGCCGCCGACGGTCTCGTAGTAAACCCATCCATCTCCGCCGAGCAGCACGTTGTTCATCGTGCCCTGGTTCGCGGCTCCAACCTGGTCCGGGACGACCTGCGCGAGCGCGCCGAGGCACACATCGGCGATGCGCTGGCTCACCTCGACGTTCCCGGCGCCGACGGCCACCGGCGCGATGGCAGCCACCACGGTGCCGGGTGGCGCGATCACGCGCACCGGCCGCATAGCGCCTCCATTCGCAGGGATCGTCGGATCCGTCGCGGCACGTAAGGCGAACGCCACTCCACTCACTGTCACCGCCTCGACCGCGTTCACGTTTCCCGCGCGCTGGACGTCGGTGCCGGTGAAGTCGAACGTCGCCGCATCGCCGTGGACCGAAAGGACGAGCGCGATGCGCGTCGGCGACTGCTGTGCCGGACGCGGACCGGCGGAGTCGAGTACGTCTTCGAAACGCCACTCGCCGTCGGGCAGAGCAGCGAGCGCGGCGCGCATGCGGCGTTCGCCGTAGTCGACGATCTCGTCGAGCAGTTCGGCCGAACGCAGGCCTTCCACGATGACACGCATGCGCTCGACACCAATGCGGTTGGCGCCCCGCTGCGCGTCGAGGTCGCCGGAACGCTCGGTTGGCATGCGCGAGCTCGCGACCAAGATCTCGGCCACCGCGTCATCGAGGCGGACCGGTGGGATGCGAAGCCCCTCCTGGTAGATCTCGGTTGCCTCCGGCGGCATGGAACCCGGAGCCATCCCTCCCAGATCGGCGTGGTGCGCACGGTTCGCCACCCAACCGACAAGCTCAGCGTGCACGAAGCACGGGGACACGAGCGTGATGTCGTTCAAGTGTGTCCCGCCTGCGAACGGGTCGTTGAGCACGATCTCGTCGTCCGGTCGCGGTTCACCCCCGATCGCCGCGATCGCGGCCGCCACCGCCGCGGGCATCGAGCCCAGATGAACCGGAATGTGCTCCGCCTGCACCAGCAGCTCGCCGTCTGCGGTGAACAGCGCGGCTGAGCAGTCGGCGCGCTCCTTGATGTTCGGGCTGTACGCGGCGCGTCGCAGGACCGCACCCATCTCCTCTGCGGCACCGGTGAGCCGCGAGATCAGGATCTGGAGCGCGGCCGCGTCCATGCGATCCCCGTTGAGGCGCCGGGTCGTCATGCGTGCACCATCACCCACGCGCCGAGCGCAGCGGGCTCAGCAACCCAGCCGTCGGGCACCCAGACGGTGCAGTCGGGCTCGAGCACGACGTCAGGCCCAACGACTCGCGGGCGCGCGACTGCGGGAAGCTGTCCGATCGTGAGAGGCGCCGCGCGCGACCCGCGAGCCCGAATCGCGACGAGCTCGACCGGAGCGCCGGGCCGGGTGTAGCCGTTCCGCCGCTCGTGCTCCGCCGGAAAGTCTGCCGGACGGCGCACCGTGAGCTCATGACTCTGACCCTCGTACCGGCAGTCGACGAAGGTCTCGAGGAGTTCGGCGCCACCGACCGCCGCCGACGCGTCGCGGGCCAACGCGTCGAGGGCACCGTCGAGGCCTTCCACCGACGCGGGAGTCGCCCAGGACTTCACGAACTCCCGGCGCCGGGGCGACGAAACGAGCCCGACCGCCGAGAACACGCCCGCGCGGGGCGGGACAATCACCGCGCGCATCCCGAGAGCGTCGGCGACCCCGCACGCGTGCAGCGGCCCGGCGCCACCGAAGGCAACCAGCGCGAGGTCGCGCGGATCGATGCCCTGCTCGACCGTCACGACGCGGACGGCACGTTCCATCGACGCGTCCACCACGGCCACGACACCCGCCGCCGCCACTCCGGCACGGTCGAGCCCGCGCCGCGCGGCGACGGCATCGATGCGGCCGAGCCCGGCAAAGGCGGTGTCGGCGGGGATCCGTCCCAAGACGACGTCGGCGTCGGTCACCGTCGCGTGCTCACCGCCGCGCCCGTAACACGCCGGTCCGGGCCATGCGCCGGCACTGTGTGGGCCGACCACGAGGGCGCCGCCGTTGTCGAGCCGGGCGATCGAGCCCCCTCCGGCGCCGATCGTGTGCACCGCGACCGCGGGAAGCCGGATCGGGTACCCGGCGATGGCGAGTGTCGGTGCCGGGGCCGGGGCACCGTCGCGCACGAGACATACGTCGGTGCTCGTGCCGCCCATGTCGAACGACACCGCATCGGGAAAGCCGCACGCCTCCGCGACGACGGCAGCCGCCCGCACGCCGGCAACGGGGCCCGACAACAAGAGAGAGGCTGGTCGCCTCACCGCGTCCTCGAGCGGTACGAGCCCGCCTGCCGACGTCATCACCAAGACTTCGCTCGCCAGCGACCCGAGCCTGAGGAGGTACGCGCGGCAGACGGGGCGCAGCGCGGCGTCCGCCACGGTGGTGACCATACGTTCGTACTCGCGAAACTCGGGTGAGACCTCGTGTGAGCACACGACGTCGAGTCCCTGCGCCACAAACGTTTGCGCGACGGCGCGCTCGTGCGATGAATCGAGATCGGCGTGCAGCAGACACACGGCCACCACATCGACGTCGTCGATCTCGGGAACGTACCCATCGAACGCCTCGACTTCGGAACCCGACCCGTCGAGTCGCCCGCTGACCTCGAACCGCGACTCGCGCGGAACCAGCGGTGGTGGTCGATCGACGTGTTGGTCGTAGAGCGAGGGCCGGGCCTGCCGCGCGATCTCGATCACGTCCGCGAATCCTCGGGTCGCGACGAGCGCAACGCGCCCAACCTTGTGCTCGAGTAACGCATTGGTAGCCACGGTCGTCCCGTGCGCCAGCAACTCAGGCACGCGAGCGGTGACCCGCGAGATCGCGTCGCCGATTGCAACGGTGGGATCGTCGGGTGTCGACGCGACCTTCACGACCGACCCGTCGTCACCGACCAGGTCGGTAAACGTCCCGCCCGAGTCCACTCCGATGCGCATGGTCCAAGGTTCGCACGCGGAACGAATCAGCGACGCAAGCCCCGAAGGCGCCGGCGGCGCACACCTTCACGGATCGAGCGGACCACCATGGCCTCCATCGCGTCATCGAGCTTGCGGCCGTTACGGTCGGTGAGCTCGAAACGGTCGACCGCGTTCCCCGCGATGGTGGCGAGGCGGGCCGAGTGCACGTCGGCCCCGGCCGCCGAGATCCCCGCGGCCAGGTCGTGCAACAGACCGCGGCGGTCGGGGCTGCGGACTTCGCACAGCGTGTACCACGGCGTCGAGTGGTCGTCGAAGAGCACTTCGGCGGCGGAATCGGGCGGTGACGCCAACGGCGAGTCGAAGGCGGCGACGATCGAGGACTCGATCCCATCGGCGTCGGGCGGCGTCGTACGCGACGAGGCGCCGCGCACGCGGAACGAATCGACCGCTCCACCGTCCCCCCACGTTGCGACGACCGCATCGAGGATGTCCAGGCCGTGGTCCGACAACACGCCCGCGATCGTGGCGAGCAAGCCCGGGCGGTCGCGACCAACGACGTCGATGCCCCACTCCGTGTCGTCGAGCTGGCGCACGGCAACACGCGCTTGCCCGCGCGCCGGAAGCGGCTCGAGCAGCGCTGCCTGGCGCGCGATGTCGGGCGCCTCTTGCATGAGTAGGTATCCGCGAGGCGCGTGCTGGATCCGTTCCGCCACCCCACGTCCGTTGCTCGCGAGCCGCATCGCCTCGGCCCGCCGCCGTTCGACGAGGTTGCGCGCTTCACGTCCCGTGACCTCGGGTTGTTCGAGGAGATCGAGCACGAGTTTGTAGAGCTGGTGGAGGCGTTCGCGATCCCATCGTTCGAGGTCGCCGAGCGCGAGCGTAAGCAGATAGAGCGCGCGTGCCCGCTCGGGTCGCTCGAGGTGTGTCGCGATCGGGTACACACGTTCTTCGACGAGCCCATCGACTTTGTGCGCAGCACCGCGCAGGAGCCCGGAGTCGCCGACGAGGAGCGCGATCTCCTGCTCGGCGGCCGCACCAAGGTCGAGACGTTGCACGAGGCGGCGCGCGATCTCCACCGGTGACGAGTCGTCGCCCGCGGTGTCGAGGATGAGCGCGGCGAGCAGGAGCCACTCCGGATGCCCGAGCCGCGCGTGCTCGGCGGCGGCGACCGGATCGGTTTCGACAAGGTCGCGGATGCGCTCCACGAGCGAGAACCGCAGCACCTGCGCCGGGTCGAGCAGGAACGGGTCGGCACGCCGTCGTCGCACCGCGTCGGCGAGCTCCGGGAGCGCGCGTTCCAGGACGCCGGTTGTCTCGAGAAAGCGCCAGGCGCGGCCGTCGCCCTCCGTGAGCACCGCGAAGAGCTTTCGGGTCGCCGCGGCGTCCCAACGCAACGGTGTGTCGCTCCAAGCGCCAATCCAATCGAGCAGCTTGGAGTCGGGACTCGCGCCCCGCGCGATCGCGAGCGCGGCGTCGAGCGCGACGTGGAGCGCCAGGGGCGACGGCGGCTCGGCCATCGAGCGCACGACGCCGTCCTCGACCCGCAGCCACCCCCCTTCGGGCTCGGGAACGGTGCTCTCGACGCGACCGGCGCGCTCGGATCGGAGCTGCAGGAGCCGCCAACGGAGAAGCGGCGGCGTCAACAAGGTGGTGGCGAGCACGACGAGCAGCAGCGCGGCGTACAGCTGGCCGCCGAGGATTCCCTCTCGCAGCCCGATGGTGGCAAAGATCAGTCCGACCTCGCCGCGGGGAATCATCCCCAGCCCGATCAGCCGCTTGTCACCCGGTGCGCCGAATGCGCCGACGGCCGCCACCAGCTTCCCGACTACCGCGACCGCGAAGAGCGCGCCGGCGATCGCGAGCACGTCGGGCTTGATGAAGTCGCCAATCTGGACGTCGATCCCGATCTGGAGGAAGAAAACCGGTATGAAGAGGTGGCCAACCGGTGCGAGCTCGCGCTGGATCCGCTCGGACGCCGAGCTGCCCGAGAGCGCGAGACCGGCGACGAACGCGCCCACGATCGGAGCGAGCTGCGCGGCCTCGGCGAGCTCGGCGAACGCCAGTGTGAACGCGAGCGCGAGGGCCACCAGCGTGCCGGCCGACCGTGCGTGACGATCGAGCAAGCGGAACAGACCGGGTGCGAAGCGCGACCCGAGCGCCGCAGTCAGCACGAGGAATGCGATCGCGACCAGCAGGATCCCGAGGACGTCGAGCACCGAAACGGAACCTTCGGATACAAGACGCACGACAACGGTGAGGATCACGAGCCCGAGCACGTCGTCGGCCACGGCCGCGCCGAGCACGGTGCGCGCCTCGACGGTCGCCAGCGCCCGGAGATCGCTGAAGACGCGCGCAGTGATGCCGACGCTCGTCGCCGCGAGCGCGGCACCGATGAAGATCGACTGGTTCTCGCTATGACCGAGCGCGCTCGCGACGAGGTAACCGCCGGTCATCGGCACGACGACACCGACGACCGCTACCGACATCGAGGCCCGGCCCACCGCTCCGAGCTCGCCGAGATCCATCTCCATGCCGACACCGAGCAAGAGCAGGATCACACCCAGTTCGCCGAGGACGCGCAGCGTCTCGTTCGACTCGACGAACGCGAGCACCGACGGCCCGATGATCACCCCGGCGACGATCTCCCCGACGACCGCGGGCACGTTGATCCGCTCGGCGATCTCCGCGGCGAGCTTCGCCGCGATGAGCACAATGAGGATGTCGAGGAGAACCCCGGTGACGTCCATGACTGCGCCTGATTCAGGCGCCGGCGGGCGCGCGCCCCTCGACCTCTTGCAGCAGGTACCCGCGGGCACGGACGGTGCGCACCTCGAGTCCCAGGGACGAGATGCGACGGCGGAGGCGCAGCATGTGCACGTCGAGCGCGTTCCGGGTGGGGCTGCCGCCCGGCCACGCCCGGCGCACGAGCGTGTCACGGCCGACCACCGCGCCGAACCGGTCGACGAGGGCGGCCGCGAGGGCTCGCTCGACCGGCGACAGCGTCACCCACCGCCCGCGATGACGGAGCAACCCGTCGGTGTCGACGGTCGGTACGGTGACTGCTTGGCCGGCGCGGGCCGCGAGCGTGGCCACACGCGCACGAAGGTCGTCTTCGGCCGCTGGCAGCCGGATCCAGTCCTCGAGCGGATCGATCGAGGAGGGCGCCGCGAGACTCTCACCCACAAGGAGCAGCCGGGGGGCACCCACTGCCCGAAGGCCCTCCAGCCGGGCCTCCTCTTCGGGCCAGCGGATCAACACGACGTCGGTTCGGGGCTGCGCGTTCGCCACGCCGAGACCGTAAGGAGCAGTTGTTTCGGGTTGGTTACGGCGAGGTGAAACAGGGCTGTCGTAGCCGCCTCTCTTTGGTCGCTCGCTACGAGCCGGGGATACCCCGGCTCGCTCGACGCTCGCTCCCGGCGAGCACCCTGCGCTCCCGCTCCGGGTGCCGCTTCCGCCGGACAGAAACAGAGTGAGGTAACAGTTAGCTTCCCGAATAGTTCGCTATGCTCTCAGCGTGAGCACGACCGAGGAAGGCAACGACCGGGAGATCCTCACCCTGGTCTGGGTCGCCCGCGAGCTCGAGCGGGCCTGCACCGACCTCACGCTTCCCCAGTACCGGCTCCTCGCCCTCATCGTCCGCGGCGAGGAGCGTGCGAGCGGTCTCGCCGGGCAGCTCGCTCTGGCCCGCCCCACCGTCTCGGCCGCAGTCGAGACGCTGGTCGCCAACGGGCTCGTGGAGCGCACCTCCGTCGACGGCGACCGTCGGGCGATCCGGCTGACCATCACTCCGGCCGGACGCGCTGCATTGCGAGTCGCAGAGCGCGCGATGCGCGAGAAGCTCGACGCATTCCTCAGCGACGTGCGCGACCCGTCGGTCGTCGAAGACGCGCTCGCGCAGCTTGCGGGCGCGCTCGCCGCGCAGGGTGACCGAACGAGCGGGCGACAAACCAATGACGCCGGAGCGAGCCAACACTCCCGACCGGGTATCCCGGCTCGCCGCGAGCGACCCAAGGATGTAGGAGCCGTCGCCAAACAATGAAGAGAACGACGGAGCCGGGCTGGATCCGGAAACTGTGGCCATTCCTGGTACGCCACAAGAAGGGCGTGCTGATCGCCTTCGGCGTCGCAATCCTCGGCCAGGTCATCACGTCGATCCTCCCGCTCGTGCAACGGGCGATCGTCGACAACACGATCACCACCCAAACCGAGCCGATCGGGCCGTTGCTCGTGCTGCTCGTCGGTCTCGCGGCGGTGAACTTCGTCTTCCAGTACATCCGTCGATACTCCGGCGGACGCTACGGCATCGACGTACAAAACGATCTGCGGAACGCGCTGTTCGAACGACTCCAGCGGCTCGACTTCGCACGGCACGACGAACTCCCCACCGGCCAGCTCGTGTCGCGCGCGAGCTCCGACCTCCAGCTCGTGCAGCAGCTCCTCCAATTCATGCCGATGCTCACCGGAAACCTCGTGCTGCTGGTGCTGTCGCTGTTCTTGATGCTCTTGATGTCGCCCCTGCTCACGCTGCTGACCTTCTTGACCGTGCCCGCGCTGCTGGTCGTGTCACTGCGGCTACGCAAGAAGATGTACCCGGCGCAATGGGACGCGCTGCAGCGGGCCGGCGAGGTCGCCGGCGTGGTCGACGAAGCCGTCACCGGTGTCCGCGTCGTCAAGGGATTCGGCCAGGAAGACCGGGAGATCAATTCTCTCGCCGACGTTGCCGAACACCTCTACGGGTCGCGCGTCCGCAACATCCGCATCCAGGCGAAGTACTCCTCGCTGCTCGCGGCGATCCCCGCCTTTGGCCAGGTCGGCGTACTCGCCCTCGGCGGCTACCTCGTGATCCACGACCAGATCACACTCGGCACGTACCTGGCCTTTGCCACGTATCTGGCGCAGCTGCTCGCACCGGTGCGCATGATGGCCAACATCATCGCGGTGTCCCAGCAGACCCGCGCCGCCGCGGAACGGATCTTCGACATCCTCGACTCGAACCCGGTCGTCACCGAGAAGCCGGATGCGACGGTGCTCGAGGTCGAGCGGGGCGAAGTCGTCGTCGAGCACGTCAACTTCGGCTACCTGCGCTCCGAGCCAGTGCTCTCCGACTTCTCACTGCGGGTCGCGCCCGGTGAGACCGTCGCACTCGTCGGCATGTCGGGTTCGGGCAAGTCCACCGTGAGCCTGCTGCTCCCGCGCTTCTACGACACGCAAGAAGGCACGATCACGATCGACGGTGTCAACATACGCGACGTCACCCTTGATTCGCTCCGTCGCGAGGTCGGGGTCGTTTTCGAGGACGCCTTCCTGTTCTCCGACTCCGTACGGAACAACATCGCGTACGGGCGCCCCGATGCCACCAACGACGACGTCCGGCGCGCTGCGGATGTCGCGGGCGCGTCCGTCTTCATCGAGGCTCTCCCCGACGGTTACGACACGATGGTCGGTGAGCGCGGTCTCACGCTTTCCGGCGGGCAACGGCAACGCATTGCGATCGCCCGCGCCGTGCTCACCGATCCGCGCGTCCTCGTGCTCGACGATGCCACCTCGTCGATCGACGCGCGCACCGAAGAGCAGATTCACGCGACGCTGCGCGTGATCATGGAGCACCGCACCACCATCCTCATCGCCCACCGGCGCTCCACGCTTCGCCTTGCCGAGCGAATCATCGTGATGGATCACGGCCACGCGGTCGAGGACGGCACGCACGACGAGCTCATGGCCACGTCGGCGCGCTACCGCGCCCTGCTCTCGGGTCCGGGCGAGGACGCCGAGGCCGATGCGATCGAGGAGCTCGTCGCGGCGGGTGGTGTGACCGCCGACCTCTGGCGGCGTGACGAGACGAACGGCAACGGCGTCCGGGCATTCGTCTCCGTCGCCCCGGTCCTCGGCCTCGGTCCCGGTGGCGGTGGCGGGCGCGGCGGCGGCGGGTTCGGCGCTGGGCGCGCCGGTGCGCTCACAATGTCGCCCGAGCTCTTGGCGGCGGTGGAGGCGCTCCCGCCTGCCGACGACAGGCCCGACGTCGACGTCGCGGCGGAGGCGAACAAGCACGAGACCTTCCGGCTGCGGCGCTTCGTCCGCCCTTATCGCAAGCAGGTGCTCATCGGTTTCGGTCTCATCGTGGCCGACACGATCGTCACCCTCGCCGGACCCTTGCTCGTCCAGCGGGGGCTGCAGAACGGGGTGCTCCAGGGTTCGGAGAAGGTGCTGTTCACCGCGTCGGCGTTCTTCTTCCTCACTGTGACGGCCGACTGGCTCCTCACCTGGACCTACACCCGTTACACGGGTCGCACCGCGGAGCGACTGCTCTACGCGTTGCGCATCCGGATTTTCTCGCATCTCCAGCGGCTCGCGCTCGACTACTACGACCGGGAGATGGCGGGTCGCATCATGACCCGCATGACCACCGACGTCGACGCGTTCTCCAATCTCCTGCAGACCGGCATCATTCAGGCACTCGTGAGCATCATGAGCTTCTTCGGCGTGCTGGTCGTCCTGGGCATCCTGTCGTGGCAGCTCACCCTGGCGGTGATGGCGATCCTCCCGCCACTGATCATCGCGACCGTCTGGTTCCGCCGCGTGTCGTCTCGCGCGTACACCCGCGCGCGCGACGCGATCTCCACCGTCAACGCAGAATTCCAGGAAAACATCTCCGGCGTCCGGGTCGCACAGGCGTACGTGCGCGAAGACGAGAACATCGACTCATTCCGCAACACCACCGACGTGTACCGGAACGCCCGGGTCACGACGCAGCGAATCCAGTCGTTCTACTTCCCGCTGATCATGTTCCTGTCCACGTGCGCAGACGCGATCGTGTTCGGGTACGGCGGATCGCTGGTGCACGACGGCGTCATCACCAGTGCCACCGTGCTCACGTTCATCCTGTTCCTCGACCAGTTCTTCGCGCCGATCCAGCAGCTCTCGCAGGTGTTCGACCAGTGGCAGTCGGCCCTCGCATCGATGGTGAAGATCAACGAGCTCATGCACACCGAGGTATCCACGCCCGACCCGGAGCATCCCGTCGAGCCCGGTCGTGTCACGGGTGCGATCCAGCTCGACAACGTGCATTTCGGCTACCCGAATACCGGCGTCGAGATCATGCATGGCATCAACCTCACGATCACGCCCGGCGAGACCGTTGCCTTGGTAGGCGAGACCGGAGCCGGGAAGTCGACGATCGTCAAGCTCGTCGCGCGCTTCTACGACGTCACTGAAGGGCAGGTCCTGATCGACGGCACGCCGATCACCGAGCTCGACCTGCGCGCGTATCGACGCCGGCTCGGATACGTACCTCAGGAGCCGTTCCTCTTCTCGGGCACAATTCGCGACAACATCGCGTACGGCCGACCCGACGCGAGCGACGCCGAAGTCGAGCAGGCGGCGCGCGCAGTGGGTGCACACGATTTCGTCGCCGAGCTCCCCGGTGGGTACCTCCAACCGGTGACTGAGCGCGGTCGATCACTGTCGGCCGGGCAACGTCAGCTCATCTGTCTCGCGCGCGCGCTGCTCGTCGACCCGTCGATCCTGCTGCTCGACGAGGCCACCGCCAACCTCGACCTCAGTACCGAGGCCCGGGTCCAGCGAGCGATGGGCCTGGTCGCCACCGGTCGCACCACGCTGCTCATCGCACACCGGCTGCCGACCGCGCGCAGCGCCGATCGGATCATCGTGGTCGACGGCGGCGAGATCATCGAGCAGGGCAGCCACGACGAGCTGCTCGAGCTCAATGGTCAGTACGCGGAGCTCTGGTCGGCGTTCAGCGTGGAGCCCACCGCGGTCTGATCGCCGGCGATCTGATCGCCGGTGGGTCGCGCGACACCCCGGGAATCGCAACGCCCTCGCCGTCGAACGGAGCGTCAACGAGCCGCGCGACCGTCGGCGCGAAGTCGAGTACCGATGCCGGCTCGCCAGCGACACGATGGGTGACACTCGGACCGGTGGCCGCGAACCAGCCACCGTCGCGGTGCTCGCCGGGGCGCGGCAACACCGGTTCGACGTGCAGCTCGCCGATCCGGAGTGAGCTCGCGGCGACGAGCGGTTGCGTGCGATCCCACACCACGTGCAGGTCGGCGAAGTCTTCGGGAGCGTCTCCCGGATACGCATCCCGTGCGACGATCACGTCGCGGACGAGCGGACGACCGCTCTCGGGGTCCCGGAGAGCGAGGAACTCACGTCGGAGCTCGTCGCACGTTGCATCGAAGTCGGAGCCGGGCGCGATCTTTCCGTAGGGCTCCCGTCCCGCCACGTTGAGCCGGATCGGGGTGTGCGGCAGGTCGGTCGGGACTCTCCAGAAGAGCTGGGAGCCGAACTCGCGCGCCCGTGCGTCGGAGGACATACTCCGGATACGTGCGGGCAGGCGCACGCGGATCCCCCTCGGGACGCGTGCCCCGACCGATTCGAGCACACGCCTGCTCCGCGACAACGACTCGGGCGTCTCTGACGCGAGACGATGGAGCACGGCGTCGGCGAGCTCATCGGTCGGGTTGTTGGGTCCCATGCCAAGGAGCGAGAACACGATCACCGTGCTCGAGGGCCCGGCGGCGCCGATGATGCGGCCGAGCTGCGTGTCGACCGCGCGGTATACCGCCCCGACGCGCTCGAAGTCGTCCCAGAGGCCGTGGCCCGCACAATGAGTCTCCGCGAACGTGAGCACGAGCGCGTCCCAGTGCGCGCGACCCATGACGTCGATCGCGAAATCGGTGCGGAGTGCGGCGCGATCGCAAAGACTGGAGACGAAATCGCTCGGTGACCGCGCCGCGTGGCAGTCCCAGGTGGTGTCGTCACTGTCGAGCCAACCCGCGAGCTGTGGACGCCAGACCGAGTCGGGATGACAGAGCGCAGACGGCTCGTGGGCGCCGTGGCTCATCCAGTCGGCGATCACCAGGTTGGCGGGGTCGGTGCCGATCGGCGCCTTCGGGACGTCGAGCACCGCGAAACGACGGCCGTGCGCGCTGAGGGCGTCCCAGAACGGGACTGCTCGGATCTGCTGGCGCGTGAACGGCTCCCAGTCGTACGTGCCAGTGCGGTAGTGACGGTAGAAGCGCCGTCCGTGCCGGCCGGGCCCGACTCCGGTCGCGAAGGACGACCACGCCGCGTCATCGCCGAGGCCCTCGAACGCGTCGAGCTTTCCCCACAGGCCCTCCCCGCGCATGCGTGCGAGAACCGGCAACTGTCCTCCGTCGGCCAGGCGCGCGATCTCCGTGCGATCGGCGCCGTCGAGACCGACGAGAACGACGTTCGCTCCCAACCTTGCAACCTCCCGCGGACGCCGCGATCGTACCGACGCCGCGGTCAGGCCCGACTTCGGCGGGTGAACGGCTGTTTGGGGAGGGCGCGAGTCGCTGACCTGCATGTTTGTCGGTGATTCGGCTGCTGGGAACGT
>CAAGKR010468745.1_pt1 | contig 13333 bp, 13 predicted proteins | sample 2556971 | NCBI WGS metagenome assembly CAAGKR01 (sample SAMEA5207829, study PRJEB30636) | soil metagenome | biome: forest; feature: boreal; material: soil | place: USA | collected 2011-09 | depth 1 m | reverse complement strand
GGCGGATCGATGGGGGCGGTGGTCGGCGAAAAAGTGACGCGGGCGATTGAAATGGCGATTTCCACACGGCAACCGCTGGTGGTGGTGTCTTGCTCGGGCGGAGCGCGAATGATGGAAGGAACGATCAGCCTGATGCAACTGGCGAAGGTTTCCGCGGCGCTGGCGCGGATGGATGATGAAAAGTTGCCGTACATTTCGGTGCTGACGGATCCGACGACGGGCGGCGTAACGGCGAGTTTTGCGATGCTGGGAGATTTGAATATTGGCGAGCCAGGGGCGTTGATCGGCTTCGCCGGACCGCGGGTGATTGAGCAGACGATTCGGCAGAAATTGCCGGATGGATTTCAGCGGTCGGAGTTCCTGCTGGAGCACGGGTTTCTGGATGCCGTGGTGCACCGGAAAGACATGAAGAGTTTTATTGCGAACACCTTCGACTTACTGATGTCGTGAAATGAAATACGACAACGCGGTCCGGTATCTGCTGACATTGGGCCGCGAGTTGGCCGCACCGACACAAGCGGCTGCCTCCAAATTCAATCTAGAGAATATAACTGTCTTGTTGGAACGACTGGGGAGGCCCGAGCGGACGTTTCCGTGTGTGCACATAGCGGGAACGAACGGAAAAGGCTCCACGGCGGCGTTTGTGGAATCGATTCTGAGGGTGGCAGGCTTTCGAACCGGGTTGAATACTTCGCCGCATCTGGAACGAATTAACGAGCGGATACGAATTGATGGCGAAGAGATCAGCGACGAATTGTTCGCCGAGATTTTCACGCGGGTGCTGGGAGCCATAGAAGAGTTGCTTGCGGGAGGAAAGTTGAAGGCTCATCCGACGTATTTTGAATGCGTGACGGCGGTGGCGTTCGAAGCATTTGCGCGCGAGCGAGTGGCTTTCGCGGTGGTAGAAGTGGGACTGGGGGGGCGACTGGATGCGACAAACGTTGTGAGCCCGGTGCTCGCAGTGATTACGCAAATTGATTTCGATCATGAGAATTTTCTGGGGCATTCTTTGCGGGAGATTGCCAGCGAGAAGGCCGGGATCTTGAAGGCGCGCGTACCCGCGGTAATTGCCGGTCAGCAAAAAGAGGCACACGAAGTTTTGCTGGAGCGTGCGAATGAACTGGAATGTCCGGTGATTGAGATTCCCGAGGCGTTCCGGGTTGAGAACGAAAGCATGAAAGATGGGTTCGTGCGAGCGACGGTGGAGGAAAAGGCGAGCGGAGCAAGGTTTGCAGTGGCGCCGCAACTGGCGGGGAGATTTCAACTGCTCAATGCGCTGAACGCGCTGGCGTGTGCTCGATTGTTGCAGCGGCGGAACTACAAAATTGAGGATGCACAGATTGAGGCAGGAATTGCAGCGGCGCAATGGCCGGGGCGTATCGAGCGATTACAATCGCGACCGGATGTATATCTGGATGGGGCGCACAATCCGGGAGCGGCGCGGGAGTTGGCCAAATTCTTGGAAGAGAACTTTCCCGGACGGAGAATTTATTTGTTATTTGGGGCGATGCGGGACAAGGCCGTGGATGAGGTGACAGGTTTGCTGTTTCCGCATGCGTATGAGGTGATTTTTACGGAGGCGCAGACGCCTCGAGCGATCAGTGCGGGGCGGTTGTTGGAGATTGCCGGACACCATGCAACGCGAACGTTGGTGATCCCCGCTGCGGAAGAAGCTTTGGAAACGGCGTTGGTTAAGGCGGGGCCGGAGGATGCTATTTTTGTGACGGGGTCGTTGTATCTGGTGGGGCAGTTACGGTCGGCGTGGAAGAAACGGGCGAGGGTCGCGCGGGATTGAGAAAAGATTTAGAATGGCGGCGATGGTTGGTTTTGGGATTGGATGAAGGTTGGAAGGCGCTGACATAAATGATCAGCGCTACATAAGAAAATTTACTGGTCGGAGTGTTGGCTGTTCTTCAGGGCGGAAAGGCCAGAGCGATCCTTCGACTGCGAGCCGCAAAAGGCGCGTCTCTTCGCTCAGGATGACACTTCTGGGCTTGCATGGCTAAACCCATGCACCTACATTAGGATTTTACGGGCCGGCCGGTTGGCCGGCGTTCTGTTTTTTTGAAGGCGATAGCGACGACGGAAAAACAGGATCGAGAGGAACGAGTTGAAGAACAGCGGTAACAAAACCAATAGGCCCTTGGTGGGTGTGATCATGGGGTCGTCTTCCGATTGGGAGACGATGGAGCATGCTGCGAATACGCTGAGGGATTTGGGCGTGCCGTTTGAGACGAAGGTGGTGTCCGCGCATCGCACGCCGGACTTGCTGTTCGAATATGCTTCGACTGCCGAGCGGCGCGGGATTGCAGTGATCATTGCCGGAGCTGGCGGGGCCGCGCATCTGCCGGGAATGGCGGCGTCGAAGACGGTGCTTCCGGTGCTTGGTGTGCCGGTGGAGTCGAAGGCGTTGAAGGGACTGGACTCGCTGCTGTCGATCGCGCAAATGCCGGGGGGAATTCCGGTTGGCACGCTGGCAATCGGCAAAGCGGGAGCGATCAACGCGGCGCTGCTGGCGGCGGCGATCCTGGGAATTGAGCATGCGGAGATTCGCGAAGCAGTGCGAAAGTTTCGCAGTACACAAACGTTGAAAGTGCTGGCGAATCCGAATCCCGCGAGTCGAGCGACCACAAGAGAAGTAACGGCGAAGAAAACCAAGAAGAAACGCGCATGACCATCGGGATTCTCGGCGGCGGACAACTGGGATACATGCTGGCCCTGGGGGGCTATCCGCTGGGGTTACGCTTCCGGTTCCTGGATCCGTCGCCGGAAGCGCCTGTGGGACGAATCGCGAATCGTGTAACGGCGGAGTACACGGATGTCCAGGCGCTACATCGATTTGCGCAGGGACTGGAAGTAGCGACGTATGAGTTCGAGAATGTGCCGGTCGAAGCAGTGCGACTGTTGGCGGAGCGCACTGTCGTATATCCGCCGGTAAGTGCTCTGGAAGAGGCGCAGGACCGGCTTCGAGAGAAGACACTTTTTAAAAAACTTGGAATACCGACAACTGAATTCGCAGCTTTTGAAGGCCATGGGAATTTTAACAAGGCGCTAAAACAGATTGGGCTGCCGGCCATTTTGAAGACGCGGCGAATGGGTTACGACGGAAAAGGCCAGTGGGTACTGCGCACCGCGAAAGATGTGGAGAGGACACGCAAGGAATTGCCGGAAGCGCCATTGATCCTGGAAAAATTTGTGGCGTTCAAGCGCGAAGTTTCCATGCTGGGGGTGCGAAACCGGACGGGAGAGACGGCTTTCTATCCGATGGTGGAGAATCATCATCGCGAGGGGATTTTGCGATTGGCGCTGGCACCGGCGCCAAATCTGACGAGTGAATTGCAGCGTACGTCGGAAGAATATACACACAAGGTGCTAGAAGCTCTGGACTATGCCGGCGTACTTTGCATTGAGTTTTTCGAGGTGGATGGGAGGCTGCTGGCGAATGAGATGGCGCCCAGAGTGCACAATTCGGGGCACTGGACGATTGAGGGTGCGGTGACGAGCCAGTTTGAAAATCACCTGCGTGCGATCCTGGGGATGCCGCTGGGAGCGACCGAGGCGGTTGGTCATTCCGCGATGATTAATTTGATTGGGGAAGCACCGGACAGCGCGGCGGTGCTGGCGGTGACGGACGCACATCTGCATCTGTATGGAAAAGAGGCGAGGCCCGGGAGAAAGATTGGGCATGTTACGGTGCGGGCGAATCGGCCGGAGAAGTTGCGGGAAAGGGTTGGGCAGTTGCCGGAGTTTTTCCGGCGGACGGAGTTTTGTTTGGAGGCGGTGGAGGCGGGGATCCGGCCGGGCGCTCATCGATCAAGTTGAGGAGCAGCAGAGTTGGCGGACCGCCTCCCCCAAGAACCACGCGAACGTGTAATTCCATGGAGTTCTGTAAAGGGATTTTGATCTAGACCCGCACCCATAAAGCCGAAGGGTGCGGCACCCGGCAGTGTTGTCGCGACTTACGGCCGAGCTTTTCCGCCTCCCCTTCCGATCCCTCACGGGATGGGCTAAATTCTGCCGCGCCTACAACGCTTAGTACGAGGGCACTACGAGGGCACACCGGTTGCCGGGGTATCGGCTGAATGTTAGGATGCCTTGTTCCATGGCACCCTCCAATTCCAACCTAGCGCAGATCGGCATACCTTGGCGCACGTCTGAGGAAGAAGCCGAGCGGAACCGACCTAAGATTCAAACCTACGAGGACGCGGTGCGCAGGGCGGGCGCAGAGCCGGTACTGCTGTCTCTGGGCGACCCAAATGGGCTGGCTGGGAAGCTGGAAGGGCTCGACGGGTTTGTGCTGCCAGGGAGCCCGGCGGATGTTGAACCCGGGGAGTACGGTGCCAAGAATTCGGGGCTTTCCGAGCCTGCGGATGGGGCTCGCGAGCGAACCGACCGGGCAATTCTGGAGCATGCCTTTCGAGAGAAGAAGCCGGTTCTGGCGATCTGTTACGGCTGCCAGCTGCTGAACGTGTACCTGGGAGGGACGCTGATTCAAGACGTGCGGAGCGAAACCGGTAGTGGAGTGGCGCACCGAAAGATGGATGTTATGCCAGAGGCTAAAGACGATCCGCGGCACGACGTGCGGTTTGATACCGGCAGCCGGCTGGCGGGGCTAGCAGGCGGAGCGAAGGCGGTAATCAACAGCTCCCATCACCAGGCAGTGCTAAAGCCGGGACGGCAGTTGAGCGCCAGCGGGCATTCGAGCGACGGAATCGTGGAAAGCGTGGAATGGACGGGGGACAGGAACTGGGTAGTGGGTGTGCAATGGCATCCCGAGCGAATGCGGGGCGATGCGCTGGCTGAGAAGCTTTTTTCAGAGCTGGTGACAGCGGCGGAAGAACGCGGAAAGACCGTGACGAAGCGGTAAGCGAACCAACCACGCGACGAATTTTCGAATCACACTTGGGGGAGCGATGATTTCACTGGTAGGGAAAGCGGCATTGATTACCGGAGGTTCGCGAGGAATCGGGGCAGCAGCGGTGAAGCTGTTCGCCGAGGCTGGCGCGGATGTGGTGTTCAGTTACCATTCCGCGAAAGATGCGGCAAAGCACGTGGAGACGGAAGCGGGAAAGCACGGCACGCGGGTGGAAGCCTTCAAGGCGGACGGCGGAAAGCATCTCGACAACAAGAAACTGGTGGAGCATACCATTGCGCGGCTGGGGCGGCTGGACATTCTGGTGGCAAACGCGGGAGTGTGGAACGCGGACGATCTGCCGATAGAAAAGATGAGCGAGAAGCAGTGGGATGACATGATGCGGATCAATTTGAAGAGTGTGTACTCGGTGATTCATTTTGCGGTGCCGCAGATGATCCGGCAGAAATCCGGGAAAATTATTCCGATCAGCTCGACGGCGGGCCAGCGAGGGGAGTCGTTTCACACGCACTACGGAGCTTCGAAGGGCGGGATGATCAGTTTGACGAAGGGGCTGGCAACGGAACTGGCGAAGAACGGGATCCTGGTGAATAGCGTGGCTCCTGGGTGGGTGGCGACGGATATGTCTAACGCGGTGCTGGAGACGAAGGCGGGAAAGAAGATGGCGGAGGCGGTGATTCCGCTGGGCCGCGCGGCAACGGCGGAAGAGATTGCGGGACCGATTCTGTTCCTGGCATCCGATCTGGCGAACTTTATGACCGGAGAAATTCTGAACGTGAATGGGGGCTCGGTGCTGTGCGGATAGGGCGGAAAAGGATTTGGGCGTGGCTGGCCGGCGTGATGATGGCGATGGCTCCTGGGGCGCGAGGGCAACATGCAGAGTACATGGACCCGGACGAGAGCGCCGCGAAAGCCAAGCAGATTCTGCAGCAATTGATCAGCGCGATGGGCGGGCAGCGGTATCTGCAACTAAAAACTTCGGAATGCGAAGGCAGGTACGCGCAATTCGGACACAACGGGGATACTTCCGGATATGTGCAGGCGAAGGTTTTCTGGAACTATCCGGATAAATTTCGGATTGAGTATGGGAAAAAGGGCAACATAGTCGACGTTTACGCCGGGGAGCAGGGATGGACGTTGGATCGAGACGGGGCTTCCGAGGAGCCGGCGACCTCGGTGACGGATTTTCAGGAGTCCCTGAGCCGAAATGTGAATAATCTGCTGCGCGAGAGAATAAACGAAAAGGGCATGCTGTTGCGTTATGGGGGTACAGCGGTAGCGGAGCTGAAGGTAGTGGATTGGGTGGAAGTTACGGATACGGAGGATCGAACGTTCCGGCTGGCTGTGGAGCAAGCTACGCATCTGTTGGTGCGCAGCGTAGTGAAGACGGTGGATAACGAAACTCGAGAACGCCGGGAAGACGTGACAATTTATTCGAATTACCAATTGAAGGATGGGGTGCAGATGCCAATGCAGATCAGCCGGGAACGAGATGGGCGGAGGCTGAACCAGGCGTTTTTTTCCAGTTGCGAGGCTAATCCGCAATTACCAGCGGATTTTTTCACGAAAGCGGCGCTGGAGAAGCGATTTGCGGAAGTGGGCGGGAAGAAGAAAAAGAATTAGAGTCGGCCGCGGCCGGTGATTAGTAGACGGACAATAGCGTTAGTGATATGCCTATCTGCAGAGGTGGAAGCCTGTTAGGTTAGTAGGTCCCTGCCAGTCTAGGAAAGCGTTCAGCCCCCGCGCGCGGTGTCTATGCATTGCTGTAGGAGATCGCAGCTAGATTGTTTCCGGGAACCGCCGAGACCCGCCCTAGGTTTCAGTTTGACGGAACTTGTGGTGGCTCTAGCGGTGGCCATGGTGCTGATGGCAATCAGCATGCCGACGTTTGTGCGGGCCTACCATGCGTACCAGTTGACGAATGCTTCTTCTCAACTGGCCGATATTTTGCGGTTGACGCGGTACGAGGCGATCCGGCGCAACACGAATATAAACTGCGTGATCGAGCCGTATCCAGCGGATCCGACGTTGACCAGCGCGTTTGCGGACACTGACGGGAACGGCGCGCCGGGCCCCCTTGAGAAGATTATTCTGCTGAGCAGCAATGGGAATCTGGTGGACGCGGGTGGAGTACCGGGTACAGGGGCACTGCTGAGCGGGGCGAAGGTGACATCGACGCCGACTTTGCCTACTCCCGGGAATGCGACGATTTCGTTTGATTCGCGGGGAGCGGCAACCGTCGGGGCTGCAAGCAATGTGGATGTGTTTTACCTGGCGAATGCGGGGGCCCCGGATGCGGGATTCAGGGCGGTGTTGCTGATGCCGGCGGGTTCGATACAGATTTGGGGCGGGGACAGCGCCGGAAACTGGCGGCAGCTGCGGTAAAATATGGTCGATGCGATGAGATTGCGGTAAATCAGACGAATGGAAAAGCGGCGCACAAGTACGGGAAGAGTTCGCAGCGAGGAACGTGGGTTCACGATCCTGGAGATGCTGCTGGCGACGGTGATTGTACTGGTGGGGCTGGTGGCGGTGGCGCAACTGGTCCCGACGGCGATTATGGTGGATTCGAATAGCCGGAACGATGCGACCGCGCTGGTCTTTGGGCAACGGGTGTTGGAGGGAATGCGCAGCCAGCCGCTTTCGATAGGTTATTACGCTGATCCACAGTTGGCGCCCTGTGCGACGGTGAACGTTTGTCTGCTGGGCAACCCGACTCAACCCTCCGTATTAGTTGGCAATCCGGTGAATACGGCGAGTGGTTCGCCGATTATTGATTTTTCTGGGGTGCCGGTGGGCGGATATGGATTTACTTATGTGGATCCGAATGATCCGCTGGGGGCGAGTTACGATGTGCGCTGGGCAGTGGTAACGCGGACGAGCAACGGTGGGATCGCGACGAGCAAGCGAATTATCCTCGGAGTATTCCGGCGCGGGATGAAATCGCCGACGCTGCCGGTGACGCTGGACACGATGGTGTCCAAATGATGGATGGAAGGCGAAGCGGGGTAGGAGGATTTTCGCTGCTGGAATTGCTGGTGGTGACGTCGATTTTTTTGGTGATCTGCGGAATTATTTTCGAGTTGTTGGGGCGGTCGCAGAGAAATTACAGTTCGGAAGCGCAAATGTCGGGATCGTTTCAGGAAGCGCGGCTGGTGGTCGACCAGATGGTGAGGGATTTCAACCAGTCCGGGTACCCGGATTTGGGAATGTTTTCGGTGAAGCCGACGGATACTACGCAGTATGCAGTGGGACCGGTGGCTTGGGATCCTGGCTATCCCGCGGCAGCTTGTAATATAGGAACTGGCGGAGGCGGGACGTGTGTTACGCCGGGGGATTTCGATCTGATCGTGGAGACGAATACGGGGAGTGGAGTGAGCTGGATTCGGTATCAACTTTTGAATGAGACCTTATACCGGACGGTAGTGCCAAAGACTAACGGAGGCGATCCCGTGACCACAACTTCGGGGGCCGGGGTGATGGTGCCGTTTTTGACCAATGTGCTGAATAATCCAACCGCGGCGCAACTGGCGGAGATAACCGCGACGTACCCTACGATGTTCCCTCTAGGACAGGCGGTGCCGATATTCCAATACAGCTGCGACACCGATACAGGACCAAAAGCGTGTCCAATTGCGCTCGGCGCGAATGCTCCAGCATACGTTCGGGATGTGGACATCACGCTTATAATGGCGACGCCGACAAGGAACATGCAGACCCAGAAATTGATGATTGTAGAATTGAATGGGAGAGGGCATCGGTTGAATCCCAGTAATTGAGAGTGGAAAGTAGAATGAGACTGCGTTACAGAGCGAAGAGCAGAAAGCGAGAGGCGGGAATCGCACTTATTATTGCGATTTTTGCGCTGCTGCTGATCAGCGTTGTGGCGATTGCGTTGGTGGTGTCGTCGGGAACGAATAGCGCGCTGCAGAGTAATTATCGGACTTCGACGGAATCTTATTACGCAGCATTGGCGGGATTGGAAGAGGGGCGGGGACGGCTGTATTGGAAAAATCCGGATTACATCAATATTCCGATAACCGCAGCGACGCAGGTCCTCTACATCGTAAATCCGGCGGTTGGTGAAACAGTAGATCCGCAAAGCGCGAACCCTGCAAATTATCCGGACACCGAGTATCAGACGGAATTTGGCTGGCCACTATCGGGGACGGTAGTGACGGAGATTCCTTCGGTTTCCGTGGTTAATGGAGTGCCAGGGCCATTGTACAAGTGGGTAAGGATTACTGCGGCGACAGAAAAATCACTAAATATGGACGTCGATGGGAACGGTATTCTGGATCCTTTAGCGATGTTGAACTACGATCCCGCGCACCCGGATACATCGATTCCGCCGAAACCGAGCCCGGGGCTGATAACGAACACAAGCGCAACGTCGGTGCAAGCTTTGGAGATTACCTCGCTTGCCGTACTTCCCAGCGGGAGCCGGCGCCTCCTGCAATACGTGGTCGCGCCTTTGGTAATTTCGCCTGCGCCCAATAATCCGAACATCCCGGGAAGTACGTATCCCGCCGCGCTGATGCTTGACGGTGCCAATGTTACTTTTCAAAACACAACCGCACCTGGGTACACGATCAATGGCCAAGACGGATGCAAGCCCGCTCCGGCGGCTGTTGAGGCAATCGGATACACAAGTCCGGCGGATTATGCGCCGACCTACGCAAAAGTTTTGCCCATGAAGAGCAGTTACCCTGGTTACCCAGTTCCGCTCACGGGCCCTGCACCGGGCACTTATGTGCCGACAACGCCCAGTGTCGCAAATACGCCGAGTGCGCTGCAGCCAAATTGGCAGAACCCAGCTACTTTGGATGCAGTGGTGCAAGACATCACCAACAGCGCCGATGTTGTGATCAGCAAATCGACAGCGACTGGTTCCGATATCTCAAGCCAGGCTCCCACGATGTCTGCGTCCAATCCGATGACGCTGGTTGTGAACGGGAATCTGAATCTGAGTGGATGGCACGATACGGGATATGGGCTGCTGCTTGTGACCGGAACTCTGCATTATGATCCGGACGCGAGCTGGAATGGCCTCGTGTTGGTAATCGGGCAAGGAGTCTTTTCGTCGAGCAAGAATGGGACGGGAGGGATTCAGGGAGCGGTGCTAGTGGCGAAAACGCGCGATGCGTCTGGGAATTTGTTGACCACCACAACGCTGGGATCTCCATTCTTCGGCACGTTGAGCAGCTATGGGAGCAATCCGGGTTTCGGTATTTCTTATAACAGTTGTATGGCCCAGAGTGCGCAGGGACCACTAACCTACAAGGTGCTTTCTTTTCGGGAAATTCCTCTTAACTGATTGCTGATTGCGATAAACGAGGGTTCTGTGGCCCGGCCGAATTAGCGGACCGCGTCAGAAGGCGTTCCCTACAAAAGACAGAGCTCAGTCAGGAATGACTGTGCCACGTGGAGGCGTAGAATTTGCAGAACGATGTCCGTGCGATGACCGGATGGGGATGGCGCGGTATACTTAGGAGATGGGACATTCGAGCGGAGCGGGGCAGATACACGGCACGACGGTGTTGTGCGTTCGCAAAGATGGAAAAGTGGTGTTGATTGCCGATGGACAGGTGACCATGGGCGATCATGTCTTGAAACACACGGCACGGAAAACTCGCCGGTTGTACAACGAAAAAGTGGTGGCAGGATTTGCAGGGTCGACGGCGGATGCGCTGTCGCTATTCGAGCGATTTGAAGGAAAACTGCAGGAGCATTCGGGCAATTTGCAGAAGGCTTCGGTCGAACTGGCGAAGGAGTGGCGGAAAGACCGGGCGTTGCGGCACCTGGAGGCGTTGTTGATTGTGGCGGATGCGAAGGGGACGTTTGTGCTTTCCGGGAATGGCGATGTGATTGAGCCAGACGACGGGCTTTGTGCGATTGGGTCCGGCGGGACGTATGCATTGGCGGCGGCTCGCGCGATGGTGAAGCATTCCAAGCTAGGGACGAAGGAACTGGCGCTCGAAGCGATGCACATTGCGAGTGAGATCTGCATTTATACCAATGAGAACTTCACGGTGGAAGAGATCTAGAGAAACGCGCCGGTGGCACTATTCGGCGCATAAGGGATTGAGCGTACATGGGCACACGGACTGAAAAAGAGATCACATTGTTCCCCGGATCGAATGGGACAGAACCGGTTCTGGAGGGAGAAGTGCTTCCAGCGCTGGATGACATGACGCCACGTGAGATCGTGGCGGAATTGGATAAGTATATTGTGGGGCAGGCAGCGGCGAAGCGGGCGGTAGCGGTGGCGCTACGCAACCGTGTTCGACGGCAGAAACTGCCGCCGGAGATGGCGGAAGACGTACTGCCTAAGAATATTCTGATGATTGGGCCGACGGGCGTGGGGAAGACGGAAATTGCGCGACGGCTGGCGCGGCTGGCGGGTTGTCCTTTCGTGAAGGTGGAAGCTTCGAAATATACGGAAGTCGGCTACGTAGGGCGGGATGTGGAATCGATGGTGCGGGACCTGGTGGAAACGTCGATCGACATGATCCGCGAGGAAAGACTCGATGAAGTGGCGGACCGCGCGGAACAGTCGGCGGAGGAGCGGGTGCTCGATCTGTTGCTGCCGCCAGCACCGGCTCCAGCCCCGGGGACACCGGACGCGGATATAGCGATACAACGGGAACAGACGCAACGGACGAGAGAAAAGCTGCGCGTACAACTGCGCGAGGGAAAACTGGATCAGCGGATGGTAGACCTAGAAGTTCGCGAGCGGGCGATGCCGTCGTTTGAAATTATCTCCAACCAGGGCGGCATGGAAGAGATGGACGTGAACCTGAAGGACATGCTCAGCGGATTTTTCGGGCAGCAGAAGAAAAAACGGAAGATGAGCGTGGCGGATGCGTTTGAATATTTAATTCAAGAAGAAGAGAACAAACTGCTGGATATGGAGCAAGTGACACGCGTGGCAGTGGACCGCGCGGAGCAGATGGGAATTATTTTCATCGACGAAATCGACAAGGTAGCAGGGCGCGAAGCGGGACACGGGCCGGATGTATCGCGCGAAGGGGTACAGCGGGATATTCTGCCGATTATTGAAGGCACGACGGTGAATACACGGTATGGAATGATCCGCACGGATCACATACTTTTTATCGCGGCGGGCGCGTTCCATGTGACCAAGCCTTCGGACCTGATCCCGGAACTGCAGGGACGGCTACCGATTCGGGTGGAGATGCAGTCGCTGAAGGAAGAAGATTTTGTGCGTATTCTGACGGAGCCGAAAAACGCGCTGATCAAGCAATACATCGCATTGATGGAGACCGAGGGATTAAAGCTGCAGATTACAGAGGATGCGGTGCAGGCGATCGCCAAATTCGCGACCAGCGTGAACGATCAGACGGAGAATATCGGAGCGCGGCGTTTGCACACCATTTTGGAAAAAGTGCTGGATGAGATTTCGTTTGAAGCGCCGGATTTGAAGAAGAAGACTGTGAAGGTGGACGGGGCTTACGTAACGAAACAGTTGGCTGACATTGTGAAGAACCAGGATCTGAGCCGGTATATTCTGTAAGTTGCGTGCGGCCAACGAGAAAATGAAGTTGTCACTGAAACTCTTCACCCACCTCGAACAAAACACATCGAAGCAAACGATTGAATCATTGTTTTTTCTTGCCGCAGCTTTTTCGCTGCTGGCGAGCGGGTGCGGTGCGCCGGGAGAACCAGTTCCCCCGTCGCCTCCCATACCGACGGCGATAACGGATTTGGCCGGGCAGCAGACTGGCGATGGGGTGACGCTCACTTTCACGATGCCGGGAAAGAGCGTGACCGGCGAGAAGTTGACGAATGTGCCGACGATGGAGATCGTTCGCGGCTTGTTGACCGGCGGGATTACCGATCCGAAAAGTTTCCAGGTGGTGGAAACGGTACCCGGGGCGATGATCGGATCGTACACGGAAAAAGGCAAGGTACGATTCTTTGTTCCTGTAAAAGCGGAAGATGTCCGTATGCATGCGGGAGAGGGTGTGGTTTACCGAGTGCGCGCCCGCGCATCGAATACCAAGACATCGGCGGACTCCAACGGCATAACGTTGAAGCTGTTTCCAGTGGCGGCGACGATCGAAACGCTTCGCGCACATTTGACGGAGCAAGGAATTGAATTGAACTGGACAGCGCCCGAGCGCACCTCTGGCGGAGAGGGAATTCAAGGGATTGCGGAATACCGGGTGTATCGCGGGGAATTAAATACGACATCGGTTGGCGCCGCAGAAAAAAGCATGAGTGGCGCGGTTTGGAGAATGCCGTTGCGGCAGATCGCGGTCACTAAAATTCCGGAATATAGAGATAACGGTTTTGATTACGGCAAAACGTATGCTTATATTGTGCGAAGCGTACTGACCGGAGCGAGCGCCGAACTGGAATCCGGAGACTCTCATGCGGTTGTTCTCACCCCGCAGGATACATTTCCACCGGCGGCTCCGCAGGGCATAGTGGCGG
>CAAGKR010063284.1_pt1 | contig 13334 bp, 6 predicted proteins | sample 2556971 | NCBI WGS metagenome assembly CAAGKR01 (sample SAMEA5207829, study PRJEB30636) | soil metagenome | biome: forest; feature: boreal; material: soil | place: USA | collected 2011-09 | depth 1 m | reverse complement strand
CTTGGCGTCATTACCTAAGGCAGGAGCCGGATGCGTTAGCAGCGCTCGTCCGGATCTGTGGAGGGGGTGATTAGTAATAGTCATTCCTACTCCGACATTGTTCCCATGCCCCAGCGCCCTCGTCGCCAGGTACATATTGTTTACGGCGAGAGCGGACATCAATCTCAATCCACCCTGCCAGGCACGCTTGATGAAATCCACGTGATACTTCTGATGTAAATGGGAATTGAAACGGGGGAAACCAACGAAATCAGGCCAGCCGCGCTCTAAATGAGGGTCCAACTGCCCGGTGAGAGCATCGTTTACGTTGGAATCCCCGCCGATAGAATGGTTTCGCACACATAGATCTGTGCTGTAAGTTTCTGGCATCGGAGTCGACGGACTGCCGATGTACATTTTTTTACCAAACGCTTCTTCGGCTGCCGGATGCGCGTGCGTATCTGCAACTCCCCATACCGGTGCGTCTCCATCCAAACGGTAACGGCCAACGGCGTTGTCGCGCATGAATATGCTGTTGCCTGGTATTTCGTCCAGAAATCGAAAATCGTCGACGTTGATGTGCCCCCAAGCTCCGGTCGCATTGTCTACGATGCGAATCCTGGCGACATCCCCGCGATATTCGCGTAGATTGAATTCCGTGCGATACAGTTCCTCACTATTACGGAACGAGGTTTTCCTGGCGACGCTTTGCCACGATCCATCACGTTGTTTAATGTCAAACTCAACGAATAGGCCTCGGGAGTCACTGCCGCCGCCAATCAGGAAGTCGCAGAGATTCTTGGTGATCCTGAATTCCGTCGATGTAAGCGTGCCGGTTGGCGCATCACCCTGGGTGTTTCCGAAACGAATACCGGAGCTTGGTCTCGATTCATACGTGCCGATCCAGTAGTTGCCTTTGATGCCGATCGGATACGGCATATCCTTCCAAAAGTCGCCGCCAATGCCGTCATTCCGATATTCCATGCCGCTCAGAACTCTCTGGGTCACCACGTTGTCCTGATAGGTTGGCTGAAATATGAAGGCGTCACCTTCTTTCGTCCATCCTTCCGAACCCAATTCAAATCCCCAGTTGTTGAAATCGACGTCGTTGATAACCATGGGGAGCGGCGTCGGCGGCGGAACTCGCGTTGGCGTTTGTGGAGCAGGTGCGGGCGTAACCTGGGCCCTTGGGATTCTCGAAGCCCGGGTCTCGAGTTTCGGATAAGCAGGTTGGGGCGTGGGTTGCTGTTTGGATTGGGGAGGGTTGGATCCGCAGTCAAGCACGAACGTCGCTTTATTGGAATCATAGCCATTTGGTGAAATGATTCTGATCGCGATCCAACCTTCGAAGTGTGGCAGTGTCGCACCGCCCAAGGTCCAGGTAGTACTGACGTACTTCACGCCCGGACCCTCAAAGTCAACAGACGACTCAGGTCCCCGACCGCCGTCGCTACGCACGAAGGTGTACTTGACGCGGCCGGCGCCGTTGGCTTGAATCTTTCCTTTGAAATTGATTTCGGCAGGGCACGGACCCGTGTATTGGGCTGGAGTCGCTTCCAGACCTGCACCCCCAACGCGAAATCCCTGCGTATGAGCGCTCAGGGTCAGTGCGGCAACAATGCCTATAGAAAAGCAGGCCAATGCGAGTCGTCTGGTGAGATTTTGAAAGATGGCTCTCTTTCTCCTCTTGCGATCATGGTTTCCGAACTTTGAGGAGTTGGATCTCGAGGGGTTTGTCATTTCTAGCTCTCCTTGCAGCCGAAAGAAGACGTTACAAGAAATGTGGGTCGCGCTCGTTTCAGAAGGGGCTGTCTTCAAACCAGCGTCTCGTCAGGATGACTCGGGGCGCGTCACGTCAGTCGACCCTTGGTTCACACTGCGCGGATTATGAGCCGAACCTTGCTCACGGTCAATGACTAGTCGTTGACTTTCATTGCTTGAGGAAATAATCTTTCCGCTGTTCTTGCGCGGGCGTAACTCAATGGTAGAGTGTCAGCTTCCCAAGCTGGATGTTGCGGGTTCGATCCCCGTCGCCCGCTCCAAGTTTCCTTTAACAAGATCATAAGAGTGCTAATCCTGAGCCTGATGAAAAACAAGTCTGTCCCGCAGATTGTCCCGCAGGTCCTGTTGTTCGCTATTGGAGAGCAGAGCCGATTCCGATTCGAGTTAGGGTGCGGATGGCCGCACGTAAGGCAATTAACAATCGTGAGGACTATTGCTTTGTAGAGTGGTTAGCGTGTCAGACGCGAAAAATAACTCTACATCCTCATCATAGCGTCGGCTCGCTTCCACCATCGACTGAATGTAGTTCTACCTGATGTATCATCAAGTGTCGGCTGGCTGTTGCGCCTATCGTGTCCTAGAATGACTCTCGTCGCGAGCGAGACAATTGGCGCTTTCCAATAGTCTTTAAGCAAATTCTTTTGGCGTTGGCGAACTGCGAGCATCAGTGAAAATGATGCGCAAAGCTGACTGCGACACATTAATGAAACGCTGCCCCCAATGTCATCGCATCGAAACCGACGACGCGCTAGCTTTCTGTCGCGCTGATGGTACGGCTCTCATCAGTGACTCGTCGTCGATCGATCAAGAAGCGGGCACTGTTAAGCTCGGCTCCGGGTCGGTCGCGAACGAAACCGCGACCGGCATCCTTTCCCAAACGACCGATGCAAACATAAATCGTGCGACTGCGCCGACGACTGTACTTCCAGCGCAGCCGCCGTCGAGCACTACCAGTGAACTAACCAAACCTAAGAGTCGAAAAACTGTAATCGCAGTCGCCGTGATCCTCACCGCGGTCGTCGCGGCTGCCGCTGCCATCATGGTTAATTCCTATAGTTCAAGGAACAGCGGAAAATCGATTCAATCAATCGCGGTGATGCCGTTCGTCAATGCCAGCGGCAACGCCGATCTGGAGTACCTTTCGGACGGGATGACGGAAACGCTGATCCGAAGTCTTTCACAGCTACCGAATCTGAATGTGAAGGCGCGCTCGTCGGTGTTTCGTTACAAAGGCAGGGAAACGGATGCGAAAACGATCGGCAAAGAGTTAGGCGTGCCGGCAGTTCTTAACGGACGCTTCACGCAGCGCGGCGAGCAACTAACTCTCAACCTCGAACTCATCGACACCCAAACCGAGAACGTGATCTGGACGGATCGATATGATCGCAAGTTCTCTGATCTGGTCTCGCTTCAAAATGAGATCGCCCGTGATGTAACCAGCAAGCTCAAAATACAACTCACGAGCGCCGACCAGTTAAAGCTGGCGAAGAACTACACCAACGATCCGGAAGTGTATCGGCTCTATCTGCAAGGTCGGTTCTATTGGAACAAGCGTACAAAGAGCGAAGTCGAAAAAGCGGTAGTTTACTTCAAACAAGCGATCGAAAAGGACCCGAATTTCGCGCTCGGATATGTCGGCCTGGCTGACTCTGACGAAGACAACGACCGGCCAACCAAGAAGGAATATATCCGGCGGGCGCTCGCCATTGACGATAATCTTGCCGAGGCGCACGCCTCACTTGGATATCAATACATGTGCGTTCAAAACTGGGTCGAATCGGAACGCGAGCTAAAGCGGGCGATCGAATTGAATCCTAATTATCCTCAAGCCTACGGATGGAGTGGCGCGCGGCTGATGATGATAGGTCGTTACGACGAATCACTCGCATCGATCCGGCGAGGTCTTGAGATCGATCCGACCTCTAATGGCATTAATTTCTATTACGGCGTTTGCCTGGCAGTTTCGGGCCGGCGTGCCGAGGCAATCCAGCAGTTCAAAAAGCTCATCGAGATTGATCCGACCTTTCCCTGGGCCCACAGTTTTCTTGCTCGTGTCTACACTTGGAACGGAGACCGTGCTGCCGCCGTAGAGGAACGGGCTAAATCGGTGGAGCTTGACGGGAAACCCGACGACGCAAGACTGTTACGCGAAAGCTTTGCCTCAGGAGGTTGGGAGGCATACCTACGTGAATCAGCCCGGCAAGGCGCGGGTTTTGCCTCGGTCCCGGGGTTGAACGGGGTCGGCGTCACCGATAAAGAAGCTGCTATCAAGAAACTGACAGAACGTGCCGAAAGCGGTGGGTTCTGGCTCTTCCTTATCAAAACCGATCCGCTCTATGATCCGCTGCGCGGCGATCCGCGATTTGAGGCGTTAGTGAAGAAGTTCGATGCGCCGAATTGAAGAGGTTGACCTGCGATCAGGTCAGAAGGACCGTCATTGAATAGCCATGGCCGTTAGGCCGTGGTGGATGAGTAGTAAACAATCGAGCGCCGAAGGTGCGGCATAATTATGTCGGCCCTGTCGGGCCTCAATCGTTTTTGTGATGACCCATTACCCCGACCTGACGGTCGGGGCTATGGCATCTCGGCGCTTCGCGCCTCCGAAATCTTGACGTCGCTTTCGGATCTCGGCGTCCAAACGGATTACGCGAAGTTCATACAACGATTGATTCGGAACGAGTTTAGTCAAATGAGGATCAGAGCAGGTCAATTGCCAGGAGGCTAATGATGCGCGAACTATCACGTCGCGACGTACTTGCCGGGCTTGCCAGTGGAGCATTTACCCTTGGCGCAGGGTCGCTTGTATCGTCAAAAAGTTCTCATTTAGAGGAGCGCTTTGCCGCTGATTCAGAATACCTGTTCGAGCCGGGGTTGAACTACCTCAACACCGCCGCGCTCGGACCGACGCCTCGAAGCGTTCTCGATAAAGTTTTGAAAGCCTGGTATGAGCTGGAGTTGGATCCCGTGATGATGGCCTATGCTAATGGCGCCGTTCATATAGCCACGGACAAGGCACGCGAGCAAATAGCCGCTTTGATCGGCTGCACTGCCGACGAACTGCTCATTACCCGAAGCGCTACAGACGCGATGAACTCAGTCGCTCTCGCTCTTAATCTTGAACGTGGTGACCGTGTTCTGACCACTGACGTCGAGCATGAAGGTGGAAGCGTTGGTTGGACCTACCTGAAGCGACGTCGAGGTATAGACATCGACGTCGTTTCGATAGCGCCTGGCGACTTCGACACCAGAGCGATCATTACCCGGTTTGAAAAGGCGATCACTCAAAAGACAGAGGTCATCAGCGTAAGCCACGTAATCACGTCGACCGGTCTCCGAATGCCAATCCCGGAGATTGTGGCCCTGGCAAGAAATCGCGGGATATTATGCGTTGTCGACGGCGCACAAGCCGTGGGCGGTATTGATGTCGATGTTAAGAAGTTGGGATGCCATGCATATGTAAGCACTGGCCACAAATGGTTGATGGGACCAAAAGGCACGGGGTTTCTTTACATCAGCAAAGAAGCGAGTTCACTGATCCAACCAGTGCAGCGCGAAGAAGGTGTTCGGTTCGTTGTTGGTTCGACGGGTGTCGGAAGTTTGCCACTGGTCGTAGGGCTCGGCGCAGCCAGCGAGGCAATGAGAGAACGCGGTATGGCTACAGTTGAGAAGCGCATCATCGAACTGCGCGACCGAGCTTATGCAGGTCTAACAAAGATCTCAAAGATCCAGGTTGTGAGTCCGCCGCCCGGGCCACTCACTTCTGCGTTGGTGGCGTTCAAACTTGCGGAATCGGTTGACAGCCGAGCTTTCCGCGATGTCCTGCTCAAAAAGTACGCTATCGTCATCAAGGTTGCAGAGAAGAGGTGGTTTAACGGCAATCGAATATCACCGCATATTTTCAATACCGAGAAAGATATTGATATGGCTATTAAGGCAATCAGGACCGAGCTTGCTTAAGAGACAATTGTGAGCGAAACCATTTCCCCCAACACAACGATCGGTCAGTATACGATTGTTTCCAAGATCGGCGAAGGCGGCATGGGCGAGGTTTACCGCGCTCATGATGCCAGACTTGATCGCAAAGTGGCGATCAAAGTCCTGCCAGCCAAACTCTCAAATGATCAGGATCGTTTGAAGCGCTTCGAGCAGGAAGCCCGCGCGACCTCAGCGCTGAATCATTCAAACATTTTGACCATTTATGACATCGGAACTCACAACGGTTCGCCTTACATCGTGGCTGAACTGCTCGAGGGCGAAGAACTGCGCGATCGTTTGGATGCGGGGACGATTCCGTCACGCAAGGCAGTCGATTACGCGCAGCAGATAGTCAGGGGACTGGCAGCGGCGCACGAAAAAGGAATCGTTCATCGCGATCTGAAACCCGAGAATCTGTTCATCACAAAGGACGAGCGCGTCAAGATTCTCGACTTCGGATTAGCCAAGCTGTCAGAACCCGCAGGGTCGTCCAATCCGGATATTTCGGAAGATGCCACGCGCAAGGTGCTCACGAACCCTGGCGTCGTCATGGGTACGGTTGGCTATATGTCGCCGGAACAGGTGCGCGGCGAGAAGGCGGACTACCGTTCTGACATTTTTTCGTTCGGCGCGATCCTGCACGAGATGATTACCGGTCGCCGCGCATTCAAGCGCGAGACGATGGCCGAGACGATGACGGCGATTCTGAAAGAAGAGCCGGAAGAGTTAAGCGCATCAAACCCAAACATCAACCCGTCGTTGGAAAGAATCGTCAATCGCTGCCTCGAAAAGAAACCTGAGCGGCGATTTCAATCAACTGCCGATCTCAGTTTTGCGCTCGAAGCGCTGTCAGCGCCAACCAATTCCTCAGGCAGCGGACTTACGACCGCAGCGGCTGTCGCAGTGGCGGAGACTAAGCGTTCGGTTTGGCGCGAACGAGTTCCCTGGATCGCCGCCGCAATCTTTTTCTTATCATTTCTGGCCGCACTACCATTCGCAATCAAATATTTTCGACAGCCCACCCCGGCCCAGCCAGTGGCGGCAAGCTTCCTGATTACGCCGCCTGGGGCGGCGACCGCGGAAAAATCGACAGGGTTCAGTCAAATCGCCATTTCGCCGGACGGGCGAAATCTCGTTTTCAATACTTCCATCGATGGTCAAAACGAGATGTGGATCCGGCCGCTCAACTCGACGACTCCGAAACGTCTCGCCGGGACTGACGGGGCCAACGGCTTTATGTTCTGGTCGCCCGACAGCCGTTCGGTTGTATTTCTGGCGGCTGGGAAAATTAAGAAGATTGACATTGTGGCTGGCCTCGTTCAGGAGATTTGCGATTTTGCCGCTGACCGGCGAGGGTTTGGTGGATCGTGGAGTCGTGACGGCACAATTATCTTTTCGATGGGCGGCTTGGGCATATATCGCGTGGCCGCGAGCGGCGGCAAGCCCACAGCAATTCCCGGCTTCGAGAAATCCGAAGAAGTCCTCAAACGCTGGCCGCAGTTCCTTCCCGACGGCCGGCACTTCCTGTATCTGGCGACAACAGCGCTGAAGAACTCCTCGGAAGTAATGGTCGGCTCGATCGATGGCGGCGAACCCAAGCGTCTGTTTCCCTCGACTTCCAACGCTCTTTATGCGCCTTCGCTAAACGGCGTGGATCACATTATTTTTTCTCGGGGCGGCGCGCTACTGGCGCAAAGCTTCGACGCAGACAATCTCGTGTTGATTGGCGAACCTTCTCGCGTCGCGGATCAGGTTCGAATCAATTCAAACTCGCACGCTTTCGTTTCCGTTTCCGACAATGGCACGCTGGTTTTTGATCCAAGTTCCGATCTTGAGAACCGGCAACTCACCTGGTTCGATCGTTCCGGCAAACAACTCGAAACGGTCGGCCCGATTGGCTCTTACCTGCGCGCGCGACTGTCTCCTGACCAGAAACGGATCGCGGTTGCGCGTCGCGATCCGGGCGCGGGCGTCTTTGACATTTATGTTTACGACTTAGCTCGCGGCACCAGTTCGCGCGTTACGACGAGCAACTCTGACGTGGAAAGCCTGGCCTGGTCTCCCGATGGAAATTACATCGTCTGGTCGTCGCGGCAGGTGACCAAGAGTGAGATGTACCGGAAACTCGCGAGCGGCGCCGGCGAAGTTGAAGTGTTCGCCCAATCAAACAATCCCATCGGCATAACAGATTGGTCAAAGGATGGAAAGTTCATTCTCTACACCGATGCCGATCCGACAACCAATCTCAATCTCTGGGTCTTGCCGCTTGAGGGTGAGCGCAAGCCCTACGTCTATTTTCAAACTCCCGACGAAGACGGCAATGGAAGGTTCTCTCCTGATGGCCGTTTCATCGTCTATCGCTCGCGCGAATCAGGAACGAATGAAATCTATGTGCAGACTTTCCCGGCTTCGGGTATGAAATTGCCAATCTCAACAAACGGCGGCACAAATCCTGTCTGGGCGCCGAGCGGCAAGGAACTCTTCTTCATCGCTCCGGATGGCAAGCTGATGTCGGTTGATATCGGTGCGGGCAGCTCGTTTGAACCCGGGAAACCTAAAGTTCTTTTCGACATCATAGCGGCGAGAACGAATCAGGGAAACGACTATGACGTGTCCACCGACGGGCAGCGCTTTCTTTTCATCAGCCGCATGGCCGACGCCACATCATCGCTGGCGGTGGTAATTAATTGGAGTGCGGATTTGAAGAAATGACTCTTAACGCCGGCGCCAAACTCGGCCGTTACGAAATCCGCTCGAAGATCGGCGCGGGCGGGATGGGAGAGGTCTATCGCGCCAACGATCCGCAGATTGGCCGCGACGTGGCAATCAAGGTTCTGTCCGCGGACTTCGCGGTTAACAAGGAACGGGTTGCTCGATTTGAACAGGAAGCACAGGCGGCCGGTGCGCTTAATCATCCAAATATTCTCGCTATCTACGATGTCAATAAACAGGACCACAGGCTGCTCGGCTGTGGACGTTCGCCGACTTGGCGGTGGCGCTACGCAGTTCACCATTAACGCCGGGAACCCCGAGATCTCGGCGAGCCAGTTCGACGTTGGTTTGTTCGTAGGAGACGACTGGCGCGTGCGTCCCAACCTGACTCTGAGCTTCGGCCTGCGCTACGAAACGCAAAACAACATTCACGACCGGCGCGATGTTTCGCCGCGCATCACGATAGCGTGGGCGCCTGGACCGACAAAGCAGAATGCGCGTGCGAAGACCGTGGTGCGCGCGGGTTTAGGAGTCTTCTATGATCGCTTCAGTCTTTCAAACTCGTTGACTGCTCTTAGATACAACGGCATCGTCCAACAGCAATACGTGATCACAAATCCGGATTTCTTTCCGACGATTCCATCGATCGCTTCCCTGGGCGGGTTCCAGACGACGCAGACCATTCAGCAAGTTAGTCCCACGCTCCGCGCGCCATACGTCATTCAATCTGCCCTCAGCTTCGAACACCAGTTGCCGCGCAACACGACGATCGCAATCACGTTCGCAAACGCGCATGGGTTGCACTTGTTGCGCTCTGAAGTGAAACCCGGCCCAATTTTCCTGATGGAGTCTTCCGGTCTATACAACCAGAACCAATTAATTACTTACCTTAATTCCAGACTCAACAAAGACGTTTCGCTATCCGTCTCGTACGTGCTCAATCGCGCGCTTAGCAACACTGATGGTCTCGGAACCTTTCCGGCGAAGCCCGACGACTTCACGGGAGAGTACAGCCCGGCGTCTACCGATATTCGGCATCGCTTTACGTTCACCGGTTCAGTCAATACAAAGTGGAACGTACGATTCAATCCTTTTGTCGTAGTGCAATCCGGTCCGCCGTTCGACATCACGGTCGGGCGTGATCTTTACGGTACGACTCTCTTTAACGGGCGGCCGGGAATTCCAACCGACGTTACAAAGCCTGGTCTGATTCAAACGAAGTATGGTTTGCTCGATCCAAATCCGACGCCGAACGAGAAAACGCTGTCACGAAACTTCGGGCGCGGGCCCGGCACCATCAATGTGAACCTGCGCGTGACCAAGACGATCGAATTCGGACCCGAAGGATCCGGATCTGCCGGCCCGCCGCCCAGCGGTCCCGGCAGCGGCGGAGGTGATCGCCGCGGAACTCCGGGCGTTTTCACTCCAGGCTCATCACAAGGCCCCTCATCTTCGCGCGTGAGTCGTCGCTACACTCTAAGCATCGCGATGGCGGCTAGCAATCTCTTTAATCACACAAATCCCGGCTCGATCATCGGCAACATCACATCGCCACTCTTCAGTCTTGCTAACCAAGCGTCAGGCGGTGGTGGTGGTTTTGTCGGAGGGGGCGGCCTAGGCTTTTCAGAAAGCGCAAACAATCGCCGACTGGAACTGCAAATCAGATTCTCGTTCTAGCTAAGTTATTCGAGGCGGTAGTCCACGGATTGACACGGTAGGGGTCCTCGCACGTAGATAATTTGTTATCACGGGTCTTCAACGGATCTCAAATATCGTGGTGCTTCCGGGCAGAGAAAAGTGAGTCTCAAATCTCCGGTCGCGAACAGCAACGCATGGTAGAAAGCGTCCCGCAAACGTCCCGCAGCGATACGCAAATCAGGCAATGCATGCACGGTATGCAGTGCATGCACGTAGGTTTTTGCTGAGCGATTTTGTAAGTGTTGAAAATAAAGAGTGCTTAAGTTACTTTCCCAAGTTGGATGTTGCGGGTTCGAGTCCCGTCGCCCGCTCCATTTTTCCTGCATGGAGATAACTTCTGCCTTTCAACATTGCTGTAGCGGCATCATCTTCGCAGGATTGAGATTTACATTTGGGAGCGCGCCCAACGAGTCGTTGGTGCTTGCGGGTGGTAGCACATCGGAGCAAACTGTTCGTTAACAGGTTAAGGAACAATGAGAAAGATCTTTTGGTTATTGCTTTTGATTATCGCGTTTTGCGGTTCAGTGTTTGCACTTCGCCTCCCAATTGGAATTCCATGCCAGCAATTGGCTTTGAATCAAACGTACTAGCGATACTGACAAGCTCGGTTTGGCTTATTGCTTTTGCTTGGCTCTTGAGTATTGTTCTCACGCTGTATGGTCTTTCTCACCAAAAGCCCTTGTTGCCAACCAATCACTTGCGTATGACGGCGAGCGATGCGCCGCTTGTATCGGTTCTTGTTCCTGCTCGCAACGAACAACATCGTGTCTTGGCAGACTGTATTCGCTCCATTCTTGCTCAAGATTATGGACGGTTTGAGGTCATTGGCGTCAATGACCGCTCGACGGACGAAACGGGAGCGATATTGGAAACACTCGCCAAGAGCGATGACCGTTTGCGTGTCATTGAAGGCGAAGAACCACCTGCCGGATGGCTTGGCAAACCCTACGCCATGCAGCAAGCGTTCACACACGCGCGCGGCGAATGGATCCTGGCGACTGATGCAGACATGATCTTTGACAAGGCAGCCTTGCGCACCGCGGTGGATCGTACCCTGGAAGGGAAAGGTGATGCCATGACGCTGATCCCGCACTTTGAAGCCGGTTCATTTTGGGAGCGCGTGATGATACCGACCTGGACGTGGGTACTGCTGATGTTCACTCTGGTTTACCGCATCAGTAACCCAAAGACGCAGGGAGCTGTTGGCATCGGCGGGTTCTTTCTGATGCGCCGCACGGTGCTCGAGCGCGTCGGCGGTTACGAAGCGTTGCAAGATGAGGTGATGGAAGACGTACGGCTGGCGGAGATGATCAAGCGTTCGGGCGCACGTTTGTTTACTGAGCATGCGCCGAACTTGCTTAATACACGCATGTATCGAAATTTCGGCGAGATGTGGGAGTGCAGTACCAAGAATTGGTTCTCGGGGATGAAGTTCTCACTGCCTTTTGCGTTGTCGGGCGTCTTCTCCATGTATTTGATGTCTGTCGTGCCACCGCTCATTGCTCTAGCGTCTGCGATTGGGATTGCGGCCGGCGTGAGCGCAGACCTTTGGCTATTGTTCATTCCCGCCGCCTTGTCATGGTTGCTGCAAGTTCTTGTCCTTGCAATGGTCAGCAAATGCTCCGAAGTTTCTCCCACCTATGCGTTGACTGCGCCACTCGGTTTAAGCTTGCTCTACGCAATGTTGTTTGATTCGAGTATCAGAATCACAACAGGGAAAGGGGTGACATGGAAAGGGCGTAGAATCTATGAGAGTAAAGGAGTTCGCCCGCCGCGATTCCGCAGCGCCGCCTCTCATGTTCCCAACATTGAAGAGTAAAGAGGAAGAAATGTTAGATTGAGGGATCAAAATTGCAAGCTGTACAACTCATTGCACCGGGCTCAACTTGATCGCATTCAGAAAGAGTACACGGATGAACATGAATGTCCTTGGGCTTCTAAGCGTGCTCTTCGCCTGCTCCATCTGCATCGCGCAGACTCCTGCCCTGGCAAACTCGACGGCATCGGTCTCGGGCCGAGTCACGATCGGAGGCAAGGGCGCGGCCGGAATAACCGTCGTGGCGGAAGTGACCGACTCGCCAATCGATAATCGGACCGTTGCGAAGACTACGACGGACGACGAGGGGAACTACCGACTGGCGGGGCTGGCGACCGGACGCTTTACGATCACGCCGATGGCCAGGGCTTTCGTGGTCGCTGCCAATGATACTTTCAAACAACCGGGACAAACGGTGAACGTCGCTGAAAATGAGTCGATCACGAAGATCGACTTTGCTCTCGTGCGTGGCGGGGTCATCACTGGCCGTATCACCGACCTGGAGGGTCATCCGATCATTGCTGAACGAGTCAGCGTACTGGCTAAGGGTGATTCCGGCGAAAATCGGCTAGTCTCTTTCCTTCCTGGAAGAAAGAATCAGACAGACGACCGTGGTGTTTATCGTATCTACGGCCTGGGTCCCGGCAGTTACCGTGTCAGTGCCGGCCAGGCCGCTGCTGGCGGCGGTGGGGTAAACATGGGCATGCGCGGCAGTCAATATGCCAAGACGTTCTATCCCGGAGTCGCGGAAGAATCGAAAGCTACGGTTATTGAAATCGGCGAAGGGACCGAAGTCACCAGCATAGACATCACGCTCGGGAAATCGGCCGGCGGCTTTTCAGTATCAGGTCGCGTAGTTGACGCCGAGTCCGGTAACCCGGTAGCAAGTTCCTACATCGGTTATTCGTCGGTCGATGCTGCGAATCAGCAACTGAGGGCAATGAACTTTACCGGCATCCAGACGGATGCCAATGGCAAGTTTCGCTTGGAAGGAATACAGCCGGGCCACTACGCCGCGTTCATGATTGGCATTGGACAGGAGAACTCGTCCTACAGCGACCCGGCGCCATTCGATATTTCCGACGCTGACGTCACGGGAATCGAGATCAAGGTTCGGCGCGGCGCGACTATCGAAGGAGTCGCGGTCATTGAGAACAACGCCGATCCCGCAGCCGCCGCACTCCTGCAATCGGTGTCTCTGATTGCCTACACTAGTTATGAGAAGAGCACGACTGCTCCTTCGTACAGCCGCGGGAACATCAACGCTGATGGCAGCTTTCGATTTGCGGGTCTCGCCCCCGGGAAAGTGCGAATCAGCATGATGACCTTCACCAGCCAGATGAAAGGAGTGCAACTTGTGCGCACAGAGCTT
>CAAGKR010529197.1_pt1 | contig 13340 bp, 10 predicted proteins | sample 2556971 | NCBI WGS metagenome assembly CAAGKR01 (sample SAMEA5207829, study PRJEB30636) | soil metagenome | biome: forest; feature: boreal; material: soil | place: USA | collected 2011-09 | depth 1 m | reverse complement strand
TGCCCGGGTGCGAGCGTGCCCGGCTCTTGCTCATGAGCCCCATGCGGGCTCGCTCGCCGGCCACCGTGTGGTCTTTGGTGAGCTGCAAGAGGCGCCCCTCGCGGCAGAGATAAAGACGGCTGTCGCCGATGTGCGCGGCCGTCAGCTCGCCCCGAACGCTTCCTCTTTGCCTCAATGGCCGGCGGCTCGTGCGCCCGCGAATGAGCCGCGCGTCGGAGATTGTTGCCCGGCTCCCCGTTGCGCCGGTTCTTGCCGAGGAGAAAGGTGGGCCTCCCAGGTTCCTGGGTCGTCCTCTTCCTGCGTGCCGTGGTCGTACACCCCGCCGGATGCGGCCTCCCCTCGCCTACTTCCCTATCGGGAAGACCGCTGTTGCCTTCAGGTAGAACAAAGCCCTGGGCATCCGGAATGAGATAGTTTTCGTGGCTGCTTTCCCACGGCCCTCACGCCCGCGTGCCTACGCATCGCCGGCCACGTCGCCGCGTCCGTCGCAAGGCTCGCTTCCGGCTGAGGCGGCTCACCCCTTCACCGGACGGGTTTTGCACCCGCTGGACGACATACCGATTTCATGAGCTCATCGCATCACCCATTTCCTTCGGACCAGCCTTTCCTGGTCGCACTGTTCCGGTTATCCCCACCAAGCGCGATGCGCCTGTCGAAGTCGGCGTCGCGTCGACCAGGGTCGTTTGTGGATTATAAGATTGCCATCATAGCCGCCGTTGGATATCTTATGGTCCATGTCACGGACCGCCCGTCCCCCGCTGCCGGGTGTTGCTCGCGCTCTTGCCGAACTGGGCGAGAACATCCGCCTTGCGCGTCGGAGACGGAAGCTCTCGGCTTCGCTGGTCGCTGAGCGGGCGGGCATGACGCGACCGACGTTGCGCGCCATCGAGCGAGGCGAGTTCGGCGTGACGTTGGGCTCCTACGCCAATGTCCTGCATTGCCTTGGGCTCGACAAGGATCTCGGGAACGTCGGCCGGGACGATGAGCTTGGACGCAAGCTGCAGGACGCTGCGCTGACCCCCGCGAACCCTCGCAAGAGGCCCGGGTCGCACGATGCCCGCTGAACGCCGCACGATCGACGTCATCGCCAACTGGGTCGGGCTCGGGGAACCGGTGCGGATGGGCCGACTGTATGCTACGCCGTCGAGGGGTAAGGAGATCTTCTCGTTCGAGTACGACCGCGCGTGGCTCGGGTCGGAGCGCGCGCTTGTCGTAGACCCCGGTCTTCGTTTGGACCGCGGGCCACAACACGCCCCGACCGGCCGCGGCACATTCGGGGTCTTCTTGGATTCGTCGCCCGACCGGTGGGGACGCGTGCTGCTGCAACGTCGCGAAGCGCAGCGCGCGCGGACAGAGAAACGGCGCGAGCGAACCTTGGTCGAATCGGACTACCTCCTCGGCGTCTACGATGGCCATCGACTCGGCGGACTCCGCTTCAGGATCGATGGCGGCCCCTTTCTCGACGACAACATCGAGCTGGCGTCGCCGCCGTGGACGTCCCTGCGCGAGATCGAGCATGCGAGCCTTCAGCTCGAGCGGGTGGGCGTCGAGCGTGACCCGTCGTATGGCAAGTGGCTCAGCATGCTGATCGCGCCCGGGCGCTCACTGGGCGGAGCGCGCCCGAAGGCGAGCGTGCTCGACACAAAGAAGCGCCTTTGGATCGCAAAGTTCCCCAGCGCCAACGACACCGAGGACATCGGCGCGTGGGAGAGCGTCGCGCACGCGCTCGCGGAGAAGGCGGGCGTCGGCGTCGCCGGCGCAGAGTGCAAACGCTTCGGCAAGAAGCACCACACGTTCTTGAGTCGACGCTTCGATCGCACCGATGCTGGCGAGCGCATCCACTTCGCCTCCGCGATGACCATGCTGGAACGCGGCGACGGCGAAGAAGGCGCCTCGTATATCGACCTCGCTGGCGTGCTCACCCAACGCGGGGCGCACGCGCCGCGAGACCTCGAGCAGTTGTGGCGCCGAATCGTCTTCTTCGTATGCATCTCGAACGTCGACGACCACCTGCGCAACCATGGCTTTCTCCTTGAGAAGAAGGGCTGGGCGCTGGCGCCGGCCTACGACATGAACCCCGTGGCCCACGGCGACGGGCTTACGCTCAATATCTCGGAGACCGACAACGCCCAGGATCTCGAGCTCGTGCTCGACGTGGCGAAGCACTTCCGGGTGAAGGCGGCGCGCGCCAAGGAGATCGTGGGCGAGGTCGAAACCGCTGTCGCGCAGTGGCGCGCCGAGGCCAGGCGGGCTGGAATCTTGCGGGCGGAGCAGGACCGGATGGCAAGCGCGTTTAGGGTCGCGGATGGGGGCGCGTGACCCTCCCCTGTCGGCGAGGAGGTGGTCCGCGTGTCCGTCGAGTCGCAAGGGGCATCACACCCGTCTCCCAGCACGGAGGGAGCACGAGCTTGTTCACGAACTGGGGCGATTCGTGGCTGCCGGTTCCAATGAGAATCTGATCAGGCTTCCAGTCGCGAATGACCTTGGTGACAATCCTTGCTGCCTGCCTTCGCACGGAGCTGGTCCCGTCGATTGGCCTCCGCTCTGCGTAGTTGGTGCACGCAAAGTCCAGATAGTCACCGCACCGATGGAGGTTTCCCTGGAAGAGCGTGCCCGAAGCGTCGCCGACGACCATCGCTACTGATGGCCGTGCAGGATTGATGTAGACCGCGCCTCGCGACGCCGATTGCCAGGTAGGGCTTGTCATGCTCCTGGCCATACCGGGGTGAACAGTTGTTGAGATACTCGCTTCGCAGTTCGGACAGTAATTCGGTGACTCCGGACGGGCTACGATCGAGATCTTGATGCCCTTGCCAAGCCAAGCGACCTCGGCCGCCGCCCACTCAGTCCATTTCGCTGGAGATCCATCGTGAAGGTGATACGTACGCTCGAACTCGATTCTTCCATCAGTCCAGTGAAAGACCAGCTTGACCGAATGGAGAGACCTCGTCGTGCCGTACGCCGTCAGCGTGGCCAAGATACTCGGTTGCGGCTTTGACGCTTCCGACACGAAGCGCTCCCACGATTTCTTGGCCGTCGTTATCTGCGCCGCGGTAAGATCAAGATGATTCACGTGCGATTTCCGGTAGGCACCCGGACGATGGTGCGCATCGTGGTCGTAGACGCACAACACGGCAAGGTTGGCAGCGACTGTTCTGGAGGAGTCTCCATCGATGTGGTGGATGTGTAGGCCCACGTGCCGCGCATTGCAGACGCAGCACGCGTTCGCGTTCTTGCCCAAAAGCTCGCTGCGAAGTGACGGCGGGATCTCGACACGCCGTGGCGATGAATCACTGGCCCTGCGACGCAAGGTGGATTGCTGCCGCGACCTGCTTTTCATCGCTGGCCCGGAACCAGCGAGATCACCCCCATCGCCTGAAGACGCTTGCGAAGGTGTAAACGATCATCCAAAAGCCCGATCGCTTCCACGCATCAGGCAACGGGCGACGTACTGTGCCGAGATGTCCGCTACGGACTGGGTTCGGAGACAAGAACCTGCGGCGGATGGCTCCGTTCGCCGATGCCTTTCCGGGTTCAAAGATTGTCGCAGCACTGCTGCGACAATTGGGCGGACCCATTGTTCACCGGCCGCCCGTAGGCGCCGGCCGAGGAGCCCGACCAGCGCGCTATCGGACGATCCGATCTCGACGCCCGAACTACGCGATGGCCTCCGGTCCGCCGCGGAGGTAACTTGTGGGGGTGAAGGCATCGTCCAAAAAGGTGCGATCTCGGACGCTCCCAGCGCGAGTACGCGGCAAGAAGGCGCCATCGAAACGTCCGCGCCAGGCCCGCCTTCGACCGTGATCGGACGCCCCTCTGCATCAGCCCGCAGGTCTGCCGCGAGACTCTCGTCGTGCTGACCAGACAACCCGTCGCAGGACGGACGTTCATGGTCGAGGAGGCGTTGGCCGTTCTGACGGGCTGGCGCGGCGCCACAAACCTGCTCATCGAAAATCTGGCGGTCGTCGACACCCTGGAAACCCTGGTCGAGCGCCACGCTGTTCGCGGTAAGCAGATCCACGACTGCAACCTGGTCGCGATCATGTTAGTCCACAAGGTCGACAGCCTCCTCACCCGAAACCCAACTGACTTCAAACGCTTCAAAGAGATCGCGGTCGAGCCGGTGCTGGACTGACCCTGCGCGTTCACGTTGACCCGCGCGCGCGGCACGCCCCCCTACGGACCAAGTCGATCGATCGCGTCGCGAGCCGCCGCGTGGGATGGATGTTCGGAAATCGACGCTGCGATGATGACGCTGGTGTCGACAAAGACCGGCTTACCGGGTGGATCGGTGGCGATCTGAGTCGCGCCGACCTCTACGGCGACGATGGCCGAGGGTCGCAAGGTTGGCGGGGGCCGCGTCTACTTCGATTGCGGCCCGATGACTCTCGCGCTCCTCAAGCTGGAAGGGACGCCGACGCCGATTCCCGAGTACGTCTACTTCGCCGTCGACGAGCTGGAGGCACTGCACGCGCGCGCCAAGAACCTCGACGCCCTCTCGAAGGAGAAGGTCCACGGCGAGAGCGCCGCCGAGATCGTCGTGCGTCCCTGGGGCGAGCGTTCCTTCTATGCGTTCGATCCCTGGGGCAACGGCCTCTGTTTCGTCGACGACAAGACGCTATTCACCGGCCGCCGCTAGGCGCCCCGGCCCTCGACTACGAACACATCGATGCGTTGGGGACCCGGCAAATCCCGGCGTATTACCGACGGTCGCCCAAACGCAACGTGCTGGCGGCATGCCGCGAAGCCCTTGCCAGCTCTGCCGCCTCGATGGCCAGCGGACCGAGGCGCCCGCCGGTCGAGAACGCCGGCCGAAACCGCCCGATCTCCAATCGCTTTTAACTCAGCAGGAACCTCCCAGAGGATGGTCTGGGGCTTGGCCCTCGTGTCAGGCGGGCACGCGGCGCGCGCTGACCTGCTGCGCCGCCTGGGACGCGGGGTGGAGGCGATAGCGGCGTCCCGGCGCGCGCACGCGCTGACCCAGAACGAGACCGAGCGGCGCTTCCTCGCCCGCCGCATCGGCGAGCTCTCGGCCGGAGGTTGGCGTCCGTCGACAAACAGAACGCCGTTCGCAGAGCCTCATCGCGCACGGCAGCGATCACGGTCGGCGATGTTCATCCCTGCGGCCGGCCGTGCCGCTCCGGCTCGTAGCGAGCCAATCCCAGGCGCGCCAGTTCCTCCAGCGCGCCGGGGTTGCCCAGATCGGCGGTCACCATCATGAGCACGCCCGGCACGTCGCCGGCGCGCGACAGCGCGTGCTCGTAGAGCGCGAGCGCGCCCGGACGATCGTCGTGCTGCAAAGGCCATCGAGTTTTGGAACGCTGTCGCGGCCGTGATCCCTGACTGGGGCAAGGTCAAGAATGATCCGTCGCCACATGCCGCCCTCGAGCTTCGGCAGGGTTGATCCGGCATGGGTGCTCCTGCGGAAGAACATCGTCGCCTGGTACAGCGCAGGTGAGAACTTCTTCGCGGGCGAGTTGGTAAAGGTGCACATCGAGCGGGCCTGGCACTGATTTGAGGCAGGTTAGCGACCTTATATGACAAGACGATAAGATTGATAAGTTTCCTAAGTTGGCTACAATCATGCCCGTGGATCCCAGAGAAAATCCCTTCTCGCCGGGCGCCGGAACTCAGCCGCCGGAGCTGGCGGGCAGAGAGCAAATCGTCGAGGACGCAACGATTGCACTCGACCGGGCGAAGCTCGGCCGGTCTGCGAAGAGTCAGATGCTCCTCGGCCTCCGGGGAGTCGGCAAGACCGTCCTCCTGAACCGCATAGTCGAGGTGGCAGAGGCCAAGGGTTTTCAGCCTGTGTATCTCGAAGCCCCAGAGGATCGAAGTCTTGTCGAGATGCTGGTGCCGCCGCTGCGGAGATTGCTTTTCGCGCTGAGCCGGAAAGAAAAAGCAAAGGTCTTGGCCAAGCGCGGTCTGGGCGTTCTGCGGTCCTTCGCAAAGGCCTTCAAGGTGAAGGTGGGTGACATCGAATTCTCCGTTGACGCCGAGGAAGGCGTCGCCGACTCGGGAAGTCTCGAAGCCGATCTCCCAGAGGTTCTCCTGGCCGTCACGCGTGCGGCTCAACAGGCGGGAACGGCAGTCGCACTCTTCATCGACGAGGTCCAATATCTGGCCGAAGCGGACCTCGGGGCGTTGATCGTTGCCATCCATAGGACCGTTCAGAAGGGCTTGCCCTTCGTCATGTTCGGGGCTGGGCTTCCGCAGCTGGCGGGACTGGCTGGAGAGGCGAAGTCGTACGCCGAGAGACTGTTCGACTATCCGGAGGTCGGCCCGCTCTCGAGGAAGGCTATCCGGGCCGCGGTCGCCGCTCCGATCGAACGAGCTGGGGCTACAATCGACGACGAGGCAGTCGATCGCATTCGGCGTGCGACGAGGGGCTATCCGTATTTTCTACAAGAATGGGGCAAACACGCGTGGAACGAGGCCGGTTCGACCTTGATCACCGCCGACGATGTTCGTCGAGCGACCCGACTTGCTCGCAAGGCTCTCGACAAAGGCTTCTTTCGGGTACGACTCGATCGGCTGACCCCTCGTGAAAAGCAGTACATGCGCGCGATGGCCGAGCTTGGCCCCGGCCCGCATCGCTCAGGCGAAATCGCCCACGAGCTGAAAATGAACGTGACGGCGGCGGGCCCACTCCGCGCCAACCTGATCCATAAAGGAATGATCTACAGCCCGCAGCACGGAGACACCGCTTTCACCGTGCCGATGTTCGACGAGTTCATGCGGCGCTCGATGCCTGACTGGTCGGAGGAGTCCGGTTCTGAGGACGACGATACTCCCGGAGCGAAAAAACGCCGTCGACCCGCACGGGTCGACCGAACGTGACTCTGGAACTGCAGCGAGGTGCCCCATGAGCAACAAAGGGATGCGAAGGCATCCTCGCGAGGATGAGGTCATATAGACGGGCTCGCAGCGACTGTCAACGGCGCTCAGTCCCGCAGGTAGTGGCAGGTATAACCGCCCGGGTTTTTTTCGAGATACTTCTGGTGATACGCCTCGGCGGGTGTGAAGGGGACCGCGTCGACGATCTCGGTGACGATCGGATTCTTCCAGCGGCCCGACTTCGCCGCCCGCGCCTTAACCGCTTCGGCGGTCTTCCGCTGCTCGGCCGAGGTCACGAAGATCGCCGAGCGGTACTGCGACCCGATGTCGTTCCCCTGCTGGTTGTGGGTGGTCGGATCGTGCATCCGGAAAAACCATTTCTCTAGCAGATCGGAGTACGACAGCTTCTTGGGATCGAAGACGACGCGCACCGATTCGGCGTGGCCGGTCTCGCCGGTATGCACGTCTTCGTAGGTCGGATGGCCGGTCTTGCCGCCGGTGTAGCCAACCTCGGTTTCGACGACGCCCGGAATCTTGCGCAGGATGTCCTCCATTCCCCAGAAGCAGCCACCCGCCAGGACGGCCGTTTCCAGCGTCGCCTCACAGCCGGGTTTACCGCCCGGGGCCGGGCGCGTGCAGCTGTTGGTTGCGGTCGCCCCGGCGACCGCAACCGGCTTCGGCGCGTCGCTGAAGAGCGGACGGTACGCGCCGTACCCCTCCGCTTCCAGCTTGGTCGCCGGGATGAACCGCAGCGCCGCGGAGTTGATGCAGTAGCGCTGGTTCGTCGGCGCCGGCCCGTCGTCGAAGACGTGCCCGAGGTGCGAATCGCCAGCGCGCGAGCGAACCTCGGTGCGGATCATCCCGGCCGTCATGTCGCGGTGCTCGACCACCCGTTCGGCCTCGACCGGGCGCGTGAAGCTCGGCCAGCCGGTCCCCGATTCGAACTTGTCGGTCGAGCTGAACAGCGGCTCGCCGGTCGCCACATCGACGTAGAGGCCAGGCTGGTGATTGTCCCAAAAGGCGTTGCTAAACGGCGGCTCGGTCCCGGCGTTCTGTGTGATCTCGAATTGAATCGGCGTCAGCGAGCGTCGGAGCTCGGCGGCCAACGGCTTGGTGTATTTTTTGTGTGACATGACAGGCTCCCGTTTGGGGTCGACGGCGTTCGGCGCGGAGCGGCTCCAGCGTGCCGCGCCAACCAGCGCGGCGGCGAAGACCGCTGCTGTCGCGACCGTCGTGCGCGACAGCAGCTTACGACCATTCTGATGTTCCGGCGACTTCATCGGTTGCCCTCCCTGCAAAGTCTACGTCGGCGGCGGGCAGAGGTTACGGCAAACGCCGGGAAGCGGCTCAGAGCGCCACGGCGAGGTGTGATGCCCGTGATGCCCGGCTGGACGCACCGACACATTTCGCGATAGGGAGGTTGACGATGGATTTGGGCGCTGTCGCGTTTCGAGGCACCGCCCGGTTTCGCCTGGTGCGCTTCCTGGGCCGAGGCGGCATGGGCGTGGTGTACGAGGCGTTCGACGAGGTCAACGCCGTACCGGTGGCCTTGAAGCTGCTCCCGGTGGTGAACCCGGACATGTTGCTGCGCTTCAAGCGCGAGTTTCGGGCGGTCGCCGACGTCCGTCATCCCAATCTGGTCCGCCTCGGCGAGCTGGTCTCCGAGGGCTCGCAGTGGTTCTTCTCGATGGAGCTCGTGCAGGGGATCGATCTCATCAGCTACGTGCGCGGCGTCGAGCCGGCGCGCTCGCCGTCGGCCGCGCCCATCCTCGCCCGGGACGCCGCGACGCCGATGGTTCTCCCCGGCGACGAGATCCGCCGCCCCGAGCCGCTGGCTGGCGCGTCGTATCGTGAAGAACGACTGCGGCCGGCGTTCGCGCAGCTCGCTTGGGCGCTGGCGGCCCTGCACGCCGCGCACTGCGTTCACCGCGACGTCAAACCTTCGAACGTACTGGTCACGGCGGAGGGGCGCGTCGTGCTCCTCGATTTCGGTCTCGTCAGCGCTGCGTCCATTGAAACCACGCAGTCCGGAGCGGGAACTCCCGAATACATGGCGCCGGAGCAAGTGGCTCACCACCCTGTGACTGCAGCTGCCGATTGGTATGCGTTCGGCGTGATCCTGTTCGAGCTCCTAACGGGGCGACTCCCGTTCGAGGGCCTGCCGCACGAGATCCTTTACCGCAAACAACACGGGCGCCCGCCGCGGGTAGCGCAGCTGGTCCCCGATACGCCACCAGCTCTCGCCGCGCTCTGCGACGGGCTGCTCAATTCGGATCCCGATTCGCGATTTTCAGGGACCGCGGTCCTGGCCGAGCTGGCCCCGCCGCCCGACGGGCGCGCAGCCGAGCCCCCCGCCTCGAACGACGAGCCGCCGCGCTTCGTCGGCCGCGAGAGCGAGCTCGACCTGATCGAATCTGCGCTCGCTGCGGTGCGGACCGGCGGCGGCGGCCAGGCGCTCATCGTCCGCGGAGAATCGGGGGTCGGCAAGTCAGCGCTGGTGCGCGCGTTCCTCGATGCGCACGCGGGCGTCGAAGGCACGGTGCTGCTCACCGCCCGCTGTTACGAACGAGAGCTGGTTCCTTTCAAAGCGCTCGACGGTCTCGTCGACGTGCTCACCCACATGCTGCGCAAGATGGACGGAGCCATCCTCGAAGAGATTATCCCGCAGCGTGCCGCCGTCTTGCTCCAGGCCTTTCCGGTGCTGGGTCGGGTTCCCGTCATCGCCCACGCGCCGCAGGAACACGTGGGGCCGGATCCGCGCGAGGTCCGCGCCTCGATGTTCGCGGTCTTCCGTCAGCTCCTGCGCGCCCTCGGCGAGCGCGTGCCGATCATCGCTTTCGTCGACGACCTCCAGTGGGCCGACGCCGACTCCCTGGCGCTTCTGTCGGAGGTCTTGCGTCCGCCGGGCGCCCCGCGTTTGCTCCTGCTCGGCACGTTGCGCACGCCCACAGCCGACGAGCCGGTGGCGCGTCTGCTGTCCGCCGGACTGCCCGAGCAACATCTGCCGCTCGCCAATCTCCGGGACGCCGCCGCGCGTACGCTGGCGCGCGGCCTTCTCGTTTCGGGTGGCGCCGTCGATCCGGACGGCGGCGCCGACCTGATTGCGCGCGAATCGGCCGGCCACCCCCTGTTCCTGCTCGAGCTCGCGCGGACCGCGCACCTCCGCCGGGGCGACGACGCGCCTTTGACCCTGGACGGCGTGTTGCGCGCACAGATGGAAGCGTTCTCGGCGCCGGCGGTTCGCATATTGCGCACCCTGGCCGTAGCCGGCGCGCCCACGCCCGTGCGGATGTTGCGCCGCCTGACCGCGCTCGACGGCGCCACCGCCGTCCGCCTGTTCGACGAGCTGCGCTCGGCCAAGCTGGTGAGCTCGGTCTCGGATCGCGGCGACGAGCTGCTCGATTTCTCGCACGATCGCATCCGACAGGTCGCGCGCCTGTCGACCTCCACCGCCGACGCCCGCGAGCTCCACGAACAGCTCGCCGAGGCCTTCGAGGACGCGGGGAACTCGCTCCGCGCCGCCGGCCACTGGCGCGAGGCCGGCCACCCCGATCGCGCGGCGGTCCACTTCTCGTCGGCGGCGCGGCGCGCCGCGGAGGCGCTGGCGTTCGATCGCGCCGTGGCGCACTACAAGGACGCGCTGGCGCTCGGCAACTGGTCGGAAGAGCAGCGGCGCGACCTGCTGGTCGGTCTCGGCGACGCGCTCTCCAACGTGGGCCGGGGCGCGGAGGCGGCGCCGAATTACCTGGCGGCCGCCCGAAACGCCGGCTCCGCTCACGGGCTGGACCTGCGGCGGCGCGGCGCCGAGGAGCTGATTCGCAGCGGCCGGCTCGACGAAGGGCGCGAGGTCGCGACAGAGGCGCTGGCGGACGCAGGGCTCAAGTTCGCCAGCTCGCCGGTGCGCGCGTTGCTCGCCCAGCGGGCGGTGCTGCGCTTGCGGGGCCGGCGTTTTCGCAGCCGAACCGCCGAGGAGATCGCGCCGCGCGAGCTGGCGCGGGTCGATCTGTGCTGGTCGATCTCGTCGGGGCTGGGGCTCATGGACCCCGTGCAGGGGGCGCACTTCCAGGTGCGTAGTCTCCTGCTGGCGCTCGCTGCCGGCGAGCCATACCGGGTGGCCCGCGGCATCGCGGGCGAGGCGGCCTACGCGGCGGCGCAGGGCGACGACGCCCGTTCGGGGCGCCTCCTCGCCGAGGCGGCCGCGATCGCCGCCAAGCTCGATCATCCGCACGCGACCGGGATCGTGTCGCTCATGAGCGGGCTATCCGCGCACCTCGGCGGCCGCTTCGCACCGGCGCTCGAGCACCTGGTGACAGCCGAACAGATCTTCCGCGACAAGTGCGTGGGCGCGGCCTGGGAGCTGAACGCCGTTCGGCATTTCACGCTCGAGTGCTTCTATTACCTCGGGGAGCTTTCGCAGTTCCGCGCTTCGGCGGTCGAGGGCCTCAAGGAGGCGAACGATCGCGGCTCGGTCTACGCCGCCACCACGCTGCGGATCGGTCTCGCCAATGCCGTGTGGCTGCTCGGCGACGAGCCGGACCGAGCACGCCACGAGGCGCGCGAAGCGATGCGGGCTTGGTCCGCGCGCGGTTACCACATCCAGCACTGGTACGAGCTCATCGCGCACACCCAGATCGATCTTTACGCAGGCGACGGGGAATCGGCCTACGCGCGCTTCCGGACGGGCTGGCCCGCGCTTCGCAAGTCGCTGCTGCTGCGACTCCAGCACACACGGACCGTGGCGATCCACCTGCGGGGACGAACCGCGCTCGCGGGCGCGATCGCCGCCACCGGGAGCGAGCGCCACGCGCGGTTACGGCTCGCCCGCCAGTGCGCCGCCGAGCTTCGCCGCGGAGGCGGTTGGGCCGGCGCCATGGCCGCGCTCCTCTACGCGGGCATCGACAAGGTCGAGGGACGGGCGGCCGAGGGAGTGGCCTGGTTACTTCGGGCCATCGACGCGACCGGCGCGCACGGGCTGTCCCTGTTCAAGGCCGCCGCGCAGATGGCAGCGGGTGAGACAGGGGGCGACGACGGCGCCGGCGCGGCCGGCGAGACCTGGATGCGCGAGAACGGCGTGCGCGCACCGCGCGCGCTGACCCGGATGCTGGTACCAGGCGGCACGCCCTGACCGGTGCGCGGCAGGCCCAGGCACCCGCACGCCCGCCGCGGCAGCAGCCGCTTGCCCGTCAGAACACCACCCACTTGCCGGCGCAAGCGTTGGCCGTCGAGGATCCGGAGATCTTGTTGGTCACGGTCACGCTCGTTCCCGAGGGTGTGAAGCTCACCATCCCGGGCCCCAGCGTCACGTTCGCGTAGCTCGCTGTGATGTTGTCCGACGTGAGGTCGTCGACCACCACGTTGTCGAGCGTGATGCCGAGCAGGTGGGTGGCGTCGTAGCCGAGCAGCGTCACCTTCGGCGTCGCCGAGGTGCTCATCGATCGGAAATTCTGGATGGTGATTCCCGTGAACTGGGGAATCAGCGAGCCCGGATCGGTCGAGTACTTCGGGGTGAGGATGATCGGATTCGTCAAGCCGCGCACGCAGATGTCGCTGTAGGTGACGTTCGTGACCAGCCCACCGCGGCTCGGATCCGACTTGATCCGGATCCCGTTCGCGCTCCCTCCGGAAAGACCGGTGTTCGTCCCGTCGATCGACAAGTCGCAGACGTTGATGTTCGACACGCCGCCGTTCGTCTCGCTGCCGATCGACATCCCGTGGCCCGCCCCGAAATGGTTGTGGGCGATGGTGAGGTTCTTGACGCTGCCCCCGCCCTTGATCGCGATGTGGTCATCGCCATCGCTGATGTCGCTGTGGACGATGAAGCCGTTGCTGGCCGTCTCGCCGGGATCGATGCCGTCGGTGTTGTGGGCGCTCGAGGCCGTGAGCTTCGTGCCGACGCTGTTGGTGGCCGCCGACGGGGTCTTGATGGTGATGCCCCAGACGACGAAGCCGTTTGCGCCGAGCTTGACGTGGAACTTGGGCGCGTTTTGCAGCGTGATCTTGTAGAGCGTGAAGCTCGAGGCGCCGACGACCTGGACGAGCGTAGGGTTATCCCCACCGCCTCCGTTTATGTCCCACGAAGACTGCGTGCTTCCGATCTGCGGCTCCCCGCCCTGGCCGTCGATGGTGCCCGCGCCGACGATTCCGGAGTTGGCGCCGTGCACGGTGATGAGCGCGGTGGCGGTGCCGTAGACGGTGGGATCGCGCGTCCCGAAAAGCGTGGTGCCGGCGTCGACCCAGAGCGAGACCCCGGACGGCAGGTTGAGGGGCCCGGTGATGAAGGCATCGTCGGAACCGCTGGTGGTCAGCTTGACCGCCTGACCGGCCGCGCAGGCCGCGAGGGCGGACTGGATGCGTGAGGTATCCAGGGAGGCCTCGCTGGGCGTCGTTCCGTCGACGGCCGCGAAGCTGGCCGTGAGCGTCGCACAGGCCGCTGGCATGACCGGCTCCGGCGGCAGCCTCGAGTCGACGGAGTCGCACCCGGTGGCATTGGCCCCGGCGGCCCC
>CAAGKR010261752.1_pt1 | contig 13347 bp, 13 predicted proteins | sample 2556971 | NCBI WGS metagenome assembly CAAGKR01 (sample SAMEA5207829, study PRJEB30636) | soil metagenome | biome: forest; feature: boreal; material: soil | place: USA | collected 2011-09 | depth 1 m | reverse complement strand
GCCCGTCGATGACGAAGTCCCCTTCGGTCGGGGTCTCGATCCCGGCGATCATCCGCAGGAGGGTGGTCTTCCCGCACCCGGAAGGGCCCAGCAGGACGAGGAATTCCCCCTCGTTCGTCGCGAGGTCGATGTGGTCGACCGCCCGCACGTTTCCGAACAATTTTGATATGCCACGGATTTCCACGCACCCCATGGTCGCCGCTGCCTTCCGTGTCTTGTTGGAATGTGCCCGGGAGAGCGGCGGGACTCCGCCGCCCCCCCGGGCCGAAGCGAACTACGCTTTTCCGCCTACCAGTCCCTTCTGGCGCCACTTGGCGAAGATGGTCTTGGCCAAGGCCTCGGCCTCCGCCACCGCCGTCTCGGCCTTCATGCCACGGGCGGCCTTGGCCATCATGTTCGGCAGGACGAAGGTCGCGAAGACCTCGCCCTCGGCCGGATTCGCAGGGCCGGGATGCCCGAGGTTGGTGCTCCACTTCTCCGCGTCCTTGAGGACGGCGAGCTTTCCCTTCGCCTCGCCGGGGAGGGCGAACGGGTCCTCCGAGAACCAGGCGTTGTGGAGGTCCCGCAGCTTCTTCGCGCCCTTCACCGGAGCGTAGCCGCGGTTCCCGGAAGGGACGGGGGCGTCGAAGAAGGCGGGGGAGTTGTAGAGCTCGCTCGCGTACATCGCCTGGTCGTAGTTCCCGACCAGGTTCAGGAGGAACTTCTTGGCGTTCTCGATGTTCTTCGCCTTCTGGGGAACGATGTAGGTGTAGATCACGTGCTCGCAACTGTACCCGGCCCCGTGGGGCCCCTTGAGGGCGGGGGTGAAGTAAACGTCCTTGGCGATCTCCGGGACTTCCTTCTGCGCGGAGCGGTACGCCGAGATGGAGTTGAGGATGTAGGAGGCGCGGCCGGCGATGAGCGCCTGGTTGTTGGAGACGGCGCTCCAGGCGAACACCTCGGGGACCATCGCCTCCTTGTACAGCCGGGCCATGTAGCTGACCGCCTCCACGGTCTTCGGGTTGTTCAGGACCACGTTCTCCTTCGCGTCCTGGATGCTGCTGTCGTACGACCACAGCAGCGCCCGGGCCGCCATGTTCGAGTCGAGCTCCTGGGAGAGGCCGATGCCGAGTTGGATCCCCTGCTCCCTCTTGATCTTCCCTCCGTACGTGATCAGGTCTTCCCACGTCGTCGGCCCGGCCCCCTTGCCGGCCTTCTCCCAGAGGCTCTTCCGGTAGCAGCCGGGGTCGATCGTCCAGCCGGGGCAGAAGCAGTAGAACTTCTTCGTGTTCGGGTTATAGGAGCTCCGGCGGGCAAGGGGGTGCTGCTTCCCGTACCGCTTTTCCGCCTCCTTCACGACGTCGGTCAGGTCGAGGACGCTCGGTTCGAACTGCGACGGGGGCGCGATCCACTCGATCAGGTCGTGGCCCTGTCCCGCGGAGATCTCGGCCGCGGTGCGCGACGGGATTTCCGCCAGTCCGATGTGATCCACGGTGACCTTGATCCCGTTCGCCTCGCCCCATTTCTTCGCGAAGCTGTCGTACCATTCCTTGTCGAACCGGGGGACGAAGTGGGACCAGACGAGGATCTTAAGCTCCTTCGAGGCCCCGTGAGCGTACCGGGGAATGAAGATCGTGGGGGCGACCCCCGCCGCGACCACCCCGATCCCCGCGGCTTTCATGAACTCCCGACGGGTTACTAAACTTCGTTTTGCCATTTCCTGCTCCCCCTTCCCCCGCGCGCGATGCCCGCGTCGCCGGATTGTCCTGTTGGATCCCTGGAAACACGCTCCGTGCGGTGTTTCCCCGATCGAACGCCAGATATATCGTTGGGATGCGTGCGGCAAGAAGCATTTAATCACCGGAACGACGGATGGTCAAGAACTCCAAGGTATTTTAAAACCGGTTTATACTTGAGAGACCCCAGGCGTTCAACGCGGGGGATGAAAGGAGAGACCGATGGGAACGATCGTGCACACGTCGCGGATCTCGATCGTGCGGGAGAAGGGGCCCACCCGGATCGCGCGGATCGAGGGATTTCCAGAGCCAGTGTATTACGGGGTTCACGGGGGGATCAAGAATTTCTACAAGGTCGAGCCCGAGAAGGAGCACGCGGCCACGCTCGACCACATCGTGGGCGCAGTCTCGGCCTGAATGATGGGAACACTGGCCACGGTGCTGGCCGGCAAAAAGGTTCCGACCTTCAGCGACCGCTTCCGCGCGGACGTGGAAGGGGATATCGAGGACGTGGACGGGGTGCTGCGGATAACGCGGATCCGTGTGCGGTACACATTGAAGGCGCCCGCGGGGAAAACGGCGGACGCCCGCGAGGCGATGGGGACGTATCTTGTCCGGTGCCCTGCGGCGATGAGCGTGCGCGGGTGCATCGCCATTGAGGACGCGATGGACGTTTCGGAACTTCCGGAGTAAGGCGGGCGGTCAATCGTCCTCACGGTTTCGGTATCGTCCCGGAGGGCGATTTTTTCTGTTGATTTTTTTTCTTGACAAAAAGAATTGTCTTTATTACGCTCTTGCGTGAAAGACAATAAACCGGCTGGCCGGTTTATGTTGAAATAATTAATAATTACGCCAAGGTGGGATGAAATGGAAAGACATTCTGTGATCGAGAAGAATGGGGAAGACTCAAAAAATAAGGAATTTAAAAGAAAGAATTCTATTGGAATAGTCGCCGCAAGATTATTTGATAAAAAGGGGTACTTGGAGACAAGTCTGAAGGATATTTCCACGGAGGTGAAATTAAGCAAAGGGTGTATCTATCATTATTTTACCAGTAAACACGAAATACTTTACTTCATTCTCGATGCCTACATGGATCATTTATTGGGAGGGTTAGAGGAAGAGCTGGGAAATATAGCCGATAATTCATCAAAAATAAAGCACATCATGTTTCGACATTTAATGCTTTATAACAATAAAGTTCCTGAAGCAAGGGCGATTCTTGTTGACGCGAATAATCTGCCGGAAGAATATTACAAGGCGATAGCTTTTAAGCAAAAAAAGTATGCTCAATTATTAACGGATGCCCTTTCAGGTTTCTTTGATGGCAGGATGCCGGTGGAAAAGTCGAGAGCTATTAGTTACATTTTATTTGGCATGAGTAATTCAATAATGCATTGGCATAACCCAGATGGTCCTATAAAACTTGAAGAATTATCTGAAATTTGTTACGACCTTTTTATGAATGGAATAACACACTATAAAAACAATATTTAAAATAAAATATAGGAGATCCGGTCATGGAGAATAAAGAGAAATTGAAAGAGATTCTTTATTTAATGGTAAAGATCCGTCGTGTCGAGGAACGCATCTCCGAAATATTTGCACAAGGGAAAATCCCCGGATTCATCCATGTAAGCATCGGGCAAGAGGCAATTGCCGCCGGGGTGTGTTCGTGCCTGGAAGCGGGGGACGCCATTCTTACTACCCACAGGGGGCATGGACAGGCGTTGGCCAAAGGGGTCGACCTGAACCGTTTCATGGCGGAGATCTACGGTCGAAGGGACGGGTTTTGTAAAGGCAAATCGGGTTCGATGCATATCGCATCCAGGGAAGTCGGCGTCGTCGGTTCGAACGGTATCGTAGGGGGGGGTCTGCCGATCTCCCTTGGGACCGCATTCGCTTCGGCTTACAGGGGAGAGAAGAACGTCACGGTCTGTTTTTTTGGAGATGGCGCTTCGAACGAGGGAACGTTTCACGAGTCCCTGAATTTAGCGGCGCTGTGGAACCTCCCGGTTGTCTTTTGCTGTGAAAACAATGGATGGGCGCAATTCACTCCTCAAAGGGTTTACATGAAGCTGGAGAATATCAGCAAAAGGGCGGAATCGTATGGAATGCCCGGAGTGACCGTAAACGGAGACGATGTGATGCAGGTCCGAAAAGAGGCGGAAAAAGCGGTCTCGAGGGCTCGGAAAGGGGAAGGGCCTACCCTGCTTGAATGCAAAACCCCACGCTGGCTTGGCCATTACGTTGGTGATGCACAAAAGTACCGATCTTCGAAAGAGGTTCAGGAGGCCAGGGGGGTTGACCCCATCGTCAAGTTTGAAAATTTTTTGCTGGATTCGAACCACATCGGCCCGGAGTACATGAACACCGTGGAGGCGAGGATTCAGTCAGAGATTGAAGAAGCCATCGCCTTTGCGGAGAACAGTCCGATTGCCGCAGACGAGGAGCTGTTCAACGACGTCTACGCGTGATGGTGAGAAGAGGGGAGAAGCACGACATGGGAGAAACACGCTATATCCGGGCGATCAACGAAGCCCTGAATGAAGAAATGGCAAGGGATGAAAACGTCTTCATCATCGGTGAGGATGTGGGAGGCCCTGGGGGCGCATTCGGTGCCACAAAGGGGCTTCTGGAAACGTACGGTGAGAGGCGCGTCAAGGATACTCCGATCAGCGAATCGGCCATTGTAGGGCTCGCCGTCGGGGCTGCGGTCCAGGGACTCCGGCCCGTCGCCGAGATCATGTTTGCTGATTTTCTGGCGGTTTGCATGGATCAGATTGTCAACCAGATGGCAAAGATGCGCTATATGTTCGGAGGCATGTATAACGTGCCGGTGGTCATCCGAACCCCGTGCGGCGGTGGCCTCAATGCGGGTCCTCAGCATTCTCAATGTCTGGAGTCCTGGTTTGCGCACGTCCCCGGGTTGAAGGTCGTCATGCCCGCGACGCCATATGATGCGAAAGGGTTGCTTAAGTCTGCGATACGCGACGATAATCCGGTCCTTTTCTTGGAAAATAAAGCGCTTTACGCATTGAAGGGAGAGATCCCCGAAGGGGAGTATCTCGTTCCGATAGGGAAGGCGGACGTGAAACGAACCGGCAAGGATGTGACCGTCGTTGCGACGTCGCGCATGGTGCATCAGGCCTTGGAGGGAGCGAAAACCCTGTCGAACGAAGGAATCGATGTCGAGGTGATCGATCTACGGACTATCAACCCTTGGGACAAGGAAACGATCTTCAACTCGGTGGAAAAGACCTCGAAACTCGTGATCGCCCATGAAGCGGTAAAGGCGTTTGGTATCGGAGCAGAGATCTCGGCGGTGGTTTGCGAGGAAATGATCGATCACCTGAGCGCACCCATTGTAAGGGTTGGCGCTCCGTTTGTTCCGGTGCCATTCAACCTGGAGAAGTTGTATCTGCCAAATTCCGACGATGTAGTCAAGGCCGTAAAAAAAGTAATGGAATATTGAAGCGAATCATCGGTAAAAATCTCCAGGTCTGAGGGAAGTGAAAATGGCGGTTCAAGTGCTGATGCCGAAAATCGGCCTTACGATGACAGAGGCCAAAATCGTTGAATGGAAAAAGAAGGAAGGTGAGCGGGTTGAAAAGGGAGAGATCCTTTTCGTCTTTGAGACGGAAAAGGTGACCTTTGAAGTGGAAGCCGCACAATCGGGTTATCTTGCCAAAATCCTTGCTCCGGTAGACGCAATGGCTCGGATCGGGGAAACGGTGGGACTGCTTGTGGAGAAAGAAGGAGAGCCGGTGGAATCTGCCGGAGAAACACCTGAGGCAAACCAGGGGGAAGTGAAGAATCCTGTCCGGGAAGTCAGAGCGGATCGTGGAGATAAAATCAAGGCGACTCCCATGGCAAGAAGGATTGCGAGAGAGCGAGGTATTGATCTGAGAAAAGTTTCCGCCTCGGGTATCGGCGGAAGAATCAGGATGGCGGATGTCGATGCGGCCTTGGAGACAAACTCTCCCGGAGAGGGGGTATCCAGGGTGGAAGAAGGGAAGATGGTGAAACTGTCCGGGATGAGAAGCGTCATCGCTGAAAAAATGCTGGCCGGGAAAAGAGAGACAGCCCAGACGTATATGGTCATTTCCGTTGATGCAACGAAAATACTGGAGTCGAGGGAAACGCTGGCGCCGATTGTGGAAAAGAAGACGGGAATTCATCTTACGATCACCGACATTCTCATGAAGGTCACCGCATCAGCGATTTCATCTCATCCCGTAATGAACACCCGGTGGACGAAAGAAGGGATCCTCTGGTTGGACCCCATCCATATGGGAATGGCCATGGCCCTCGAGGAAGGTCTCATTGTCCCGGTTATTCCGGATATCGGCAGGATGACTCTTTTTGAGATCGTGCAGTCCAGGTCCACCGTAGTGGAAAAGGGAAAAAAGGGGAAGTTGACACCGGATGAAATGCGAGGAAGCACATTTACGCTCTCGTCGTTGGGGATGTTCGGCATAGAAGAGTTCACGGCCATTATCAACCCGCCTGAAAGCGCCATTCTCGCGGTCGGTGCAATCCTGGACAAACCTTTGGTGGTCAACAAAGAGGTGCTGGTTCGTCCCGCGATGAAAATGACGTTGAGTTATGACCATCGGGTGATCGATGGCGCGAAAGCCGCTGGGTTCATGAAGACGCTGAAAGAATTGATGGAAAACCCGGCCGTTATTCTTCCATAACTTGGAAGGCCGATCGGTAGGACATCCAGTGGATACGGGGTGCGCTATGCCGGTGATGAATATTGGAATCGACGGTCCTATTCTCAGATGCGAGGATATTAGCCTGACCTTTGGGAGGGTTAAGGCTCTATCGAATATGTCATTTGAGGTGAATAAAGGAGAAATCGTCAGCATTATCGGGCCTAATGGGGCAGGAAAGACGAGCATCATCAATACGATTACGGGATACTACCACCCTTCAAATGGAAACATCTATTTTAAAGGACAAAAAATCACCGACATGCCGCCTCACAAAGTTTCTGTTCATGGTATTGCGAGAACATTTCAGAATATTGAATTATTTAGCGGGTTAACTGTTCTGGAAAATCTACTCGCCGCAAGGCATATATACTTGAAAAGCAATCTGCTGTCATGTTGTTTATATTATGGGTTTGCACAAAAGAAAGAAATTGAAGCGAGAAAGATCGTCGAGGATATCATCGATTTCCTTGAAATGGAAACAATAAGAAAACAAGAGGTAGGGATTCTTCCATACGGGCAACGAAAGAGGGTGGAGTTGGGAAGAGCGCTTGCTTTGGAGCCGGAATTAATCTTTTTAGATGAGCCGACAGCGGGAATGAATGTTGAAGAAAAAGAGGATATGGTGAGATTTATTCTCGATGTAAACGAGGATAAAGGCACTACTATTGTTCTTGTAGAGCACGATATGGACATGGTCATGGACATATCTGATAGAATTATTGTATTTGATTTTGGAGTAAAAATAGCGGAAGGATCGCCGGAAGCGATAAGAGATAATAAACGAGTGATTAAAGCCTATTTGGGAGAGAAGTAAGCTTTAATTGGAGGTTTTAATTTGTCAGATCACGATACTTATCCTAAATTATTAATACGTAACTGTAAGTTGTTTGATAGTAAGGTGGCTCTTCGAAGGAAAAATATGGGCATTTGGCAAAATTATACATGGAACGATTGTTACGAGCAGGTAAAAAATCTTTGTTTGGGTTTAGTGAGCTTGGGTTTGAAACCAGGAGATAAGGTATCGCTGATCGGAGATGACGAGCCGGAAGGTTTTTGGGCTGAAGCTGCCGTACAGGCGGCGGGAGGTGTAGTCGTGGCGATGTGGAGTGATTCCATCGCCTCGGAAGTAGCCTATATCATTAAACATTCCGATTCCATATTTGTCATCGCTGAAGACCAGGAGCAAGTTGATAAAATACTGGAAATCAAGGACTCCATTCCGGAGGTGCGAAGGGTAATCTATTGGGATCGGAAGGGAATGAGGAACTATGATGATCCGATCTTGTTGAATTACGATGATCTTAAGAGAACTGGAATCAGTTATGCCGGTGATCATCCCGGCATTTTTGAAATATTAGTTGCAATGGGAAAGGGAACCAATGCGGCTCAAATGTCTTATACTTCCGGGACGACAAGTTTGCCAAAAGGTGCAGTGATAACACACAATGCAATTATAGCATCATCAAGAAGAATGCAGAATGCTGCACCTCTTGACCAAGGCGAAGATATAATCACGACATTAGCATCTGCTTCCGTGTTCCATTCATGGTTTGCCGGATATAGCTACATGTGCGGAGTAGTCATTAATTTCCCCGAAGAACCGGAGACATTGATGCAGGATTATAGGGAAATATCTCCGCGATTTCTTTTGATCACACCAAGGCAGTGGGAAAGTCTTTCTTCCATGACTCAGACGCGGATCAATGATGCTGGTTTTCTTAAGAAATATGTTTATAACTTTTTTCTTCCTGTTGGTTATAAGGTTGCGGAATTGCGTTCTTCTAATAATAGAGTGAATATTGGGTTAAGGATATTAAACAAGATAGGCGATATGTTAGTATTTGCGCCTCTTAGGGATAAGCTTGGATTGACAAAGACAAAGTATCCAGTTACTGGGAGTGCATTTCTTAGTCCTGATTTTTTTAAATATTACCAGGCGATAGGTATTAATCTAAGGCAAGTATATGGCAGCACGGAAGCTGGCGTGGTAAGTATGCACTCTGGAAACGACATTGATAATGACAGCGTTGGGAGTCTCTGTAAGGGAGTTGAGATAAAGATATCCGATGACCAGGAAATCATGATCAAGGGCGACAGCATTTTCTCGGAGTATTATAAAGACCCGAAAAAAACAGGTCAGACGATTATCAATGGATGGTTCCATACGGGGGATTCGGGGTATATCAATGAACGCAACCATCTTTTTTATTTGGATAGAATCGACAATTTAGATGAGCTCAGCAATGGGCACAGGTATGCGCCCGCATATATTGAAGGTAAACTTAAATTCAGCAGGTTTATACAGGATGTCATGGTTATTGGAGGCAAGAATAGGGATTATCTTTCGGTAATAATAAATATAGATTTTGAAAGTATCGGGAAGTGGGCTGAATTCAACAGTCTAACATATACAACTTTTGTCGACCTCTCCCAGAAAGAAGAGGTAGGAAACCTCATTAAAGCAGATTTGAAAAAAGTGAATAATACCCTTCCCATGGAAGCAAAAGTAAGGAAGTTTGTCTTGCTTCATAAAGAGTTCGATGCAGATGAGGGGGAGTTAACCAGGACAAGAAAGCTGAAGAGACAGTTTTTGTACATACGCTACAAGGAGTTGATCGATGGAATATACGGGAAAAAAATGGAAATGCCGATTATTACAGAGGTTAAATACAGGGACGGAAGAAAAGGTACGGTTGAAACCAACTTGAAAATACGATCAGTGTATGAAGATTTCGTTGCCATATGAAGTAATCCGGGGAGCGTTGGATGCTGAAGCTAAGTAATGTTGAAGTAAAGTACGCTGGAGTGATTTTAGTGTTGCGAGGTGTCTCTTTCGAGATTCGAAAGGGGACGATTGTTTCACTTTTAGGAAGCAATGGTGCAGGGAAATCGACAACCCTGAAAGCTATTTCCGGTTTGCTACACACAGAACTTGGCGAAGTTACTGCCGGTAGCATTGAATACGAAGGTTGCAGGATCGATAAAATGGACCCTGAACAAATTGCCAAAATGGGAATTATACAAGTGATGGAAGGTCGGAAAGTGTTGGAACATTTAACGGTGGAGGAAAATCTGCGGTTAGGAGGATATATTCGCAACCATAATCACATCAAGAAAGATCTTGATATGGTCTATGGTTATTTTCCCAAGCTGCGGGACCTTAGAAATGCAACCAGTGGTTATTTATCCGGCGGCGAACAACAGATGGTGGTAATGGGACGGGCAATGATGGCGCACCCAAAAATCATGTTGCTTGATGAGCCATCCATGGGTTTGGCACCATTGATCGTTGATGAAATATTCGAAATCATAAAAAAGTTTAATGCCGAAGAAAACATTTCTATGCTCATAGTGGAGCAGAATGCAAGGACGGCTCTCGCTGTCAGCGAATATGGGTATGTAATGGAAAATGGAAGAGTCGTACTGGATGGGACCTCTTCAAAACTGGCTGACAACGAAGATATCAAGGAATTCTACCTTGGACTTAGTAAAATCGGTGAAAAAAAGAGTTACCGGGAAGTAAAGCATTACAAGCGGAGGAAGAGATGGTTATAAATAAAAGCAAGACGATTTCTTGTGGGGGTAGAAAATGGAGTTTTTCCAGTCATTAATCGTATCAGGGTTAATGAATGGGGCAATTTATGGTCTTGTTGCCCTTGGTTTTGTTCTAATATACAAGTCCTCCTCAGTGCTTAATTTTTCCCAAGGACATATGCTGCTGTTAGGGGCCTATATTTTCTGGTTTTTCAAGAGCACAATCGGTTTAAATATTTACGTATCTTTACTTCTTGCTATTGGCGCTGGATTCATCGCAGGTATCCTTATAGAGCGTCTTACCTTGCGCCGATTAATCGGACAACCATTGATCTCCATGATCACCGTCACGATATTTTTATCGCTGGTGTTGGAGGGATTGGTGTCGGTGATATGGGGAACCTACCCGCTACAACATATAGAGATATTTTCAAACCGTTGTTTTAATATTGGGAATTGTGTCTTGACGACTCAAAATCTATATGCATTTGGTCTCGCACTATCAACCGCGTTGGCACTGATTCTCTTCTTTCGATATACCCGGCTCGGGTTGGCGATGCGAGGAGTTGCAGAAGGGCATCAGATCATGCAAAGCATGGGAATCAGCGTCAAGAAGATCCTGAATATATCCTGGGGCATTGCCGGAATTGCTGCAACGATCGGTGGGATCATATTGGGGAGCACTCTTGGATTTCAACTTGCCCTGAGCCAGATCGGGTTATTAGCCATCCCGGCCGCATTCATCGGTGGTCTTGAATCCCCTGAGGGGGCCATATTGGGCGGTCTGCTGATCGGGCTATGCGAAAGCATCGTCTCCGGCTACTTGGGAAATGCCGCAGGGGTGCCGGCGGCTTTCATCATCCTTATCGTCGTAATGATATTTAAACCGTACGGTTTTTTTGGCTTAGTAAAAATAGAAAGGGTGTAATAACATGGCCAATACATCGTATTACCCGCCGAGTGGAATTTATTCAGATAAATATAGTAAAGATATGAGAATTATAAAAACAAAATCACAAATGGTTTTGTCTGTAATATTTTTAATTATTCTCTTTGCATTGCCGAAAATTCCCTTTATTAATAGCAGTTATTTTCTGCGATTGTTGATCGGTGCCGCGATAACAGTAATTATTTGCCTTGGACTGAATATTTTAACCGGATATTGCGGACAGCTCAACATAGGTCAATCAGCCTTTGTGATGACAGGAGCATTTACCTCGGCCCTGTTGAATTCACGGCTTGGTTGGCCGTTCTGGGTTACCGTCATTCCGGCAGGAGTCGCCGCGGCTATTGTAGGGGCCATATTTGGAATTCCCTCGGTCCGATTAAAAGGGTTATACCTTGCGTTGACCACACTCGGTGCCCAGATCATCCTTACTTGGGTCGCCCTCTTCGGGTTCCCGATCACTGCCGCCGGGTTTAGCGTTGATCCGATAAGGATCGGGAGTGTCGTATTCGATACCCCGGAGAAATTCTACTATATCGCCATGGCTTTCACCGTTGTGATGACCTTCTTCGCTAAAAATATGATGAGGTCAAAACCCGGGCGGGCCTTCATCGCGGTCAGGGATAACGATAAAGCGGCGGAAGGCATGGGGATAGATATTTATCGATACAAACTTCTCGCCTTCGCCATATGTACATTCTATGCCGGTGTAGCGGGATCTTTGCTTGTGCACTACATGATGTGGGCACAACTGGAAACGTTTACTCTCCAGGATTCGATATGGTATGTGGTCATGATCATTGTGGGAGGGTTAGGCAGCATAGAAGGCACGATCTTTGGAGTTATTTTCATCACGGCTTTAAAAGAGTTCATATTCGTTATCGGGCCCATAGCAGAAGCAAGATTGTCGTTCCTGCCGATGGGCGCTGGAAGTGGTTTACTGTTGATCATCGTCGGGGGAATGGCGATTTTATTCTTAAGCGTTGAACCCAGAGGCCTGGCGCATCGTTGGAACCTTTTCAAGGCATATTACAGACTATGGCCCTTTGGTTACTAAGAGGAGGAAGGAGGGAACCACAGAAACAAGCCGTATTTGGAGCGGGTGATGTTTAATGGCAACATTCTAATGGAAAGGAGTACCTATGGGATCAAAGAGGATTTTTAGTTCCGCCTTCATAATGATGTTTTCGACGATATTATCTGTACCTTTATCGATTAGTTTTGCCGAGGTACCCATCGGAGAGGTCGTTGTTGGCAATATAAGTGCGATGACTGGACCCACCAGCGGAACACATATGATGTGCCAGTCAGGATCACGAGATTACCTTTACTATCTTAATGAGACAAAGGGGGGTATTTCAGGTAAGGATGGAAAAGTTAAGGTAAAGTATATTGCATACGATTCCCAGTACGTAGCTGCAAAAGCAAAAGATGGTTTTGCAAGGCTTAGGGGACAAGGAATGGTCGTTTTAACGCATTGCGCCTCCGGCCATTCGGATGCGTTGATGACAGATTATGAACAAGCGAAGATTCCCCTGGTGACAGGTTCCCAAGGTGTGGCAAGCCTCTGGTCCGATTGGTCGTACGGCAACTACCATTCCGGTATTGCCAATATGATTCGCACCTGGATCGTGTGGCAAAAGGGTGAATGGGAGAAGGCCGGAAAGCCGGGGGGGACTCTTGTCCTTGGCACGATAACCACGGATGAGCCATACGTGCCTCTTGCGCTGTGGGATATCGACTCTTTCGTGAAAAGTCAGGGAGTCAAGCTGGTAAAAGAGACCATCCCGAAAGGGACCACCGATGCCAGTCCTCAATTATTGCGCCTGAAACAAGCCGGGTGCAAACAGATTTATGTTCTGTCCTCCGCCACCGGAGCGGTGGTTGTGCTTCAATCCGCGAAGTCGATGAACTTGGCGATTCCGCTGACACAATGCGCAGCGGCTACGTTGGGTGATGTAATCTCCCTGGGCGGTCCCAAATTGGCGGAGGGGTACCAGGGAGAGTATTTTTATGAGCCGATGTCGCAAAATCCGAAAATAAAGGCTTCGCCAGGGCTCACCATCGCGAGAATGCTTTGGAAGAAGAATCATCCGAACGAGAGTCCCAATGATATGTATGTCAACGGCATCCTTTCCGGGATGGTGATCGCAGAGGGGATTCGTCTTTCGTTGGACACGGTTCCGCCCGGGAAGCTTAATGGAGAAGCAATAAAGAAATTCGGGCTCGATCGGATAAACGGGTTTACAGGTATGGGGTTAACAAAGTCTATTACCTACGTTCATGACGATCATATCGGGCCAAAACAGGTAAGATATTGGGTTGCTCGAAATGGATACGTTGAGCCGATCAGCGATTGGATGCCAACGACGACGTTCAGAATACCGAAGAAATAATGTCGGGACCTGCGTAACGCGTTGGATGGGAAAGG
>CAAGKR010299902.1_pt1 | contig 13349 bp, 14 predicted proteins | sample 2556971 | NCBI WGS metagenome assembly CAAGKR01 (sample SAMEA5207829, study PRJEB30636) | soil metagenome | biome: forest; feature: boreal; material: soil | place: USA | collected 2011-09 | depth 1 m | reverse complement strand
CTCAGTTGGCCAGCCAAGCCATAGATAACAGCGGCGAAGCGATACGGGCCCTGGGAACCGTGACGACAAATCCGGCCGTGCCCGTCGGTAAAATTCTTGAGGCGCCAGTCAGGCTCCAAGCCAAGGCGCTTACCCGACCGCTGACTAAGTTGTACGTTGTTAACTGGTTACCCCGGGTGGTTTTACTTGTAGTTTGGCTGTTCGTCTTGGCAGGACTGTACGTGAAGCACCTGCTTAGGCATACGTCCCAAGCCACCAACGCTTAGGGCATGTACAAAACCGGGCGGTTTCGACTACAATAGGCTCATGGTTCGTAAGATAGTTGTTCTATTGCTATCGCTGGTTCTGCTGGTGTCCTTGCTTGGAGTGGCTTTTTCTACCAGTTCCGATATGGCCTTCTCTCACCCTGATAAGCTGGAAAGCTGGCTGAGCCAAAGCAAGCTCTACGACCACTTTGTAGCTACGGTGGCTGACGAGACCCAAAAGTCAGCCAGCGGCGGCAGCCAGCCCGGGGCGGCTCCTACAGATAATGCGGCCATAACGCAAGCCATTCAGGCGGCCTTTACGCCCCAGCTATTGCAAGGTTACGTTAAGACTTTCTTAAACGGCAACTATGCCTGGCTGGAGGGTAAGACGGCTACCCCGGCTTATACAATCGACCTTACGGCCGCCAAGCAAAGTTTCGCAGAGAATATCGGCAAATATATCGAAACCCGCTTGGCGAGCTTGCCGGTATGTTCAAGCGCCCAGCTGGCCCAACTGCCAGCCGGCCAAAATACTGACTACCTCACCATAGCCTGCCGGCCGCCAACCCTGAGCCCCCAAGCGGCAGCAGCACAGGCCGTTCAACAGCTTAACAGCGGTGACAGCTTGCTGAGCAACCCTGTCGTCACGGCCAATTCGATCAGCCCTAAGGGCAATAATAATCAGGGCCATCAGCCGTATTACCAGAAGTTTTCAGCGGCGCCGAAACTGTATCGCCTAGGGCTTAAGTTGCCTTGGATATTCGGCGGATTGGCATTGCTGAGCACGCTTGGCATTGTTTTCATCGCGTCCCGCAAACGTAAGGGCATCAAATATCTCGGCGTCGTGTTACTAGTCGCCGGTTTTATCCTGGTAGCCGTTAAGTTTATGGCCGACGTTGCTTTCAACCAGGTGGAGAAACGTGTTTTTAATAACGCGACCGTCGGCCAGCTCCAGCAGTCGTTGACTGATTTCCTGCACCGGGTTGAAGCCCAGCTGGTGAAGGTCGACTTCTGGTTCGGCATTGCTTTCCTGGTATTGGCCCTGGTACTGATCGGTATTCTATGGTTCACTCGGCAAAAGTCCGGTGCTGCAGCCAAACCTGTTGACGGAGATGGAATGGGCACGCCTCAAGCAGGCGATACGCCGCCCTTTCCTGAGCTCAAACAGCCGCCCAAGCCTAAACGCCCCCGTTTAATACAGTAGCTGAAAAGAAGGTCTGGCGGGCCTGACGGGCCGTAGCTTGAAACACGACCGCGTTTGGCGCCAAATCCGCGAGCTTCACGCCCAGCGCTTTGGCAAGGAGCCGGGCAAAACCAGCTCCTAAGCCAACTCCAGTATGCCCTGCACTCAGCAACAGCGTCAAGGCTGGCGAGGTCAGACCTCGGCTGCTCCTAGCAAGCGGGAGTCGGCGACCCCTACGGCTGCCTCTGCCGGTCAACTTCGGCACCCAGCTCCTTCATGCTGATGCCAAGTCCCTGAGCTATGGCCCGCACCGTTGGCCAGGCCGGGGCTACCTCGCTCCGCTCTATGCGTCCATAGGCTCCAAGCGTCAGATCGGCGGCATGACTGACCCTTTCTTGGGTCATGTCGCGTGCTTCGCGTAGCTGGCGAAGCGCCTGGCCGAGGTCTGGGTCCGGCGGCAGAGAGCGGGCCATTGCCCGCAAAGCCTGACCAAAGCGTGCCCCGCAGTCTACGTTCTGTAGAACGTCCTCTGTAGAGTGCACCGCAGACCGCTCCCGGTCAGACCGGGAGCGGCATTGCCGACCCAGACATCCGCATCGAGAGGAGCAGGCATACATGAAGACCGGAAGCTGGCCGTATCGGAATCGGTGGGGGACCGTCAAAGCATCAGCGGCAATCGTGCTCAGTCTGCTTGCCTGGCTGACGCTACCAGCCATTGCTAGCGCGAGTCCGCTAACGCCGTTCGCCTACGTGACGGACGCGGGCGAAGAAAGCGTCTCGGTCATCAATACGTCCTCCAATGCAGTCGCCACCACCGTGCCCGTGGGTATCACGCCGGAGGATGTAGCCATCACGCCCGACGGAGCCTTCGCCTACGTCGCCAACTCCTTGGCTGGCACGGTCTCGGTAGTCAGCACGGCCACTGACACGGTTGTCGCTACGGTGCCAGTGGGGGCCTTTGCGGAGGGTGTAGCCATCACGCCCGACGGAGCGTTCGCCTATGTGACGACTCAGCTCGGTGCCAGCGTCTCGGTCATCAATACGTCCTCCAATACCGTAGTCGCCACTGTCCCAGTGGGCCTCTGCCCTGGCGGCGTGGCGACCACTCCAAACGGAGCGTTTGCCTACGTGGCCAACTCGTGCAGTGACAACGTCTCCGTAATTGACACCTCGACCAACGCAGTTGTCACCACCGTTCCGGTGGGTGAAGGGCCGTGGGGCGTGGCCATAACGCCCAATGGTACGTTCGCGTACGTGGCAAACCAGACGAGCAACAACGTCTCCGTGATCGATACCTCAACCAACGAAGTTGTCACCACCGTGCCGGTGGGCGAAGAACCGGGCAATGTGGCCCTAACTCCTGACGGAGCGTTTGCCTACGTGACGAACGCGGGCGGCGAAAGCGTCTCGGTTATCAATACGTCCTCGAACGCAGTCGCTGCCACCATCCCGGTGGGAAGCGAGCCGCGAGATGTAGCAATCAAGCCCGACGGTACGCTCGTCTACGTCGCAAACCAGGAAAGCGACAGTGTTTCGGTGATTAGCACCTCAACCAATGACGTCCTCACCACCGTGCCCGTAGGCGACCAGCCGATAGGGGTGGCGGTTAGCCCGCCCATCGAAGGTCCGCCGCCTCCTACAGAAGAAGGCGGCGGTGGAGGAGGTGGCGGTGGCAATCCGCCTGGGAATGGCGGCCAAGTTACTCTCCCGAACACGGTGCTGGGCTCGCACCCACGGGCCAGGCTAAAGACCAGGGCAAAGAGGATCAAGGTCAAGTTCAAGTTCTCGTCCAGCACGCCTGGGGCGACCTTCAAGTGCAAACTTGACAAGGGAGCCTTCAAGCCCTGTCAGTCGCCCAAGAGCTACAAGGTCAAACCTGGGAAGCACGTCTTCACGGTCGAGGCGGTCGACGCCGCCGGAGCCGACGCGACGCCAGCGAGCTATCGGTTCAAGGTGGTCAGGCGTAGGTAGTGCGCTAAGCCCCGGAAAGAAGGTCGCAACAGACACAGCGGTCTTAACGGCGGGTCGCCAAGACTTCAAGATAGAACATGACATAGACCACTTTTGAGAAGGATGGAGGGATGTTGCCGATGGTGACGCCCCAGCGCTGCCGGCGAGAGGGTGGAACGTCGCTCTTGGCAAATAGCGTATGCGGAGCCAGGCGCAGTCCGTCGGCCGACAAAATCCCAGCAGTCCTCGGGCGTAGACGCAGCCGGATCATCTGCTGTGACCGAACAGGCAGTAAGTCGCTGATCTCTCTCGGTCGAGTATTTGCACTATCCAGATAAGCACTCACGAACAATTCACGTCCCGACCCCGTGGGCAACAGCACACGTGCCCGCATGTCGCGTGCAACGAGCTGATTCAGGGGGAGAGCGCTGATCGCAGTTGGATCACCACCATTGTCAATAGCGATTCGGACTTTTAGTTGGTCGCCAGGCCGGACAACCGCAACGGTGTGGTACAACTCCACCCCTTCGTTGCGGTAATCGCCAACCAGTGTGCCTCGCACAAAGTCGGCCTCATCACCTAGCAGCGGATGATTCTGATAGGCGTTCAGCTCCGGGAACGGCGGACCCTTGCAACGGGTCTGCGTGCACGAAAAGCGATCTCCAACCACGCTATCTCCATCAGGAAGCGGCTCTTTCGCGAGTCCCCGCTTTACAGGGGGAAGGTAAACCACTTGACTGCCGAAGCCTCGGGTATCCTGCGGATTGCGCACCGGCTCAGGCAATGGAGTCACCCGTACTTGGAAGTCTACGTAGCCGGAATATCGGAAGTCGGCTTTCCATCGACCTAGAGAGAGACCGTGGGTGCTTACTACGCCATCAGCGAGGGGTTCGGTAATATCGCGGCCGTCTTTCGACTTCCGATAAAGTGACGTACTTCCAGGCACGTACGTCAGGCGCACCGGCCGATGGACCGAGTAGAGGGAGATGGTGTCCCAAATCATTTTGGGGCGAGCGTTGCCAGCATACAGGTAGGCAGTTGGCGTGGTTTCGTAAGTAGGGTGGGAGGGCAAAACCAAGCGAAGGCGAGTATCCATGGCATCCGTGGTTTGCACGCCTGGTAGGTGCTGGTAGGTGTTGTTGTCGATAAAGGCACGTAGCATTAGCAATCGAGGTTTGCCATCTAGGAAGAGGCTGTCGACTACACGGTGTTGTCGGCCATAAGGATTCCTAACTGATAGAAACGGTCGCTCGTCCCCCGCCTTCGCGTTGTTGACATAGGAGTTGAACACCACGTATTTTGGTCCTTCACAACTCATCGGCTTAGTACAGCGAAAGACAGGACGAGGCGGGCCGAAACCCGAAATGGCCTTGGTAGTCACATGGACCAAAGGCGTGCGATCAGGCGTTGTTTGCTTCTCAGATGCCAGCGCGGCGAATACGGGAAGGCCGACTACGGCCAGCAACGCCATGCCCATCAACCACTTAGCGCCAGGCGTGCGTTGACCGCGGCTTTCCGTGGGCCTTGAACCTGCGGCCACGTACAGCACATACAAACCAGTGAGCAATATCTCTACGCCGACTATCACCCTTAATGCTTTGCTGCCATTTAGCCGGGCAATACCAACGAAACTTGCCCCCAACAAAAGAAGCGCCAGAGCGAGACAAAAGGCCGGTCGGCGTCGCTGGCTTCGATTGGCCTGTAGGAGTCTGTAGCTGGCGAGAATGAGCGCAACGCTTGCAAGCGGCACGACGAGCCCGAGGCATACCAAGCGTAGATCGGCGGTTAGCACTGTCATGGCGCAGGAGTCCTGGCGCATCGGATTCTACTGCGGAGGCAGGACCATGCGGCGAGCGTCACGCTTACCCACTAACAAACCACCCGGCCCGGTCTTGACCATTTTACTAAAAAATGATAAACTAATCGTGTAAGTAGCAAGGATGAATTATGGGAGAAATCGAACAGCGGGGCTTCGTAGCCCACGAATTCAGGAGGCAACGTGAAACCCACCAAATATTTCAGTCTGTAGCAGACGAAGCCGCCGCTGTGCTCAAAGCTCAGGGTAGTCATTCGCCGGATGTCCTGGCACGGAGTTGGGAGGAACTTGGCACCGCCGAGCAAGCCGTGCTTGGTGACGAGCTGCTTGATATCTCACACGTGGCATCATCTTTCACGGCCTCGGACGTATTGATGCACGAAATTTCTACAGGTGCTGCTCAGCTCTTCCTCGATGCCATTGAGACCTATCACGACACGCTTCCCTTTACTAAGGCTGAGCGGCTTTGGCTATCGGATGCTCGTTTCCACGCCCTTGAGGAAATCGACATTGAGAAACTGGGCATGTCCGCAGTGCAGTGGGTCATGGCGCAGCACGACGAAGTTGTCATGCTCGGCCGGCCCCAGGCTGTCAGTGGCGCAGAGCTAGTGAAGCGAGAATGGGACTGGATGCGCGGAGCTGGCGAGTACGAGGGAGGCAGCACCTACGACAACGCCACCAGAGTTGCACTGCAAGGCATCGTCACCTTGTTCGATGCAGAGGACTAACTGATTGCTCCGGTCGCCACGGCGACCAGCCAAACGACCCCGGTCAGCACCAAGACCACGCCCACGGCGCCGACAAGCAGAATCGGCGGCTTGGTGGGGTTGTCGTCCGCAAACGCGGTCACAGGGTCTTGCTCCTTGGCGATGACCGTTGGCACTGGCTCGCTGTCTTGGCTTAGCGCTTGACGGCCTTCTTCGGCCCGTTCCAGCAAGCGTTCGGCAATCCGTTCAAGCCACTGCTTACGGAGTGTGTCCTTTACATATCGCTCCGCGTAGCCTTTTTTCCTCTTAGGCGCCCTAAATCGCTGGCCTGCTTGCTCGTATCGGCCACCGGCCAGTTCAAGCGCGGCTACGGCCTCCCCGGATTCAATGCCCTCGATTGCGTCCTCGATGGATCGGTCGTCAAGGTCAACCCCCAGCATGTCGGCGATTGCGAGGCGTTCTGGCTTTTGTCGAATCTTGCCTAGCTCGTCAAGCACCACGCGGGCGATACGCATTGGCCAATCCTCGGAGGGATCGGCTGCCAACTCGCGAGATAAGTCAGAGAGAGCCTGAACGTCTTTCGCTGTCTTGTCCCCCGGCAAGGAGCGCCCAAGACCGTTGCGGAGAAACTCGCCGAGTTCTTTGCCGAGCTGTTTCTTGGTAGGCAGCGCCTCGTAGTCCACGGCAAGATTTTCCCTAATCCAAGCCAAAATGGGTCGCTCCTCGGGGGTTGTGCGGGGATGCTGCGGGGGTGAGGTGGTAGCCGCTCGGCGCGAACCGCGCCAGGGTGTCGGCATGACCGATGCCCCCGAGAAGAAAGACGACCAGATGCTGCACGACCTGCTTGGTCGCCTCGTTGCCAGCCGGGTCCTGTCGCCGTTTCAGGCCGACTGGCTTGTAGCCACTGGGGTCGATCTTGGCTCCGATGCCTTCGCTCACCCGCATCTACGAATGGTGCCTGAGCACACCCGTGCCATGTTGGAAAGAGCGGCTCTTTAGCCATGTCTCCGCCTCCGTTGACCTGCCCGCCGCCCCAAGGGCCTGATTGCCCGCTGTACAGCCAGCGGGTCGATCACTACTCGTCGCCCACCGAGACCCTCCGTCGCCTGATTCTTACCGAGCGACGCAATACCCCTGACCTCGCAGGTCTTATACGCGCGGAGCGTCACCCGTCCGACCCTCCCCAAGCTGCTTTACCGCCCGGCCCGCCTTCGGGCACGTTGTCAATCCTCGACCAACTAAAGGAGAAAACCGATGCCGAACCTACCCGCGCGTCTCAATGACGCCCGCCCCTCGCGGGCACTTATGAAAGCCGCCAGGCTGACCGAAAGGAGCGAACTGGCGACCTACGAGTACCTACTTGGCTCTCGCTACCAAGCGGCCTGCGACGAGGAGGATTCGCGCGCCCTTGGCGACGTGGCTGAAACCGCACTGACCGAGGAGATGCGCGTCATGGACAACTGCCTGGCCCGCGCCGGAAACAGCCCGGCCAAAAGAGAGCTGGTGGCGCGCATGGTCGCCATGCAATCCAACATCGACATTCGCCGGATAGCTCGGCGCTTCGGGGCGTGAGTGACATGCTCGATCTACTGCTACTCACAGTCTTGGCTTCGCTGACGGGCGTGGTCGCCGGGCTTCTGGCCGCCTACTGGTTCCTGTTCCGCCACAACCCAACCGGCGCGGAAGCAACCTTTATCGAGCCGCCCGACCCGTTCGTTTCATCAGAAATTGACCAAGCAGCCGCCAAGTGGGCCACCGACAGGGGGCGGCCCGAGGCGGCGGGAATTATGGCTGACAAGTTGCACATGCTCTATGAGCTGGCACGGCGACGGAGGCGGACATGACTTGGGTAATCGTCGCCCTAGCCATTGCAGTCCTCCTGCTTGCGCTCGCCCTGCTTAAGCCGCGCAAGCCCGAACCGCCGGTTGACCCTGAGAGCGTCATGCAGGCGGCCGTTGAGCTGCACCGCATCCGCCGCGATATTGATGTGGCCCATACAAAGAGCGAGCTGCGGCGGGACGCTGGCCTACTGGAACACAGAATGGTTGAAATCTTGGACAGTAATGACCAGCCATGAAATCAGTGACGACCCTGATCGTGACCACTGCGGCAGGATTGATGATAGTGGCGGCACTTGCGCCGTCACTCATTGCCCTCAGCCATGCTCTAGTGCCCCTTGTCGCAGTCGGTGGCGTGGTCGCGGTCATCCTGCGCCTGGTCTTTTTCCACACCCGCAAGTGGTGAGAGAAATGTCAATTTCACATCTTGACCAGCCAACTAATACGGGCGGATAATAGAGGGTTACGTTCGATACGGACTCCCTCACCAGTACCCCTGACGTGGCCGAGAAAGCAGTAAGAGGAAAGGGGTATGACATGCCACAACCAAAGAAAATAGGAAAGAAGCGACTGACCCGGGTGTCAGTCGAGGCCGAGCGCCGCGAGGACATTGACTGGGACCGCTTCGCCTGGGCACTGCTTCAGTACGCCCGTATCGTCGCTGATAGCGAAGCCGAGGAACAGATCACGCCATGACCTGGGCCAAGCTGAACTGGTTTCAGCTTCGGTTCCCGCGCGATCTGACAGAGGAAGCCGTCCTGGCCACCCTCGCCTCATTCTCCGGCGTGCCGCACGGTACGCGCCTCGTCCTCGACCTGAGCGCGACGGGTAGCGGTATCACCCATCGGCTGGCCGTCAGTTCAACCGTCACCGAAACCGTTATGGCTGGCCTACGAGCCGCCATTCCCAGCCTGCGCCTGGAGCTGATCGAGCCACCCGTACGCCCCACAGGTCGGCGTTGGCTGTGGCAACTGGCCCCGGCGGTTGCCGTGCTTCGCACCGACGAGCTGCCAGCGATTGCCGCCGCGCTGCTGTCGAGCCTGTTTCCGCTCGGTGAAGGAGAGTCGATTCGTCTGGCCTGGAACCTGCGTCCCGCACCGCGTCCGCCGCTGCCTGACGCCCCGGAAAGCCAGCTCGACGGTCGGCTAAGAATGTCACGCGCCAAGCTGGCCCTGCCGGGCCTTGCCGGACACGGCGAGCTGTTCATCAACGCGAGCAGTCCCGCCCGCCGGGCTCAGCTCACGCAGCGCATCGCCGCTTTCCTGCGCAGCCTGGGCACACCGCATGGCCACCTGGTGGCCGAGCCCTATTGGCTTGGTCTGCTCGGTCGCCTGTTCAACGTACGCGGGCGCTATCTCAGCGTGGCTGAACTGGCCGCCGTCATCGGCTGGCCGATTGACGGCCCCGATCTGCCCGGCTTGGAGCTGGGCGCTGCCAAGCGCCTGGTGCCGAACGCTGCCTTGCCCGCCAGCGGACGCTTGCTTGGCGTCAGCGACTTTGCCGATCTGACCCGGCCGGTGGCTATCTCTCCGGCGGCATCCACTCGCGGCCTGTACGTGCTGGGACCGACCGGCACCGGCAAGACCAGCCTGCTCAAGAACCTGATCCGTGACGACCTTCTGCAAGGGCGCGGCCTGGTAGTCGTGGAGACCAACGGCGACCTGGTGCAGGAGCTGATTGACGCCATCCCACCGGACCGCGTCAAAGACGTAGTGCTGCTTGACCCGACTGACCGGACGCACGCGGTTGGTTTCAACCCGTTCGCCAGTGGTGCTGACCCCTCCCTGATCGCCGACCAGCTTGGCGAACTGTTCCAGCGGCTCTGGGAGGCGTTCTGGGGGCCGCGTACCGCCCAACTGACCCATATGGGGCTGCTGACGCTGGCACGGCGCTCCGGCTCCACACTGCTTGACCTGCCCCGGCTGTACCTCGACCCGGTTTTCCGAGAGAAGGTGCTGGCCGACTTAGACGACCCGCTGGGCCTCGGCCCGGACTGGCAGTGGTTCGAGAACCTGTCCGTACGCGAACAGGCCACCGTCGTCGCGCCGCTGCTCAACAAGGTGCGGCAGTTCACGGCTCGACCTGCTATCCGGGCCATCGTCGGCCAGCCAGACCCGCACCTGACCATGAGCCAGATCATCGACCAGCGGAAGGTGCTGCTGGTACACCTGCCGAAGGGCCTGATTGGAGCAGAGACCGCCCAGCTCCTCGGCTGTCTTGTCCTCACTGCCATCTGGCAGGCGATGGCCGAACGGGCGGCGCTGCCGCCAAGCGAACGGCACCCGGTCGGCCTCTATGTAGATGAGGTACAAGATTTCGCTTCGGCCCCGATTCCCTGGGACGAGATGTTCGCTCAGGGTCGCAAGTACGGCCTGAGCCTGACCGTGGCCCACCAGAACTTGGAGCAGCTACCCAAAGAGCTGCGCGAGGTCGTGCTGGCCAACGCCCGCAGCAAGGCGGTATTCGCTCTCAGCGCTAGTGACGCCAAAGTCATGGAGCGGCTGTTCGCCCCGGCCCTGACCGCCGCCGACTTGCAAGCCCTCGACGCCTACTCCATAGCCGCCCAACTGGCCCTTGACGATGGCAGCACCGCCCGGCCGGTGACGCTGACCACCCCGCCGCCGGTGACGTCATCGGGCAGCGCCGAGCAGGTGCGTAAAGCGTCCCGGCTGACCTACGGACGCCCGCGAGCTGAGATCGAGGCCACCTTGCGCCGCCAGATCAACCGCCCTCAGCAGCCAGCCGCCCCCGTTGGCCGCAAGCGCCGGAGGCCGTCATGACCCCGCCGTTCGCCCGTCCGGTCGCGTCGAGTCGATGGCTGCGTATTCCCAGCCCAGATCAGCCAAGACAGCCAAATCTGCCACTGACTATGTGTAGTCAACGGAGCACACAATGACTGGTCGCTACCTGACGGCATCGGTACTGCGCGAGGCCGAAGCTCGCCTGACCGAGCGCGACTTCGCCATCCTGCGCCGTGTCTTCGACCTGCGCTTCGTCAGCGGCTTCCAACTTACCCGTATGCACTTCACGGAGAGTGATGACCCGGCTGCCAACGCTCGGGCTGCGCGCCGGGCGTTGCTGCGCCTCGTGCGCCTGGACGTGCTGGAGCGACTGCCACGGGTCGTCGGCGGCGCTCGCAGCGGCTCGGCTGGCTTCGTCTACCGTCTGGGTCTGGCAGGCCAGCGCTTGGCCGCTGAGCGCGGCTGGCAGCCGAAGCGTAGAAGGCGGCGGTCGCACGTTCCGGGAACGTTTTTCCTGAGCCATGCCCTCCAAGTGGCCGAGCTGCATACGCTGCTCGTGGAAGCCGACCATTCCCAGACCATTGAGCTGCTGGAGTTGGACGGCGAACCCGCTTGTTGGCGCAGCTACAAGGCGGGGAGCACTCAGCAGGCCACGCTTAAGCCGGACAGCTACGTGCGACTGGGAGTCGGCGAATACGAGGACAGCTATTTCATCGAGGTCGATATGGGAACTGAGGGCAGCCGAGCATTGGAACGCCAACTGAAGCTCTACCTGGACTACGAGGCCAGCGGTAAGGAGCAGGCCGAGCGCGGCGTCTTTCCGAAGACCCTGTGGCTCGTGCCGGACGACAGGCGGGTGAGCGTCATCAAGGACTGCACCGAGCGCCTACCGCGCTCGGCCCGTGAGCTGTTCCAGGTAGCGCTATTCACTGACGCCATGCAGGTCATAACTGAGCCAGCAAATGGGTAGCAAACAGTCACACGGTCAGAAATTGGCGTCTGAGGCATGGGATATAATAGGGGTAACAACACATCATTTTTACCAGAGAGAAAGGGGGTGACATATGCCCACTAACAACACCACCGAGGAACCGCAGGTAAGCAAGCGAGCCTTCGTTTACTTGCGCGTATCGTCCGAAGGACAAGTCCAGACGGACTACGACCCCGATGGCCTGTCCATCGCCGCCCAGCGCGAGGCTGGCAACGACAAGGCTGCCCAGCTTGAGGCCGAGGTTGCCGCCGAGTTCAGTGATCCGGGCAAGAGCGCCTACGTCGATCTGCACAAGCGCACCGGCTTCTTGAAAATGCTCGACGAGCTGAAACAGCGCAACGAGCACGCGGCGACTCGCGTGGACTACGTGATCGTCTGGTCGCTATCGCGCTGGGCGCGCAATACCGTTGACCACTGGCAGACCCGCGAGCTGGTGCATAAGACCGGCGCTCGCCTCATCTCCATCACCGAGCCGATGGCCGGCGAGGACACCGCTTCGAGCTTCCTTTATGAGGGCATGGTCGTCACCTACAACCAGTATCAGTCGATGCTGACCGGCGAGAGCGTCAAACGGGGCCTGCTCAAGAAGGCCCAGGGCGGCGGCACCTACGGCTGGGCACGACTCGGTTACCTCAACTCCGTCGATGAGCTGCCCGATGGCCGCAAGATCGCCAGCGTCAGCCCCGATCCTGACCGCCAGCACTTCCTGACGGTCGCTTTCGAGCTGTACGCCAGCGGCGAATACTCCGTGTCGCAGCTTGCCAAAGAGCTGCACCGGCTCGGACTGCGCACCCGCCGCACGCGGCGGCACTCCGGAGGCAAAGTCGGCACCACCACCTTGCAGCGCATCCTGCGCGACCCCTACTACGCCGGTTGGATTACCTACAAGCGCGGCACGCCTGATGAGCAGGTCTTCCAGGGCCGTCATGAGCCGCTGATCGACCAAGACACCTTCGACCATGTTCAGGCGCTACTTGACGAGAAGCGAGTGGCTGGCGAGCGCCCGCAGCACCGCAAGCACTATCTGCGGGGCTCAGTCTTCTGCGGCGAGTGCGGTCGGCGCTTGACCTTCGCCATCTCCACCGGCCGCAACGGGCAGAAGTACCCTTACTTCTTCTGCATGAGCCGGATCAATGGCTCACGATGCCGGATGCGTGCCAACATCCGCCCCGAGCTGATCGAGGACGCCATCCAGCGCCGCTACCGGCAGCAGCCAGTTGAGCTGAGCGCCGAGGAAGTGGAGCAGCGTACCGAGGCCATCGAAGCCTTGGTGGCCGTCAGCCAAGGCGCGGTCGTCCGAGTCCGCGAGGCCAAGGCCACCCTGATCGCCAAGTTGAAGGCCCAGCAGGTGCGTCTTATCCGGCTGCACGCCGAGGAGGGCGACAGCGTGTCGCCCGATGCGTTCCGCGACGAGCGCGTGCGAATGCAGACCGAAATTGAAGCCGCCGAGAAGTCATTGGCCGAAACCGAGCAACGGTTGAAGCTGGACGCCCAGCAGCTCCGCATGGCGCTAGAGCTGGCCGAGGACGTGGCGATGGTCTACGAGAATGCCCCTGAGCAGACCAAGCGCGGCTATAACCAGGCGTTCTTCAAGAAGCTCTACGTCATGCCGGAGTGGGACGAGGACACCGACCAGATGGCCATCCGAGTCGTTGACGCCGAGCTGACCGAGCCCTATGCCGTCCTGCTGGCCGATGAGCTGGTGCCCAGCGTGCTTGCTGAGGCCGAAGCCATCACTGCTGACTCTGAAAACGGCGAAGACGACCCCGAAGGGTCGCCTTCTACCGATGTTTCGTACTTTGAAGCTTTGGCGGAGGGGGTGGGATTCGAACCCACGAGCCGCCTTGCGACGGCCAACGGTTTTCGAGACCGCCCCGT
>CAAGKR010025592.1_pt1 | contig 13349 bp, 11 predicted proteins | sample 2556971 | NCBI WGS metagenome assembly CAAGKR01 (sample SAMEA5207829, study PRJEB30636) | soil metagenome | biome: forest; feature: boreal; material: soil | place: USA | collected 2011-09 | depth 1 m | reverse complement strand
TAAGGAGTCCCACCTGTCGCGGATCATCGCACTCGTCAATCAAAAGGGCGGTGTCGGCAAGAGCACGACGACAGTAAATCTCGGTGCGGCACTTGCGGTGCTCGGAAAACGCGTGCTGGTCGTCGATATCGATCCGCAAGGTAACACGACGACGGGTTTAGGCATAAACAAAGCTGCAATAAAGCGCGACATCTACGATCTGCTCATGCATTTTGCGTCGATCGACGAAGTGCTCTGCGATACCGAGATTCCGGGCTTGCAAATTATCCCGGCAACGATCAATCTGGCCGGCGCGGAGATCGAACTGGTCTCAGCGCTCTCGCGCGAAAACCGGCTCAAGAGCGTCGTTGGGTCGATTGCGGGCGCTTACGATTTCGTGCTGATCGACTGCCCGCCGTCGCTGGGTTTGCTCACGCTCAACGCGTTAACCGCCACGCGCGAAATCATCATTCCGGTGCAAGCGGAGTACTATGCTTTGGAGGGGCTCTCGCAGCTCACCAACGTCGTGCGCCGCGTGCAAGAAGCGCTTAATCCCGAGCTGCAAGTCACCGGCGTGCTCGTTACCATGTTCGACGGACGCACGAAGTTAGCGATGGAGGTGCTGGAAGAGCTCAACGCTTACTTTCCACAGCAGATGTTCAAGACGCAGATTCCGCGCAACATCCGTCTCTCCGAAGCTCCGTCCTACGGCAAACCTGTCATATTGTTTGATTTGAAATCGCGCGGAGCGCAAGCGTACATGGCGCTGGCCGGCGAGATGCTGGCCGCGCAGTCCGGCGTCGTGGCGCGATGAGCAGCGCTCCCAAACGCGGCTTGGGCCGCGGCCTGGGCGCTTTGCTCGGCGACGCGCGCGGAACGGCAGCGCCTGCCTCGATGGCCGAAGGCATCCGCGAAATTCCGATCGATCGCATTCGTCCGAATCCGCATCAGCCACGCAAACGCTTTGGCGCCGAAGGTTTGAGCGAGCTGCAAGCTTCGATTGCCGAGCACGGCGTTCTCGTGCCGATTCTCGTGCGCGAACGCGGCGACGGTTACGAGTTGATCGCGGGCGAGCGGCGCTGGCGAGCCTGCGCGGCACTGCAACGCGCGCACGTGCCCGCGATCGTACGGCGCAGCGACGATCGCGAAAGCCTCGAAGTCGCCATCGTCGAGAATCTGCAGCGTGAAGATCTCAACGCATTGGAAGAAGCCTCGGGTATTGCCGATCTGATCGAATCGCATCGCTTTACGCAAGAACAGGTCGCGCAGCGGTTGGGGAAGAGCCGTCCATCGGTGACGAACGCATTGCGGATTCTCACGCTCTCCGACCCGATCAAAGCGCTGATCGCCGACGGGGACGTCAGCGCGGGCCACGCGAAGGCGCTTTTGGGCGCACCTGAAAACGCGCGGCTGCAGCTCGCGCGGCGCATAGCCAGTGACGGATTGAGCGTACGCGCATTGGAACGGATCGTCGCGCGCTTGCAATCCCCACCCGCGGCTGGCAAGCCGGCGGCGCGAACTTCTTCGCCCGACGATCGCGACTTCGAAGATCGTTTGCGGCGGCGCTTGGGAACGCGCGTTGCGCTGCGCAGGTCCAGTAAAGGCGGCACGATCGAGATTCGCTACGCCGACGAGCCCGATCTGATGCGCATCGCGGAGTTGTTGCTCGAATCAGAATAGTACGCTTGCGGGGAATCTATGCGATCCTCAACGAGGAGCGCGATCCGGTCGAGCTGGCCCGCGCGATCCTGGATGGCGGTGTGCGCATCGTGCAGTACCGGGCTAAGGCCGGCATCGTGAAGGAGCACGCTTCGGAGTTGCGCCGTCTTACCCGTAGCCGTAACGCCCTCTTCATTATAAATGATGACTGGCGAGCGGTGCAGACGTTCGATGCCGACGGCGTGCACCTGGGCCCCGGCGATGCGAACCTCGCGCAGCTCGCCACGATCCGCGAGAGCATAGCGGATCGCCTGATCGGTTTCTCGTGTGGAACGGTGGACGAAGCGCGCGGCGCGCAAGCTGCCGGCGCCGACTATGTCGGCGTAGGTTCGGTCTTTGCGACCAGCTCGAAGAGCGATGCCGGCGAGCCGTTGGAAATCGAGGGATTGGAGCGCGTCGCCGCGGCGGCTACGCTGCCGGTTGCAGCGATCGGCGGAATCGACGCGCAGAACTTGCGCTCCGTACGTGCGACGGGCGTCGCGATGGCAGCGATGATCTCCGCATTCACGAGCGTCGCCGACCCCGCCGCGGCCGCAGCGGAGCTCGTGCGCATTTGGGAGTCTGAATGAGCGCGATCGTCGCGTCGATTGGCACGACGCATCCCTGGAATGTCGCCGGCATCGGAATCGATGCGCGCGTCGCCGCAGAGTACGGCCTGCGTCACGTCATGGCAATTGCCGGCGTGAGTGCCCAGGACGCGATGCGCGTGCGCGCGGTGCTCCCGATTCCCGCCCGCGTTTTGCAGGCCCAACTGGAATCGCTTCCGCCGGAGATAGCCGCCTTTCGAATCGGCGCGCTGATCTCCAGTGAAAATGTGCGCACGGTCGCCGAGTTCTTGCGGCCGCGCGATCGGGTGCCGATCGTCGTGGACCCGGTGCTCGGTGCTTCCACGGGCGAAGCGTTGTGGGCGAACGCCGCCTATATCGATGACTTGCGCGACCGCCTGCTTCGACTGCCGGTGCTCGTAACGCCGAATCTCGACGAAACGGCATTGCTGCTGCACGCGAAGCCCGTGCGCGATAGGGACGTAATGCTACAGGCTGCACGCGAGCTCGTTCGAAACGGCGCGCGGGCAGCGCTCGTCAAAGGCGGCCACCTCGCGGGCGAACCCGCCGACGTTCTTGCAACCACAACGCACACAAGAGTCTTTGATGGGAAGCGCTTGCCCGGCAACATGCGCGGCACCGGGTGCGTCCTCGCCATGTCGTTAGCGTGCGAACTCGCGCTCGGACGCGAGCTCGTTGCAGCCGTCGAGAATGCGCGTGAATACGTGCGCGATAAAATTGAAGCAGGTACGCGCTTCGACTCACTGCAAACGGCATTCTGATGGCGAGCGCCGCGAAAACGAAGCGTCCCCGCGTGATGTCCGGGATGCGTCCGACTGGAAACCTGCATCTCGGACACTATGTCGGCGTGCTGACGCAGTGGGTGAAGTATTGCGATACCGCCGACGCATTCTTTGAAATCGCGGACCTGCACGCGCTGACGACCGATTTTGCCGATCCCCAGGCGATTCGCGATGTGCGCAATTCGATGGTCGTCGATTGGCTTGCGGCCGGTGTCGATCCGAACAAATCGACGTTCTATCTGCAGTCCGGCGTTCCGGAGATCTCCGAACTCGAAGCTCTGCTCGGGATGATCACGCCGATCTCGTGGCTCGAGAGAGTTCCAAGCTTCAAGGGACAGATCGAGGCGCTCGGCTCGGAGATTGCAACCTACGGTTTTCTCGGCTATCCGCTGCTGCAGCTCTGCGACATCGCGATCTTTCGCGGCGAGCTCGTACCGGTCGGCAAAGACCAGGTCGCGCATCTGGAGTTCGCACGTGAAGTCGTGCGGCGTTTCAACTACCTGTACGGCGGCGGTGAAACGATCTTGGTCGAGCCCAAGGCGATGCTTTCCGAGTTTCCGGACGTCCCGGGCACGGATGGCCGCAAAATGAGCAAATCCTACGACAATGTCATTTTACTCGCTGACGACGAAGCGACCACAACCCAAAAAGTTCGCGGCATGTTCACCGATCCGCAAAAGATTCGCCGCAACGATCCCGGCCGCCCGGAGATCTGTCCGGTCTTCGCGTTGTGGAAGTTCGTCAAGCCGCAGCATGTCGCGATCGTGCAACGCGACTGCCGTTCGGGTGCGCTGGGCTGCGTTCAGGACAAGAGCGACTTTGCCGAAGCGCTCAACGAATTCTTACGCGCGTTGCGCGAACGCCGCGTGTTGCATGCGGCCGATACGGCGCAGGTCGAACGTATCATCGCCGAAGGCACGGCGCGCGCGCGTGAAATTGCGACAAAAACGCTCGCCGACGTCAAACGCGCGATGAAGCTGATGTAGGCGCGCGCTGCGATTCGATCGCGTACTTCGGATCTTTGGCTGAAGCGCAGCCTGCGCGATAGACTGCAAGACGCTCTGCCAAGCCGCCCGCCAGCAGCAGTACACCGGCGATCTTCGAAAGTGCGTTCGAGTTCTTTGCGAACGTCGCGCAAACGATACCGCTGATGTTGCGTTTATCCAGCCGCAATTCATGGTGCGCTAGCTGGCTTATCTGCGCACGCAGCCGTTCTTTACTCCATTCTATAACTCGTTGCCGATATTAGGCGTGGACGGCACGCTGTTCAACATCGCCAACAACTCGCCGGCGCGCGGCAAGGTGCACGCGAAAACCGGCACCTGGGGCGGGGGCGATGCGCTCAACCAGCGCGCGCTCGTCTCCGGCAAAGGCCTCGCGGGCTATATGACGACTGCTTCGGGCCGTCACGTCGCATTTTGCTTCTATCTAAACAATCTGGCCGTGCCGCATGGCCAAGACTCTAGCCGCATCGCCGGCCAAATAAACGGCCAACTTGCCACCGCCACGTACCTTTATACACTTTAACCCACCTTGTCATCCTGAGCTTGTCGAAGGACGCCGTAATTCAGTGCGCCGTCTGCGAGAGTAACTGCGCCAGATACTTCCCCCAAACGAGCGGCAGCGTGTGAGTGCCGTGTCCTCGCGTCTGTAGCGTGATCGGTAAGAGGATGAAGCGTCCGTGTTTTACTTTGCCGATCCTTTGCTCGACGATGTGAAGTTCCGGCGGATTGATTTGATCGTCGGCCGTGTTAATCGCCAGCACCGGGGCTTGAATCGTTCTCAGCAACGGTTCGGGGTTGTAATCGCGGGACGATGCAACCGCATAGAGCTCGTCGTTGGCGTCTAGTCCGGCCGGAATCTGCGCGAGCCGTGCCTTGAAGTATGCGTCGGCCGTGTCGCGCGTGGGCATGATCGACTGGTCGTACAATGGTGCGCTGCCGACAAACCACGATATATCGTTTGCGGCCTTCAACCCGAGAGGCTGAGTCGTATACTCTCCGCCATTGTAATCCGGAGAGCTCGTTATGAGATCCATCTCCATGTCGCGCCAGACTCGGTTGCGACCTGAAATCTGAATCGGCAGGCAAGCCAACGGCATAAGTGCATCCATCATCGCCGGATACGCCTCGCCCCACATCCAGCTGTGCATGCATCCCATCGACGTTCCCATCACCAGGCGCAAGTGGTTGACGTGTAAGCCTTCTGTTACCAGCGCGTGTTCGGCCGTGACCATATCGTGGTAGTCGTAATGCGGAAACTTCGCGTGCAATCCATCACTAGGTTTGCTCGATTGGCCGTGACCGATGTCATCGGGAAGGATGATGAAATACTTGCTGGCATCCAGCAGGCCGCCGGGCGAAAAGAGCACGCCGGCAAACCGTTCCGGCGGTACGAGGAATTGTCTTCCGGAACCGCCCGTGCCGTGCATGATGAGCACGGCGTTTGTGCGTCCTTGCGCATCCGTGCGCAGCGTACCGACCGTATAATAATGAATGCGGAGTTCCGGCAGCGTTTCGCCGTCGTCGAATTTGAAGTTTGGGATCGTGAACGTGCCTTCAACCGGGGTTGGAAATGCCGCCGCCGGCGCCCGGCCTAGACCGCACAGAACCAAAACAAAGAAAAGGATCGCACTGACGGGTTTTTTCATGGGCCTACCTCTATGCGTTGAGTGTTAGCCTTTGAATTGCGGAATCGTCTTGGCCATCTGCTCGAGGGCGTAATGGATGTCTTCCAAGGATGCCGCGTACGAGAAGCGCAGATAGCCTTTGCCCGCTGCGCCGAATGCGGAGCCGCCCAAACATGCCACGCCCGCTTCCTGCAATAAATATGCAGCCAAAGCTTTGTCGTCCGACGTAATTTTCGTAACGTTGGGGAACGCGTAAAATGCGCCCTCGGGCATTGTGCACGACAGGCCGTTGATCTTATTCAGACCCTTTACTAAGACATCGCGGCGTTCGCGGAAGATGCTGTTCATGCGTTGCACGGGTTCGTCTGGGCCTAGCAATGCGGCGATGCCGGCTTGCTGCACGAAGCTCGCGACGCACGAGAACGTATTATTATTGAAGAGCGTGACGATTTTGGCAATCTCCGGCGCCATGATCGCGTAGCCGAGGCGCCAGCCGGTCATCGCGTAGGCTTTCGAAAAGCCGTCGACGACGATCGTGCGCTCGCGCATCCCCGGCACGGTCACGATCGAATGGAATTCTCTATCGTAAAAGTTGCGGCTGTAGATTTCATCCGCGACGACGAGAACGTCGTGTCGCTCGGCCATCCGAGCTATGCACTCGAGATCGCCCTTGGTGAGCACGCCGCCGGTGGGATTATGCGGCGAATTGATCATCAGCGCTTTAGTTCGGTCGGAGACGCGGCGCTCGAGCTCGTCGAGATCCATGCGCCAATGTTTTTCTTCAAGCAGCGGAATCGCAACAGCCTTCGCGCCCAAATAGCTTGCACACGACGCATACGCCGGATAAGCCGGGTCGAAGTAGACGAACTCGTCGCCGGGATTCAAGATCGCGCTTAAAATATTCCAGATAATCGGTTTGGCGCCCGGCGAAAGCACGACGTTTTCCGCGCTGAACGGGTCGACGTGGCGAAACTTCGCTGCGTATTGCGCTATAACGTCGCGCAGTTCGAGAATGCCGGCCGAGGGCGTGTAATGGCTGTGGTTTTCGCGGATCGCTTTGATGCCCGCTTCCTTGATGTGATCGGGCGTATCGAAATCCGGTTCGCCGATCTCCATGTGAACCACGCGCTTGCCTTGCGCTTCGAGGGCTCGGGCGCGCGCGAGCACTTCGAAGGCGCTTTCCGACCCGAGACGCGAGACTGCGTCGGCAAAACGATCGGCTTTCGTTGCGAGCATCTTACAGTGCAAACCTTTCGCTAAAAGGTCAGAAATGCGTCAAGGGGCCGTTGTGGCCGCGGCGAAGTCTCGCGGACGGTCATGCGCACCCTGACGGACGTGTTTGCGCCGGGTACTCCGACGCTTCCCGAGGGTCTACGAACCCTCGTCGTTTCGCCTGAGCGCGAGTTGGAACCTGGAATGACCGTTCGCGCGACGTTCACGTTCCGCAATCAAGGCGGCGCACCGGCAACCGGTGTGCGCGTGCGTTTCAATCTTCCCGAAGGTTTGGTCTATCTCGTCGGCAGCGGAAAGCTGGACGAGGAAGATCTCGACGACGAACAAGGGAGTTCGCCGCTGCTCGCGCGCGCCGGCGCGCAGATTGGCGACGTTGCGCCGGGCGAAGAGCGGCGCCTCGACATCGCCTACAGCGTTGCGGGCGCTATCGAAAATGGATCGACGGTCGAACTGCAGGCGGCGGTAGCGGCATTCGAACTGCCGCCGGTCGGATCGAACATCATTCGTTTGGTCGCTCACAGCCGGCCCGCCCTTGAGAACGCGCTGACCAACGTCGCGATCGAAACGCGCCATGGCGGAGCTGCCGGCGCTTCACCCGGCGGCGAAGCGAACATCACCGTTCGCGTGCACAACGCCGGCGAATCGAGTGCGCACGACGTCGTCGTTGTGGCACCCGTTCCCGAATATACGAGCTACGTTCCGAATTCGGCGCGGGTCAATGGGCGCGAGTTCGAACGCGAGCTCTTGGCCTCGTTCGATCGCGTGCATGCTCCGATCGTCGCGTCTTCGCTGCCGGCGAGTGCCACCGTTACAGTTCAATATCGCGTACGCATTGACGATCCGCTCCCGGACGGCACGACAGTTGTCGTGCGCGCGCAGATCGCTTCGCAGGAAACGGCCGCGTTTGCCGTCGAGCCCGCCGGCCTGACGGTGCGCGCGCAAGCAGACTTCGAAGACGATCGCACAAGCGTGACGGTCGAGCCAGAGTACGACGTGACGCCCGGTTCGCACATTCGCGTGCGCGCTGTAGCCTTCAACGCGGGAACGACCGCGGCGGAGAATGTTTCGCTGACGCTCGACCTTTCCGAGCATGTGCTGCCGGTGCGCGGCAGTTTTCGGATCGACGGACAGCCGCTGCGCGAGCGAAAGAAAGAAAGTCTTTCATTCGATCTGGGATCGATCGGCGCGCGCGAGTCGGTGGAGTTCATTGCCGAGGCTGCCGTTCTCTCGCCGATAGCCGACGGGACGGCCTTGCCGGTTCGCGCCAAGCTGCGCTGGGATTCAGCGGGCGAACGCAGTTTTGAATGTTCTGCGGTCGTGCGCTCGCAGCCGCGCTTCTCGTCGCGCCATAACCGTATCGCGCGCGTGGGCGGGAGCGTCGTTCAGCCATCCGACGAATGCGAGGCGGCCATTACGCTGACCAACGACGGAAGCGCCGCGGCTACGGATGCACGGCTGCATCTGCTGCTCGATCCCGCGCTGGACGAAATGCGCGTTTTCGACAAGACCGTGCGCCTGCAGATGGATCGCGACGAAGTGGATCTCGGGAAGATCGATCCGTATGCGTCGCGCAAACTCACTGTCCGCGCGCGCGTTCGCACTCCGTATGCCAACCGGAGCGATATTCGCTTGAGTGCATCGATGCATGCGCGCGAAGTCGGCGAAGTGATTCTGGGTGAGGCTAACTGGCGTGTCGAGTCGCATCCGGCCTTTTCTTCGGAAACATCCCAGCTGCAGCTGGTCCAAGACGACGTTTTCCGGCCAAACCAATTGGTCGAGGTTCACGTGCGTCTGCGCAACGAAGGCACCGACATCGCCAACAACGTGCGCCTGAGGTTGTACGTATCACCCGAAGCGCGCCTGGAAAGCGTGGAGGGAGCGACGCGCGAACGCTCCGCGCTTCTCTTGGGCGAGATCCGGCCGGGCGGCAGCGTTGAAGCCAAACTCGGCATTCGCCTCCTTCGCAGTCTGGCCAAAGCCTATCCAGTAACGATCGAGTCGGTGCTCACTGCGGAGGCAATGCTCCCTGTACAACTCACCCGCATTACGATAGTAACGACCGCCGAGCCGAATTTTTCCGTCGGCACGCTGCATAGCGAACCCGCGGACATTGCCGACGCGGGCGACGAAGTCGAGTTCGTGCTGCACGTTCGCAACAGCGGAGATGGACCGGCGCGCCGCTCGCGCGTCTCGGTCGAAGCGCTCAACGAACTGATCTACGTGCCGAACAGCACGACGGTGAACGAGCTGCCGGTTCGCGACGTCGGCGCGCAATCGCCGCTGACGAGCGAGCAAGGCATCATCTTGAGCGACGTCGATCCAGGCGTAGAAGCAACCATAGTGTGGCGAGAAGTCGTGCATAACGGCCTGCCGTCCGGCGAAATGATCGTGCGCGTAGCGCGCGTCGCGTACGACGGCGATCGCCTCGACGACATCACGGCGCCCGAACTAAAAGTGCGCTGCTCGCCAGTCTTTGCGAATGCGATCGCCGGGCTGCCGTTCGGATTGGACGGCATGCTGGGACCGGCATTCGGCGGCGGACAGCGAGCCTTACCCGATCTCGACGATCGTTTCGTGCAGCTGCCGACGGCGATGCCGGTGGGCCGCGGCGAAGGTGCGGCTACATCGGTGCTCTCGCTCGCGTCGAGCGGGAATGGACAAGCACACGACGGCGAAGGATCGCAGATCGTCGAGACGATTGCCATTTTCGATCGCGAACGCCTCGGCCGCACGCTGAAGTTTTTGTCCGAAGCGCGTTTTGGAGGATTGGCAAGCCACCTCTTTGCATTACGGGCGTTTTTCCCCGATGAAGCTGGGGCCGCGGCCGGCGCCGCGTTGCAAGAAGTCCGCGATGAATTGCATGAAACGCTCGACCGTCTCTTCATCAAGCTGCGCCTGCCGCACTACGTGATCGCGCCGCGTGATCTGGAAAATGCCGCGACGCGCGCAAGCGTCGCTGCGCTGCTAGGCAGCGTGCAACCGGGAGAAGCAACGTTGTCAAACGGTGCGGCGATCCTTCGCGGTGCGTGCGATGCCGGGGAGCTGCGTGCGCTGCGCGATCGTTTGGAAGACGCACCGCTCGCAACCGCTCTGCCGTGGGCTGCGCTAGCGCGGTTTCTTCCGAGCGAGTCCGACGCCGAAGCCAATTATCGCCGGATGCTGATCACTTCGCTCGACGATCTCGCGGGGGTTGACGAGAACGCGTTTGTCGATGCGCTTCAGCGGCGTCCGTATCCGGTTCTCGACGCTGCGCTCGATGTGGTGCGCGCGCAACTCTCTACTCGCGCATGAATACCGTCGTCATCATTCTGCTCGCCGTGGTCGCCGTCGCGGTTTGTGTCGGCGCCTACGCGTGGTTTGCGCCGACGAAAGAGCCGGTTGCGGAGGCGATGCCGCCGCCGATCGAGCCGTGGACACCCGACGCCGGCTGGACTGCCGAGGCGGGCGAAGAATTCGCGACGCTTTCGGAAGCTGCGCGTTGCGATCTGGTTTTTGCCGTCGCGGATCTCCAGGACGAGCGCGCCGACGGTTTACTGCTACACGCCCTCGACGACCCATCCGAGCCCGTCGCGCTGGCTGCCGCGCACGTGCTGGAGCGCCGCGGTGCCGCGGATCGCGTTCGTGAGCATGTCAACCGCTATCCGGGAAAACGCGCGCGCTGGATCGCCGAGACGCTCGCACTCCTACAATAGAAGATCCCGTTAAGGTTTCTGGTGGAAGTACTGCACCATGATCGCGCGCGCGATTGGTGCGGCGACTTGCGCGCCGTAGCCGCCCGAGCGATCGACGAAAACGGCCATCGCGATCTGCGCGTGTTTGGCCGGCGCGTATGCGACGAACCACGTCGTGTTCGGCCCGGAGCCGCCCGCGGTCTCTGCGGTGCCTGTTTTTCCGCCGAAAGGTAAACCCGGAATGGCCAGACCGTAAGCGGTGCCGCCGGGATCGGTTACCTCGTTCATGCCTTGCCTGACGGCCTTCAACGCTTCTTGCGTCACCGGCACGCGCCGAATGATCTGCGGATCGAAGCGTTTGATCGTGTGTCCTTGCGGATCCAGAATCTCCGCGACAACGCGCGGCTGATAGAGCGTTCCGCCGTTGACGACGGCGGATTCGACATTAGCCATCTGCAGCGGCGTGGCTTGCATCGCGCCTTGTCCGATCGCCAAACTGCACACGTCCGACGGCTCGAGCGGAAGGCCGGAGCTCTTGAGCATCGATGCGTTGGTCGGCCAGTTGCCTTCGAACTCGCCGGGCAGATCGATTCCGGCCTTTTGCGACAGACCGAAGGCGAGCGCATACTTGCGTAAACGCGCGTTGCCCAAACGCCAACCCATTTGGAAGAAGTAACCGTCCGACGAAGCCGCGAGCGCGCGGACGAAAGCAGTCGGACCTAAACCTCCGGCCGCCAAGTCTCGAAACGTCGCGCCATAGCAATTCCACGCGCCGCTGTCGTACACGACCTCGTCGACTTTGACGACGCCCGCGCTAAGCGCTGCGGATCCTGTTACCATTTTAATCGTCGATCCGGTCGGCGATTCCGCACTAATCGCGCGGTTGAAGAGCGGCTCCGAGCTGTCCGTGAGATAAGAGACAAGCTTCGCGGAGTCGTTCGATGCAAAGGCGTTGGGATCGAAACTCGGATAGCTCGCGAGCGCGCGAATCGCTCCGGTCCACGGATCTTCGATCACGACCGCGCCGCCGATTCCCGATCGGTTTCCGGCCCAGGAATGAATTCCGTTTGCGAGCGCCTGTTCGACGATATGCTGCAGGCGCCAATCGATGTTTAGTACGAGCGTATCGCCGGGAACCGGCTTTTTGCGCGGCAGCGTGATACTCGGCACGACCTGACTCTGCGCGTCCACAACGACCTGTTGGCCGCCCGGTTCGCCGCGCAGATAGCGGTCGTAACGATATTCGAGTCCGTCTTTGCCGATGACGTCGTTGGGCGAATACCCAAGATGACGCAACTCCTTGTATTCGCCTGCCGAGATTTGACCGACGTAGCCGACAAAGGCGGATCCTTGCGAACCGTATGGATAGTCGCGGACGGCTTGCGCTTCGACATCGATGCCGGGGAGATCGACCAGCAATTCGGTGAGCTTGACGACCTTCGGCACTGATAGGTCGCTCGCCAAAATAACCGGACCGTAAGGCTCGTTCATTTCCAGCTCGTCGAAGTTCCGGTAACGCACACCGTGATGGTGCAGCAGCCGGTCTTCGAGCGTCTCGAACGGGACGCCGATAGCTTGGGAGACCGTTTTCAATTCGCCCGCAACGTCTTTGAGCTCCGAAGGAATAACGCCGACGACGAAGGACGGGCGACTGCGAACGATCGGCGTACCGTTGCGATCGACGATCGCGCCGCGAGGAGCTGCGACGGGGATGAGCCGGATCTGGTTCTCTTGCGCGGCGGCGCGAAACGCGTCGCCTTGCACGATCTGCACTTGGACGAGGCGCACGAGCAATGCCAGCAGCGCGAGCACGCTGACGCAGACGAAGATCGCGATGCGCCACGTCGATCGTTCCCACGTGCGCTTGCGTTGATAGGGATTCATGAAGTCCTGCGACTCTCCACGACTCGCGCAGCCAGCATGAGCGCGACGATCAGGACGACGTTGAAGAGCGCTTCCCACAGCGCTTCATGGAAATGCAGCTGCGCATAGCCCTTCGGATAACCTTCCAGCGACATGATGATCCAAAAAAGCAGCCGCCGGAAGAGTGTTGCTATCGCCACTGCGGCCGCGACCACCGGGATCGAGTCGGCGAAGAATCGTTGCGAGAGCGAACTGGCGAGCAGCGCGGTCGCGGGCGTCGCGATCGTCCAGGCGCCACCGGTGCCGGATCCGGTCAGCGCGCCTCCGAGCAGATCTTCGCAGACTCCGGCAATCAGCCCGAAGAGTGCGGCTCGGCGCGCATCGGTGCGCAGTGCATACCAGACGACCGCCACCAGCACCAAGCTCGGTTCCGCGTGGCGCCACATGAGGTAGTGCATGAGCTCGACCTGCGCGAGCAACGCGATCGCCAAAACAATCGCGGCTTGCCACCAGCGGGGACCCGCGAACGGTGTTTCTTGAGCTTTACTTGGGAAGAACGACAACGCGATCGAGCGTCGAAAAATCGACCGCCGGTTTTACGACTGCGGTTTGATAGAGCGCGGAATCGCGTTCGATCTTCACAATCGAACCGAGCAGCGCGCCGGAATGAAACGATCGCGCCTCTGCGGTGACGACCTTGTCGCCGACGCGCAGCTGCGCGTCTTGCGAAACGTATTCCAGTCTCACCGAATCGGCGTTGCCTCGCGCGATGCCCCAATAGCGTCCGCGCTGAACGAGCGCGGGAATCGTGCTCGTGAAATCCGTGATCAAGGCGACTTGGCTGGTGAAGGGAGATGCTTCGATCACGCGTCCGATCACGCCCGCGCCTGCGAGCACGCCGTCGTCG
>CAAGKR010301405.1_pt1 | contig 13352 bp, 14 predicted proteins | sample 2556971 | NCBI WGS metagenome assembly CAAGKR01 (sample SAMEA5207829, study PRJEB30636) | soil metagenome | biome: forest; feature: boreal; material: soil | place: USA | collected 2011-09 | depth 1 m | reverse complement strand
TGCCGAGGATGCATTCGCGCGCAAGATCGGCATTCCGATCAAGGACACCGCGTCGCGACGAGCCGCCATCCTCGCGTTGCTAGGGGGCGGAACCGGCCCCGTGGCAAATGCCGAGAAGGGCTGGCCTCCGCGATATGGCGCGCGTCGCATCGCCTGGCACGTCATCGACCACACCTGGGAAATCGAAGACCGCAGCGAGTAGCGACGCTCTACCATCTTGAACATGAGCGAAGGCCCGCTGCATGGGGTGCGCATCGTGGCCGTCGAACAGTTCGGCGCCGGGCCCTTCGGCACGCTGCACCTGGCCGACCTGGGGGCCGAAATCATTCGCATCGAGGACCCAGGGACCGGCGGCGACGTGAGCCGGTACATGAGTCCGGGGCAGCAAGGGGCCGACAGCCTCTACTTCGACTCCTTCAACCGCGGCAAGCGCAGCCTGCTGCTCGACCTCAAGACCGATGCAGGAAAGGAGGTCCTGCATCGTCTCGTGAAAACAGCGCACGCGGTCTACGCGAACCTGCGCGGCGACGTCGTCCGCGAGTTGGGGTTGACCTATGAGGCATTAAGCCCGATCAACCCGGCGATCGTCTGTTGCACGCTCTCCGCCTATGGGCGCGATGGGGAGCGCAGCACGGAGCCAGGCTACGATCCGCTGATCCAGGCGGAGGCCGGTTGGGCCGCGCTGACCGGCGAACCCGGCGGCCCACCGATCAAGAGCGGCCTCTCAGTTGCCGACTACTCGGCCGGCTTGATGGCCGCGCTCGGCATGCTCGCGACCATCTTGGAGGCGCAACGCACGGGGCGGGGCCGCGACGTCGACGTCAGCCTCTACGATGTCGCGCTCGCCTTCCACAATTATCGAGCGACCTGGTACCTCACCGCTGGCGTGCCGGGCGAGCGGACGCCCAACTCGAGCCATCCGAGCATCGTGCCCTTCCAGTTCTTTGCCACCGCCGACGGGTACCTGGCCGTCGCCTGCGCCAAGGAGAAATTCTTTCGCGCGCTGGTCGAAGGCATCGATCTGTCGGAACTGGCGAATGATCCGCGCTTCGCCAACTTCGACGGTCGCCGGCAGCACCGTGAGGAGTTGACCCGGATGCTCGAAGCGCGGCTGCGCGAGCAACCGACCGACTACTGGGTCAAGCTGCTGCGGGGGCGGGTGCCGATCGCGCCGGTGCGCTCGATGGAGGCCGCACTCGACCGCCAGGAGTTGGAGCTTCGCGGCATGCTCGCGACCTACACGCACGAGGCGCTCGGCGAGGTCAGTACGGTTGGACTGCCGATCAAGGTCTCAGGATTCACGCCCGAGTACCGGCCGGGGCCACGGCTCGACGGCGATCGCGACGACCTGCTGGCCGCCACCGGATACGGCCCCGATGAGATCGCGGCGCTACGCCAACGGGGCGCGTTCGGTCCAGCCTGAGCCTTGTAAGAAGATGGTGTCAACCATGGGACGGGGAAGTGTGAGAGTGCGCAGTGCACTATTCACACCGGGCACCGAGGCAGCTCGCCTGCGGAAGGCGGTCACATCGGGCGCCGACGTTTGCATCTTTGACCTCGAGGATTCCGTGCCGCCGGCCCGCGTCGGCGAGGCGCGCGAGACCGTGCGGGTCGCCATCGAGGAGGTCGCGGGCAAGGCGCAGATCTGGGTGCGCGTCCATCCCCCCTCCAGCCATGAGATGACGCTGGACCTGGCGGCGCTGCCGCTGCCGAAGGTCGACGGCATCATGCTGCCCAAGGCGCGTCATGCGGACGACGTCAGCGCCTGCCACAGCGCGATCGTCGCGGCCAAGGGCTCGCCGCATCTGCCGATGATCCCGATCATCGAGAGCGCCATGGCAGTGCTCGAGGCGCCGGCGATCGCCCGCAGTAGCGGCGTCTTCTGCCTGGCCCTCGGACGGTTCGACCTTTCGGCGGACATCGGAATCGATCCCGATGCGGGAAGCCCGGCCCTCGCGGTCGCCCGCGGTACCGTGGTGCTGGCCTCCGCCGCCGCCCGGATCCACCCGCCGCTGGACTCGCCCTGGTTGGCGATCAAGGACCTGCTCGGCCTGCGATCGGCGGCGCAGCGAGGACGGACCGATGGCTTCGGCGGCATGCTCCTGGTCCATCCGTCGCACGTGGAGATGGCCAATGCCGTCTTCAGCCCGACGCCGGAGGAGATCGCCTGGGCACGCGACATCGTGGAGTCCGCCGAGGACGCCGAGGCGAGCGGGCACGGCGCCTACACGTGGAACGACCAGATGGTCGACGAGGCCATCGTCAAGCGGGCGCGCGCGATCTTGCAGGACACGCCGGACTGATGGACTTCTCGCTCACGCCGGACCAGGAGCGGCTGCGCCAGGCGGTGGCCGAGGTCTGCGCCAAATTTCCGGAATCGTACTGGCAGCGGCTCGATCGTGAGAAGCGCTATCCGGAGGAGTACGTCAAGGCGCTGACGGACGGCGGCTGGCTGGCGGTCCTCATCCCGACCGAATACGGCGGCGCCGGGCTGGGCATGGTCGAGGCAAGCCTCGTCCTCGAGGAGATCAACGCCTCGGGTGGCAACGGAGCCGCCTGCCACGCCGCGATGTACACGATGGGCGCGCTGGTGCGGCACGGGAGCGAGGCGCAGAAGCGGCGCTACCTGCCCGAGATCGCCGCCGGGCGTTTGCGGCTGCAGTCGATGGCAGTCACCGAGCCGCAGGCCGGCAGCGACACCTCGCGGATCACGACCTTCGCCAAAAAAGATCGCGATGGCTACGTCCTCAACGGCCAGAAGGTCTTCACCTCGCGCGTGCAGCACTCGGACCTGCTGCTGGTGCTGGCGCGAACCACGCCCGCGGACCAGGTGGCGAAGAAGACCGACGGCATGAGCCTCTTTCTCGTCGACCTGCGCCAGGCGGGCGATTCGATCGAGGTGCGCCCGATCGAGACGATGATCAATCACGAGACCAATGCGCTCTTCATTCAAGACCTCCGGGTGCCGGCGGATGCGCTGGTCGGCCGGGAGGGCGCCGGATTCATCCATGTGCTCGATGGGCTGAACGCGGAACGCATCCTGATCGCCTCGGAAAGTGTCGGCGACGCACGCTGGTTTCTACAGAAGTCGATCACCTATGCGAAGGAGCGGGTCGTGTTCGGGCGCCCCATCGGCGCCAACCAGGGGATCCAGTTTCCCATCGCCCGCGCCTTCATGCATACGCAGGCCGCCTCGGTGATGCGATTTCGGGCGGCCACCGCCTTCGATGCCGGCGCGCCATCGGGGGGCGAGGCCAACACCGCGAAGCTGCTCGCGTCGGAAGCCGCCTGGGAGGCGGCCGAGGTGGCGATGACGACCCACGGCGGGAGCGGGATGGCGGTGGAGCTCGGCATCGAACGGAAATTCCGCGAGGCCCGGCTCTACCTGGTGGCACCGGTGACCAATAATCTGGTGATGGCGTACGTCGCCGAGCATGTCCTCGGCCTGCCGCGATCCTATGGCACGGAGGTATCCGCATGACGCAGACGGAACGCGGACGGTTCTTCGAAGACTTCAAGGTCGGCGAGGTCTACCACCATGCGATGGGACGGACCCTGAGCGAGGCGGACAACACCTGGTTCACGCTGCTGACCTGCAACACGAACGAAATCCATTTCAATGCCGACTACGCCGCGCAGACGGAGTTCGGACGGCCACTGATGAACAGCTGCCTGACGCTGTCGCTGGTCACCGGGCTCAGCGTCGACGACATCAGCCAGCACATTGTGGCCAACCTGGGGTGGGACAAGGTCACCCTCCCGGTGCCCGTGTTCGCGGGCGACACCATCTACGCCGAGTCGGAGGTGCTCGAGACGCGGCCCTCGAAGTCCCGGCCCGGACAGGGCATCGTCCGGGTGCGGACGCGCGGCTTCAACCAGAAGGGAACGGTCGTCATCCAGTTCGAGCGCACCGTGCTGGTGCATTCGCGGGAGACCGCACCCAAACGCGCCCGACCGTCTCCCCGGAGTGAATAACGCCGAGATAGAGTCGGCTCGCTTCAAGGTGACGCGGCTCTTCTACATCGGGCCGTTCATCACCATGTTCGACCGCGGCGTGATCGGGCCGTTGCTGGTCGCCATCGCGCTTGACTTCCGGGTGCCGCTGGCGGCCGCCGCCACGGTGGCCACCGTCTACTACATCTTTTATGGCGGGATGCAGCTCGTCTACGGTATTCTCTCCGACCGGTTGGGCCGGGTGCGGGTGATGCGCATCAGCCTGGCGGGCGCCGCCGCCGCCGGCATCCTCTCCACCATCGCCCCCACGCTCGGGACCCTCGTCCTGGCCCGGGGCGCCGCTGGCGGCCTCACCGCGGCCATCCTCCCGGCCTCGATCGTGTACATCGGCGACGCGCTGCCATTCCGCCTGCGGCAGCGGGTCGTGGCCGACCTGCTCGCGACCGCCGCCATCGGGAGCGCGTCGGCCGCGCTGGTGGCCGGGGTGGTCGCCCGCTACGCCAGCTGGCGACTTGCCTTCCTGATTCCGGCGATCGTGGCCGCGATCCTCTTCTTCGGCTATCGCCGTCTGCCGGAATCGCGAGCGGCGGGCACGGGCGGCGGGCCGCTGGCGCAGCTCGGGGTGGTGGCACGAAAGCCGTGGGCCGTCTTTTTGATTGGTCTCGCCTTTGTGGAAGGCATCGCGCTGCAGGGTTTGTTCACCTTCCTGGCCCCGGCCCTGCAGGCGCGCGGATTTAGTGCGGCGGTGGCGGGACTGATCGTGGCCGGCTACGGGCTGTCGGTGCTGGTCGGGACCCGGATCGTCAAGCAGATTGCGCTGCGAGTCCCGGCGCCGGCGCTGGTCGCCGCAGGCGGCCTGATGCTGATCGCTGGATTTGCGGCAGCGGCGCTGGACCCGGCCATCCCGGGTGTGCTGGCGGCCAGCGTCCTCGCGGGAGGCGCCTATGCCTTCATGCATTCCACGCTGCAGTCATGGGCGACGGACGTGGCGCCCGGTGCCCGAGGCACCGCGGCCGCGCTGTTCGTGACCGCCTATCAGCTGGGTGCCGCCGGTGGGGTGGCCGCCGTCGCAGGACTGGCCGGATCGCAGCGCTACGCGGCGATTTTCTGGGTCGCGGCCGCGGTCGCGGTGCCGGTGGCGGTGCTGGGGACGATCGCCCGGGCCCGCTATCCGGGGTCCCCGGCACAAGGGCAGGTGAACGCGGTAGATTAAGCGCGTGGGAGAGCTCAGCCGGAATTCTGGCTTGCGGCTCGCGGCGGTCCTGGGGACCGTGGCCATGGCGGTCACGGCCTGCGGCAGCACGAGCTCCGGCCCGACCACCACGAGTGGCGCACCGATCGTGTTTGGCGCCGCGGTCTCGCTGACGGGGGCCCAGTCGAAGGAAGGCGGGCTGACCAAGCAGGGCTACGACCTGTGGCTCGATTGGATCAATCAGCAGGGCGGCATCGTGGTCAACAACGTCAAGCACCCGGTGCAGATCAAGTACGAGGACGACCAGAGCGATCCCAACCTGTCGGCAACGCTGGTCCAGAAGCTGATCACCGACGAGAAGTCGCAGTTCATCCTCGGCCCCTATGGCAGCGCCGCGAGCGCGACGGACGCCGTCGTCGCCGAGAAGAACGGCATCCCGATGGTGGAGGCCAACGGGGCGGCCCAGTCGATCTTCAGCCATGGATACAAGTACACCTTCGCCGTCCTGTCGCCCGCGAACAAGTACCTCACGGGCGTGCTCGACATGGCCGCGACCCTGTCGCCCAAGCCGACGACGATCGCGATCCTCTCCGCCAACGACAGCTTCTCCAAGGAGGTGGCGAAGGCGGTCGCGGACTATGCCCCGACCAAGGGGATCCAGGTGGTCTTCAACAAGGACTACCCGGCGGCCGCGCCGGACGTCAGTGGCCTGGTGAGCCAGGCAAAGGCAACCAACCCCGACATCGTGATGAATTCCGGCCACCTGGCCGAGGCGATCGCGATCAACAAGGCGGCCAAGCAGCTCTCGCTCGACGCCAAGATCTTTGCCTACTCCGTCGGGCCGTCGACCCCGGACTTCATCAAGGCGCTGGGAACGGACGCGAACTATGTCTACGACGGTAGCCAATGGACACCGCAAGTCAAATACCACCCATCCTTCTACCTGTCGGTCAGCGACTACAGCAAGGCGTACGAGACCAAATACTCGGTGACCGACCCGCCCGACTACCACGTGGCCGAGTCGACCGCCGCCTGCCTGGCGTTCCAGAAAGCGCTGGAGAACGCGGGCTCCCTGGATCCCACCAAAGTGCGCGACGCGCTGGCCAAACTGGACGTGATGACCTTCTTCGGCGAGATCAAGTTCGACGCTCGGGGCATCAATATCTACAAGCCGATGGTCGTCGAGCAGATCCAGAAGGGCGTGCATTACACCGTCTACCCATCGGACGTCGCCAACGGCAAGCCTGCGTATCCGACACCAATATGGTCTTCGCGCTAGCGCCACACTGACGTGAGTCAGTTCGCGCAGCAGGTCATCCTGGGCCTCCTGCTGGGCGGCGTGTATGTGGCGGTGGCCCTCGGTTTCAGCCTCGTCTGGGGCATCCTGAACATCGTCAACCTGGCGCACGGCGCCTTCGTCATCATCGGCGCCTACGTCACCTGGGCGCTCTTCGCCCACCTGCACGTCGACCCGTTTCTGAGTTTGCCAGTGGATGCCGTCGCCCTCTTCGCGATCGGGTATGTCCTGCAGCGCGGCGTGATCAACCGGGTCATCCGCGCGCCCGTGCTCTTCACATTCTTGCTGACCTTCGGCCTGAATCTCGTGATCGTCAGCCTGCTGCTCCTGATCTTCACCGGCGACTTCCGGTCGGTGAACCCGTCCTACGCGGGGGCGGGCTTGCAGATCGGCAGCATCGCCATCCCCTACATCCGGGTCGGCGGGTTAGTGGTGGCGTTTCTCCTGGCCGCCATCCTGTGGGCGATCCTGAACCGCAGCCGGGCGGGCGCCGCCATCCTCGCGGTCGGCGCCGACCGGGACGCGGCGCAACTGGTCGGCATCGATTTGCGGCACGCCTACGCGCTCACCTTCGCGATCGGGGCGGCCTTCGCCGGGGTGGCCGGCGGCATCATCAGCACCTCCCAATCGATCACGCCGACCGCCGGCGATCCGTACACCCTGCAAGCCTTCGCGGTCGTGATCCTGGGCGGCCTCGGCCGGGTCAGTGCCACCGTCGCCGGCGGCTTGCTCTTCGGACTGATCGAGGTGCTGGCGCAGAGTGCACCAGGCCTGGGGTCGGGCTATGCCAACGCCATCGCCTTCGCGGTGCTGGTCGTCGTGCTCGTCGTTCGCCCCCAGGGACTGCTCGGCAGACTGGCGTGATCGCGCGGGTCCGGCACATGCCCGTCACCTGGCGGCGCACAGCCTTGGCGCTGGGCGGGATCGCCCTCGTGTTGCTCATCCTGTTGCCGCTCAGCTCGACCGACGCGGCGCAGCAGGCCGGGTTGCCGCTGCTGACCGACAAGCTCTGGTTCCGGATCGCGACCACGGTCGCGATGTTCGTCGTGCTCGCTTCCGCCTGGAACATCATCGGCGGGCTGACTGGCTATGCCAGCTTCGGCAACGTCGCGTTCTTCGGCCTGGGAGCCTACGCCACCGGCGCGCTGGTTGCCAACCTCCACTGGCCATTCGCGCTTGCCCTGCCGCTGGCGCCGCTCGTGGCCGCGATCTTCGCCATGCTCGTGGGCCTGCCCCTGCTGCGGCTGCGGGGCCACTACTTCGCCGTCGCCACCCTGGGCGTTGGCGTGGCGGTCGGCGAGGTGATCAACAACGTCGGCCCCCTGGGGGCCTCGACCGGCCTCTTCCTCCCCATCGTCCGCTCGGACCTGCTGTTCTTCTACCTGATGCTCGGCGCCGCGGTACTGGCGGTCGTCAGCACCCGCATCATCCTCCGCACACGGTTCGGCTATGGCCTGCTGGCGATTCGCGAGAACGAGGAGGCGGCCGCCGTCATCGGCGTCAACACCACCCTCTACAAGGTGGCGGCCTTCGTGATCGCGGCCGCCCTGACCGGCCTGGCCGGCGGCATCTTCGCCCAGTGGAACAGCTTCATCAACCAGGAAAACGTCTTTCCGGTCACCGCCAACGTCGAGATGATCCTGATGGCGGTGCTCGGGGGCGCCGGGACACTGCTGGGCCCGGTGGCCGGCGCGGTCGTGCTCGAACTGATCATCCAGACGCTCGCCGGGGGCGGGTCGGCATCTGTGTACTCACAGATCGGTCTCGGCGTCCTGCTGGCCGTGTGCGTCATCTTCATCCCGCGGGGCGTGATCGACTTCTTCGGCGGGCAGAGCCGGCTTTCGCTCGGTTACCTGCGCCGCACCCTGCGCGAGACGAGCGCATGAGCCTGCTCGCGGTCCGCGAGGTGACCAAGCGATTCGGCGGCGTCGCCGCGCTCGCCGACGTGAGCTTCGCCGTGGATCCGGGCGACGTGCTCGGCATCATCGGCCCCAACGGCGCCGGGAAGACGACGCTCCTCAACTGCATCAGCGGCCTCTCCCGTCCGGACGCGGGTGAGATTCGCTGGCAGGAAACGTCGATCACCGGCATGGCCCCGTACCGGATCGCACGGTTGGGCATCGGCCGCACCTTCCAGATCGTGCGGCCGTTTCCCTCGATGACGGTCCGCGAGAACACCGCCATGGGCGCCCTCTTCGGACAATTGCAGGGGCGACTTCAACCGGCCGCCGCGCAGAAGCAAGCCGACGCGGTGCTGGAGCTGGTCGGACTGGGGGCGAAGCGGGATTTTCCGGTGCTCCGCCTCACCGTCCCCGATCGCAAGCGGCTCGAGGTCGCCCGAGCGCTCGCGATGAAACCGAAGCTGCTGCTGCTGGACGAGGTGATGGCGGGGCTGAACGCCGTGGAAGTCGAGCAGGCCTTGAGCATGATCCGCGAGGTCCGCGAAAGTGGGGTCACGATCGTGCTGATCGAGCATGTGATGAAAGTGATCGTCGGTGTGTGCAGTCGGGTGCTGGTGCTCAACTTTGGACGACCCCTGGCCGAAGGTCCGCCAGACCAGGTGCTGCGAGATCGGCGCGTCATTGAGGCCTACCTCGGCGAGCGGTATGCCCGGCGACTGGAGGGCAACGGCGGCGAGCCGCCACCGTCGGATGCCTGAGGGGCCGGCGCTCCTCGAGGTGCGGCAGCTCGCGGCGGGCTTCGGGACCACGCCGGTGCTCTTCGACGTCGATCTGGAGGTGTGGCCGGGCGAGCTGGTGGCGCTGATCGGCGCCAACGGGGCGGGAAAGTCGAGCCTGCTGGGAGCCATGACCGGGCTGGTGCGAGTTTCGAGTGGCTCGGTGCGGTTCGGCGGCAGGGCCGTAACCGGGCTGCGGCCGGACGCAATCGTTGGCGCTGGGCTGGCCCACGTTCCCCAGGGCCGACGGTTGTTCGGCACCATGACCGTGGAGCGCAACCTGCGGCTGGGCGCTTACCGGCGCCGCGACGCCAGGGTACGGGAGGACCTGCGCAAGATCCTCGAATACTTCCCCGCACTCTCGGACAAGCTACAACGAGAGGCCCGGACGCTGTCTGGGGGCGAGCAGCAGATGGTCGCGATCGGCCGCGGGCTCATGGCGAAGCCGAAGCTGCTGATGATCGACGAGCCCTCGCTCGGGCTCGCGCCCAAGGTGGTTGACCGCGTGATGGAGGTCGTGAAGGCGATCAACCAGGATGGGACCGCAGTGCTGCTGGTTGAGCAGGATGTCGTGTTGGCGCTCGAGATCGCCGACCGGGGCTACGTGCTGGAGAATGGGCACATGGTGATGCAGGGCGCGGCGGCGACGCTCCGCGAGGATCCCGCGATCCGCAAGGCGTACTTAGGAATCTAGCTAAGAAGTCGCCGCCGACCAGGCGGCGGCGAGACGGTCGGGTTCGAACTTCGACTTCGGGATATAAGCGGACGCGCCGCACTCGGCGGCCTTCGGACCGTACTCCTCCTCCTCATAGGTGGACAGAAGCAGCACCACCACGACGCCGTTCGAGTCTTTGAGGATCTCGCGGGTGGCCTGCAGCCCGTTGATGCCCGGGAGGTTGACGTCCATCAGGACCAGGTCGGGGTGAAGGTCGCGGGTGGCGCTGACGGACGCTTCCCCGGTATCCGCTTCCCCGACCACAGCAAAGCCGTCGGTGGCCTCCACCACGGCCCGGGCGGCCTCCCGGAAGGGGGCCTGGTCGTCGACGATCAGCACCTTCACACTCATCTGGCTTCTCCTGAATACAGGATGCCACTGCCGCGACTTCAAGAAAAGGATGCTGGCATCCCCTCAACGGGGAGGCCAACTGCCAGCAGCCCCGCAGAGGCCCTATTCTGTTCACCGTGCCAATTCGGGTCGTATTCGCCGACGACAACTACCTGTTACGGGAGGGCGTCGGCCAGCTGATCGAGAGCCAGCCCGAGCTCGAATTGGTGGGGACCGGCACCGACCTTCCCAGCCTGCTCGCGGAGGTCGAGAAGCAGCGGCCGGACGTCGTGATCACCGACATTCGGATGCCTCCGACCGGCACCGACGAGGGGATCAGGGCCGCCGCCCAGATCCGGGCGGACCATCCGGAGATCGGGGTGGTCGTCCTGAGCCAGTTCGCGGAGCCGGAATATGCGCTGATGCTGCTGGAAAAGGGCGCCTCCGGACGAGCCTACCTCCTCAAAGAGCGGGTCTCGGACATCGACCAGCTGGTCAACGCGGTCCAGGAAGTGGCGAAGGGCGGATCGGTCATCGACCCGAAGGTGGTCGAGGCCCTGGTCGCGGCGCGCACCCGCAAGCCCGACTCGCCGCTGCAGCAGCTCACCCCACGGGAACACGAAGTCCTCGCGACCATGGCCCAGGGGAAGAACAATGCGGCGATCGGCGCGCAGCTGTTTCTCACCGAACGGGCGGTCGAGAAGCACATCAACGCGATCTTCTCCAAACTCGGACTCGCCGAGGAGAAGGACGTGCACCGCCGGGTTAAGGCCGCCCTCCTCTACCTGTCCGACGCTCGCCGCTAGCGGTGAGTCCCCCACCCCGTCCGAGCATGGCGCCGTGGTTGACGGTGATAGATGCCCGCAAGGCGGTCGATTGGTACAAGGCAGCGTTTGATGCCGCGGAACTGTCCCGGCTCGACGGCGACGGTGGGACCATCGAGGTCGCCCAACTCGCGATCGGGGACGCGGCGTTCTGGGTCCAGCACGATGTCGAGGCCGTTCCCAGCCCGGGGGCTGGATCGATTCGACTGATCCTGTCGGTCGACGATCCCGACTCAGTGTTCCAGCAGGCGGTCGCCGCGGGAGCGACTGTCGTGGCGTCGATCCACGAAGAGTACGGTTGGCGAACCGGGCGGCTTACCGACCCATTCGGTCACGATTGGGAGGTCAGCAAACAAGTCACCTCGGGGTGATTTTTAGTTGCGGCCCTCGACCCAGCGGACGTACCGATTGGCTGAGCGCTCAATGGCGCCCTTGCCATCCCGGTCGACCACCCTGTCCCACCATCCACCGTAGATGCGGTCGAAGTGAAATGGCCTGACTTCTGCCACGATTCGGCCAACTTCCGCCGGCGACAGCGGAATCACATTTGGATAGCTGCGCATGAAGCTCACGAACCGTCGATCGGCAACGACCGTAATTGAGTCGCCCGTCAGCAGCGCGCCGCGGCCATCGGCGCCGCCCGCCCAGTGGAGGACCGCACTCCCCTCGAAGTGGCCGCCCGTCTGGATCAACGTCAATCCGGGCAACGGCTCGAGCGTTCCTTCCCAGTTCTTGATCGCCGGATCCGGTCGCATCACCCACTCGCGATCGGCGGTCGGAATGTAGATGGGCGCGCCGCCAAAGGCCTGGCTCCACTCGACGCAGACGCCGTAAAAGTGCGGGTGCGACATCGCGATGCCATTGAGCCCGCCTCGCTTGCGCACCGCGGCCCCGCCATCGTCGTCGATGAAGCCCACGCAGTCCCAGAGGAAGTTCCCGGCCTCGGTCTGGACCAGTAATGCTCGCTGCCCGATCCCGACTGAGGGCTGCGCGCCAATGCCTGTCAGGCCCGGTTCGAGGTCGCGCACCTCAATCCGATGCCCTTCGCTGCGGAGCTCGCTGAGCGTCGCCCAACGCTGCCCCTCGGGAGGAACATACTGCCGTTCGTCGTCACAGATCGCGCAGTGAGACGGCGGAGCCTCGCTCGGGGCGTGTTGAACCGCGCAGGTTCGGCAGACGTAGCCCTCCAACGTCTAGGAGACCGGTAAGCGGCCGGACACGGTTGTGCCGGTTCCTGGCGCGCTGCGGACCTCGAGCGTTCCACCGAGCGCGTCCATGCGATCGCGCATGTTCTGAAGGCCGGAGCTCTTCACCGCGGTAGCGGGGTCGAACCCCTTGCCGTCGTCGGTGACGCTGAAAGCCAGGTGCGAATCGTCGACCCAGAGGCGGACTCGCACATTGCTCGCCTGCGCGTACTTGGCTACGTTCTGGAGCGCTTCTAGACAGCAGAAATAGACGGCCCCTTCAACCTCTTTGGGTTGCCGGGGTAAGTTGGCTGCGTCAAGCTCGGCGGGAACTGAAAGGCGGCGAAACTGGGACCGGAGCGCCGCCTCGAGGCCGTCCGACGCCAGTAACGGCGGATAGATGCCGCGGGCAAGTTCCCGAAGCGTGTCGATCGCCTCATCGGCGTCTTTCTTGAGTTGAGTCAGGATCGGCCGTGCCCGGCTGTCGGGTTCCGCAGCGGCCTCGGCTAGCCCGACCTTGATCTTCAGCGCGACAAGATGTTGCTGGGCGCCGTCATGCAGGTTGCGCTCGATGCGGCGACGTTCCTCGTCCTGCGCGGCGACCAGGCGTTGCCGCGAGGCGCGCAGCTCATCGAGGCGCGCCAGCAGCTCGCGGTTGAGGCCGGCGTTCTTGAGCACCAGGCCCGCCTGGCCGGCCAGGTCCGCCACCAGCTTCTGCTCGACGCTGTTCATCGTCTCGCCCCGCTTCTTGTTGACCGCGAGCGCCCCGAGCAACTCGCCCTGATGGCTGACCGGGACGACCGTATCTCGCTGCAAGTCTGGCAAGTTGCCGTTTTTCATCGGGAGCTCCGAGGCTGTCCCATTCGCGGGTGAGGCTGATGCGAGCACCAGTCGTGAGCCGGCACGCACCCACACCTCCGCCCGCTCGGCACCGGTCCCCTCCGCGAGGACACGAGACATCTGGTCCAGGGTTGCGTCAGGGGAGTAGGTCTCGGCGAGGTGCGCGCTGAGCTTCGACAGCGTTTCGTAGGGGGTCGCCCGCTTCCCGTAGACAAGGCGGTTGGCGAAATGCTGCGCTCGCTGCCGCAGCGGCTGGAAGGCGAGGGCGATGATGGCGGTCGCCACCAGGGACAGGAAGAACCGCTGACTTCCGCCGATCAGCGCGCCGGCGCCGACCAC